>Ga0315277_10000303_pt1 | contig 80618 bp, 77 predicted proteins | sample YL17G05_15_MG_FD_203695 | JGI IMG/M metagenome (GOLD analysis project Ga0315277, IMG submission 203695) | Sediment microbial communities from Yellowstone Lake, YNP, Wyoming, USA - YL17G05_15 | ecosystem: Environmental > Aquatic > Freshwater > Lake > Sediment | place: USA: Wyoming | collected...
CTTTTGCGGTAGTCTTGTTCATGAGCGTATCCTTTCGGACCCAGTCGGGTCCATGTTAGATGTGAAGATCCAACATAGGATACGCTCTTCCCTTTCATACACAAGATCCGATCATATCTCGTCCGCGGATGGAGTGGGCTCCTAAGTCTTCGGACATCATGATAGACTCAAAACGTGGAAATACGGAAACAAGACCACTGTGCATACAGATGCATGTATCACATCGTCTGGATCCCCAGATACCGATACAAAATTCTCGTAAACGGGGTGGACGAATACCTCAGAATCAAGATGGACGAGGTGCGCAAACGGTACCCGGAAATCGAGTATCTGGAACGAAATATCCAAACCGACCACGTGCACATTGTGATCAGTTTTCCCCCCAAGTACAGCATCGCGAAAGTAGTCCAGATCATCAAACAGAACACGGGGCGGGCGCTGTACGAGAAGTTCGAATTCATCAGGGAGCGGTATTGGGGACGAGGAGGGATCTGGTCGGTTGGATATTTCGTCAGCACAGTGGGCTTGGACGAACGGACGATCCTGGAGTACGTCAAGCATCAAGAGCGAGAAGACTTAGGACAAGCGAAGCTTGCCCTGTAGGATTCCCCGGACGTAAGTCCGGGGTTGGGTTCAATTTGATCGATCTCTGAACGTCTTCCTCTCAGTATTTCTGCGAAGTACAAATTGAGCACAATATGTGCATAGAGCCCGGCTGAGCCCGTCGAAAACTTTTCTTTATCAGCGAGTTAGCCGAATAGAGCGCTGGCCTTCAGGACCACAAGCCGGGGATCGGTCTCTGGCATGCCGGACACGCTCCCTTGACGATGGCGTTTTCGACGATTTCGAACCCATTCCGCCGAATGAGCGTCTTCGCGCATTTGGGGCAGACGGTGTTCTCGCCTTCGTGCCCGGGAATGTTCCCCAGATAGACGAAGTGCAAACCTTCGACGAGAGCGGTCCGGCGGAGCGACTCGAGGGTCGAGACCGGGGTCGGAGGCAAGTTCTTGATCAGATATTGCGGATAGAATCGGGTGAAATGAAGAGGGACGTCGGGGCCGGCCTCCCGGACGAGCCAGGCGGCCATCTTCCGGACCTCGGCCGGATCGTCGTTCAGCTCGGGGATCACGAGATAGACGACCTCGAGCCAGGCCGGGCTCTTGGAGATGAGCTTGATCGCTTCGAGGACGGGCTCGAGGCTGCCGCGGACATAGGTCTTGTAGAACTCCGGGTTGAAAGATTTAAGGTCGATCTTGATGGCGTCGACGACCTTCGTCAGGGCCGTGAGGGGCTCGGGGTTGATGTGGCCGCCCGAAACGACGGCGTTCTTGATGCGGCTCCGCCGGGCCAGGACCGCGGTATCGAACATGTACTCATAGAAGACCGTCGGTTCGCTGTACGTGTAAGCGATGGAGCGGCAGCGGTTCTCCTCAGCCGCAGCGACGGCCGTTTCCGGAGGGAGGTCCACGTGCCTGACCTGCTCGGGCCTGACCTGGGAGATCTCCCAGTTCTGGCAGAACTTGCAGTTCACATTGCACCCGGCGGTGGCGAAGGAGAAGGCGTTCGTTCCGGGCAGGAGATGGAAAAAGGGCTTCTTCTCGATCGGGTCGACGTTGATCGAGCAGGCCTTTCCATAAACCAGGGAGTAATACGTCCCTCCGTCATTCTGCCGGACGCCGCAGTATCCCCGCTCTTTGTCCCCGAGACGGCATTTCCTGGGACAGAGCTCGCACTCGATCTCCCGGTCGGGGAGCCGCTTGTAGTAACGGGCTTCGACGTGGGAGAGGTTCGGCTTCTGGCCGAAGGCGTAAAGGTTTGTCAGCGCCGGGCCGAGGCCGCTTGCCGCGGCGAGTCCGGCGGCGGCGCCGGTCCGGAAGAAACGGCGGCGATTCATCTGTTCGTTCCCTTCAGACCGCTTCTTCGATCACCTGGATGTCCGTTTCGCGGGCCCGGCCGAGCCCGAGCTTTTCCGCCGTTCCGATGTAGAGCGGGGGGCGGCCGTCCTCCTCGAGCGTGGGCAGGCCTTTAGCCGCCCGGAGCTTTTCGATCATCCGCCAGCCGACGGCGTCGGCCGCGACCGGATCGAGGGAGAAGACGAGGGCTCCAGCCGGCTCGGCCCAGCGGGGGTTGTAGGACGGTCCGCGATGGAATTGGACGAGCAGGGCGTCCAGGATGGTCAGGCGGTGCCGGCTTTTGACCGGCGGAGAATCGGAGAGGTCGGCGACGAACGGGTCGCAATGGTCGTCATGGTACTTGTTGGGGTTGTGGATCGCCCCGAAGTAATTCTTCATTCCGGCCGTGACCCCGGCCATTCCATGGTCCTTGAGGATCCCCAGGCTGACCGAGGCCGTCAGCCGATCGGTCAGGATCGTTGAAAAAAGGCTGGCGATGCCGCGGTGCTGGGTCGGCTCACCCGCGTATCCCGCGCCCGCGGTGTCCGTCCCATAGACTTGGACGGCGCCGGACTCGAGGTTGAGCTTGTAGCCGGCGTCGGTGAGCTCGCGGTTGGTCCGGTCCCAGATGATGATATTGCGGGGAGGGATCCCCATGCCGGAGAGGAGACGCGCGAAAGGGAGGCTGACTGCGGGGCCGGTCGAGAGCTCCGGCGCGGCGATGGCGTTGATCTTGATCCCGACCCGGTCCGTGGGGGAAAAAACCGCGCGGACGGCCTCGGGCGAGGACGATTGTCCCATGAGCAGCCGCATCCCCAGGTCGTACATGCGGACGATCGTCTTCGGATCGAGCTCCGAGGGGCGGCGCGGTGGATTGGGGGCCCGGATGATCACGACCTTGGAAGCGGCCATGGATTTCACGTTACCGCAGCCCCGCGGTCTTGTCAACGAAGGTTGGTTTGCAGAAGATGCGGGGAATCGGGTATTCTGTCCACGATCGAACGAGGAGCAAGAACGTGAGACGAATTCCGATCATGGCCGTTCTTTTCGCCGCCGCGGTGTCCGCGGCCCTGGCTGGGGCGGGGCCGCTTCCGCAAGCCGCCGTCTCCGGGCCTGGCGCGTTGATGCCGAAGATCACGGAGTGGAAGCCGACCGAGGACGTCCGACGCTTCTCGACCGAATCCCTGTTCGAATACATCGACGGCGCCGCCGAGGCGTATCTCGGCTATGATTTCCGCGAGCTTGCGGTCGGGGAATTCGCCCGGACGGGAACGAAAACCACGGTCACGGTCGAGATCTACGACATGGGTACGAATCTCAATGCCTTCGGCATCTACGCGGCGGAACGCTATCCGGAGAGCCGGTTTCTCCCCATCGGGGTCCAGGGTTACTACGAGGAAGGGATGCTCAATTTCCTGGCCGGCCGCACCTACGTCAAGCTGCTATGCTTCGAGGGAGGGGAGAAGGCCGAAGAGATCCTGACCCAGTTTGCCCGGACGATTGCCTCCGGGATCAAGGATGTGGGCGGGTTCCCGGCCCGTCTCTCCGCCTTCCCGGCCGCAGGACTTATCGCCAACAGCGAGCGGTTCCTCCGCCGGAGCGTTCTCGGGTTGAAATTCCTGAATAACGGCTACACCGCGAGCTATCGGACAGGAGGCCGCGAGTTCGAAGCTTACCTGATCGATTGCCCGTCCGAAGCCGAGGCCGTCTCGGCCGCGAAGGCTTTGACCGATTATTTCGCCGGGGCCGGAAAGACCGTCACGCCGACGTCCGGGGGATTTCACGCCCAGGATCCGTATCTCAAGAACGTCTATGCGGTCAAGTCCGGTGCCGTCCTCTGCCTCGTCACCAAGCTTGAGAGCGGCCAGGAGTCCCTGGCCAATAAATTCCTTGCGGCCATGACGGGCGCCCTCGAAAAACGCTGATCCGAATCGGCGAATGGGGCTGGACAGGACCTGGGTCGGGGAATAAAATAACCGCGGATGGAAAACAACAAGCTCGTCGTCTTCGCGAGCGGCCTGATCGCCGTCTTCATCGTGGGGGTCGTCCTGCGTCTGGCCAAATCCGTCCTGTTTCCATTCTTCCTGGCCCTTCTGATCTACTTCATCCTGTCCCCGGTCATCGGATTCATGATCAAGAAGCTCAAGCTCTCGAAGACGATCTCCCTCATCATCGTCCTGTTCATCACCTTCTTGGCCCTCTATTTAACCGGCGCGGTCATGTATTCGAGCGGCGTCACGCTGGCGGAAGAGCTTCCGACCTACGGCGAGAAGTTTAGCCGGCTGCTCGGAGAAGCGCAGGACTGGCTGAACATGCCCAAGACGCAGCTCGATCCGCTCGGCTGGATCAAGACTCTGGACATCGGCAAGGTCGGGGGCTTCGTCCTTTCCTCGCTCGGCACGTTTTTCAGTTTTCTCTCCAACATCCTCCTCATCCTCATCTTCCTCATCTTCATGCTGGCCGGCCGGGGCCGGCTGAACGCCAAGCTCATTGACGCCTTTCCCGCCGATCACTCCCGACGGCTCGGTCACGTCCTGGACAAGATCGAGCGCGAAATCGAAAAATACCTGGCCTTCAAAACCATCATCTGCATCGTCTCCGGATTCGTCGCCTGGGTCATCATGGCCGCGTTCGGCGTCGATTTCGCCGGCCTGTTCGGGATCATCACCTTCCTTCTGAACTACATCCCCAACATCGGCTCGTTCATCGCCAAAATCCTGCCCTTTGTCATCGCCCTGGTCCAGTTCGACAGTCCCTGGAAGGCGGTCTGGATGCTCGTCGTCCTAACCGTCACGGACGGGATCATCGGCATGATCATCGAGCCGCGGATGATGGGCAAACGGCTCGGGCTCAGTCCGTTGGCGATCCTCGTCGCCCTGTTCTTCTGGGGATGGCTGTGGGGGATCCCGGGCATGATCCTGGCGGTCCCGATCATCGCCGTCATCAAGATCGTCGCCGAGAACGTCCCGTCGCTGAAGCTCCTCGAAGCCCTGCTGAGCAAGTAGGGCCGGCCCCGCCTCCGACGTCCGTCTATTTCTTGAAGATGAACGTTTCCTGGGTCAGGGCCTTGATCTTCTTCCCGAAAAAGCTCTTCAGGGCCATCTCGGCCGCTTTGAGCTCGGCGGTTTTGCGAGAAGATCCGTGGGCGTGGCCTAGGGGGGTCTTGTTGACGAAAACCTCGACGACGAAGTCCTTCTTGTGGTCCGGCCCGGCGTCCGAGATCAACTTGTAATGGGGGGCAGGGAGATCCTCCTTCTGGAGGAACTCCTGGAGGGCCGATTTATAGTTGTTGATCCGGATCTCGTCTTCCTTGATCTTGCGCGACTGGCCCTTGAGGAGCGGCTGGTAGAAGTTCCGGGCGGCCTCGTAGCCGCCGTCGAGGTAGAGCGCGGCGACGACGGCCTCGAACATCCCGGCCAGGATGCTGTCCTTCGTCCGGCCGCCGCTCTTTTCCTCGCCCTTCCCGAGCCTAATGTACTGTCCGAGCTTCACCTGACGGGCGTACTCGGCCAGACCGATCGTGCTCGAAGCGGCCGACTTCAGCTTGGACAGGTCGCCTTCGGTGGCCTCGGGGTAGAGGACATAGAAATGGTGGGCGGCGATCAAACCGACCACGGAATCGCCCAGGAATTCCATGACCTCATTATCCCCGTCCTGGTCGGCGTTCTCGTAAGCGTAGGAGCTGTGGATCAGGGCCAGGGTCAGGAGATCCTTGTTCTTGAAGCGGTGGCGGAGGACCTTCTCCAGCTCGTCGACCTCGCCCTTGGATTTCCGGCGTCTTCGGTTGGCCATGATCACCCCCGTCCGAAAGGATACGCGATCGTTCCGCCGACGATCGTCATCGCCGCCGCTCCGCGGAGGGTCCATCCCTCGAAGGGCGTATTGCGGCCTTTGGACGCGAACTCCGCGGACAGGACCGTCCGCTCGGCTTCGAGATCGAGCAGGGTCAGGTCGGCGTCGGCCCCGGCGGCGAGCCGACCCTTGCCGGGGAGACGGAGAAGCTCGGCCGGCCGCGTCGAGGACATCCGGATGAAACGGTCGAGGGAGAGGAGGCCGGTCCGCACGAGCCGGTCGAGAAGGATCGGAACGGCGGTCTCGAGCCCGACCATGCCGAACGGAGCGTCGGCGAAGCCCTTCGCTTTTTCCTCGGCCGTGTGGGGAGCGTGATCCGTGGCGAAGACGTCGATCGTCCCGTCGGCGACCGCTCCGAGCAGCGCCTCGACGTGGTCCCCGCTCCGGAGCGGGGGATTGACCTTGAACTTCGGATCGCGCGATGCTTCGACCTTCGCGTCGGTCAGGACGAGATGGTGCGACGTGACCTCGGCCGAGACCCGGACGCCGCGGGCTTTGGCCGCCCGGACGAGAGCTGCGGCGCCCTTCGTACTGAGATGGGCGATGTGGACACCCGCGCCGAGGCCTTCGGCCAGGATGATGTCCCGGGCGACCATGAGGTCTTCGGCTTCGGCGGGGATGCCCGGCCATCCGAGCCGCGCCGAAATCGCGCCTTCATGCATGATCCCGCCCTCGAACAGGCTCAGGTCCTCGCAATGGTCGCTGATGAGGACGCCGAGGTCCCGCGCGGTTTCGAGGGCCCGGCGCATGAGCTTGGCGCTCTGGACGCACCGGCCGTCATCGGAGAACGCCGCTGCCCCGGCAGCGGCCAGGGCGGCCATGTCCGTCAGCCCCCGTCCTTTCTGGCCGAGAGTGAGGGACGCGACCGGGAGAATGTGGACCGCGGCGGAGGCCGTGAGGGCGCAAACCGCTCGGACGAGATCGGAGCTGTCGATGACGGGAGCCGTGTTGGGCATGGCGCAGATCGTCGTGTACCCGCCCCGCGCCGCCGCCCGGGCGGCGGTCAAGATCGTTTCTTTCTCCGTTTGCCCCGGTTCGCGGAGATGGGCATGCATGTCGATGAATCCCGGGGCGACAATGAGGCCCGAAGCGTCGATCGTCTGGATGCCGGGAGCGCCCAGCCCGCGTCCGACGCGGGAAATCCGGTCTCCCTCGATCAGGACGTCGAGGATCCCGTCGGCGCCCGTCGCGGGATCGACGACCCGGCCGTTCCGGATGAGCAGGCTCACGGTTCCTTACCTGCGGATAGCCGTCCGTCCGGCCGGCTCGGTGATCAGAACGGCGTCGCTCTTGTCGATCTCTTTGAGGCGGACCTGGATGAGCTCGCGCCGGGAGGACGGCAGGAGCTTGCCCGTATAGTCGGCCCGGATGGGAAGCTCCCGGTGGCCGCGGTCGATCAGGACGAGGAGCTGGATCGAGCGGGGCCGGCCCCGGTCGAACAGGAAATCCATGGCCGCCCGGATCGTCCGGCCGGTGAACAGAACGTCGTCGACGAGAATGACGTCTTTCTTGTCGATGGCGAAGGGAATCTCGGACTTGAGCGCGGCCGGTTTCGTCCGGCGCTCCGGCCGGTCGTCGCGATATCCCGTGATGTCGATGACGCCGACGGGAACCTCGATGCCTTCCATGGCCCGGATGAGGCGGGCGATCCGTCTGGCGAGCTGAATGCCCCGGGTCCGGATCCCGATGATGACGAGGTTCCGGAGATCCCGGTTGCGTTCGAGGATCTCGGTGGTCATCCGGGCGAGGATCCGGCGGATCTTCGTCGCGTCCATGATGCCGGCTTTGATCTTTTCGGGCATGGGTTCGTTCCCTGGGTTCCTTTATACCATATCGGGCCGGTCGGCGAAAAACCGGCGGGCCGCCGCCGTGTCCTCCCGGAGCCGTGCTTTCAGCTCCGTTGTCCCGGCGAATCTCCGCTCCCCGCGGATCCGCTTGAGGAAGCGGAGAAGTACGAACGCGCCGTAGAGATTCCGGCGGAGACCGAGGACGTGCGTTTCGATCGTCAAGGCGTCCTCAGCGCCGAACGTCGGGCGCGTCCCGATGTTCGTGACGGCGGGATAAGAGCGCCCGGCGATCCGGACGGTGGTGATGAAGACGCCGCTGGGGGTGATTTCGTTCGGCGTGGCGATATTGGCGGTGGGGAAGCCGAGCCCGCGGCCTCGGCCGGCGCCCGCGACCACGTCGCCCTCGATCTCGTAGGGACGTCCGAGAAGCGTCCGGGCCCGCTCGATCCTCCCGGCCGCGACGAGCTCGCGGATGCGGCTCGAGCTGATGCAATCCCCGCGGTCTTTCACCGGCGGCATGATGCGGACGTCGAACCCATGACGGCGGCCCAAGCGCTCGAGATCGGACACGCTCCCTCGGCGGCCGCGTCCGAAGCGGAAGTCCGGTCCGACCACGACAATTCGCGCTCCGAAGGCCCGGACGAGGACTTCGCCGACGAAGGCGCCGGGGGAGAGAGAGGCGAATTCCGTCCGGAAGGATTGGACGCACACGCTGTCGAGCTGGAAGGCCGACAGCGTCTCCAGGCGCTGCTCGAGCGTCTGGAGCATGAGGATCCTTCCGGCGCCGAAGACGCGCTCCGGATGCGGGGAAAAGGTGAGGACGGCGGTTCGGAGGTCCCGGGCCCCGCCTTCCCGGACGAGCAGCTCGAGGATCCTGACATGGCCGCGATGGACGCCGTCGAAGTTCCCGATGGCGATCGCGGACGCCGGCGCGGGCCGCGGCAGGGCTTCGATGGAGCGGAAGATTCTCATGGAGTCGGAAACACTTATTTCGTTGAAAATGGAAGGGTTATCTTACCCGGAACCGCCCGCGAAATCAAATAGAATGTCGGCGACGGGACTCCTACGGCTCACGAAGAATGTTCGCCTTTAGGAGCCCCGTCGTCGCCAAAAGGCAAGACTGTCCGCGGGCGATTTCCGGAGTGCGCAGGCGAATCCTGCCGCGGACCTCCTTGGCCGATTCGCTGCATCTCACCCCCAACCCAGGGGACCCCATCCAGCTCATCGGCCAAGCCGTCCGCCCGGCAGGCCCGCGCAAGTCAGTCGGTATGCGCCAATTCTTTTTTAATTTGTTGTCGAAAGTTCAAGGTTTTCGGGGCGCGAGGGGGATTCCCTGAGAGGGCCAGCGCAGCGGAGCGGGCATGGTTCCTCGACCGGAGGGAGAGGAGAGCGGAGCGAGCACAGGAGCGGATTTCCGCGCAGGAGGAAATCCGCGTCCCGATCAGGGAGTTCCCCGGAAGCCCCCGACTTGCATTTATATACCGCGGCGAAAATAATAGAACACCGAACGCGGCATCGAGAAAGAGGAATCCATGAAGAGATCGCGGAACGCCGGAACAAGATTCCAGGAGCTCGTCGGCATCCTCTCCAAGCTCCGCGGCCCGGACGGCTGCCCCTGGGATAAGGAGCAGGATGAGCGCTCGATCGCCAATTATTTTCTCGAAGAAGTCTTCGAGGCCGTCGACGCGATCACGAAGGGCTCGACCCGATCCGTGGCCGAGGAGCTCGGCGACGTCCTGATGGAGGTCGTCTTTCTGGCCCGGATCTACGAGGAGAGAGGGGCCTTCTCCGTGTCCGATTCCCTGGATTCGATCAACCGGAAGATGGTCCGCCGCCATCCCCATGTTTTCGGCCGGAAAACCTACGGAACTTCGGCCCGAGTCCTTGATGCCTGGATCAAGCAGAAGAAAGCGGAGAAGAAGCGCTCCTCCTACTTCGGGACGATCCCGAAGCTCACGCCGGCCCTCCAATCCGCCCTCCAGATCGGCGAGCGGGTCTCCCACTTCGGGTTCGACTGGCCCTCCGCGGGCGAAGCCCTGAAAAAAGTCCGCGAAGAGACGTCCGAGCTCGAGAATGCGATGGCCGCCGGCCGGACGCGGGCGATCGATGAGGAACTGGGAGACTGCCTGTTCGCCCTTTCGAACGTGGCCCGCCTCCTGCGCTTGAATCCGGAGATTTCCTTGCGCCGCGCCAACGACAAGTTCGTTCGCCGCTTCCAGCGGCTCGAAAAGAGGTTCGCCTCTCAAGGGAAGGATCTCTCGCGGGCCACCGCGGCCGAAATGGACGCGGTCTGGGAGGAGATCAAGCGGACGAAGAAACGCACCGCCGCCCGCCCTCGAGGCCCGGCTCTTAGAACGGCGATACGGTAATCGTCATCTTCGGCGAGGCCCCCGCCGGGGCGCCCGGTCTCATATAAATATTCAGCTTGATTTGGCCGTTATGAGGCGCTTCCGTATAGCTTCGGGTTAATGGAAATTCGGCCACGCCATTCGTCCAGTTCGCAAAATCATGTTCCTGTCCGTTGAAAAACAGATTCAGCTTGGATATGGCGGGATTTTCTCCCGGTTTTTCACCGCTCAGATAGACCGTGAAAGGACAATTCGCGTAGGCGAAATCCACGGAATTCGTTCGCGAAGAGTCGATCGAACCGGAAGAGATTTCGATATAAGGCGCCACGGCCACAGAAAAAGTTATTGTCTGTTTGGCTTGCCTACCCTGACCGAATCCCAACACGGATAAGAGGAGAATCGTGGGGATGACAAGCGAGTGATATTTGATCCGATTTACATTTTCTTTGTTCATGGGGGGCTCTCCCTTTTAAAGCCTATCTCGTGATTATTATGGAACAACTCGATGGAGAACTCAATGACCTTTTTCGATGAGACAAGGGGTGAGATCTTCGTTCCCGAGGCTAATCGGTCCGACCGATTGATTGGGGAACGTCCTGAGAATCCGTCAATCCCTGTTGACGCTCAGCGGAGAGAACGAGACCCGGTTATTCTATCGCCACCAATTATTAATAGACTACGCGCGGAGTGATAAATATGACCAACTCGGTGTCTTTTGAAGAATTTTCCTGTCCCCCTAAAAGAAAACTTCCGATAACGGGAATCGAATAAAGCCCCGGAATTCCCTTGGCCTTGGTTTTCTTCTCCTGCATCAAAAGGCCGCCGATGGCGATGGTCTTGCCGTTTTCCACGCGCACCGTCGTTGTTTCCGACCTGCGCGCAATAATGGGAAGCTTCTGCGAGCCGCTTCCGCTCATTTGGAATTCCCGCTCTCCGATGATGTCGGAAATTTCGGGATTGAGCACGAGCCGCAGGACGCCGTCCCGAGAAATGAAGGGCCTGACCTTCATGATCACGCCGGTTTCCACTTCTTTGGTCGTAAAGTAACTGTAGAGCTGTCCGCCGCCGGATAAAATCAAGAAAAGATCTTGGCGCGTGATTTTAATTTCGCCCTCGAATCCGTCTTCGACAACCACGCGCGGCTCGGCGATGATGTCCACCTTGGCTTTATAGCCGTTGGCTTGGAGCAGGTTCTGGAGAGATGCGGCAACGCTTCCGGAAAAGTCAAAAGCCATGCCTTTGGCAAAGGTCCCGATCCCGGCCGCGTCGAAATTGATATCGCCCCATTGCATCCCAAGATTGGACCCCTGTTCCCATTGAACCAGGACAAATCTGGCCGAGATTTCGATCTGGCGTTTGGCCTTATCGATCATGGCAATGTCCCATTCCAAACGATTCAGCACTTCTTCGGGACCGGTCAAAGTCAGGCTGTTCCCGTTACTGGACAAGGACACATACGGCTTGTAGTGTTCAGATATCTGGTCCACCACTTTTTGGGCTTCTTGATTGGTTTTGATGACCCGAGTTGACGAAAGCTCGTCAAAACTTGCGCTTTCCGGGATGACTTTTCCGACCTGATAATAGTTATGTTCTTTGATATAGCGGAATTTGAATCCGCCGGGGAAGAGAATCATCCTCAGGGCCACTTCGATCGGCGTCTTGTCCAATGTCATCGATACCGTGCCCTGCACGTTTTCGTCGACGATGATATTCGTTTTCGCCTGCGTGGAAATATCGAGCAGGGCTTGCCTGATATCGGCTTCGACAAAGACGTTCGAAACCTTGGGCTGGTCTTTCAACCGCTCGGCTTCGGCCAGGGCATTCTGATCGAGTCGTTTCTGAGCTTCCAGCATTTCCAAGGTGTTCAGATTGCTAAGCTGTTCCTTGGTCAATGTCGGCGCATCCTTCGTGGGCAACGGTTTGAAACTGATAGGTGGTTCTTTGCTGATACACCCCGTCACGATCATCGCCATGACTACGAATAAGATTCCTTTACCCATGTTTTTCATCAATCACCCCGCGTTTTGGATTTTTTAGGCGCCTTGTTTTTTTCAGCCACGGAAAGTTTAATTTCCGAAGGCTTTCCCCTATCAGGCCTTACGACAATTGTCGTTTCTTTAGGGGATTTGCCGTCATTGAAGATCGTCAATTTGATATTTTTGCTCTTGCCAGGCTCCAAGGTAAAGCTCTTAGGCTCAACCTGAATCCATGAATCAGAGACGAATGAAACATTAATGGCTCGATAGTCAGAATTTAATATTTTAAGTACTTTTGTTCTTAATGCCCCCACAGGAACTTGGATGTCGATTTCCTTTTCAACGATCAGGAATTCGACCTTATTTTCATCCAAATTGACTTCACGGATGATCGAGAAGTTGGAACTGATCGTTGCCTTTTTAACTTTATTTCCATAATCGTACATCACGTCACAGCGATATTCGCCTTTTGGCAATTGATTTTCGTAGACTCCAAAAAAATATCTTTCATCTCCAGGAAATGTAAATACTTGCTCTTTCGTATTCCCCATTCCGATCAATTTTGTCTGCCCGAAACTCGTGCTTCCGTCCTTACTTCGGATTGTCGCTAATCCAGAAACATAAAGATGCGTATTTCCGAAGTTTTGAAATGTCCCTAAAATCAAGGTTTTGTCCGCCATCTTTTCTAAATCGGGTATGGCATAAAACAGCTCGTGCTTGTTGTCATATTTGTTGCCAAGGGTCTCGGCTTTGATTTGCTGAATCAATTCGGCCGTGACGGGAATCATTTCCGTGGAGAGGGCTTTCCCGGCTTTTTCATAGATCCGGCCCGGGACATCGAGGAGCAAAACCACTCCGACTCTCACTTTGTAATCCATGGCCAGCGGCTTTTCTTTCGATCGGATCCTCGTGTCCTTTTCTGGTTCAATCATAATGATTGAATAATATTCTCCAGGATTAGCATCTATGGGAACTGCGATCTTGATTTTTAATTCCTTTTTTTGCGATTCCTGCAGCAAGATATTCGTGTCGCTGAATTTAAGCCATTGCGCTGCGGAAAATTTCATATTTTCATTTCTCTGGAATGTGTAGACTCCCGTTTTGCTGATCGACAGATCCGTGGAATAAATCACCAGATTTTCGGTATTCGCGCCTTTGGTTCCATTTAAGGTCAAAAGGATTTCTCTCGTCTGACCACGCGGAATGGATAATTCCAATTTCACTGGGCTGACCTTAAAAGCGCTGGCGAAATTCGCTAGAACGAATATCAGGGCCGCGATGAGAATTCGTTTTTTCACGTATCTCCTCTTGATGAATATGCTTTAAATTATTATTAAGCTGACATTGAGGACGGCTCGATAAATCCCGGCGTCATCTAGGAGGCCTGTCCCGATCGGGCTCGAATTCGCTTTGATGGACAAGTCCATAAACAATGTGTATGTCTGTTCCAGGATATTCGGGAATATCAAAAATTCCAGACGCACAAGTTCTTCAGGCTTTTTATTTTCGAAAATTACCGGCTCGAGCATATTCGGCGAATAGATCTTTCCTGAAAATGACATTTCCAATTTGTCAAACGCGCGTTTCCCGTTTGATCTGCCCTGTTCTTCTTTAGATAAAACTGGAACGGCGCTTCCGGGTGCTAGGCCGGAAAAAATGACTTTGCGCGGACCGAAGATATTTTCCGCTAATATAATCCCCTTCCGTTCTGCAATCACATTTCCTCCGGGCGTGTTGATGTCCGGGAGTATGATTTCCTGCTGAGAGAACCCAGAAATATTCATAACGAAAATCCCGCAAGCCAGGATCATCTTCATGATCATTTTCGATGCCCCTCGATGATGCTGCGAACGATCATTCTTCCACAAATATGAAATCCCTTTTCCTTTATAAATATTGAAGTAGGGTTGGACATTGCAGAGGAAGAGGGGGTGACTTGCGTCACCCCCCCTTCGAATAGAATCACCTTGACACTGAAAAATATTCAGCCCCGCGTGCCTAGCGTTATGAATCAGATCGCCGTCAGAGTGACGAGCATGGAACAAGAGTAAATGCCCGCGTCGGCCGAATCGCGATCCGAAAACGCCGGATTGATCAGAGTTCCGCGGATGGGAATGGCTTCGCTGGCGATGTTCGCGTTCGCCCAAACGTCCAGTTCCATCTTGACCTGACCATTGTGCGGCGCTTCGGCATAATCCTTGGAAAATGGGAATTGATGAGCACCCTGGAGCCATGTGCCGTAGAACAGGTCTCTTACGCCGTTGGTTGTAAAATTAATGGCGTACAAGGTCGGAATGGTGTCGTATCCGCTGGCGTGGGCTCCGGTTTCCAAACGGGCAAATCGAGGCTTGCCTTCGCCGGCCGGATTGTCTCCCGCGATTGTTACGCGGAACGGACAATTTGCATAGGCCAAATTCCAGGCCTGCGGCAGAAAATCGTAATACCATTCCTTGCTCGGAGCATAGCTGCTGTTGTGGCGCGTATTGCCGAGATCTACGGTCACAGGATTCATGGTTTCGATGTACGGCATGAGGTTCAAGTTCAGGGTGATGGTCGTGTTATCCGTAGATCCTTGGCCGAATGAAACGGCCGTCATCACGACGAGGGCGAGAAGCCCGAAGAGTAACTTTTTCATAAGGCTTTACCTCCCCAATTTTGTATGTCGCATGCGCGACAGATTTCCATCGCTTTGCCTATTCGTTTTTCAGCGAATAGACGGCCGCGGAACCCCAAAAAATTCTACTTCTTACTCGATTCCCTGCCTCCTTTTCAAAAACGTAGTCATTTTAAAATTCTAGGCTACCCTGTCAATTGGACCTTGGTACTAAAGACCTTGGTTCCAAAGTTTTTTCACGGAGGGCCCAAAAGACGAACTTATGTTTTCCTTCACGGGCCGTCATCCGAGCGAGACGTTCTATGATTTTGGCGACCATCTTGCGGGGCACCCAGGCCTCTCCGGCATCTACACACCGCACGGCTTTGGCCAGGAAGGTCCCGAGAACCTTTTCTTCAATATAGCCTCGGGCCCCGTACGACAGGGCTTCTAAGATCCGGGTTTCGGGGGCGCGGGAGACGAGCACAATAACCTTGGTTTGAGGGCTTTTATGGCGCAAGACGTAAAGCTGGGCGATCTCCTTTCCTTCGAGAAAATCCAAATTAATAAGGAGAATATTCGGCTTGAGGTCAGACATGCTTGAAATATCCTCAAGTCCGGGATGCGCCTGGCCTACGATGCGAATATCTTTCTCCATCTGAAGAAGGCGCACGCACGCGGCGCGTCTTACCCCATCACGGTCGACGATCAGGACAGCAATCGGCGACATGATTTTATTGTCTATTTCAATGTCTATACCGCGTCAATTGGACTTTAGTCATAGGAAGACACCCGTGGCGAGGAGCGGGATTCATCGGGAATAACGGGGAAAAGGTCTCGAAATTACGAGCTTACGATGTTATGTTCGGGCGGTGAGACGAGCCAGCCTTTCGATAATCTTGGCGACCATTTTGCGGGACACCCAGGCTTCTCCGGCATCCACATGCCGCACGGCTTTGGCAAGGAAGGTCTCGAGAAATTTTTCTTCAATATAGCCTCGGGCACCGTACGACAGGGCTTTTAAGATCCGGGTTTCGGGGCCACGGCGGGTGAGCAAAATCACCTTGGTCTGGGGGCTGATTTGGCGTAAGAAATAAATATCGGCGATTTCATTTTCTTTGAATAAATTCAAGCTTATCAGGAGAATACGAGGCTTGAGCTTAGCGAGGCTTGACAAATCCTCGAGCCCGCTGCGCGCCCGGCCGGCCAGGCGGATTCCTTTCTCGGCTTGAAGGAGGCGCACGCACGCGGCGCGTCTTGCTCCATCATGGTCGGAGATCAGGACCGTAATTGGCGACATGCTTTTATTTCTCATTTCGATTTCTATGCCGAGTCCGTTGAATGCAAGCCATTGGCAGGCGTCTTTTTTTCCGAATTCCGAGGTCCGTTATGCTGATCATTGGCGATGAGCAAGGCTAATCGGAGACGATCCGAAATCTTAACTTTATGGAAGACTGAAGTGAGGTGAGCTTTGACGGTCCTGTCGGAAATATTGAGCTCGTTGGCAATCTCCTTATTGCTGCTGCCGTCCCCGACCAATTGGGCAATTTGATGTTCGCGCGGCGTTAGACAGCCGAAATTTACGCCTCCCGTTAAAGGAGCTTCTTTCCGTTGATCTTCGTTTAGGGTGGTCAGCTCTTCTAAGAAACGAGAGATGACTTTACGCCCCACCCAGATTTCGCCTTTTCGGGCGACATCTACGACTTTCGTGAGAAGGCCGGGATCGACATCCTTGCGGCAGTAGCCTTTAGCGCCTGCTTTGAGGGCCCTTATGGCTTCACTGTCATCCGGGGAGCGGGTGAAAAGGATGATTTTGGTCGAAGGACTTAAACCCTGAATAGCCTGGAGATCTCTGACTCTATTCAGATGGGGCAGGGCGAGATCGAGGAGAAGGATAGAGAACTTTCGGCTGGCCATGCTCTTCTCAAGCGCCGTTCGATCCGCTGCCGTATGGATGGAAAATCGTTCCTCGAGCGAACGACTCCAGGCCCGGCGTATCCTCGCATTAGCGCTGACGATCAAAACCATGATGCGTCGGCTTTTCGTCGATGGTTCTGCCCATGTCGGGACATGGATACGAAATTTTTCTATCCCGCTGGATAGCCCCATCGATACTCCGAAGGCTTGAAAAAAGCCGATCCTCAGGACTTTCATCCATCATATTGACGACTATGCATGATGTCAAGAAAAAATGGGGGAAATAATTATATCGATATCCGCATCATCCTGGCGACGCACCTCGGGACCGACCGCACGGATCAGGCGCCCGGCTCGGCCGCCTTGGATTTCCTGAGGATGAGGGCGGCCTTGATGAATGCGTCGAGATCGCCGTCGAGGACCCGGTCGGTGTCCCCCGTTTCCAGGCGCGTCCGGAGGTCCTTGATCATCCGGTAGGGGTGGAGGACGTAGCTCCGGATCTGGTTGCCCCAGGCGATATCGGTCTTGGCGTCCTCGAGCTCCTCGAACTTCTCCAGCTTCTTCTTCCGTTCGAGCTCGTACAGCCGCGCCTTGAGGACCTTCATCGCCGCCGCTTTGTTCTTGTGCTGGGAGCGCTCGTTCTGGCACTGGGTAACGATCCCGGTCGGGATGTGGGTGATCCGCACGGCCGAGTCCGTCGTGTTGACGTGCTGGCCGCCCTTGCCCCCGGCCCGGAAGGTGTCGATCCGGAGGTCCTCCGGATTGATGGCCAAGTCGACGTCTTCGTCCACCTCGGGGTAGACGAAGATCGCGGCGAACGAGGTGTGGCGGCGCTTGTTGGCGTCGAACGGGGAGATCCGGACGAGCCGGTGGACGCCCGATTCCTGGGCAAGGTTTCCGAAGGCGTAGTCGCCCTCGAAGCGGATTGTCGCGCTCTTGAGCCCGGCCTCTTCCCCAGGCTGGGAGTCGAGGATCTCGACCTTGTAGCCTTTGCGTTCGGCATAGCGGAGGTACATCCGGAGGAGGATCGAGGCCCAGTCCTGGGATTCGGTCCCGCCCGCGCCCGGATGGATGGTCATGAGGGCGTTGCGGATGTCGTCGGGCTCGAAGAAGAGGGTCGCCAGCTCGGCCTCCTCGAGGCGGCGGCCGAAGGATTCCAGGCTCTGGTCGAAATCCTTGTCGATGTTCTCGCCTTCGCGGGCGAGCTCGAGGAGGACATCGATGTCTTCTTTGGTCTTGGCCAGGGCGGTGAACACCTGGATCTCGCGTTCGAGCCGTTTGCGGTTCTGCTGGAGCGCCTGGTATTTCTTCTGGTCCTGCCATGCGTCCGGGGCGGATAGCTCCTCGGTCAGGGCAACGAACTGGGCTTTTTTCTTATCGATGTCAAAGAAAACCTCGAAGCTCTTCGAACTTGGCGAAGCGCTCTTTGGCGCGAGCTTCGAGATCGGTGAAATGCTCGACGTTCGTTTGGGGGCTCATGTCCTTCTCTTGAAAAGGGCTAGGATAAGGGTTAACGCCCCGGCTGTCAAGCACAGCCAGGAGAACCAGTCCCCGAAACGGACATAGGGGGTCAGGCCCGTCCCCGGGGTCACGCGGCCGGTCAGGAAGGTCCGCTCCCCGATCTTCGTTTCGGACACGACGCGTCCGTACGGGTCGATAAATCCGCTGATTCCCGTCGTGGCCGCCCGCAAGAGGGGACGGCGGTTCTCGACGGCGCGAAGAATGGCGTTGGCGAAGTGCTGGTAGGGCGCCGACGTCCGGCCATACCAGCCGTCGTTCGTGATGGTCACGAGGAAGTTCGCTCCGCCCTTCGTGAAACGCCGGACGAGATCGGGAAAGATGACTTCATAACAGATCGGCGAGCCGAACTTCCACGGCCCGAAAGCATGCAGGACGGGCTCCGTTCCCGGGGTCACTTCGCCCACGGCATGGGTGACCTTCTCGATGAACCCGAAAACGGCCTTGTAGGGGGTATATTCGCCGAACGGGACGAGATGCATCTTGGCGTAACCGGTTGATTTGAGATCGGGCCCGAGGCTCAGGGCGGTATTGAAATATTTCCTGGCCTCCGGCGGCCCCGCGATCTCGTTGGTCCCGAGGAGAAGGGCGGTCCCGCTTGTTTGGACAAATCCGGTCAGGGCGGCCTTGAATTCCAGGGACATCGGGTCATCGCAGGAGAAGCAGAGCGGGACCGTGAACTCCGGCCAGATGACGAGCCGGGCGCCGGCCTTCGCTGCCTGCCGGGTCAGGGCGAGATGCTGCTCGAAGAGCGAGCGGATCTCCGCCGCCGGAGTCGAGGTCCAGTAAACGTCGGAGGAGACGTTCCCCTGGATGACCCCGGCTGTGAACGCGTCCTTCGTCTCGGACGGCCTGGCCAAGGCGAGAAATCCGGCCAGGTGGACAAGGACGAGAAGAACGGCCCCCAGGACAAAGGGAGCCCGCTTCCGTGTGCGGATGGAGAAAACGAACGTGCTCTGGAAGAGAACGAGGACGAACGAGATCCCATAGACGCCTGTAACCGCGGCGGTCTGGATGAACCAGATGTTTCGGGCCTGGCTGAGCCCGAGCACCCCCCAGGGGAATCCCGTCAAGAAATGGGTAATGGCGTACTCAAAGGAAATCCACAGGAACGGGGCGGCCCAGAAAGCGAGTGCCGGGCGCCGGCGGAAGATGAGGGCGAAGCACCAGCCGGCGGCCGCCCATGCCAAGCCCAGGAAAAGGACGAAAATGAGGTAGATGAGGAAGCTGGCCACGGTCGGGAGCCCGCCGTAATGGGCCGGAACGGCCGGAATCCAGTATAAGAGGACGGCGTAGAACGCCGTGCCGGCGATCCAGGCGGTGAGGAAGCTTCGCCGGGGCCCTGGCCGGTCGCGGGAGAGGGCGAAGAACAGCGGGATGAGCGAGATCCAGGCGAAAAAGGACAGCCCGAATTTGGGAAAAGCCAGGCCGGACAGGACGCCCGAAAGAAGGGCGAGAGCGGCGTTCGCCATCGTCATCTTGGCGTTCCGGAGCGGTCAGCTTTTGACTAGGAAGAAGTCCGTTTTCTTCTTTTTCAGCGCGGTCGCGAGCTCCGTCTGGGCGTCCGAAGCTTCGGTCTTGGAAGGGTAGGGGCCGACCCGGACACGGAAAACGGGCTTTTTATCGGTGGGGAAGGGATCGAGGACGAGGGTCGGAAAGCCCAGCCCGGTCACTTTCTTGGCGTACGCTTCGGCCGCGGGCCGGCCTTCGACCGCACCGATCTGGACATAGTACGGAGCGCTCTTGTAGGCCGGCGCCGGCGGCGCCTTGGGCTTGGATTCGGCCGCGGCGGGCTGGACCTTCGGCTCGGGCTTCTCCGGGACTTTCGTTTCCGGAGCTCCGGCCGCGTTCGTCTCGGGCTTCCCGGCTTTGGTACCGGCGGCCGCCGCGGCTGCGTTCGGATCCGTCTTCGTTTCCGCCGGAGCGGTCGTCGTGACGTATTCCCCGACCTTGATCGGCGGGGAGATGTTCACCGCTTTCGCGCTTTCGACGGCGGCCGGACCGGCCTGGGCCCGGATCTGGGTCTGCTTCTTGCCCACCGAGATGCCGAGCAGGAAGACGAAGATCCCGAGGACGAGGATGGCCAGGAAAACGATCACCAACTGGCCGGGGGAGAATTTGAGTTCGCGGAAGGCGTTGTCGTTGCTCATGGATGCGACTCTCGGCAGGTCCGGGAAGTTTTTGTTTTCACGTTGATTTCATTATAGAAAGGACCTCCCGGCAAGTCAATAAAAGCCTTGACAAACGCCCTTCAAAAAATTAAATTGAGTGGGCGTTTCCGCGGACCGAAATGATCAAGAACGACATCGCCCTCGAAATAGAAAAGAAATCGAACTTCAACGGGGCGAAATCCCTTCTCATCGTCGAAACCATCCTGGAAGCGCTCAAGAGCGCCCTGGCCCGGCAGGAAAAAGTCGAGATCCGCGGGTTCGGCAGCTTCAAGGTCGTGGCCAAGAAAACCGGCTACGGCCGGGACATCCGCCGGAAGAAACAGATCCACATCACCCAGGGCAAGCGGATCAAGTTCCGCGGCGGCCAGGAGCTGAAGAACATCCGAATCACGCCGTGAGCCGTTCCGCTCCCGGCCGCCCCATTCCGCCGTCAGGAGGCGCGTCGTGGCCTATCGCGTCCGGCCCATCGCGGTCGACAAGCTGAAGACCTATCCCCTCCGCTCCCGTCCGAGCAAGGTCACGCCCGCGCAATTCGCGCGGCCGACCCGCTCCGCCGATCCTGTCCGCCGCCTGCTCAAGAACCTGCCCGACCTCCTGGCCGCCCGCGACTTCCGCGCTCTCGTGTCGAAGATGGAGCTGGCCCGCCGGAGAAAACGGGCGATCCTCTGGGGGCTGGGGGCCCATGTCCTCAAGACCGGCCTGTCGCCCGTCCTGATCGATCTCATGAAGTCCGGCTGGGTTTCGGGCATCGCCTTGAACGGCGCGGGGATCATCCATGACTTCGAGCTGGCCTATGCCGGACGGACGTCCGAGGACGTCGCGGCCCGGATCGGCTCCGGCCGGTTCGGCATGGCCCGGGAGACGGGCGAGCTGCTCAACGAAACCATCCGCTCGGGCGCCGGAGAAGGGCTCGGCCTGGGAGAAGCGGTCGGCCGGATGATCGCCCGGTCGGATTTTCCCCATCGGCGCCTCAGCCTGCTCGGTGAAGCCTGGAGGCTCGGCATCCCCGTCACGGTCCATGTCGCGGTGGGGACGGACATCCTCCACCTCCACCCCAGCGCCAGCGGTGAAGCCATCGGAAAGACCTCTCTCCTGGATTTCAAGCTCTTCTGCGGACTCGTCGAAAAGCTCGACGGGGGCGGGGTCTTCCTCAATGTCGGCTCCGCGGTCATCCTGCCGGAGGTCTTCCTGAAGGCGGTTTCGCTCGTCCGGAATGTCCGGCCGCGGCTGGACGGCTTCACGACCGCCGTGTTCGATTTCCAGAAGCTCTACCGGCCGGCCGAGAACGTCGTCCGCAGGCCTGTCGGCCGAACGGGATCGGGATTCTATTTCGTCGGCCACCACGAGATCATGATCCCGCTCCTCGCCGCCGCACTCAGCGGACGCTGAAAGGGACGAGCTTCTCGCCGCGGTCTTTCCGGGCCGCGTCCTCGGCGAGAAGAGCGTAGACCCGCTCCGCTCCCGCCAGGGTTTCTTCCATGGGTCCGGACGTATCGATGGCATAATCGGCCCGCCGCCGTTTTTCCCCGTCGGGCCATTGGGCCCGGATCCTCCGCAGGGCCTCTTCCGTTTTGAGCCCGTCCCGGGCGGCCAGGCGAGCGACGCGGACGGCCTCATCGCACGCGGCGGCGACGATCCGGTCGAAGAAACCGTCGACCCCGGCTTCGAAGATGAGCGCCGACTCGGCCACATAGATCCGCGCCCGGCCTTCCCGCTCGAGCCGGGCGACGGTCTCGCGGCGCCCGGCTTGGACGCGAGGATGGACCACGCCGTCCAGGAAAGCGCGAACGTTCGGATCGCGGAAGAGCCGTTCGGCGAGCTTTTTCCGGTCGATCGTCCGATCGGGGGAGAGGATCTCGGGGCCCAGGCGGGCGACCACGGCTTCCCAGGCCGGCCGGCCGGGACGCAGAAGCTCCCGGGCGGCCGCGTCGGCGGAATCGATCACGGCGCCGCGGGAACGGAAGACCTCGGCGATAATGGATTTGCCGGAGGCGATCCCCCCCGTCAGGGCGACGATGAGCATGGGCGTCGCGGAGACGCGCAACAACGGCTAGCGGCGCTTTTTCGCCGCCGGGAGGAATTTGAAATCCTTGCCGAAGCGGACGGCCACGCCCTGCTTCTTGCCCCGTTTCTCGGGCTTCTGGAGGCGGACGGCCAGTCCTCCGACCTCGAGCCGGACCTTTTGACCCTCGGTCAGCTCCTTGGGCAGGTCGATCGACAGCTTCACCTTGGAGCCTACGATCACGGCCGAATCGAGAAGGAAATAGGCCCCGCCCGAGCTGATGTTCGTCAGCATGGCGGTCTCATGGAACGGTTTGCCCACGGGGAGCTGCCCTTCGACGATCGCGGTCAAGGGCAGATCGAAGCGCCATTCCTTGCGCCGGTTGATGGTCACCGGGAGGACGATCTTTTTCTTGGCCGTTTTAGTCTTCTTGGGGGTCGCGTTGCTTGGCATGGTCGTCTCCGTTGTCCTTCCGGATCAGAACAGGGCCGAGTTGATCGCGTAGAGCGCGAGCTGAAGCCGGCTGTGCGTGTCGAGCTTGGCGTAGATGCTCTTGATGTGAGAGCGGACGGTGTTCTTGCTGATGAAGAGGATGTTGGCGATGTCGTCGTTCGACTTTCCCTGGCCGATGAGCTTGAGCACCTGGAATTCCGTGGGCGTAAGCTGGTCGAGCGTCTTCTCCTTGAGGTCCCGCCCGACGACGGAGATGATCCGGTCCATGATGCTGCTCATCTTGTCCCGCGGCAGCCAGATTTCGCCCCGGTGGATGACCCGGACGGCTTCGGGGAGCTGGCTCGACGGATCGTTGAGGTCGAAGTAGCCCCGCGCCCCGACGTTGATCAGGCTGACGATCTCCTCGTGGGAAGGGATGGTCCCGACGATGAGCATCTGCGCCTTGATCTGGTCCTTGGAGATCTCCCGGATGGCTTTGCAGATCTCGCGCATGTTCGGGAGCGGCTCGGTGCTGGCGAAGAGGATGACGTGGGGGAGGAGCTTGCGGATCGAGTCCATGAAGGATTCGAGGGTGTTCTTCTCCACGTTGACGACCTCGATCTGGGGATCGATCTCGAGAGATTTGAGGATCCCCGAGAGGATGAGGTCGGACGGGCAGAAGATGAGGACCTTGATCCCGGCCTGTCCCGCCGTTGCGCTTTTTTTCTTGTTCATGAGTGGTGATAACCCTCCAACGCATCGTGCGTCCGCGGCTGTCGATGCTCCGATTTTCCCCCAATTCTATGAGATTGAGGGGGGACTGTCAAGGAACAGGGACGGAAGGGGCCCGGGAACGGACCGGACGGGGCCTAAAGCATTCGGGCCGGTTCGCGCGGCGCATTGATGCGGAAGTTCCGGTCGAGCCTCACGGACACGAGCTGGTCCTTCTCGCTCACGCTCAGGTCCGAGCGGACGTATTGGACCGTTCCGGCGAGCGTGACCTCGAGCGGCCGCTCGAGCAGGAACGTCCTGGGGACTTCGAGATGGAGGGCCAACTTGGAGCCGATCAGGACCTTGGCCGAGAGCCAGAAGACGACTTCCTGGGCGCTCAGCGAAGAGACTTCGATCCGCTCGGTGAACTCGGATTCGAGGGCGTCGCGTCCCTGAACCAGGGCGGGCAGGGCCATTTCGAAGGAGCGCTCCTTTTTCCGGGCTCCCCGGGCGTCCGGGGAAAAGCTGGGATGGGCGAAGGGATCCATGGCTTACGCGTCCGGCTTGATGATGTACTTGCTGTCGAAGGCGACCACGACCTTCTGGGCGGTCGCCTTGGCGTCTGCGGCTTCGACCTGGGTCACCTTCCCTTTGATGACGAGCTTCAGGTCGGAGCCGGCCGAGAGCTTCTCGGGAAGGTCGATGACGAGGCGAAGCCTCTCGCCGACATTGACCCGGCTCTTGAGAAAGAACGTCGATCCCTCGTGGCTGATCGAGGACAGGACGGTGTCTTCGGTGAACTCCTGGCCCCGGGCGTTTGTGCCCTGGACGCGGGTGGGAAGCGGGAAGGTGAAGCCCGCCTCTCCGTTTCCGGAGGCGCCGAGATCTCCCGTGTAGGACTGTCTGATCATTTACGCTTCCTTATCTTTTTTTCCTTTTCAAACCTCGCACGTAGGATGCCACGCCGAAATCGGCGAGGCAATCACCCCTGTCGATGAAAAAAGGGGTGATATTTGCGCTCCGGGCGTCACCTCCCCCCGGGAGAGGCCTGTTTTCTTGACTTCTCCAGGGGGGGACGCTAGAATGACCCAGCGCCCGGAGCGGAGAGATATCCCGTGAGTAAAGACGATCGTCAAGTGAAGCAGATCACCCCGAAATCCGAGGATTTTTCGCGGTGGTACCTCGAGGTCGTGCAGAAAACCGAGCTCGCCGATTACACCCCGATGAAGGGGATGATGGTCATTCGCCCCTATGGGTACGCCATCTGGGAGAACATCCAGAAGGGCCTGGACGCGAGGATCAAGGCGACGGGCCACGTCAACGCGTATTTCCCGCTTTTCATTCCCGAGAGCTTTCTCAAGAAAGAGGCCGAGCACGTCGAGGGATTCTCGCCCGAAGTCGCCTGGATCACCATCGGCGGCCAGGAAGAGCTCGAGGAAAAGCTGGCGGTCCGGCCGACCTCGGAGGCCATCATCGGGTACATGTACTCGAAATGGATCAAGTCCTGGCGCGATCTGCCCATCCTTTACAATCAATGGGCCAACATCGTCCGATGGGAAAAGGTTACCCGCCCGTTTCTGCGCACGACCGAGTTCCTCTGGCAGGAGGGCCACACCTGCCATGAGACCGCCGAGGAAGCCGAGGCCGAAACGCTCAAGATCCTGGAGTTGTACCGCGAGTTCGTCGAAACGGAGCTGGCCATCCCGGTCATTACCGGCCGGAAATCCCTCCGGGAGAAATTCGCCGGGGCTTCAATGACCTACGCCCTCGAGGCGCTGATGTCGGACGGGAAGGCCCTCCAGATGGGCACGTCGCACAACCTGGGCCAGCATTTTTCCAAGGCTTTCGACATCAAGTTCGAGGACCGGCACCAGACGCTCCAATACGTCTGGCAGACCTCCTGGGGGATGACGACCCGGACGATCGGGGCGCTGATCATGGCCCATGGGGATGATTCCGGGCTCATCCTGCCGCCCCGGGTGGCTCCGGCCCAGGCGGTTATCGTTCCCATTTCGATGGGCAACTGGAAGGAGACCGTCCTGCCCGCCGCCCGGGCCGCGCTCGACGTCTTGAAAAAGGCGGGTGTCCGGGCCGAGCTCGATGTCCGGGAGGAGTTCACGCCGGGCTGGAAGTTTTCCGAATACGAGATGCGCGGCGTGCCCCTGCGGATCGAGATCGGGCCGCGAGACGTCAAGGCCGGCCAGGCGGTCCTCGTGCGCCGGGATACCCGGGCCAAGGAAACCGTCTCCCTCGAGTCTTTGCCGGCCCGCGTGCCGGCCCTGCTCGACGATATCCAGGCCTCGCTTTTCCGGAACGCCAAAGAGTTTCTGGCCGCCAACACCCGAGACGCGGCGACCTACGAGGAATTCAAGGACATCCTGGAGAACAAGCGCGGATTCGTCCGCAGCCTGTGGTGTGGGGACGATCCATGTGAGGAGCGGATCAAAAACGAGACCATGGCCACGATCCGGGTCATCCCGCTCGAGGAAGATGCCCACGCCTCTTCGGGGAGCTGCATCGGCTGCGGGGAGCCGGCGAAGACGATCGCCTATTTCGCCCGCGCGTATTGACGAGGGGGTCGCGTCTACAATTTTCAATTTTCTTAGCCGATCCAATCCAAGGGTTGACGATATAAATGTCGCAAAAATTGAAAATTGTAGACGCGACCCCGGACTTGGCCGGTCTCCGGGAACGGATGGTCGGCACGCAGATCGCCGCCCGGGGCGTCCAAGATCCTCTGGTCCTGGCAGCCATGTCTAAAGTCCCCCGCCACCGCTTCGTTCCCGATCATCTCCGTAAGCAAGCCTACGCCGACGAGCCCTTGCCGATCGGGAACGGACAGACCATTTCCCAGCCTTATATCGTGGCTTTCATGACCGAGGCCCTGGCCCTGGCCGGGACGGAGCGCGTCCTCGAGATCGGGACGGGCTCGGGTTATCAAACCGCGATCCTCGCGGAAATCGCCAAGGAAGTCTATACCGTCGAGATCGTCGAGCAGCTTTCCGAGTCGGCCCAAAAGGTCCTCGGCGAGCTGGGCTACACCAACGTCCATTTTCGGGTCGGCGACGGGGGGGAAGGATGGCCGGAGGAGGCCCCTTTCGACGCGATCATGGTCACGGCGGCCCCGCCGACGATTCCCCGGGCCCTTAAAGTTCAGCTGGGAAACGCCGGCCGGATGATCATTCCTGTCGGCACGGATTACCAGGAGCTTGTCCTGATGCGCCGCGAGGGCGAACGCGTCCTCGAGTCGCGGCTGATGAGCGTCCGTTTCGTCCCTCTCGTCTAGAGCCAGGGGTCGCGTCTACAATATTCAATTTTTCGAGTCGGTCCCCGTTGATAGTGTAGTTGATGGTGTGAAAGTCATAAAAATTGAAAATTGTAGACGCGACCCCATTCTTCTGTAGTAAAATACACCTTAATCTTTCTGGAGGTACTCCGATTCAAGCCGTCATCTTAGCCGCCGGTATGGGAAAGCGCCTGGGCGACCTGACCCGGAATTCGACCAAGTGCATGGTCCCGGTCAACAAGAAGCGCCTGATCGACTACATGATGGAAGCCCTGCTGAAAGCCGGAATCCGCCGCTTCGTTCTGGTCGTCGGCCACGGGGCCGAAGAGCTGGAAGCCGTCCTGAGCTCGACGTACAAAGACGCCGAGATCGTCTATGTCCTCAACCCCGACTACGCCAAGACCAACAACATCTACTCCCTCTACCTGGCCCGGGAAGAGATGGAGCGCGACGATTCCCTCCTCCTCGAAAGCGACGTCATCTTCGAGCAGGGGATCCTCGACGATTGCCTCCATCACCCCTCGCCCAACGTCGCCGTCGTGGCCAAGCTCCAATCCTGGATGGACGGGACGGTGACCAAGCTCGACGACAATGGGGCCATCTCCTGCTTCGTCTCCAAGCACGACATGGTCTCGGCCGAGATCGATCAGTACTACAAGACGGTCAACATCTATAAGCTGTCCCGGGAGCTGTGCCGGGAGAAGTTCTTCCCCTTCCTCCAGGTCTACATCCAGGCCAAGGGGATGAACGAATACTACGAGGAAGTCCTCAAGGTCCTGACCTTCATCGACCGCGGCACCATCCAGGCCTCCGAAGTGGGGGACAAGCTCTGGTACGAGATTGACGACCTCCAGGACCTGGAGATCGCCGGCGCCCTGTTCTCCCGCGACGCGGACAAGCTCAAGGCCTTCCAGCGCCGCTACGGCGGATACTGGCGCTTCCCCGCCCTGAAGGATTTCTGCTATCTGGTCAATCCGTTCTTCCCGACCCCGCGGTTCCTCGAAGAGCTGACCCGGGAGTTCGGGCTCCTCGTCAACAGCTATCCCTCGGGCCAGAGCGCCCAGAACCTTCTCGCGGCCAAGATGTTCGGCTGCGCCCCGTCGCAGGTGATGGTCGGCAACGGTGCTTCGGAGCTCATCAAGGGGATGATGCCCAATTGCGGAACGCCCGTGGCCCTGACCGTCCCGACGTTCGACGAATACCGGGCCTGCGCGCCGCAAGGCCAGGTCCTTCCCATCCGGCCGCGCGGCGGAGCGTTCGATTATTCGGCCGCCGAGCTGGCCGAATTCTGCCGGGTCCAGGGCGTCCGGACGCTCATCCTCATCAACCCCGACAACCCGAGCGGGCATTTCCTCGGCAAGCCGGAGATCTTCGGGCTCCTCGAACGCCTCTCGGCGTCGGGGACGCGTCTCGTTCTCGATGAGTCGTTCGCCGATTTCGTGGATGGGACCGCAGACCACAGCCTGATCGATCCGGACATCCTGCGCCGGTTCCCGACCCTCGTCGCGGTCAAGAGCATCAGCAAATCGTACGGCGTTCCCGGCCTCCGGCTGGGGGTCATCGCCACCGCCGATGCGGACCTCCTGGCCAAGGTCCGGAGCCGCCTATCCATCTGGAACATCAACTCCCTCGGCGAGCAATTCCTCCAGACGATCGGGAAATATAAGCCCGAATTCCGCCACGCCTGCAGGCTGATCGCCGAGGAAAGGGATTCGCTCGAAGCCCGCCTGAAGGAGATCCCGTTCCTCAAGCCCCTTCCGTCCAAGGCCAACTACATCCTGTGCGAGGTCAGCGCGCCCTGGACCCCGACGCGGCTGGCCGAAACGCTCCTCAGCAAGAACTGGATCTTCATCAAGGACTGCACGGGTAAGATCGGGTTCGAAAAGGCCGCCTGCGTCCGGCTGACGGTGCGCGACCGGAAGGACAACGATGAGCTGATCGCCGCGCTCCGCTCCCTGGGCTCCTGATCGATGCGCGACCTCATCGCCGAATTCCGCCGCTCCCTCAAGCGTCCCGAGGTCGAAGAATACGTCGACCTCTATTTCAACAGGCCGCTGGCCTTCCTCTTCGTCAAGGCGATCTACCGGACGAACCTCACCCCGAACCAGCTGTCCTTGTTTTCCATGCTCCTGGGGATCGCGGCGGGCGTCTGCATCGGGACCGGTCGTCCCGGCCTCCAGAACGCGGCGGCGGGACTCCTTGCCGTGTCCATCATCGTCGATTGCAGTGACGGCCAGCTCGCCCGGCTGAAAAAGAACGGCACGCCCCTCGGCCGCCTCATCGACGGCTCCGCCGATTACGGCGTCGGGATCGCCGTGTACACAGGGTTGGGCCTGGCGCTGTCGGCCCGGGCGGAGACACCGGCCTTGGCCTGGCTCGCGGTCGCCGCCGCCGCGGCGAGCAACATCATCCAGTCCGCGACGTTCGATCATTACCAGACCCGCTTCCTGGCCGTCATCAACGGCGATACCAGCCGGACGGTGGACGCGGAGATCGAACGGTACGCCGCCCTGCTCGAGAGCGCGCGGAACGAGGGGAAAAATCCCGTTCGGCGCCGGGCGATCGGCGTTTATCTCCGCTACACCCGCTTTCAGAAAAGGATCTCCCTGCGCGGCATCCCGTCCTCGGCCTATGCGCCCGAGCGCCGTGAGGAATTCGCCCGCCGGAACCGGAAAGTCATCCGGATGTGGTCGTTCCTCGGACCTTCGACCCAGGGGACGCTCCTCATCGCCGCGGCCCTTCTCGGGCGTCTGGACCTCTTCCTCTGGACGATGATCGTCCTTCGCAATCTGTGGGGGATGCTGTCCTACGTCGTCCAGGTCACGGTGACCCGGCGCTTCGAGCGGGAGGTCGTTCCCTCATCCGTTTGAGACGAGAGCGTCGAGCTCCTGGGCGACCCCGAGAGAAGCCGAGGCGTCCCCCAATCCCTGCCGGATCTCGCCGAAGCGGGCGCGCATCGCTTCCCGGATCCCGGCCGAGCCCAGGATCCTTTCGGCCTCCCGGGCCAGGTTCGCCGCCGTAAAATCCCCTTGAATGAGCTCGGGGACAAGCCGCTCTCCCGCGAGGATGTTGACGATGCTGTAATGGGGGACCTTGACGAACGGCCGGCCCGCGGCGTAGGTCAGGCGGGAAAGCCGATAGAAGGCGACGAGGGGTGTGCCGAGGAGGGCGGTCTCGAGATTGGCCGTCCCGCAGGACGAAAGGACGAGATCGGCGTGGGCCATGGCGTCATAATGATCCCGGTCGATGACCCGAATGGGAACTTCGGACGAGGCGATATAGGGCGCGATGATCGCGGGATCGAGGTCCTCGGCCAAGGGAAGGACGAACTGGCGGGGCCCGGCCGCGGTCAAGCGGGCGGCCGCTTCGAGCAGAACGGGCATGTGGAAGCGGATCTCGCCCCTCCGGCTGCCGGGAAGGAGCGTGACGAGCGGACGATTTTCGTCGAGCTCATAGCGGGAGAAGAAGGCGGACCGGTCGGAGCCCACCGCGATCCGCTCGAGAAGCGGATGCCCGACGTATCGGGCCGGGATGCCCGCTTCCCGGTAGATCGCCTCTTCGAAGGGGAAGATCAGGCACATCTTCCGGATGTGCTCTTTGACCGTTTTGAGACGGCCGCGTCGCCAGGCCCAAACGGTGGGGCTGATGTAATAGAGCACGGGGACGCCGAGCCGATGGAGGCGCTTGGCCAGGCGAAGGTTGAAATCGGGCGAGTCGATGAGGACGGCCGCGCGCGGTTTCCTCCGCCGGACCTCCTCCTGAATCCCGTGAAAGATCCCGCGGATGCGCGGGATCTCGGTCAGGACCTCGAAGACGCCCACCACGGCCAGGTCCTCCATCGGGTAGAGGAGCTCGACGCCCTCGGCCGCCATGCGCGTTCCCCCGATGCCGAAAAAGGCGGCGTCCGGCCGGATCTCGCGGAACCGGCGGACGACGGCGGAGCCATAGTTCTCCCCGGATTTCTCTCCGGCGACGATCAGGATCGGCCCGCTCACTTCTTCTCTTCCTGGCCGTAGATCGTGACTTCGGCCTTGGTGCTGGGGTCCTGTCCGAAATAGAACAGCCATTCGTTGTACTTCGTCGCTTCGTTGTAGACGCGGATCGAATCCCGGTCGGACATGCTGGCGACGCCGATGATCCTGAGGTTTGTAACGCTGCCGATGGCGTCCTCGGGGACGAGGACGAGCTGGATGGATCGACTCCCGGTCTGGCCCGCCGGAAGCGAATATGAGTCCGCGGTCCCAGCCCGCTTGGCGAATGCGAATGTCGAACCGACCCGCGGCGGCGTCCGGGAAGGCCCGCCGACCGCCTGCGACCGGGTGATGAGATACCATTTCCCGTCCTTGGTCATGGGATCGCGGAAATGGCGCCGCAGACAGCGCTTCTTGACCAGGTCCTCGATGTCCTTGGGGAACGTGCCCGGGCTCTTTTTCTCGAAAAGGCGGATGGCCTCGACGTACTGGTTCCCCCGGAAGATCAGCTCCTCCTCGTTCTCGCGCTGGAGCTGGGTCTGCCAGACCGGAACGGCGACAAGGAGCCCGATCACGAGGATGGACAGGAACACCAGGAGCGTGACCATGGTGTAGCCCGCGCAAGTGTCCCGTCTCATTATTTCCGCCCAACAAGCGCTCATTACCAGGTGCTGAAGGCGGTCCCGTCGAGGGCGTTGCCGGGCGCGCCCGAACGGACGTCGGTGATGCCGAGCTCACGAATCAACTCGATCTCGTCCGGGTCGAGCTCCTCGCGGACCTCGATCCAGGTGTCGGGCTTGCGCGTGATCGGATCGTCGGGGACGCTGCGGAGGTATTTGTCGTCGACGAGGGCTTGAAGCGAGGCGGGGTATTTGGCCTTGTCCGAATAGTATTGACCGATGAGCTTGCGTAGAGTGAAGAGGGTCTCTTTGAGGACGTTCTCCCGAGCCTTTTTCAGGGCGTTTTGGTACTGGGGGAGAGCCAGACCGACCAGGATCCCGATCAGGGCGAAAACGATGATCATCTCGATCAGCGTGAAACCCTTTCGGCGGCGGAACATGCTCGTTCTCCTCACCAGTCCCGGTAGGGCGTCCCGTCGAGGCCCTTGGCCCGGCTCCGGGTGTAGACGTCGAAAACGTTCTCCTCCCCCCAGGACAGCGAGTCGGGCTCGTCCTGGCTGGAAAGCAAGCCCCATTCGGTCGAATTGGTCATCGGGTCGCGCGGGATGCGGCGGAGGAACTTGATGAGCTTCTCTCCGCTCGACTTCGATTTTGGGTCGGCCTTGAGGGGGACGCCGTCGACCAGCGTTTTGAGGTCGGGCGGATAGCCGTCCAGGTCGGTATCGGAGTCGACCTCGATCTTCTTCTCGTCGGCCAGCTTCTTGTAGGCGTCGATGGCTTCGCGGATCATCCGCAGGTCGCGGTGGAGCTCGATCTCGCGCTCGCGCTTCATCGCCATTTTGGCCAGGGGGATGGCCGACCCGGCCAGGACCCCGAGAATGGCGGCGGTCACCAGCATCTCGGTGAGCGTAAAGCCGGGCCGTCGTTTGAATATCATTTCCGTCTACGTCCGGCGCGGCTCCGGACGGGCGGGGGGACTAAACCGTTCCGCTCAGTGCCTGTCCCGCCGGTCGCGCCGATGATCATGTGAGCCTTGAGGCTTCCGGTGATCCTGCGAACCCCCCGCCCGGTCGCCGCCCTCGCGGGGCTGTCCTTCCTGGCCGGCCGGGGCCTCGGGGTTCGGGTTCTCTTCCAAAGCCTTCATACTCAGTCTTATCTTGTTATCGGCTTCGATGTTAAGGACTTTCACGTTGACGATCTGGCCCAGCTTGAGGACGTCGCGGACGCTCCGGACCCGGTAATGGGCGATCTCGGAGACATGCATCAACCCGACGAGGTTGGGCATGATCTCGATGAAGGCCCCGTATTCCTCGATCCGGACGACCTTGCCGGTGTAGGTCCGGCCGACCTCGGCCTCCGCGGTGATGTCGTTGATCATCTGCTTGGCTTTTTCGGCCGCTTCCGCGTCGACCGAGGCGATGGTGATCCGCCCGGTCTCGTCCACGTCGATCTTGGCCTTGGTCAGGGCGACGATCCGCTTGATGACCTTGCCTCCCGGGCCGATGACCTCTCCGACCTTTTCGGGATTGATGTACAGGGTGTAGATGTGCGGGGCGAAGGGCGAGATGTCCGGCCGGGGGGCGGGGATGGCCTCGAGAATCTTTTCCAGGACCTGGAGTCGGGCGACGCGCGCCTTCTCCAGCGCTTCCCGGACGATGTCGAGCGAGATGGCGTGGATTTTGAGGTCGAGCTGGATGGCCGTGATGCCCTTGGTCGTCCCGGAGACCTTGAAGTCCATGTCGCCGTAATGGTCCTCGACCCCGGCGATGTCGGTCAGGACGGCATGGCGCCCGTCCTCATGGACGAGGCCCATGGCGATCCCGGCGACGATCATCGTCAGCGGCACGCCTGCGTCCATCAGGGCCAGAACGCCGCCGCAGACCGTGGCCATCGAGCTCGAGCCGTTCGACTCGAGGATGTCCGAAACGATCCGGATGGTGTAGGGGAACGTCTCGGCGTCGGGGATGGCCGGGAGGATCGATTTTTCAGCCAGGGCGCCGTGCCCGATCTCGCGCCGGCCGGGCCCCCGGAGGAAGCCGACCTCGCCGACCGAGAAGGGCGGGAAATTGTAATGGAGCATGAACCGCTTCTCGGTCTCCTCGCCGAGGCCGTCGAGCCGCTGGACATCCTCGGGGGTGCCGAGCGTCACGGTGGCGAGGCTCTGCGTCTCGCCGCGGGTGAAGAGGGCCGAGCCGTGCGTCCGGGGCAGCATGCCGATTTCGATCGAGATCGGCCGGATCTGGTCGAAGGAGCGGCCGTCGACCCGGAGGCCTTGGTCGAGGATAAGGCGGCGGGAGAATTTCTCCTCGAGCCTGTAGAAGAGGTCCTTGACCTCGGCCTTTCCGGGAGCGTCGTCTTCGGGGACCTCGGCCACAGCCTCCTTGAGGAGGGCGGTCACGGCGTCGTCGCAGGATTTTTTTCCGCGGGTCTGGATGGCCGCGAGCAGGGCCGGACCGATCTTGGCCTCGAGCTCGCCCATCTTGGCCTGGTTGACCGGTTTGGGCGCGAAGGCGCGCTTGGTGATCCCGAGCTTGGCCATGTGCTCCTTCTGGATCTCGATGATCTGCCCGATCGGCTCCATGGCCGCGGTGATCGCCGCGAGAATCGTAGCTTCATCGACTTCCTTGCCCGCTGCCTCAATCATGCAGACGCCGTCTTCGGTCCCGACGACGAGGAGGTTGAGGGGGCTCGCCTCGAGCTCCTTCACGGTCGGGTTGATGACGAATTTGCCTTCGAGCAATCCGACCTTGACCGCGCCGATGGGCTTGGTGAAGGGGATATCGGAGAAGCACAAGGCGACCGAAGCCCCGATGAGCCCGAGCGTGTCGGGCTCGTTCTCCCGGTCGGCCGAGAGAAGCAGGGCGACGATTTGGGTGTCGTTGAAATAGCCTTCCGGGAACAGGGGCCGGATGGGCCGGTCGATCAGGCGGGCGATCAGGATTTCGCGCTCGGTGGGGCGGCCCTCCCGTTTGAAGAACCCGCCGGGGATCTTGCCCTGGGCATAAGTGTTCTCGCGGTAATCGACGATCAGGGGGAGGAAGGGCTTGTCTTCCTTGGCTTCCTTCCGCGAGGTCGCGGTCACGAACATGATCGTGTCGCCGTACCGGACGAACGCGGAGCCGTCCGCCTGTTTGCCGATCTTGTTGAGCTCGATAGACAGGATGCGGTTGTTGATCTCTAAACTGATTGTGTGGGACATAGTCGTATGGGGTCGGAGGCGCTTACTTGCGCAGTCCGAGCTTTTGGATGAGCTTCTCGTAGCGGGCGCTGTCTTCCTTCTTCAGGTAGGCGAGGAGCCGTTTTCTCTGGCCTACGAGCTTCATCAGGCCCGTTCGGGAATGATGGTCGTTCTTCGAGGCCGTCATGTGGTGGCTCAGATGTCCGATGCGCTCGCTGAGGAGGGCGATCTGGACCTCGGCCGAGCCGGTGTCCGTGGCGTGAACTTTGTTCTCGCCGATGGTCTTTTCTTTTTGTTGTTTCGTCAACACGTGTCATATCTCCTTTAAATCATTGATATTCTAGCAGAAACGGGCGATGGCCGCAAACGGGAGGGCCCCGGCGCGGACTTCGGAAAATGGATTTTCATGGGGAGGCGGGCCGGAAAAATCGGCGTCAAGGACCGGATCGGCTCAGGCGCCGAGCGTTTTCTTGCGCAGCAGGAGCTGCTTGGCGTAGCGGGATCTCAGGCCGCCTTGGGCGGTCTTGACCTCGTTCAGCTTTGCGTCGATCTCGGCCAGGGTCATCTTATTGACCTTGGCGTTCCCCTGGGGCTTGCCCGATTCAGCCCCTTCGGGTTTGGCGGTGCTCTTCGTGTCGGCCATTCGTCAGATTCCTTCTAAATTCTTTATTTTTTTTATTTCGGCGGCAGTATAGCAGAATCAGCGCCCGGGAGCAACCGTTTTCTTCTCGGGTTCTCCTCGGGCGGCTTGAAATGCCCGGGCCATCATCATAAGATGAAGCAATAAAGGCAAGGGAAAAATGCCGAAAACGTTCGATCAGGGAAAGGAAGAGATCGCCAGGCTTTGCCGCTATTTTGCCTCTAACAGGCAGGCTTTTGTCTCACCCGGGATGAAAGAGGCTCACGTCCGGCAGTCCCTGATCGATCCTTTTTTTGAGGCGCTCGGCTGGGATGTCCGCAACGCGTCCATGACGGCGCCCCAATATCGCGAAGTCGTCCCGGAGGACAGCCTTGATATTGAAGGCCAGCAGAAAGCGCCCGATTACACTTTCCGAGTCGGCTCGCAAGCGAAGTTTTACGCCGAAACAAAAAAATGTGGGATTAATATCAACACCGACCCTGGCCCGGCGTATCAGCTTCGCCGCTATGGCTGGAGCGCCAAGGTGGCCCTGTCCGTCCTGACGGACTTTGATGAGCTGGGCGTCTATGACTGCGGCCTCCGGCCCAAGAACACCGACAAGGCCTCCAACGCCCGGATCCAGTATTTCCGTTCCGAGGAATATCCAGACCGCTGGCGCGACCTGTGGGACATCTTCTCCCGCGAAGCCGTCTAGTCGGGTGCTTTCGACCAGTACGCAGCGTCCAAGCGGAAGCGGGGTACGTCCGAGGTCGATGCAGAATTCCTGAAGGAGATCGAAGGCTGGCGAGACGCGCTGGCCCGTAACCTGGCTCTTCGTAACGGCGATCTCTGCCTGGACGACTTGAACTCGGCCGTTCAGCTGACCATCGATCGCATCGTCTTCCTTCGAATGGCAGAGGACCGGGGGATCGAGCCTTTCGAACAGCTTCTCAAGCTCTGCGAGCGGCAGGACATTTATTACCGTTTCATGCACGATCTTTGCCGCAAAGCCGACGAGAAGTACAACTCGGGCTTGTTCCATTTCCAGAAGGAATCCGGCATCTCGGATGCGCCCGATCGGATCACGCCGTATCTTAAGCTCGACGACAAGGTGATCAAGCCCATTCTTCAGAGCCTCTATTTCACCTTCGGATCGCCCTACCACTTTGGGGTTTTCCCCGTCGAGATCCTGGGCACGGTTTATGAGCGCTTCCTGGGCAAAGTCATCAGGCTGACCGAAGGCCATCAGGCGAAGATCGAAGAGAAGCCCGAGGTCCGGAAAGCCGGGGGAGTCTATTACACTCCGGCTTACATCGTGGATTACATCGTCAAGAATACGGTCGGAAAAATGATTGAGGGCAGGAGTCCGGCCCAGCTCGCCGGCGGGAGGAGCGAAAGCGCGCCGCCTTTCCGAGTCCTCGATATGGCCTGCGGGAGCGGGTCGTTTCTGTTGGGGGCGTACAGGCATTTGCTCGATCATTGCTTGACCTGGTACATGGATCACAAACCGGAAAGTCACAAGAAAGCCGTTTATTTGGATACGCGGAAAGGCCAATGGCAGCTGACGATCGAAGAAAAGAAACGGATCCTCACGGCGCATATCTTCGGCGTCGACATCGATCTCCAGGCCGTCGAGGTTTCAAAGCTCTCGCTTCTGCTCAAGGTCCTGGAAGGGGAGACCGACCGGAGCTTCGGCGAACAGATGAGCATCTTTCAGGAGCGGGCCCTGCCCAGCCTGGCCGAAAACATCAAGTGCGGGAATTCGCTCATCGGCCCGGATTATTTCACGGGCAAACTGATCCCGGATCCGGAGGAGCTGAAACGGATCAATCCCTTTGATTGGGACCGTGGTTTTCCAGAAGCGATGAAGGCTGGGGGATTCGATTGCGTGATCGGCAATCCGCCATATGGTGCCGACCTAATCCTCGAAGCAGAGCCATATATCCGGCGCAGATATTCATCAGTATCGAACTCTTTGGACACTTTTATCCTATTCATGGAAAAGGCAGGCTCTTTACTAGGAAGCCAGGGCCGAATTGGCATGATCATTCCCTCGGGTTGGGTTTCGACGCCTTCCTGTCTAAAGCTTCGGCGATATTTTTATGGAGCTTTCCGTCCGGAATCATTCGTCTCGTTGCCTTACGACGTCTTCGCTGGAGCTTATATAGATACGATGATAATCACAGCAAGCAGGCTTTCTTCGGGAACGACTTGGACCTCAATCCCGGAGAAAGAGGTAGAATTAGTGGTCTTTCCAATTCGATACAAAATCTATTCGTCGGATGATTTTTCTACGTATAAAAAATCGGAAGTTTTGATAAGTGGAGTGAATCAGCGAACCTAGAGTTTCTCGTTCTGTCTTCCAAGGCAGAAGCGGCGCTCGTCAACAAGCTGCGTCGAGCGCCTGCGCCCCTAAATGATTATGCATACGTGATGCGCGGTATAGAAACATTCCACCCAAGACCGAAAAGTCAATGTGAGCGGCCAAAGCCTGCCCTTACTGGTGATGTTTTGCGCTACTCTTTATCTCACGGTCCGGCCGCATTCGAAAGTTATACTGACGAGATCGCGACAAATAAACCATTGCGTTTTTTCAGTGGGCCCCGTGTGCTGCTTAGGCAACTTTTAAGCCGGAAATTCCGGCTTCAAGCTGTGTACGCGGAAGATGAGTTTTTAACGAACCAGTCGATGCAAAGCCTAGTCCCGATCGATGGCTCCGCAGAAAGCAGCAAATTCATCCTCAGCGTGGTCAATAGCCGATTACTTTCATGGTACTTCTGTCAAATCAATCTAGTTGCCCGGCGAGATGATTTCCCAAAGACAATCATCAAGCAAACGCGCGAATTACCATTCCCCAGCATTGAAATATCGGGGAAAGCCGATAAAATCCGCCGCGATAGGCTCATTAATTTGGTAGATGCAATGCTCGCTTTAAACGATAAGTCCGTCGCGTCGAAATCGGAAGCACAAAAGGGAATGATTCGGCGCCAAACAGACGCGACCGACAGGGAAATATATCGCTTGGTGTATGAACTCTACGGCCTGACCGAGGACGAAATCAAGATCGTCGAAGGGGAGACGAAGTGAAGAAAGCACGAAACACGCGGACGGGGCTCGTTATCGAACACCTGGAGGGAATCTCAAGAAGTGCGATAAAAAGCTACCCCGAGATCATTTCCGAATTCGCCCGGGGACGAAGCGGAGTTTATGCTCTGTATCAGGCACGGGACCTTTACTATGTTGGCCTTGCGAAAAATCTGCGGTCAAGATTGCGCGGACATCTTCGCGATCGCCATGGCGAGGCGTGGGATCGTTTCAACGTCTAATTAACCCAGGGAGATGAGCATCTCAAAGAACTTGAATCATTGGTGCTCAGGATTGCTTCTCCAAAAGGGAATAGAGTCGCCGGAAAATTTAAGGGATCGAGCGATCTACTACGGGTATTCCGACAACGGATTACGGAATCTCAAAAAAGAGAATTGGCGGATTTAACGCTTCGCGATGTGCCGCGGATTTCAAGGAATCCAGCGGTCCGTCGAAACCGTGGTGAATACGATACGATCATCTGCCCGGCGCACCAGAAGGGATTCGAAGAAGAATTCCTGGGGAAGAACAGGTGGTATGCGATTCGAGTTTCAAGAAAGGTCATCCCTAGGCTGAAATATATCGCGCTTTATGTGACGTCGCCTATCAGCCAAGTAACGCATTATGGGCGGATTCGATCCGTAGCCCCTTGGCATAATTCAAAAAAATATATCGTTAAGCTGAGCGGGAAACCAAAAAGAATCGGCCCAATCGGCCGCTCTACTAAAATCAGCATGCAGGCGCCGCGATTTGCATTGATGGAGAGATTGAAGCGAGCTCAGACTCTATCTGATGCGCTTTAAGCGCCGTTATCTGCGGTATTATCAAAGTTCCTGAGAAAAGAAAGAAGTTGTTGACATTTTGGTAGATCGATCGTATCTTCAATGTAGATACTTGGAGAGTGCCATGTTTACCAAAATTCAGAAGTGGGGCAATAGCCTGGCGGTCCGAATCCCGAAAGCTTTCGCGGATGAGATGAAAATGTCGGAGAAATCGTCTATCAAAATGATGCTCCAAGATGGCGCCCTCCATATCGTCCCTGAAGAAGAGAAGGAGTGGAAGCTTGATGATCTCCTCGCGGGGGTGAATACGGACAACATTCCTAAGGAATGGGATATGGGGTCCGCCGTCGGGAGAGAGCGCTTTTGATTCGTAAATCTTATATTCCCCGGCGAGGAGATCTTGTTTGGATCGATTTCGATCCGCAATCCGGCCACGAACAATCCGGGCTATGTCCCGCCGTCGTGCTCTCTCCGCAGTCTTATAATGAAAAGGTCGGATTGGCACTTATTTGCCCCGTTACAAGCAAGGCAAAAGGCTATCCTTGGGAAGTTGGACTCCCGGATGGGCTTCAAATTTCCGGTGTCATCCTTGCTGACCTGGTAAAAAGCCTGGATTGGCGATCGCGCTCGGCCGAAAAAATAGGCTCGCTGCCGCTTTCCGTAGTCACGGAGGTTCTCAAGAAGCTCGGCACGCTTCTCGATGAACCGTCCCGCGCCTGATTCGAGCCGGGATCGTAGAATCCATCTTTAATCTTTTCTTGCTGTACTTGATTAATGCATTAAAAAGCATTAATATTATTGCGTGAAATCCATTCAATCGGGAACACCATGAGAGAAAAGAGCATCACGCTCCGTCTACCTGAAGTGGAATACGCGGCGTTCACGAAAATCTGCGATGAAAAAGGGTACAGCAAGACGGGCAAGATCAGGGAGTTCATCAGAAACATGGTCAAAGCGGAAATGCGGGAAGTCGAGCTTAGCGCGGCGGAGTGGGAAGAGCTCAAAGAAGGAATTCGGGAAATCGAAAGCGGTGAGTTCACGACGCTCGAGGATATGAAACGTGATCTTGCCAGAAAAAAAATGGCCTATAACCAGAATATCAAGCAAAGCTCAACGAACAATCGAATCTCTCGAGTTGGATTTACAAGAAAAAATACTGGCGCGGATCGAAAGTCTCCAGAATGATCCGCTCTCTGGCGACATTAAGAAGATCAAAGGGGCAAAGGATATTTATCGATTGAGGGTAGGCGATTATCGTCTTTATTATAGAATTCATTTCTCATCGTCCTCGATCGAGGTATTATTATTTGGCCAAAAGGGCACGATAAAAATCCGAATCATCGAAAGGCTATAGCCCGTCTCGGTCGGCCTCTAAGAAACTTCGGGCCTTTTCAATCAACCCGCCTTTTAGTATATTCGGGGAACCGTGTATTTTGCATACTCCGTCCTCCTGGGGCTGTGTTTTTTCCTCGTGGTTCCTCTCTATTTCTTCAGGCTTCGGGTTCTGAAAGGCGAGCCCCTGTTCCTTGGGGAGCGGCTGGGGAGGGGGCTTCCCAAGCGGAAAACGGACGGGCCGCTGATCTGGTTCCACGCGGTTTCCGTCGGGGAGATCCTCTCACTCCAGAGCTTCATTCCCGAGCTTCGCAAGGCCCGGCCGGGCTGCGAGATCGCCTTGTCGGCCCTGACGAACACGGGGTACCGGATGGCCGCGGAGAAAGTCCGGGGAGCGAACTTCCTCTTTTTCATCCCCTTTGATTTCGCCTTCGCCGTGCGGAAGGCGTTCCGCCGTCTGAGACCGAGCCTTCTCATCCTGGCCGAATCCGAACTCTGGCCCCGGCTGCTCCGGGAAGCCCGCCGCGCCGGCTGTCCCGTCCTCGTCATCAACGGCCGCGTGTCCGAGCGCTCCTTCCGCCGGATGCGCCGGTTCGGGCCGTTCGTCAGGCCCGTCCTGCGGAACGTGACCCGGTTCCTCGTTCAGACCCCAAGCGACCGCATTCGGCTCGAAAAGGCCGGCGTTCCGGCGAAGAAGATCACCGTGGCCGGCAATCTCAAGTGCGAGACGCGCCTGCCGGATGTTTCGACCGAAGAGATCCGAACCATGCGGTCCGAGATCGGGCTTCCGCCCGAGGCGCGGGTCCTCATCGCCGGCAGTGTTCACCGGGGGGAAGAAGGTCCACTCATCCGCGCTTTTCGCGAAGCCCGCAAGCAACGGCCGGAGATCCGGTTCATCCTCGCTCCGCGGCATCCGGATCAATTCGCGGACATCGAGAAGGATTTTGCCCAGGCCGGGTTCGCGGTCAGACGCCGGACCGACCGCGGCTCGAGCGGGCCGTGGGACGCTTTCATCCTGGATACGATCGGGGAATTGGCCCGGTTCTACGCCCTGGCGGATGCGGCCTTCATCGGCGGCAGCCTGATCCCGCGCGGCGGGCAAAACCTGCTCGAGCCGGCGTTCTATGGAAAACCGATCTTTTTCGGCCCGAACATGAAGAATTTCCTCTCGCTCGCCGAGGCGTTCGTCGCCGGCGGGGGCGCGCGGATGGTCGCAACCCTCGGGGAACTGAAAAATATGTTCCTATTCGCCCCGCCGGTTCATTCCCCGGGGATGGGGGAAAGGGCGCGGGAGATCCTGCGTTCCCTTCAGGGCGCGACCGCGAAGACGTTGGATGCGATCGGCGAATTCCTGGACCGCCATGCCGCTCGTTGAAAAAGGCCGTCCCGCCGTCGTGCTTCTTGCGGTCCTTCTGTGTTTCTTGCCCGTTCAGGCGCTTTCGGCGCCGCAGGACGCCTCAGGACCGGCCGCGGACGATACGCGGCTCAATGGGACTTATCTCCGGAATTTCGGGCTGGATTTCGGGCATGTCATCACTTCGCCCGCGCGTTGGGCGGGCAAAGATTGGGCCCTTTTCGCCGCGGTGGCCGGCGCGGGGGCGGTGCTCTTCGTTTTCGATCAGGACATCTACGACGGCGTCCAGAGAAACAAGACCGATTTTTCCCGCGACGCTTCGACAGTTATCAGCAGGCTCGGAAACGGAGGCGTTCTGCTCGCCCTGGCGGCCGGGTTGTACGCCTCGGGCGAGATCTTCGATGCGTCCGGATTGCGCAAGACGGCCCTTCTCAGCCTGGAGAGCTTCCTGACCACGTCGGCCGTCGTCCTCGGTCTCAAGGCCGTCGCCGGACGGTCGCGTCCGTATTCGGGAGAGTCGCCCCGGGATTTTCATCCCTTCTCGTTCCAGAACGGCCGCTATTCTTTTCCATCGGGGGACGCGGCGGGCGCGTTCTCGGTGGCCACGACCATCGCGGACCAAACGGATGACTTGCTCGTAGATGTGATGTCCTACGGGTTGGCCGGACTGGTCGCGATCTATCGGGTCCATGACCAGAAGCATTGGCCGTCGGATGTCTTCGCCGGATCGGCCATCGGCTACTTCGTGGCCAAGCAGGTCTGCCGCCTCAACCGCGACCGCGAGGCGGGGGAGTTCCGCGTCGCCTTCCGCTGGACGCGGGCCGTTCGGGCCGTGACGCTCACAATGGCATTTTGACCGGGCATCGTCTAAGATAGCCGGGTTAGGAAAACGCTCATGAAAAAAACGATCACGCGCCGGGAATTCATCGCCGGCGGCGGCAAGGCCGCCATGCTCGCTTCGGTCGCCGGATCGAGCCTCCTGCTCAAGGGTTGTTCGACGGGCAAGGATTACGACCTCGTCCTCAAGGGCGGGCTGGTCTATGACGGATTGGGGAATCCGGGCCGGATCGCCGACGTCGGCGTCTCCGGAGAGACGATCAAGACCGTCGGAAAGATCCCGGCATCGCGCGGCGTCGTCGTCCTCGATGTCTCCGGCCTGGCCGTCTCGCCGGGATTCATCGATGTCCACGACCACAGCGATCTGTGTCTCCTGGCCAATCCCAAGGCCGAGAGCGCCGTCCACCAGGGCGTGACGACGACGATCAGCGGGCAATGCGGCTCGTCGCCGTTTCCCGTCGCCGACGCCGTGTTGGAGGACGCGCGGGAGAGCGCCAAAGCCGTGTACGGCGTCGAAGTGACCTGGCGCGACCTGCCCGGATTTTTCGCGCGGCTGGCGCAGGGCGGGATCGCCTATAACTACGCCACGCTCGTCGGCCACGGCGCCGTCCGGGGAACGGCCATGGGGCTTGACGATCGGGCGCCTTCGCCCGAGGAGCTGGAGGGGATGAAGGCCCTGGTCGCCGAAGCCATGCGCCAGGGAGCGCTGGGGATGTCGAGCGGACTCGGCTATACACCGGGAAGCTTCGCCAAGCCGGCCGAGCTCATCGAGCTCAACAAGGTTGTGGCCTCGCTCGGCGGCGTTTACGCCACGCACATGCGGTCGGAGGGGGATGGGGTCCTCGAGTCCATCGATGAGACGCTCGAAACCGCGAAGGCCGCCGGCGTCAGCCTCCAGATCTCCCACCTCAAAGTCGCCTATCCGGGCAATTGGGACAAGATCGACGCGGTGATCGCCCGGATCGAGACGGCCCGGGCGGCCGGAGTGAACGTCAACTGCGACCGCTACACGTACATCGCCTCGTCGACGGGCCTGGATTCGCTGTTCCCGGACTGGGTCCGGCAAGGGACGTCGGCCGACATCGTCGCCCGGCTCAAGGATCCCAAGCAGGAGGCCAAGCTCAGGGACGCCCTGGACCGCTACGAGAAGCGGATCGGCTCCTGGGACCGCGTCCTCATCTCCGCGGTCGTGACGGAGAAGAACCGCGGCGTCGAGGGATTGAGCATCCTCGAAGCGTCCAAGGCGGCGGGCAAGCCGCCGTTCGAGTTCGTCCGCGATCTGCTCGTCGAGGAAAATGATCAGGTCGGAATGATCAACTTCACGATGAAAGAAGAGAACCTCAAGCGCTTCCTCGCCCATCCGCTCGTCGGCGTCGGCTCGGACGGCGAAGCCCGGGCGCCTTACGGCATCCTGAGCCGCGGGAAACCCCATCCGCGCTCGTATGGGACATTCGCCCGCTACCTGGGCAAGTATGCCCGCGAAGAGAAGGTCCTGCCGCTCGAGACGGCGATCATGAAGATCACCTCCGGAGCGGCCCGCAAGTTCGGGTTGGAGAAGCGCGGCACGCTCGCCGATGGATCCTTCGCCGATCTCGTCGCTTTCGATCCCGCGAAGATCATCGACCGGGCCACCTGGAAGGATCCGCATCAGTTCCCGGCCGGCGTCTTTCACGTCCTCGTCAACGGGGTCCCTGTGATCTCAAATGCCGAGCATACCGGGAAGCTCCCCGGAAAGATCCTGAAAAAAGTCATCGCGGGATGAGCGTTCGGCGTCGATCCCTTGCGTTCTTCTCCGTCGCCGCGGCGCTATGGGCGGTGGCGACTGGAGAGGGCGCGGCGGCGCTCGCTTCCCCCGAAAGGAAATCGGAGCCCGCGCCTTGTCACACGCTCGCCGTGGCGGAGGCCCCGATCACGCTCGTTTATCGCGCCATCCAGCCGGGGGAGGCGATTCTCGCCAGGCTCAACGATGACGCCGCGGTCAGGAAGGTTGAATTGAGCCTGGGCGAACAGGCCCGAACGCTGATTCCGGCCGGGTGGGGGACTCCCGGATATCGGTCCGCGCTCCTCGGGATCGACATGGCCAAGAACGCCCAGGGCGTCGCCCTGAAGGTCAAGACGGAACGGCTCGACGGTTCAGTGGAGTCGATCGAGGTTCCTCTCGCCGTCGCGCCTCGGGAATTCCCATCGACCCGGCTCCAGGTGGCTCCAGCCATGGCCAGTCCGCCTCGGGAGGAGCAGGAGTCGATCCGCCGCGAGTCCGAGCTCGTGGCCGAAGTCTTACGCTCGGTTTCGCCGGTCTGGCTTGCCGAAGGGGCGTTCCAATCCCCGCTGCCCGCCTTTGAGCCATATCCCAATTTCGGCCAGCGAAGGGTCATAAACAAGACCGTGTCCTCAATCCATTCCGGCGTGGACGTCTCGGCCCCGCGCGGGACGACCGCCGTCGCGCCGAACAGCGGCCGGGTCGTCCTGGCCAGCCGGCTCTATCTCAGCGGCTGGACGGTCATCATCGACCACGGCCGGGGTGTTTTTTCGTATTGCTGCCACTTCGACAAGCTTCTGGTGAAGCGCGGCGATGCTGTCCGCAAGGGGCAGGCGATCGCCCTGGTCGGATCGACCGGACGATCGACGGGCCCGCATCTCCACTGGGCGGCCCGGATAGACGCTTGCCGCGTCGATCCGCTCTCGCTCCTCGCCCTCCCTCTTGATTAGCCGAATTCGGTCCCTGAATTCGGTGCCAGTCAACTCAATCACTTAATTCGATCGATAAATCCTGCCGCTTAAATCAGTGACAGTCAACTGGATCACTTATCTATAATTGCCAAATTCCGTACTTATATGACAACACCAAGGGAATATCCGGTCATTAAATTGTCTGATACCCGATCTTCAATTCGGTGATTGAGTTATCTGTCACCGAATTCGTGTGTCACCGAATTCGTGTCACCGAATTCGAGAAGGGGTCCGGATCGAAATAATTAAGTGATCCAGTTGCCTGTCACCGAATTATTACCTCATCATTTCAAATACGCGGTGAGCCAATCCAGAACGGTCTTCCACCACAGCTCCGCGTTCTGCGGCTTGGAGACGAAGTGATCCTCGTCGGGGAAGACGAGGAGCTTCGAGGGCACGTTCATGCGCTGGAGCGAGGTGAAGAGCTGCAATCCTTGCTCGAGCGGGACCCGGAAATCCCGTTCGCTGTGGATGACGAGACAGGGTGTCTTGAAATTCTTGACGTAGTAGCTCGGGGACCATTTCGTGTACTGTTCGGGGTTCGTCCAGGGAGTGCCGAGCTGCTCCCACTCCGGGAACCACAGCTCTTCGGTCGCCCCGTACATCGAACGGAGGTCGAAGACGCCGTCGTGGGAGACGAGGACCTTGAAGCGGTCGGTGTGCCCCTCGATCCAGTCGATCATGTACCCGCCGTAGGAAGCCCCCGCGGCGCCCACCCGGTTCTTGTCGAGGAACGGATAGGTCGCCAACAAGTAATCCAGCCCCTTCATCGTGTCCACGTAGGGTCGACCGCCCCAGTCGCCGACGATGGCGTCCGAGAAGCGCTGGCCGAATCCCGCGCTGGCGTGGAAGTTGATCTCGGCGACGACGAAGCCGCGGGCGGCGAACATCTGGGTGTTCCAGCGATAATGGAACTCGTCCTTCCACGGCCCGTGCGGCCCGCCATGGATGAGCATGACGAGCGGATAAGCGCGCTTTGCGTCGAACGCGGGAGGCTTGACGAGCCAGCCATGGACCTTGTCCTTGTCGGCGCCTTCGAACCAGAACTCCTCGGCGGGATTCATGTCCAGCCCGGCCAGAAGGTCTTTGTTGACGTCGGTGAGGGGAGTGATTGTTTTCGCCGCCGGGTCGAACGCGCAGATGTCGGCCGGGCGATTCATCGCCTGCTTCAGGAAGATGAGCGTCTTGCCGCCCGGGAGAAGCGACATCGCCCCGAACGTCACGCCGTCCAGGACTTTTTCCGGTTTCCCTCCCGAGATCGCCACCCGGTACAGAGCGTTCCGTCCCTTTTCATCGGTGTTGAAATAGAGCCCGGAGCTGTCGGGGAGCCAGAGCATTTCGCCGACCGAAACATCGACCGCTCCGGTCAGGTCGCGCGTCGCGCCCGTCTTCCGCTCGTAGAGGATCAGGCTCTCCTTGTCGGACTCATAGCCCGGCCGGGCCATGGCCCGGTAAGCGATGAACTGCCCGTCGGGAGAGTAGAGCGGCTGATTGTCATTGGCCCTGTTCGTCGTGATCTTCCGGGGAGCGCCGCCCGAGGTCGGAACGAGGAAAATGTCGTTGTTCGTTCCCAGTCCCTTCTTCAGCTCGGGATCGACGTTCCGAACGAAGGCGAGCTCGGTCCCGTCCGGCGAGAAGGCGTAGTCGGGCGAGCCGCCCAGGTCGAGGGGAGGCGCGTCGAAGTCGCCGGGAGTGACGTCCACAGGCGTCCCGCCCGCGGAGGGCATGACGAAGATATGGCTGCGCGTGCCGTCGCTCCAGGCGTTCCAATAGCGGAAAAAGAGCGTGTCGAAGATCCGGGCCTTGACCTTGCTCGCTTCGGCGGCCTCGGCTTTCTTCTTGTTTGCCGCGTCGTCCGCGGCGTCGGGATAGACCGAAGAGGTGAAGGCGAGGAAGCGGCCGTCGCGCGACCATTGGACGCCCGAGGCGCCGGTGGAGAGGGTCGTGACCTGCGAGGCTTCGCCGCCGCTGAGGGGGATCGTCCAGATCTGCGGCGCTCCGCTCCGGCCGGAAATAAAAGCGATCTTTTTCCCATCCGGGGACCAGCGCGGCTGGGTGTCTGGAGCCGGGCTCGTCGTCAGGAGGCGGGGCTCGCCTCCTTGGGCCGGGACGATCCAGATGTCGCTCAAAGAGCGGTTGACGGCTTTGTCCATCGTGGTGATGACGAAGGCGATCCATTTCCCGTCGGGGGAAGGCTGGGGATCGGTCACCCGCTGGATGAGGATGAAATCGTCGAACGTGATCGGACGCTTGACGTCCGCCGCGGAAGAGAACGGGGCCGCGGCGATAAGCAGTCCGAGGATGATGAGAACGGGTTTTTTCATGGTACCCTCCTGAATGAAGGTATTATTATACTTGAATAAGTGGGAACGAAGCGCGTAAATTGACAAACCCCACAGCGGCCCCTATAGTAGAAAACCTTCGCCATGAAAAAAGCCAGGACGGAAAGGCCGGAATTCTCCCTCGGCCCTGCGATCCGCGCGGCTTACGAATCCGGTGAGGAGGACGAAGCGCTCCGGCCGATCGTCAAGACGGACGCGGGGGGCAGTCCCATCGGTCGGATCGGGCGGGGCGACGCGGTCATCTTCTATGACCTCCGCGGCGATCGGGAGATCGAGATCACGCGTAGCTTCGTCGAACCCGGTTTCGACCATTTCCCTGTCGAGCCCGCGCTCGGGCTCGATTTCGTGACCCTCATCGAATACGACCCAAAGCTTCCCGTCCGGGTCGCGTTCCCCAAGCTGGAGAACCTCGCCCACACGCTCACCGAGGTCGCGACGGCGGCCGGAATACGCGTGGTCAAGATTGCCGAGTCCGAGAAAACCCCCCACATCGGATTTTTCTTCAACGGCAAATCCGACACGGTCTTCCCCGGCGAGGAGCGCGTCATCGTCCCGTCTCCCCGGGTCGCGGCCAATTACGATTCCGTCCCCGAGATGAGCGCGGATGGGGTGGCCGAGGCGATCATCGGGCACATGGGCGGCGGTGGTCCGGGATTGATCGTGGCGAACCTGGCCAACGTCGATATCGTCGGCCATCTCGAGAATCGCGCCGCCGCGATCGGGGCGGTCGAGGCCGTTGACCGGGCTCTGGGCCGGATCCTGGACGCGGCTGAGGAGAAGCGGATGGCCGTCCTCATCACCGCCGATCATGGCGCGGTCGAAGAATGGTTTTTTCCGGATGGGACGATCAATACAGGCCATACGAAAAATCCGGTCCCGTTCATTCTCGCCGATTTCGCCCGTCCTGACGGCGGTCTTCCGCTGCTTTGCGCGGAAGGGGAGCTGGCCGACGTCGCGCCGACCGTCCTCGGCCTTCTCGGCCTTCCCGCCCCGTTCGAAATGACCGGCCGGTCCCTCGTCGGCCCGCTCCCTCCGGTTCCCGGAACGGCGCGACGCGTGCTTCTTCTCATTCTCGACGGCTGGGGGATCCGGCCGCCGGACGCCGGAAACCTCATCGCCCAATCCCGGACACCCCGCTTCGATGACGCCTGGACGCGTTTTTCACGGGCGATCCTCCGCGCTTCGGGCGAGGCGGTCGGATTGCCTCACGGCACGGTCGGGAATTCCGAGGCCGGGCATCTCCATCTCGGGGCCGGCCGCCGCGTCCCGCTCGACCGGATCCGGATCGATGCGGCCATTGCCGACAGGAGCTTCTTCCGCAACGAGACCCTCCATAACACGATGTCCGCGGCCGCCCGCGACGGCCGTCCGCTTCATCTCATGGGGGTCGTCTCCCACTACAGCTCCCACGCCAAGCTTGACCATCTCTTCGCCCTCCTCGAAATGGCCCGAGACGAGGCCGTCCGGGACGTCTATGTCCACGGGTTCATCGGCCGGCGCGGTGACCGCCCCGAAAAAAGCGGAGCGGCTTGCGTGGACAAGGTCGAAGCCGCCTGCGCCCGGATCGGCGTCGGCGAAGTCGCGACGGTCATGGGCCGTTACTGGTCGCACAACCGTGAGGAGAATTCGGGGAAAGTCGAGGTCGCTTACCGCGCCCTCGTCTGCGGGGAAGGAACTCTCGTCGGGAACCTTTACCGCCCGCATTCGTAGATAAGAACGATGAACATCGAGCTCCAGGGGATCCGCTTCCGTTATGGTCCCATCACCGCCCTGGACGGCGTGGACCTCAGCCTCGGCGAGGGCGCCTGCGGCCTCCTGGGCCCGAACGGCGCCGGCAAAAGCACCCTCCTCCGCGTCCTGCTGGGCTTCCTCGTCCCCGAGGCCGGGGAGGGGAGGGTCCTCGATTTCGACATCCGCAAGGATGCCTTCCGCATCCGCCGGGCGGTGGGCTACATGCCCGAAAGCGATTGCCTCATCCCCGGCTTCGACGCGGTGACATTCACCGCATATTTCGGAGAGCTTTCGGGCATGCCGCGCCAGGAAGCGATGAAGCGGGCCCACGACGTCCTGTTTTACGTCGGCCTCGGCGAAGCCCGCTACCGGCCCCTGGAAACGTACTCGGCCGGGATGAAGCAGAGGCTGAAGATGGCCCAGGCGCTCGTCCACGATCCCAAACTCCTCTTCCTCGACGAGCCGACGTCGAACCTCGATCCCCAAGGGCGGGTCGAGGTCCTCGACCTGATCCGCGACATCAGCTCGAACAAGGATATCAATGTCCTCGTTTCGTCCCACATCCTCGGCGACATCGAGTCGACCTGCTCCCATGTCGTGATCCTGAACAAGGGCCGGGTCGCCGCCCAAGGCGAGATCGCCGCGCTCCGGGAGCTCAATTACCGGATGTACGAGGTCTCGATCAAGGGCGAATCGGGCGGCTTCCTCGGCCGCTTGACCGCCTCGGGCTGCCGGATCGAGGAGAACGAGGACGGCGGGATGAAGGTGTATTTTCCGCCCGATCTTCCGCCGGCGGCGCTGTTCGCCGCGGCGGCCGCGGAAAACATCCAGGTCCGGCGTTTCGTCAGGAGCCAGACCTCGCTCGAGGACCTCTTTGCCAAGACGGTGGGAGTGGACTGATGCCGATCGCGGAACAGGGCTACATCCATTGGACGGGGGAGTTCACCGCCCACCCCCGGCCATGGCGGGTGATCGCCCGGCACGGCATCCGCCAGGCCTTCAAGCGGAAATTCTTCAAGTTCCTCTTCTCCCTGTCGTTTCTCCCGGCCGTGATCGGTCTGGCCGGGGTCTACATCTCGGAGCGCCTCGAGGACTTCCAGTTCATGGTCCGCGGCCGCGATCCCTCCGGGTTCTTGAAGATCGGTCCCGATTCCTTCAGGCTGTATTTCGCCAACGACGGCCTTTTGTTCCTCATGGTCATGGTCCTCGTCCTGGCCGGGGCCGGCCTCATCTCCGACGACCTCAAGTTCAACTCCCTGCAGCTCTATTTCTCCCGGCCCCTGCGCAAGCGCGATTACCTCGGGGGGAAGATGCTGACCCTCATGTTCTTCCTCCTCCTCGTGACGCTCGTGCCCGGCTTGTTGTTCGTCGTCTTCAAGTGCATTTTTTCGGGGAGCTTTTCGTTCCTGGCGGCGTATCCGTGGCTCCCGGTCTCGGTCGCCGCATTTTCGCTCTTTCTCTCTGTGTTCTTGTCCGTCTATACCCTGCTCATCTCTTCTCTCAGCCGGAACCGCCGCTTCGTCTCGGTTCTCATCTTTCTCGTGTACATCTTTTCGGACATCTTTTTCGGGATTTTCAACGGGATCTTCCACAATCCCGTCTTCTCCCTTCTTTCGATCAAGAGCAACATCCAGCAGGTCGCGGCGGCGGCGTTCCGCGTCCCGCCGCCGCAGGGAATCTCCTGGGTCTATTCGCTTCTCGTCCTCTGCGGCATCGCGGCCGTCGGGGCCTGGGTCCTCCGGAAGAGAACCCGGAGCGTCGAGGTGATCAAATGACGGCCGTCATCCAGGCCGAGGCGCTCTCCAAATGGTACGGGAACGTCCTCGGGCTCTCGGAGATCACCCTCGAGATCGGACCGGGCATCACCGGTCTCCTCGGGCCCAACGGGGCGGGAAAATCGACCCTCATGAAACTCGTCACCGGACAGATGAAACCCAGTCTCGGACGGGTCACCGTTCAGGGCCGCCCGATCTGGAACGACACGGCCATCTTCCGCTCGATCGGATTCTGCCCGGAACAAGATACCTTCTTCGAGGCGATGACGGGCCTGGAATTCCTGTTCCGGCTCCTCCGTTTGTCCGGGTTCGGCCGCGCCGAGGCCGGGGAGCGGGCCCTTCGGGCCCTGGACTTCGTCGAGCTGGTCAAGGACAAGGACCGGCTCATCCGCGGCTACAGCCGCGGCATGCGCCAGCGGCTGAAGTTCGCCCAGGCCATCGCCCACGATCCCGACGTCCTCATCCTCGACGAGCCGCTCAACGGATTGGATCCACTCTCGAAACGAAAGGTCATCCGGCTCATCCGCGAATACCGGGACGCGGGGAAGACCATCCTCGTCTCGAGCCACGTCCTGCCGGAGATCGAGTCTCTGACGCGGACGATCGTCCTCCTCCACCAGGGCAAGATCCTGGCCCGGGGCGACATCCACACGATCCGCGACTTGATCGACAAGCACCCCCATATCATCTCCATCCGCTGCCGGAATCCGAGAGCGCTCGCGGCCCGGCTCCTCGGGGAGCCGTCCGTCCTCGACCTCCGCTTCGCCGGCGCGGACGCCGTCATCCTCGAAACGAACGACCGCGACCGGATCTTCGGGCTCCTGCCCGCTCTCATCCTCGAGCTCGGGCTCGAGGTCGACGAGATCACCTCGCCCGACGACAACCTGCAGTCCGTGTTCGACTATCTGGTGGGAAAATGAGACCGTTTCTCCGTTCCTTCGGCTCCGCGTTCTCCTTTTTCCTTTTCGCCGCCCGGAAGAACCGGAGAAGCCGGACCTTCCTGCTGATCAGCCTCTTGCCGGCCGTGGCGGCAGCCGTCATCGCCCTCGGGCGACTGTTCATGCCCGATGCGGGCATCGACGGTCCGTCGGCCTTCGGCGGGGTGATCATGGGTTTCGAGCTTCAGTTTCTCATCCTGGTCCTGGCCCTGTTCTACGGTTCGTCGATCTGTTCCGAGGAAGTCGAGGGCCGGACCCTGACCTACCTGACCACGCGGCCGGTCCCGAAGCCGGCCCTCCTCCTGGGTAAGTTCGCCGCCGTGGTCGTGATGCTCGCCGTCTTCGTCGCCTCCGGGCTCGTCCTCGCCTTCCTGCTTCTCCATGTCGAGGACCTCGGCGACGGGGCGGCCTGGCTCCGGATGGCCAAGAGCGCCGGAGTCCTGAGCCTCGGGCTTCTCTGCTACACGGCCCTGTTCGCCCTTGCGGGGACGTTCCTGAAGAGGTCCGTGCTGTTCGGGCTGTTCTTCGGGTTCGGTTGGGAGAGCGTCGTCCAGTTTTTCCCCGGGGCGACGCAGAGATTCACCGTGATGCACTACCTGAAGTCGCTTCTCCCGGTGGGGGAAGTGGGGAGAGGGAAGCTGTCCTTCCTGGTCTTCCGGCTGGAGCCCAGTCCGCCGGCCGCGGCCGTCGCGGTCCTGCTCGGCCTCACCGCCGTCTTTCTCGCGGCGGCCGCGGTCGTCTTCTCCAATAAAGAATATCTGTTCGAGGAATGAGCCAGACGTACAACTCGCTTATTTCTTGATCTCTTCCTTCTTCTCTTCGGCCTTCGCCGCGCCCATTTTCTGCTCGACCGTGGCCTGGGCCGTCTTGCTCAGCTTGGTCAGGAGATCCTCGGGCAGGTTGGCGAAGATCTTGATGTTGTCGGGGGCGGACGAGATCTCGATCTTGTTGATGAGCTCGCCGAGCTCAGGCTTCTCTCCGCCGGCCATACTGCCGAGGGCCTTGAAGCCGTTGAGAGTGTCGGCCAGCTTCTTGTTCGTGTCCGCGTCTCCGCCGACGCCCTTGATCTCGAACTGGAGGGCCTTGTCGCGGTAGTCGAAGGATATCTGGAGGGCCTTGATGCTCTTGAGGTCGGCCGTCATCGGGTTCTTCTCGGCCTCGGCCGTCAGCTCCTTGGGGATGGAGATGGCCGACCAGAGCATGGCGCCCTTGTTGACGGTCTTCATCAGGGGAACGAGGACGTCGCTCTTGGTGACGTTCCCGCTCTTTTTGTGGGCGACATCGATCATGGCCTTGATCGTGCTCTCGGTCCCGAAGAGGATGTGCGTGTCGTCATAGAAAGCGCCGAACATGGGCGCTTTGGCCTCTTCTTCCTTCACGCCGTAGATCGTAACGCCGTCGTAAGTCTGTTCGATCACGCCGGTCGCCTTTTCCTTGAGCTTGGCCAGGAGGACGTCCTTTTTGTAGGCCATGTTGACGGCGACGCCCGGCTGGGCCTTCGGCTTGCCCTCGGCGTCCGCTTCCGACATCAGGGCGACCCCCACGACATAGACGTCCTTCTGGGGATCGATGCCCGTCTCCTTGATGAACTCCTGGTACTTGGCGTACTCCTTATTTTCCTTGATCGACTTGTCGACGAACTCGGTGGTCATGGCCCGCTGGACGTCGATGACGACGACCCCCATGGCGCTCTGGGGCAGCCAGGTCAGGATCTCGTCGGTCTTGGAAACGGCCGCCGACTTGCAGGCGGAAAAGCCGATGACGGTCAGGGTGATCGTCAGAGTCCAAACAGCGATTTTCTTCATAATGCCTCCTCTCTTCCAAATACGCGGAACCGGGGGAAATGGTTCACTGCCTGACATATTAGCACGCCCGGCGCGGAGCGGCAAGACCCGGGGAGGGGATGGCTTGAACGAGCCTATTGTGAGACGGGACGCGGGGTTGTGCGTCCCGTTTATTCCCTTCGCGAATGAAAATCTCGCGTGACGCACAACCGCCGGGGAGCTTGAGGGGGGCGGCGTGGCCCCCCTCAGGGGGTCAGCGGAGCGGAGCGAAGCGCCGAGGGGGGAGCTTGACTCCCCCCTGGAAGTGTCCCGTCTCTGCGGATGAGACTTGCGCGAGCCTATTGTGAGACGGGACACTTGTTATGGTATAAAAGGGAACGCTCGAAATCCGCGATGAGGAACGCCCGGACATGACCGAAGAAACGCCGCTTCAGAAGATCCTTTATCACCGGCGGAGCATCCGCCGCTACCTGCCGCAGCCCGTCGAGCGGGAGAAGGTCCTGACCTGCCTCCGGGCGGCCCAGGCCGCGCCGTCCGCGCAGAATTCCCAGCCCTGGCGGTTCATCGTCATCGATGATCCGGACCTCAAGCACCGCTTCTCCGAGATCGCCTTCTCGGGGATCTACACGGCCACGCGCTTCGCCGAGGCGGCGCCCGTTTACATCCTCATGCTCGCCCGGCTCGATTTCGTCGCCGGCCGCCTGGGCCGGCAGATCCAGGGCGTTCCGTACAACCTTCTCGACATGGGGATCGCGGGAGAGCATATCGTCCTCCAGGCCGAGGAGCTGGGCCTCCGGACGTGTTGGATCGGCTGGTTCGACGTCCGGAAGGCGCGGCGGTTTTTCAAGATCCCGCGAAAGTACAAGGTCGTGGCCATGCTTTCACTCGGCTACTCCGACAAGCGGCCGCCCCGCGATCCGTCCCGCAAGCCGCTCGAGGAGATCGCCTGGTTCAACGGGATGGGGAAGTGACGCCGGAGACACGGAAAAGGAGAACGAAGATTTCTCTCTTCTTTTTCGGGCTGCTCGGGCTCATCATCCTTCTGAATTTCTACGTCATCAAGCGGGGCTGGCAGGCTCTGTCCGGGACGGGAGCGCTCCGCCCGGCCGCCCTGGCCGTGTATATCGTCCTGTTCGCCTCGATCTTTCTCGGACGGATCTTCCATTCCCGGCCTCTTGTCTCTGAAGTGTTCGGCGTGGCCGGATCGTTATTCGTCGCTTTGTTCGCGCTTTTAGTGGTCCTCGTCCTTCTCGCCGACCTCGTCCGCCTCATCGATCATTTCCTCCCATTCTTCCCGGCCGTCATGAGATCCGATCCCCGTAGGGCAGGCCATCTGGGTTTCGCGATCGTCATGGGCCTGGCCGGTCTCCTGATCGCCGGGGGATGGGTCCATGCCCGCCATATCCGGCTCAAGACGGTCGAGATCGTCCTCGATAAGCCCGCCGCCGGCTTCTCCTCCCTCGACGCGGTCCTCGTCTCGGACATCCATCTCGGGACGATGTTCTCGATCGCGCGCCTGGAAAAGCTCGTTTCCAGAATCAATGCTCTGCGGCCCGAGATCGTCTTCATCGCCGGCGATGTCCTGAACGAGGAGGTCTCGGACGCGGACCTCGAGCGGATGGCCGGGGCTCTCCGGAAGATCGTTTCCCGATATGGAGTGTTCGCTTGTCCAGGCAATCACGAATACTATGCCAAGCTCGAACGGAGCCTTCCCGCCCTGCGGCGGGGCGGGATCGACGTCCTTCAGGACGGCGCGCGGCTTGTCGCGGACGCGTTTTTGGTCGTCGGCCGGGGGAACACCGAATATCTCCTCGCCCTGGAAAAGCGGAAGCCCCTCGCGGAGATCATGGCCGGGGCTGATCTCAGAAAACCGGTCATCCTCCTCGATCACCAGCCCGCCCGGCTCGCGGATTCGGCCGCGGCCGGTGTGGACCTCCAGCTTTCCGGCCATACGCATGCCGGCCAGATGATCCCGTTCTCCTGGATCAACGGAGCTCTTTGGGACATCGGCTATGGAACCGGAAAGGTCGGCAAGATGCAGGTCTACGTTTCCTCCGGCGCGGGAGTCTGGGGGCTTCCGATCCGGCTGGGGACGAATTCCGAGCTCGTCCGTCTCAAGATCGTTTTTCAAGCCGCGAAGGAGGAGAGGCTCGAATGAACAAATCCCTCGCCGTCATCGCCCTGCTCCTGGCCGGCGCGACGTCCGGCGCCGCGGCCGAAGCGGCCGCGGAGGCGACCGTTCCCCGATTCGCCCTGGAATCATCGGACATCGCCCTCCAGCGGCTGGCCCAGCCAGGGACATACTTCGACAAGGTCGGCCGCCGCTTCGCCATCCTGGGTGCGGAGAGCGGGACGTTCGAGGCCTGGGCTTATCCGCTGAAGATCCTCCGCGGTTGCGAGCTCTCGTTCTTCATCGGCTCGAGCACCCAGCCCATCCTCGCCAGGGACATCGTCCGTTCGATCACGGTGACCCCCGCGGCGACGACGCTGACTTTTTCCTTCCAGTCGTTCACCGTCCGGGCGACCTATATCGCCGCGATCCGGGATCCCGGCGCGGTCATTCTCCTGGCCGTGGATACGACCGAGCCCTTGACCATCGTCTGCAGCTTCCTGCCCGTCCTTCAGCCGATGTGGCCGGCCGGGATCGGCGGACAGTACGCCTCCTGGGACGGCAAGCTCAAGGCCTACCTCATCAGCGAGCCGACGCGGGCCAATCACGGCTTCATCGGCTCTCCCGCGGCCCAGGGGATCTCCTATACGCCGGCCCATATGCTCTCGGACGTCCCGAACCAATTCAAGATCCCGATCGACGATCCCGCCAAGGCTGCGGCTTCGTATATCCCGATCGTTCTGGCCGGCGGCAAAGGGAAACGCGAGGAAGTCCGCAAGGTCTATGAGAAGCTCGCGGCCAATCCCCAGGCCGTCTATCGGGACATGGCGGATCACTACCGGGCCCTCCGGGCCGACACGCTCAGCATCAAGACCCCCGTCCGGGACATCGACCTCGCTTTTGAATGGGCCAAGATCGCTTACGACAACCTCTTCGTGGAGAATCCCGACCTGGGCCGGGGCATGGTCGCCGGGCTCGGCGTTTCGGGGACCGGCGGCCGCCCCGGATTCGGCTGGTTTTTCGGCGGCGACGCCTTCATGAACTCGCTCAGCATGAACTCCTACGGGGCGTTCGGAATCGTCCGCGAGGCGCTTCTTTTCACCCAGAAATGGCAGCGCGAGGACGGCAAAATGGCCCACGAGCTGTCCCAGGCGGCCGGTTACCTGAATTGGTTCAAGGACTATCCCTATGGGTACATTCACGGCGATACGACTCCGTTTTACATCGTCGCCTGCGAGGATTATCTCCGGACCTCCGGAGATCTGGCCTTCATCGAGCGCAGCTTTCCTTCGATCAAAAAAGCGTACGAATGGTGCCTGACTACGGACTCCGACGGCGACGGCTTGATGGACAACCGCGGGGCGGGCCTTGGGGCGCTCGAGTTCGGCTCGCTGACGGGCATCCAGACCGACATCTACCTTGCCGCGGCATGGACGCGGGCGGCCTATGCGATGGAGAGGCTGGCCGCGGCGGTGGGCGACGCATCCTTGCGGGCCCGGGCTCGGGCGGACTTCGAGAAAGCCCGGAAAGCCGTCGACGAGAAGTACTGGGACGTCGAGAGCGGCCAGTACACCTACGGCTTCAACGCCGACGGAAAGCTGGTCAAAGAGCTCACTCCCTGGAGCGCCGTCCCGCTCGTGTGGGGATTGGGGGACCGGACAAGGAGCCTGCGGACTCTCGAAAAGATCAACGCCGGCGACATGACCACGGATTGGGGCGTCCGGATGACGTCGAACGCGAGCCGGTACTTCGAGCCGCTCAACTACAACTATGGAGCGGTCTGGCCTTTTCTCACAGGCTGGGTGGCCGCCGCGCTCTATGAGCATGATTATTCAAACCAGGGATTCGGCTTGCTCCAGGCCGCGGTCCGTCACACCTTCGACAACGGGCTCGGCTGCGTCACGGAGCTCTTCTCCGGGGCCCAAAACGTTTGGCCCCAGGAGGGAGTGGCCCACCAGGGATTCTCTTCGAGCGGCGTCGTGTTTCCGCTTGTCCGGGGCCTTCTCGGCCTCGGCGGGGATGCGCGCGAGAAAAAGATCGTGATCGCCCCCCGCTTTCCCGCGGATTGGCGGGACGTCGAGGTGGCGAATTACCGCCTCGGCGGCGAGCGATTCTCCATGATATTCGAGAGGTCGAGGACGAAGCTCAAAGCGTCGATTTCCCGGAGCGGCGGCGAACCGTGGCGGATCGTTTTCGAACCGGCCCTGGGGCTCGGGACCAGGATCAAGGCCGCCCGGGCGAACGGGCGTCCCGTCCAGGTGAAAGCGGACGCTTCGGACGGCGCCCAGGCCATACGGGCCAAAGTGGAAGCCGCTCTGCCCAAGATGATAACGATCGAGATGGATCTCGATCCCGCGGCCGAGATCCTCCCGCCCGAGAATCCGTCGGCGACGGGCGATTCGAACGCGGGGCTGAGGCTCATCCGGACCGGTCTTTCGGGCGGGCGCATGACGATCGTCGCCGAGGGGATCTCCGGCCGGACGTATCTCTTGCCCGTCGTCGATCCGGGCAGGATCGGATCGGTCACGGGCGCGATCCTTGAAGGAGCGGCTCTCAAGATCGCCTTTGACGGCGGACCATCCGGGACCTATGTCCGGAAGGAAATCGCTCTGAACCTCCGCTGACCCGCCTGAGAAATCAACGGCAACGCTTTTCTTGATTTTATCTTTATAATATTAATCCCTCTTATCCCCCTTGCGAATCAAGGGGGTAAGAAGGGAAGCGTTGCCGAAAATCGAAGGACCCGTCTTATGCTAGAATGGGCCCGAGGAGCAGACTATTCGTCCCGACCGTTCCGAGCTCATCCGCAAGGCGCTCATTTTTGCCTTTGTCGCGGCGGTCCATATCCTTGGATTCCAATATCTCCTTCACGTCAAATATACATATAAAATATATAAATATCCCGGCCGCGGGATGGCCGTTATCGTCCTCTCCGAAGGAACATATCCGGCCCCCAGCTTCGGCCGGGATCGCTCCGTCAAACCCGTGCCTCAGGAACCCCGCGTCATCAAGCCCGGAAGGGCTGAGCCCGGCGGCGAGGAACGCGTCGCTCAGGGCCAAGCCCGGGCCGGAGGAGGCGGGGAGGGACAGGCCGGCACGGCCGGGACGGGCGCGGCCGGCGCCGTCGGAATCGGTCCGGGCCAGGCGGCGGGATTGGGAACGTCGGCTTCCGGCTTCAGGCTGGTCTACCGCAAAGGAACCCCGCTCGACCTGTCCAGGAACAAAGCGGATCCCTTGGCCGAGCTGGCCAGGCCGGAGCGCTACCAGGCACGTCCAGACATCAATTTTTCGAAATATATCCGGCCGAATCCGCTCAAGCCGGATACTTCCCCTCCCGGCGGCGGCGGGGGCGGAGCGGCGGCCGCCGCGGTAGAGTCAAAACGAGGTCCGGTCAGCGCCGTCGCCGCGACTCCGGCCGGCGGCGTGAACGTTCCCGACAACGTCCGGCGCTTCGACTTCCGGCCCTGGGCGAATGAGGTGGCGGCCCGGATCCAGAAGAATTGGTCTCTATTGCCCTATGGGGGCGGTTCCTGGAAAGGAGAGGTCGGCCTCCTGATCATGATCTCCAAGACCGGCGAGGTCCTGGGAGCGGAGATCAAGGTCAGCTCGAACATCGAGCTCCTCGATCAGGTCGCGCTTTCGGCCGTCCAGACCTCGTCGCCTCTCCCGCCTCTTCCGGCGGATTTCCCCAATTCCAGCCTCGAAATGTACCTAGTCTTCAAATATGGGTATTAAAAAGCTGGCGCTCGCTCTGGCCGTGCTCCTCGCCGGGGCGGGCCCTGCTCTCGCGGATTGGCGCGCCGATACGGCCCAGCTCTTCCGGAAAGGGAACGCCTTTCCGGCCATCGCCGGCCTGCTTTCCGAGCGATATCCGGGACTCGAGGGACTCCAGGACCGTTCGGACGCCGCGGCCCTGCTGTCCTATTGCGCGTTCAAGGAGAAAGATGCCGCCGCGGAGACGCACTGGATCGTCGAATATTTCGAGAACGGCCGGATGAGCGATACCGGCTTCGCCTTCCTCGACCTGGCCAGCCAGTCCGACGTGATCGGCTGGCTCAACGGCTGGCGAAGCCGTTATCCGTACGTGGCCGATATCGCCCTTGTCCGGGGGATCGGCGATCAGCCCGTCATCCCCGAGGGGATCCTGCCGATCGTCGTGGAAATGGGGGGCGAGGCGCTCTATAAGTTCTCGCTGAACGGGACAGTCCTGGAGGGCGGAGAATTCAAGCCCGGATTCAACGTCCTCGCCCTGGACTCGAACGAGCTCGTTCTGAACCCCGGGTCGCGGATCTATCTGCTCGAGCTGAAATCGGGCAACCTCGAGCTGAAAAAAGAGATCACCCTCGACGTCCGGGTGACCGCGCCGCCCCGGGCGAAGCAGCCGCCCCAGCCGCCGCCGCCCGCGATGGCGGCGGGCAGCGGCCAGGCGATCTCCTATTCGCTATCACTTTATATCGGGGGCGAGCTCATCCTGGAGAGCCGCAAGACCGAAACCCCGCCCAACCTGGCCCTGGGAATCAAGCCGAGCAACAACCCTTACGGATACCGGCCTGACTGGGTCCTCAAACGGGACCAGCCGAATCCGATGAACTCGTTTTCCATCATCCAGGCGCTCGGGATGGTCTATTCGCTGCTGAAGGACCTGTTCAAGAAGCGGGGGAAAAAAGACGTCGAGCCGCCGAAGGTCGAAACCGTCCACGACCTGTCCATGACCTATAAGCAGACGGATATCTACGGCCGGACGCAAGAGACCAAGATCGTCATGAAGATCCAGGCCAAGAGCCTGCCCTATGTCCTCAGAGGGCCATGACCGCCGGAGCGCGAATCCTCAGGAGAGACGGGATGACTAGAAAACGAAGGATCGCCATTATGACCGGGGGCGGGGACTGCCCGGGAATCAACGCCGTCATCCGGGCGGTGGCCAAGAAAGCCATCTACGAACACGGATTCGAGGTCGTCGGCATCGAGGACGGGTACGAGGGTCTCATCCACCGCCGTTATTGCCGGCTGGGGACGGACGAAGTCTCGGGCATTCTGCCTCTCGGCGGGACCATCCTGGGGACTTCGAACACCTCGGACCCGTACGCTTACGTCGCCCCCGGACGAGGACTTCGCGCGCGGAGGGACGTTTCGAAGCGGGTGATCGCCAACCTGGCTTCTCTCCGGGTCGAAGCGCTGATCTGCGTCGGCGGCGACGGGACGCTCACGTCGGCCGCCCGGCTGATGCAGGATGGCGTCCCGATCGTCGGCGTGCCCAAGACGATCGACAACGATCTCCGCGGCACGGACCGGACCTTCGGGTTCGACACGGCCGTTTCGATCGCGACCGAAGCCATCGATCGGATCCATTCGACCGCCCAATCCCACCACCGGGTCATGATCGTCGAAGTCATGGGACGGCGGGCGGGCTGGATCGCTCTCCACGCCGGGATCGCCGGCGGAGGCGATATCATCCTCATTCCCGAGATCCCTTTCACGATCGAGTCGATCGGGGCGAAAATCGCTGAACGGAAAATCCGGGGCAAGCGCTTCAGCATCGTCGTCGTGGCCGAGGGCGCCAAACCCGTTGGAGGCGATGTCGTCGTCCGAAAAACGATCGCGTCCAGCCCGGACCCGATCCGGCTGGGCGGTGTGGGGTTCGTCCTGGGCGACCAGATCGAGAAAGCGACGGGGACCGAAACGCGAACAGTCGTGCTCGGCCATCTCCTCAGAGGCGGAACACCGGCGGCGTATGACCGGATCCTGGCCACCGAGCTCGGAGCCGAGGCTGTCGAAGCGGTCCTCGCCGGCCGGTTCGGCCGCATGGTCGCCGTCCGGAACGGCCGGGTCACGACCGTCCCGCTGGAAAAGGTCCTCGGGGGGCCGCGGACGGTGCCGTTAAATCACCCCCTCATCGCCGCCGCCCGGGCCGTCGGGACGAGCTTCGGGGACTGAACGGAGCCCCGGCCTCAGACCGCTTCGATCGTCGAGGGCGGTTTGGGCGCGATATTGTAGGTGACGCTGACGATCCCGGGCACTTCGCTCAGGATCGCCCCAGCCAGCTTTTCCAGGACCTCGAACGTCAGCCGGGTCGGCGTCGCGGTCCGGGCGTCCAGGCTGTCCCAGCAGCGCACTTCGATCTGCTGCCCGAAATCGCGCTTTCCGTCGCGCATCCCGGTCACGCGGTCGGCGTGGAGGATGGCCATGTACTGGAAGACCTTCTGGCTCTTCAGGATGCGCTCGACGACGGAGGTCGCCCTGCGGACGGTTTCGATCCGCTCCGGCGTCACTTCTCCGATAACGCGGGCCGAGAGCGCCGGTCCGGGGAAGGGGATCCGCTTGAAGAGCTCGGCGGGGAGGCCGAGGGAGCGGCCCAGCTTCCGGACGCCGTCCTTGCGGAGCTGGACGAGCGGCTCGAGGATGCGGTACCCGAACGCCTTCCGGGGATCGATCCCCATCTGTTCGAAGACGTTGTGCTGGCGCTTGATCCCGGCCACGGTTTCGTCGACGTCGGTGAGGATCGTCCCCTGGAGCAGAATTTTCACGCCGCTGTCCTTGACGAGCCGGCCGAAGACGTTCTTGTAAAAGGTCTGGGTGATCGCCTCCCGCTTTTCCTCGGGGTCGGTGATGCCCTTGAGGGCGGCGAAGAATTCCTGCCGGGCGTCGAAAACCTCAACGGCGACGCCGAGCTTGCGGAAGAGCCCCACGACGCGTTCCGCTTCGCCCTCGCGCATGATCCCGTTCTGGACGAAGACCGAAATGAGCCGTTTGCCCAGGGCCCGGTGACCGAGCATCGTGACGGTCGAAGAATCGACTCCGCCGGAAAGGGCGTTGATGGCCATTCCGTCGCCGACGGCCGTGCGGATCTCCCCAACCTTCTCGGTGATGAAGCGCTTCGGGTTCAAAGCTTGGGCGGTGATCTCCTGGATCATCGGACGTCTCCTTTCTTGACTTGGGCGGAACTTTACCCTGCCCGCGAAGGGATGTCAATCGAAGCTTAGATCTCGACCTTGAAGACGCCCTTGAAGGCGAAGCCGAGGAGAACGGACAGGCCGAAATAGGCGACGAGCCAGTACATCCGGCCGCCGAAGAACCGCATGTGCTGGGCCGGATAGGCGACTTCAATCGCTTCGATCGGACCGTCCCGCGGAAGCCCCCGCTCCGCTGGATGGGCGATCCGGTCCAGGAATCCGCCGGCCGTCCGCTTCGTCGAAACCCCGGCGAGCTCCGGAGTCTCCACGAAAATGGACTTCTTTTCCTGTCCGGCCGGCCAGCGGAAGACGAGGTCGTGCCGGCCCGGGCGTTCGGCCCGCACCCGCCAATCGATCTCGCCGGCGTCCGCGATCCGGAGGGCCGGGGTCGTCAGGGCGATACCTTCCGGCGTCTCGAGCCCGAGGCCGAAAGCGACGGGATCGATTCCCGCGGCCAGGCGGACGCGGACGAGCGCATCCTCTCCCGTCCGCAGCGGCCTGAGGCCGAAACGCACGTCGAGCTGGATGAGCAGGAGCATGACCGGAACGACCATGACGAGCATGGGTCTGAGCGCGTATCCGAAGTAACGGCCGTTGGCGGCGAGGACTCGCCCCTGGGCCCGGAGAGATTGTCCGAAGTCGTCTTTGAACAGGCGCGCTTCGAGAAGATGAGCTTTGATCCGGTCCTTGGCCCGGCGGATTCCGGTCTGGTTCGAGGTCCAGCGGAAGATCCCGAGCATCAGGAAACCAGTCAGGAGCGAGACGAAGATCATCGTCGGCCAGGGGCCGAGCGGCCGGACGGGAGCGATGAGGATCCCGAAGAGCTTGGTCAGGAGCGAATTCAGGATGTCCATGGTCGTCGGCGCCGTTCGGCCTCCTTCGCGCTCAGCCGATATAGCCGAGCCCTTTCAGCTTCTTCTTGATCTCCTCTTCGGAGTCAGCCCCTTCGGTCTTGGCGATCTCTTTTTCGAGGAGATGGGTGATGAGCTCCTCGACGGACGAATACCCGGACAAAACGGCGAACTTCCGGACTCTGTCGAGGAGGTCCTTGTCGAGCTTGATCTTTTCGGTCGCCATGCGCTTCTCCTCAGCGGGCCGCGGCGGTCAGAAGACCGTCCGCCCGATCATGTCCTTCGGCGGCTCGATCCCGAAGACGTCGAGCACGGACGCGGTCAGGTCGACCAGGGCGGGGGATTCCGCCTTGATCGGCCGGTTGGCCAGGACGATCCCCGGCAGGAGCTCGGCCGCGCCCATGTGGTCGCCGCTCCATTTCTGGATGTTGTCTTCCAGGATGTCCTTCGGCACGCGGCCGAGCGGCGATCTCCAGGAGATCCGGTAGCCGCGGTTGAACCCCATGACGAGGTCGGGCCGATTCGGGTCCGCAGGGCCGGAATAGATGTCCCGCCCGAGATATGCCTTGTGGATAACCTTTTCCCCCGTCTTGGGATCGGTGAAGGCCTCGAGTTTAGCCGCGATCTCGCGCATGAGCGCCTCCGCCTCCGCGGGCTCGACGATCCCCTCAGCTTCGCGTCCCCTCAGGTTCAGGTACAGGCCGTTCAGGCCGAGGCCGTAGGCCCTGGTTCTGGCCCAATTCGTCCCGGCGAAGGCCATCTCGAGGTCCTCGGTCCGGAATTCGTTCCGCAGCCGGAGATAGCCGTTCTGGCGCAGCCAGGTGTTCAGGCTGAAGCCCCGGGCGAAAGAATTGAATCCGTGGTCTGACAGGACGAGGATGACGGTATCCTTGTCCACCCGCGCCAGGACCGAGGCCAGGATGTCGTCGGCGGCGCGGTAGGTCCGCTCGATGACGTCCCCGAAGGTCCGGGCCAGCTTCTCGTCGTAGGCCGGATGGGTCCGGTCCATCAGGCGCCAGAACATGTGCTGGCGCTGGTCGGTGCTCGAGATGTAATAGAACAGCGCGCCCGATTCGAAACGATTCAGCTCGAAGTCCAGCATCTCCCGGCTTTCCTGGAGGATGAGCTCGTCCTGGTGGAGGAACTCCTCCTCGTCCAGGATGTCGTTGTCGAGGGCGCTCGTGTCCGCCGGGAGACCCTTGGTGAAGAAGGGCCCGAATTTTTCAGCCAGCTCTTTCGAGTAGGAAGGCGGCGTCGAGATCGGGAGGGCCGGATCCTCCGGGTCGAGGTTGAGGGGGGAGACATAGAGTTTGAAGTCGGGCCGGATCTGCTTGAGATAGAACATGCAGATGCCCCGAACGCTCTGCGTCGGCATGAGCGGAAAGCGCAGCCGCTTCCAACCGCTCCACTCCTTTTCGCGGAGCAGGAATTCCTGGCCTTGAATCGAGATCTTGGCCACGGGATTCGTAGGGTCGAGGTCCACCTTGAAGGCGATCTCGGAGTCCGGCGCGCTTTCGAGGAACGTGTTCTTCGGGCCTGCGATCACGGACTCGACCCGGCTGCCGATGACGAAGACCCGGGCCACCCGGGCGCCGCCGATGTCCTCGTTGACCTCCTTCGCCTCGGTCGTGTAGTACTGGAGCGTCCCGTAGGACCCGAGGAGGTCCGGTGTTCCCATCCCCGCGATCGTCCGCTCGTTCGACGCGACCGGGGGATAGTTCGCCGGCATCTTGAAGATCGTGGAGGGGATGCCGTTGTCTTCGAGGATCTGCCAGAAGGCCCGTCCACGCCGGAGATTCCGCACCTCCGGGCTCTTGATCGGCAGGACATATTTCCCGAGCCTGACGGTCCTGGCCGCTCCGGTCGTCTCGGTCCCGGAGGGGACCGGAAAATAGGTCTTGGGATCGCGGTGGATGAAATCGTAGATCCCGTGTCCGCCGGGATCCTTTCCGGTGATGAAATTCGACCAGGCGACGGGACTCTGGGGCGGCTGACTCGTCCCGAGCGGCTTGAAGCCGCCCTGCCCGGCGAGCTTCCGCAGGGCCGGGAGCTTGCCGTCGCTCATGAGCGCCCGGACGAGCCCCGGATCCATCCCGTCGAACCCGAGGATGATGACCTTGCGCGGCGTGGCCTTCGCCCCGAAGAGCCGGGTGACGAGGTCGCCCCGCGTCCCGAGAGCGGCGAGTGTCCCGGCGCCGAGGCCGGACCTGAGGAATTCGCGGCGGTTCATCATGCTTTCGGTCCTAGATCCGGGGGCTGAGGGATTTGGGGAAGGAGAGACCGGCCGTCCATGGCCGCCGGGGCGGACAGGCCGAAGAGGTCCAGCACCGTCGGGGCCACGTCCATGATCGAGGGCGTTCCGGCCGCGAGCTTCAAGTCGCTGAACAGGACGCCGGGAACGCTCGGAGGATCGATGCAGTGATCGCCCGACCAGGCCTTCGTGTTGTCTTCGAAGACCGGCCCGGCGCTCTTCCCCGTCACGCCGTCCCAGGAAGCCCGCCAGACGGGATTGTAGCCGATGATGAGGTCGGGGGCGTTGTCCTTGTACGGCCCCGTATAGATCACCGCGGCGTCATAGACATGGCCGATCGCCGCGGCCTTTTTTTCCGGATCAGCCAAGCCGGTCAGCTTTTGGGCGAGCTCGGCGCGGAGGGCCGCCGCGTCCTTTCCGGGAAGGACGATCCCCCCGGCTTCCCGGCCTTTCACATTGAGGTAGACACCCCCCAGGCCGAGCGCATACGCCCGCGTCCGTGTCCAGTCGACGTCTCTGAGCCACTCGGCCTCGCCCGATCCGCCGTTTTTGAGATAGAGATATCCATTCTGAAGAAGCCAGCTGTTGAGGTTGACCCCCCGCTTGAACGGCCGGAAGCCGTGATCGGACATGACGAAGAGGGCGCTTTTCCCGGCCATCTTCGCCCGGATGCGGCCGATCATTCCGTCCATCCGGACATAAAGGTCCTCGATGACGGCCTCGCTCATCGCGGCCGAGCCCGCGGCGAGGGCGGGATGGTCGCGGTCGAGATATCGCCAGAACATGTGCTGGATGCTGTCCGTCGTCTCGAAGACGCATACGGCCAGCCCTTTTTTCGTTCGGGCCAGGGCGTTGAAGAACATCGCCTCCCATTCCGCGTGGTTGGAATAAGCGAGCTCGAGGAACGCCTGTTCGCTCAGGGCGCCTTCGTTGAGGGCCCATGTGTCGTTGGCTTCGCCGAGGGTGATGAAGCTCCCGAGGAGGTTGGCCAGATAGACCGAATAAATGAACGGATGGGAGATGGGCAGGGCGGGTTTCGCCGGGTCGATATTGAGCGGAGTGACGTACATCTCGAAGTGCGGTTCGATCCGGGAGACATAAAAACGACAGATCGCCCGGATCTTGACGCCAAGGCCGGGCTTGAAGGTCAGCCGGACCCAGGGCGAGAACTCGTTTTTTTTGAGGGCGATTTTGCGGCCCGAGACTTCGATCCGGACTTCCGCCTTGTTCCGGTCGAGCGTCACGGTCATGGGCAAGCGAATCTCCTCCGGCCTCTTGAGCATCGTATTTTCCGGCCCGGAGATGAACGTCGCGATCCGGCCGTCCTTGACCTCGACCGGGAAGACGACTCCGCCTTCATTCTTGCGGACGCGCTCCGGATCGGAGGTGTAGAAAGCGAACGTGCCTTGGCTTCCTTTGAGGTCGGGGGCGCACATCCCCGAGAGCAGATGGCCCTTGAACGGCTCAGCCGGGAACGTGATCGGGACCCGGAGGACCGTGCTGAAAACTCCGTTTTCGCCGAGGATCTTCCAGAACGGAACGCTCTTGCGCAGCCCGCGGACCTCGGGTTTCCCGAGCGGAACGTTGTACCGTCCGAGAGACAGGACGCGCCTGGGTTTTCCGATCCGGGCGGACGACAGGTCGGGAAGATAGGTCCTGGGGTCGCGGTTCAGGAAATCGAAGATGTTGTGCTTGGACGGGTCCGACCCCGTCATGAACGACGACCAGGCCACGGGAGAGATGGCCGGCGTCGTGGTCTGGAGCCGGGCGTAGGTGCCTTCCTCTTTCAGCCGGGAAAGGTTCGGGAGCTTTCCCTCGGCCATGAACCTCTCGGCCAGGATGGGGGAGAGGCCGTCGAGCCCGACGATGACGACCTGGTCGGTCCGGGCGTTTCGGGGGCCTTTCCGGCCCCGGAAGAGGCGGACGAGCAGCCGGAACGGCCAGGCGAGGAACGAGAGGACGGCCAGGGCGAAGGTGAGGAACAGGATCAGGAACGAGGACAAGAAAGCGAATCCGGCTCCCGGTCCGATGTACGCGGCGAGGGGCAGGCCGGACGCCAGGAGGACGAGGGCGAAAGCGAAGGGTTTCCGAAGCCGCATCAGAAACGGTCCAGGATGATGTCGGAGATTTTGGAGATCGCCAGGTCCTCGCCGAAATCTTGCTTGGAGAGGAAGAAGGCGTCGTCCCAGGTGTGCATGCCCTGGAGGCCGGCGGTCCGGCCGAAGATCTCTTTTTTCCGGATGGAGCCTTTCATATCGAATCCCGGTTCGCCCAGGACGATGAGGTCGGGACCTTTGGACACTAACGGCCCGCAGTAAATCTCCTTGGCCTGGAAAACCTTGCGGACGACCTTTTTTCCGTCGAAGGTGAGCTTCTCGAGCTTGCGGATGATCGCGTCCTTGATGTCCTTGGCTTCGTTCCGGGCGACCGTTCCCCGGGGATAGCGGTCCTTGTAGTGGAGATAGATCCGGTTGGGGTCGAGGGCGAAGGCGACGGTCCGGCCGTGCAGGTCCCCCAGCCCCTGGGGTGCGGGGTTCGAATATTTGAGGAATTTCTCTTTTTCCAGCCAGGCGTTGAGGTAGACCTCCTGATCGATGGCCGTAAAGCCGTGGTCGGAAAGAAAGAAGATGTTCTCCTCGTCGCCGGCGGTCTTCCGGAACGAAGCGTAGATCTTGTTGATGAGCCGGTCGATCTGGCGATAGTATTCGAGAACGTTGTGGTGGTGGGGATGGTCCGGATCGACGACGGCCCTCCAGAGAAAATGGTGGAGCCGGTCCGTTCCGGTGATGACCATCTCGAAATAGTCCCAGGGCTCCTCCCAGAAATAGTTGAGGGCTTTCTGCCGTCCCATAAGCGTCTTGATGAGCTCGTCCCACAGGACGGCGTTGTTGTCCCTCGCCTTGAGGGTGTCGATGTCGATCTGGTAGCCCATCTGCTCCAGGGCGGCCAGGTGGGACCGCGGCTGGACCGCTTTGGCCATCTCGACGGCGACGAAGCCGGAAATAAGTATCCCGTTGAGCGGCCGGGCTGGATAGGTGGAAGGCTGGTTGATGACGATGGACGTCTTTCCCCGTTCTCCGAGCGTATCCCAAAAGGTCGGGACCTTGACGTCGAGGAAGTTGGGGAAGCGGAGATCGTACGTTCCGGGTTTGATGTCGGTGAACCCGAAAATGCCGTGGGAACCGGAATTGGCCCCCGTCATGAAATCCGTCCAGCTCACGGCCGAAACCTCCGGGAGGCTGGCCTTCATCTTGTGGAGCCGGCCGGAATCGATGATCCGGCCGAGCGAGGAGAGGATGCCTTTCTCAGCCAGGTCGCGGATGAGTCCGAAGGGCACCCCGTCCAGACCGATGACGCAGACCCTGTTCCCTTTTTTCTTGGCTGGTCCGGGCATGAAGGCGAACATTTTACCACTAACTGACGGGATGTCAATGAGTTAGATGGGACGCGGAGCCGTCTCAGGCCAGGGCCTTGAGAACGTTTTCGAGAAAGACGGCCTCCGGAACGGCGCCCTCGAATTCGACCATCCCATTGACCACGGTTTTGGGGACGCCGCGGACCTGGAATTTGTCGGCCAGGTCGGGGAATTCCATGGATTCGATCATGTCGGCCCGGACGAAGGGAGACTCCAGGGCGAACTGGTGGGCCAGCCGGACAGCGGCCGAACAGAATGCGCACGTCGGGGTGACGAAGACCTGGATGTGGACGGGTTTCGAGACGGCCTGAAGCGCGGCCCGCGTCTCCGGGGCTAGGCTCGTCGTTCCTCGAGAAACGTCCAGCACGGCTCCGAGGAGGCTGACGTATTCATATCCCGAGGGGATGCCGTAGATCCGGATCCCCCGGTCCACTTCATCCATGACGATCGTGGCCGGGATCATGTCGATCCCGAAGGATTCGGCCCGGGCCTTGTCCGCCTTGACGTCGACGATCTCGAGTGTGACCTTGTCCGAAAGCGCGGCGACTTCCTCGAGAAGCCGGCGGGTCTCGTCGCAGAACGGGCAGTCCTCGGCGAGCATCGATTCGGGCAAGATGAGCCGGCTCGATTCGCGGCTGAAATGGAGCAATTTCACGGGACGGACGAGCTCGGCCTCGAATTTCTTCCGGGTCGCGTCCCGGACGGTCGCGTTCAGGATCTCCATGGTCGGTCCTCGGCTCGCCTCGGGCCCATTATAGGGACCCGCCCGGCCGTTTGACAAGCGCAGACCGCGTTGGTAGAGTGGAGGACCGGATCAAGGGAGCTTCATGTCGGACAAATACGAACGGCTCATTGCCCGCCTCGAAACAGTCTATCGAAAAAAAACGCGGCGCAGCTTCGCCCTGTACAAACAGGCCGAACAGGTCATGATCAATGGAGGGAGTCACAACCTCCGGCTGTGGCGGCCCTATCCGTTCATCATGGCCGAGGCTCACGGCCCGCGCGTCGTGGACGTCGACGGGAACGCCTACATCGATTATTGGCAGGGGCATTATGCCAACATCCTGGGGCACAATCCGGCGGTCCTGAAAAAGGAGCTGGCCGAGTTCGATCCCGAGCACGGCTCGCTCCATACGGGGTTCGAAGGGGAGAGCCAGATCCGGCTGGCCGAGACCCTTCTCCGCCAGCTCGGCACCACCGACTTCAAGGTCCGGTTCACGACCTCGGGAACGCTGGCCACGATGTATGCCGTGATGCTGGCCGAGGCGGCCACCGGCCGCGACCTCGTCCTGAAAGTCGGGGGAGGATGGCACGGGGCTTCGCCGTACCTCCTCAAAGGGGTCAAGTTCGTGCCCGGGGCGGGATTTACCCGGCCCGAGTCCGCCGGCGTCCCGGCCGATCTCCTTCGCCGGACGCTGGTCACGAGGTTCGGCGACGCCGAGGGGCTGACCCGGATCCTCCGGGCCAAGGGGAGCAAGATCGCCTGCTTCATCCTCGAGCCTTTTCTCGGCGTGGGCGGTTTTCTGCCCGCGTCGCGCGAGTACCTCGAGCTCGTCCGCGATCTCACCCGCCGGTACGGCGTGCTTCTCATCCTCGACGAGATCATCTCGGGATTCCGCTTCTGCCCCTCCGGCCTCCAGACCCTCTACGGGATCGAGCCCGACCTGGCGACGTTCGGCAAGCTCATCGGAGGCGGTCACGCCGTCTCGGCGGTCGCCGGGCGCGCCAAGATCCTTGAGGGGAAAAGGCGGGGCACGGCGGGACCGGCGAAGGTCCTTTTCGAGGGGGGGACATTCTCCGCCCACCCCCAGTATATGCGGGCCGGGACGGTGATGCTTCGTCACCTCGTCAAGAAGTCGGCGGACGTCTATCCGAAGCTCGCCCGGGCCGGAGACATCCTCCGGACCCGGATCGAGGGCGCTTTCCGGTCCGCGGGGATCGAGGCGGTCTGCACGGGCCGCGGCAACGCGGCCGTTCCGGGAAGCTCGCTCTTCCAAGTCAATTTTCCCAGGTCAAAAGCGCCTCTCCGCACGGCCGAGGACCTTTGGGATCCGGCCCGTTCGGATGTCCAGTTGAAGGAAGAGGTCTTGAAGCTCGCCCTCCTGACCGAGGGCGTCCACGTCGTCCATGGCGGCGGGGCGGTCTCGACGGCCCACGAGGACGTCCACCTCGAGGAAACGGCCGAAGCGTACGAGAGAGTCGCCCGATTGTTCAAGAAATACCTATTCTCTTAGACGGGATACTTAGACGGCCTGGGCCAGAAAATACTGGGTGACATCGATCCCGTATTTCTCCGGATCCAGGGTGTTGATGATCGTCCGGGCGTACTTGCCGGTCTGGGGATCGGTCTCGACCATGTCGGCGACGGGCCCGTCGATCATGTTCCCGTCGAGGTCGGTGATCAGCTTCACTTTCGGCCGGAACGAGAAGGCGGGGTCCTCGTTGGCCTCGAAGACGATGCCCATCTCTCCCGTGCTCAGGAAGACCAGCGATCCGATCGGATAGGCCCCCACCATCTGGGAGAAGGCCTTGAGGATGACCGGATCGAACTCGATGCCGCTCTTTTCGGACATGATCTTGAGGGCTTCCTCGCTGCTGAAGGTCTTTTTCCGGTAGTTTCGTTTGGTCGTCAGGGCGTCGAAGTAATCGACGACCTTGACGATCTTGCTGTAGAGCCCGATCGTGCCCTTCTTGACGAACAGCGGGTAGCCGCTCAGATCGTGCTTCTCATGGTGCTCCAGGGCGATCTGGATGGCCGCGGACGGGATGCCGTGGTGGATGGCCAGATCGACGAGCCGCTCCGCTCCGCGGTGGGAGTGGGTTTCCATGATCGCCCGCTCGTCGGCGCTGAGGGCGCCGGGCTTGTCCAGGATCTCGTTGGGGATGTCGAGCTTGCCCAGGTCGTGGAAGAGCGCGCCGGCGCCGAGCTCGCTCAGCTCGTGGCGGTTCAACCCGAGCCGCCGCCCGAGGGCGAGGGCCAGGACACAGACATTGACGGAATGGTTGAGGGTGTAATCGTCGAAGTTCTTGATGGTCGTCAATCCCACGAGGTAGGACTCCTCGAGGGAAAGGTGGACGATCATGGACTGGACCCAGCGCTTCGTCAGGTTGAAATGGATGATCGGGCGCTTTTCGGCGAAGATGCCCTTGAGGTGATTGATCCCGATATAGTACATCCGGGCCGCGGTCCGGCCGGACATGCTCACGGGCTCTTTGGTCTTCTCGATCGAGATGTGGGGGAAGGGGAGGCCGGCGAAATCTTTGCGGAGCGGCTCGAAGGAGTCGATGCCCTTCGCTTCATGCTTGCTCAGCAAGACCACGAAGGAGCTCATCTCCTGTGCGGTGAGGCCTTCCCGGAACGTGATCGACCCCAGCCCATGGGCGTTGAATTGGGCGTGGAGGGCTTTCAAAATGTGATAATTGGAAAAGTCGAACTTGACCCGGGTCTGGTTGACGAAGATCGACATCTGGTGGATCCCGATCTCGATCTCGCCCTCCCGCTGGAAATGCGGCTCGGCGATGGCCATGAAGTGGGCCAGCTGGTCCTGGACGACCGCGTTGTTGCTCGAATAGAACTTGGTCAGCTTCAGCAGAGCGTGGACGTTGAGCAGGACTTCATGGGCCTGGGCCTGGCCGATCTTTCCCTTGATCTCGCCGTCGCTCATGCCGGAGTCCTCTCCGCCTCGACGGCCGCCTTGGCCAAGCGGTCAAGAGCTTCGCGGCCCGGTCCCCGGAGCGGCTTACGGCCCTTTTCGACAAGGTCATGGAGAATCTCTTTGGCTTCGTAAGTCCCGACCGATTCCAGGGCGCTCACGGCCGAGAGGGCCAGGGCGTTGATCCTCTTGCGCCCGAAGAGGCGCTTGTTTTCGAGAAATCGCCGGACGACCGCGTAGCCGACGTCGCGCCCGCTCCGGCCGATCCCGGCCAGGATCGCCACCCGCTCCTCCGGCTCACGCTTGAAGAAGCCCTTTTCCGCGGAGATGTTGACGACCGCTTGAAGAAGCGCCGGATCGAGCTCGAGCCGGATCCTGCGGGCGGCTTCGGTCCGCAGGGCGGTTTCGGGATCGTCCCGGAGGAAGCCGAGAAGGGTTCGATGGGCCAGCGTGTCGGTGATCTGGCCGAGGGCCCGGACGGCATCAAGCTTGATGTCTTTGTTCTTGTAATTGAAGAACGTGGCCAGGAAAGGGATGAACCTCCGGTCGTTGGCCTGGCCGAGGACGGAAATGGCCGCCCGGGTGGTCAAGGGGCGTTTGTCCTGGGCCAGGTTCGTCAGGAGCATCGGATCGGCCTTCCCCACGTTTTCGAGGAATTTGAAGGCGAGGTCGCGGACCCGGGCGTCGCGGGCGCTTTCGAGGACCTCGGAACCGATGATGAGCGTCCCGGGGCCGAGCCAGGTCAGGTATTCGAAAAGGGCGGCGTGGTCCTTGATCTTGCCTTGGCGGGCCATGTCCAGGATGGCGTCGAAGGGCGCCTCTTTTTCGAACCGTCCGAGGACGGCGCCGGCCGCCTCGGCCCGTTCCGCGTCGATCGGATTCAGGAACTCGACGAGGGCCGACAGCCGCCGGACCAGCCCGAGGATATGCCCGAAATCTCCGTTCTTGATCCAGGCGTCGTGGAGATGCTCGAGGTAGGCCAGGAGCCCGGCGAAGTGCTCCCGGCGATCCTCGAGATGGAGGAGCTCCATGGCCATGTCCAGGAAATCGAACTGGGCGGCTCCGCTCCGATGATCGGACATCATCGCCTGGACGTGATCCACCTCGGAACCGCTCATCGGGCTCGTTTCCGCCTGGTATTCCAGGTCGTCCTTGGGGTCTTTGTAGCGCAGGCCCTGAAGAGAGCGATAGACTTCGGCCGTATCCTTGGAATCGAGGTCGATCCGCCCTTCTTCGAAGCGTCCGCGATCGATCGAGATCTGGTGCTCGTTCTGCCCGGCCATCTTGCTGATCAGGTAATCGTCCGGGGCAAAATACTGGATGTGGGTGAACTCCCTCTGCCAGAGGGCATCGACGATGTCGCCGACCTCGGGCGGAAGCGAAGAGATCTCCTTCAGGGTTTCGAGAAACGTGACGAGTTCCGGGCGGGTCATCTCCGGCTGGAAAAACAGGGTACGCAAACCGTCCTTGAAGAAGAGGTACGGCAGGCTCCGGATGATGTTCTCGTCCACAAAGGCCGTCTCGCCGCCCACCAGGAAGGAATTCTCGCGGACCTCGATCTCCATCCCGTCGTGTTCGGAAATGAACTTGTCCATCTTTTTGAACAGGTCGTTCTGGAAATTGATGACTGTCGAGTGATGTTCGGGGAAGAGCTTCATGGCCGAATGCGTGTGGGCCATGAGGGTCAGGATCTCCTTGGCCTGCTCGAGGCAGGCGGGATCGATCTGGCCGGACTCCGGTCCCGCGCCTGCAGAGGGATTCCCCGGCGAAGGCGAATCAGTCGGTTGGTCTTTCATCGCAAGTCTTATAAATAGAACAAACGCCCGGAAATATCAAATCTGACGATCGCGCGCGGACAGGACGTCCCGCTCATAGGCGGCGATGTCGGCCAGCCATTCCGCTCCGGGAGGAACGCTCTCCCGGAGGCAGAAAGCGTCCCAGACGGCCCCGAACGGCAGCGCCCGGGCCTCTTCGCGGAGAACGAGCCTGTCCAGGCCGCGACCGCCCGCTTCCGCCTCGCGAAGGCGCGCTTCGGGAAGGAGCAGGGCGAACAGAAAGGCCCGCAGGGCGGCCCGGGCGCCCGCCACCCAGGCCCCGACCCGGTTGATCCCGGCGTCGAAATAATCCAGAGCGATGAATGTCCGGTCCGGGGCGCCCGCGCGGACGGCCTCCTCGGCCAGGGCCAGCAGGTCGTCGTTGAGGGTGACGACGTGGTCGCTGTCCCAGCGGACCCCGCGGCTCAGATGGAAGACGATCCCGGGCGCGAAGAGCAGAATGGCCGAGACTTTGTCGGCCAGCGATTCGGTCGGATGGAAGTGGCCCATGTCCAGGCAGACGAGCTTGCGCCGCTCGATGGCGTAGCCCAAATAGAACTCGTGCGAACCGACGACGTACGATTCCGAGCCGATCCCGAACAGCTTGCTCTCGAGCGAATCCCGCATGTGCCCGGGGGGATGCTCAGCGGCGAAGATCTCGTCCAGGGCGTCGCGGAGGCGGATCCGGGGTCCGGTCCGGTCGGTCGGGACCTCCTTCGCCCCGTCCGGGATCCAGAGATTGTGAAGACACGGGGAGCCGAGCTCCCGGCCGATGAAGGCGCTGATCGATCGGCAGGCCCGGACATGGCCGATCCAGAAGCGGCGGACGGCGGGATCGGGGTGGCTCAGGGTGAAGCCGGAAGACGCGAGGGGATGGGCAAAGCAGGTGGCGTTGAAATCGAGCTTGAGCCCTTCCGCTCGTGCCCAATCCACCCAGCCCCGGAAATGCTCGGGGGCGATCGCGTCGCGCTCGACGCGGGACGATCCGAACTCGCCGTAGATGGCATGGAGGTTGAGGCGTCGAGTTCCCGGGATGAGGGAGAAAGCGCGCCGAAGATCGCTCCGCAACTCTCCGATCGTCCGAGGCTTGCCCGGGAAGGCGCCCGTGACCTGCAAGCCGCTCCCGGCCAGATCGACCCCCGCGCGCTCGAATCCGCCCACATCGTCTCCCTGCCAGCAATGCAGGGAGAGGGGGAGGGCCTTCAACCGTCCGAGGGCTTCTTCGGTATCCACGCCGAAGCCGGCGTAACTCTCGCGGGCGAGCGCGTAGGCGTGTTCGATCCGGCGGTCGTTCATGTTTCCTCCGTCATATCGGGCCCAGAGCCCGGAATCGTGCGTACGCCCGGTCCCAGCCTTCCGCGGGCCCCGGTTCAAAGGTCCGGAGCTCGAACGACGCGGCGATCGTTTCCCGGATCTCCTCGGGAGAGCGAAGATGCCCGAGAGCCAGGCTTTGAACGAGGATGTTTCCAGCCGCCGTCGCCTCAACGGGGCCGGCCATGACGGGGAGCCCCATCGCGTCCGCGGCGTACCGGCAGAGCGTCTCGTTCCGGCTCCCGCCGCCGATGATATGGATCCGCCGGATGGAGCGCCCCGAGACTTCGCGGATCTCGTCCAGCACCGCGCGGTACTTCAAGGCCAGGCTTTCCAGGATGCAGCGGACGATCTCGGCCCGCGTTTCGGGAACGGGCTGGCCGAACGCGGCGCAATGTTCGCGGATCGCCGCCGGCATGTCGGGGGGATTGAGGAAAACGGGATCGTCGGGGTTGACGAACGCGCGGAACGGCGCGGCATCGGAGGCCAGGCCGGTGAGCTCGTCATAAGAAACCGGGCCGTCGGCGGACCACTTCCGCCGGCATTGCTGGAGCAGCCACAGCCCGGCGATGTTCTTCAGGAAGCGGACGCGGCCGTCCATGCCTCCCTCGTTCGTGAAGTTCAGGGCCCGGACACGGGGCGTGATTAGAGGACTGGGAAGCTCGATCCCCATGAGCGACCACGTCCCGGAGCTGATATAAGCCCAATCCTCGCCGCGGGCCGGGACGGAGGCCACAGCCGAGGCCGTATCGTGGCTGGCCACGGCCGCCACGGAGATCCCGCTCAGGCCGGCCGCGGAGGCGAGCTCGGGAAGAAGCCGGCCTGCGATCCTCCCGGGAGGGATCGGATCGTGGAAAAGCGAAGCATCGATGCCCAGCGCAGCGATGAGCTCCCGGCACCAGGCGCCCGTTCTGGGGTCGAGAAGCTGGGACGTCGAGGCGATCGTCGCCTCGTTCATCCGCGTCCCCGTCAGGAAAAAAGCGAACAGGTCGGGCATGAAGAGAAGGTCCGCCGCCCGTTCGAGCAGACCGGGATCGTGCTCCCTCAAAGCCTGGAGCTGGAAGAGCGAATTGAAGGGGAGGAACTGGATGCCGGTGAGCTCGTAAACGCGCTCCCGCGGGACGCGGGCCAGGAACGTCTCCATGGCCCCGATATTGCGGAGGTCCCGGTAAGCGAACGGCAAGTCGACGAGCTCTCCCGCTCTGTCGACCAGGCCGAAGTCGACCCCCCACGTGTCCACGGCAATGGATTCCGGCGCGTCCGGAGCCGCGGCCGCGGCCAGGCTGAGTCCCTTCCGAATCTCTCCGAAGAGCGCGGGAGCATCCCAGTGAAGCCTTCCGGCGAGGTCGACCGGCCCGTTCGGAAAGCGATGGATCTCCCGCAAGGACAACCGCCCCCGATCGAGCGTTCCGAGGATCGCCCGCCCGCTCTCCGCACCCAGATCGAAAGCCAGATAGCTGTGTCGGCTCATCCGCTCCCTTTGTATCGTTTTTCGGCCCCCGAATCAAGGCGGCGGGGAAGCGCGGAAGGGCCCGGGTTGAGGACCGTCCGGGTTTCCGGTATCATGAGAGACGAACCATGGTTGACGTCAAGGACAAGCTCAAGCTCCTCAAACGGGAACGGGACGCCCGTGCCCGCGTCCGGGCAGGCTCCGTCGAAGAGACCTGGGCCAGGCTCGAGCGGGAGGAAAACCTCTCGGTCAAGGACAAGCTCGAGAAGCTCATCAGCTTGGCGGGACAGACTGCGGGCCGGACGGCCCCGGCCCGCCGGATGGTCGAAGCTCCGGCCCGCGAGGGGTTTCAGATCTTCGAGAATGCCTACCCGCTACCGAGCCGCTATGGGAAACACAAGATCAGCGAGGGTCTCGAGGTCCCGAGCCAGGCCCTGTTCTATCTGAGCAAGGACGAGGCGTTCCAATCCCTCGATTTTTCTTCGGCCCTATTCTTCGACCTCGAGACGACCGGTCTGGCGGGGGGCACCGGCACGGTCGCCTTCCTTGTCGGGATGGGCTATTACCGCGACGACGCGTTCCATATCGTCCAATATTTCCTGGGGGACATCGGCGAAGAGGAGCGGATGATCCGCGAGCTCGCTCGCTTCTTCCGGGACATGGATTTCCGCTCGGTCGTGACCTACAACGGCAAGGCCTTCGACATACCGCTTCTCGAGACCCGGTTCATCCTCCAGCGCGAGCGCTATGTTCTGAGCGATCTGCCCCACCTCGACCTCCTGTTCTCGGCCCGGAGCTTGTGGAAGCACAAGCACGAGTCCTGCCGTCTCTTCCATCTCGCCCAGCAGATCGTCGAAGCCCCGCGGTCCGAGGACATCCCGGGGGCCGAGATTCCCTTACGATATTTCGATTACCTCCGGAGCGGCGACTTCGCCCTCATGGAGCCGGTCCTTTACCACAACCAGGAAGACATCCTCTCGCTCCTCGGGCTCGGCATTTCCGCCGGGAAGCTCTTCGCCGCAGGCGATACCGACGTCTGCGAGGACGTGGACGCGAGCGATCTCATCGGGGTCGGCAAGGTCTTCGAGAGCGCCAACGAGATCGGCCGCTCGATCGAGCTCTTCAAGAAGGCTCTCGAGAAAGGCGGCCTGCGCGACGATCTCGCCGTCGCGGTCAAGACGAAGCTGTCCTATCACTTCAAGAAGAGCTCGGATTGGGAGAGCGCCGTTACGTTCTGGCAGGATATCTCCGTGAGCGGCGAGAACCCGGTCTCGGCCCTTCGCGAGCTGGCCATGTACTTCGAGCACAAGAAGAAAGACCTTGCTGAAGCCAAGCGGGCGGCGGAAGAAGGTCTGGCCCTGGCCCAGCGCGGCCCGGACGCGCTTCGCCGGGACTTCGAAAAGAGGGTCGACCGCTTGAACACGAAGCTCCACAGGAAAACGGATTAGAGTAGGATAGGAGGCCGTCGGCGATGCGAGCGATGCTTCTCGGCGCCTTCAAGCCGGTGGAAGAGCGGCCGCTCGAGCTGTCCGAGGTCCCCGTCCCCAAGCCCAGGGGAGGGGAGATCCTCGTCCGCGTTTCCGTTTGCGCGGTCTGCCATACCGATCTCCATACGGTCGAGGGGGAGCTGCCCGAGGTCAAGCTGCCCATCGTTCCCGGACATCAGGTCGTGGGGACGGTGGAGAGCGCCGGGGAAGGCGCGGGGCGGTTCGAGGCGGGCACGAGGGTCGGGATCGCCTGGCTCCATTGGGCCTGCGGGAAATGCCGGTTCTGCTTGAATGGCCAGGAGAATCTGTGCGTCGAGGGGCGCTTCACCGGCTACCACGTCCCCGGCGGATACGCGGAGTTCTGCCGCGTCCCGGAGCGGTTCGCCTATGCCATCCCGAATATTTTTCCGGATATCGAAGCCTCGCCTTTGCTTTGCTCCGGCATTATCGGCTATCGGGCCCTGCGATTGTCAGGGATCGGGTGCGGGGGCGTTCTGGGTTTATACGGATTCGGCGCGTCCGCCCATGTCGCGATCCAGATCGCCAAGCATTGGGGCTGCCGGATCTTTGTTTTTTCGAGAGGGGAGAAGCATCAGGCCCTCGCCCGCGACCTCGGAGCGGATTGGGTCGGGACCGCGGCCGAGCAGCCGCCGGCCAAGACCGATGCCGCCATCATCTTCGCCCCGGCCGAGGCATTGGTTCCGGTTGCGCTGAAGAATACGGAGAAGGGCGGGACCGTGGCGCTGGCCGGGATCCACATGTCTCAGATCCCCGCGCTGGATTACAGCGAAGATCTCTACCAGGAGCGGGTGCTGAGAAGCGTGGCCAACGCGACGCGACGGGACGGGGAGGAGCTCCTCGAAGTCGCGGTCAAGATCCCCGTCCAGACGACGACGGAGATTTTTCCCCTGGAGCGCGCGAATGAGGTTTTGGCCGGCCTCAAGGCGGGGCGGATCAACGGGGCGGCCGTTCTCAAAATAAGGTCTTAAAAAGCGGCCGGTTTTCTGGCATAATAGGGCGCACTGCGGCGCGCGAGTAGCTCAGTTGGATAGAGCGCCTGACTACGAATCAGAAGGTCGCAGGTTCAAGTCCTGCCTCGCGCGCTCTTAAATCCCTCCATAAGAGCCTGATAAATCAGGTAGTTACCAGGATACTCCCTATTTATGGCTTTCAGTCCCTTTAAGCCCTTTTAAGCTCCTTTTAGCCCCGAACACGTCACAAAAGTCGACAAGCCTATTATCCGGAGTCTATGAAGAACGGGCTCCTGATCGCGCAGATATGAGCCTGGGGAGGTCTACATGAAATTGACTTTATTTGAGTCAGGGGCTAGGATTTGTTTTCAGTTATGAATAATCCTGCAAAACGGTTTGAGGTCAGTATTCTCCGTCCCCTCCAAATCTCGTTTTTGATATCTGCAGTCGTGTTCTTACTGAAAGGGATGTGGTGGTGGTTGGCTGGCAGTGCCGTGAGTTTATTTTATTCGGGAATTATCGGATCTAAATTACATCCTCTACAGTCTGCATCCGACCTTTCTCAAGGACCTTTTAAAAGTCCATCGGCACTAATTGAATCAGAATCGTTACCTCCAGCGATAAAGCAAATGCTACTTGGTCATGCTTGTACGCGGGTTGGCATTCTGGTGGGATTAACCCAAGTTCGACAGTTTGGAGGATGGATTTGTTGATAAACCTTCAGTTACGTGTTTCGTAGGGCCAAAGTCGCCACTACATTTTCGATGATTTTAGGACGATTCGGGAGCTTGAG
>Ga0315277_10000305_pt1 | contig 80422 bp, 62 predicted proteins | sample YL17G05_15_MG_FD_203695 | JGI IMG/M metagenome (GOLD analysis project Ga0315277, IMG submission 203695) | Sediment microbial communities from Yellowstone Lake, YNP, Wyoming, USA - YL17G05_15 | ecosystem: Environmental > Aquatic > Freshwater > Lake > Sediment | place: USA: Wyoming | collected...
GAATATTGTAGCCGCGACCCCGTTTGCGTTTGTTCGTTTGTTCATTCGATGATCGTGCCCTTCATGTCCGAAGGGACGGGGATGCCGAGCTTGGCCAGGACGGTCGGGGCGACATCGGTGATGTCGATGTCGCGCGGCCGCCCGCGCCTCTCGCGCGGGTCGTAGAGGATGTACATCCCCTCCTGGGCGTGGACGGCGTCGTCCGGGCCGGTGTCGTTCTCGGAAAGGTACTTCGTCCCCCAGCCGAGGGTGCCGGCCGAGCGCCAGGAGAGGTCGTCGAAATAGACCATCAGGTCGGGGTAATCGCCGCGGACCTCAGCGTAATATTCGTTCGGCTTGATGACGCGCGTCGCCCAGGCCTCGCCTTTGGGCCCGCGGATGGCCTCGAGGCGCCGGATCATGGCTTCGCGCTCCTTCTCGTAATCCCAGGGCTTGATGATCCCCTGCGGCTCCCGGCCTTCGACATTGAAGAAGATCCGGGCGTAATAGCCGCCCCAGCCCCACACCTTGGTCCGGGCCCAGTCGATCGGCGTCTTTTCGATGCTGGCCCCCCGCTCGGGCGCCTGCTTGAGGACGAGGTCGCCCTGCTCGATGAGCCACTCATTGACGCAGAACGCGCCCTTCATCCGCTTCGCCCCGTGGTCCGAGATGACCAGGATGAGCGTGTCGTCGCCGGCCAGGCTAAGGAGCTCGGCGATCTTGCCGTCGAGATAGCGGTAGTATTCGGGGATGACGTTCTCGTATTTGTTCCCCGGCTCGTAGAGGTGGTGGGAAGGATCGAAATACTTCCAGAAAGCGTGCTGGATGCGGTCCACGCCGATCTCGACGAACATGAAGAGCGACCACGGCTTCGCCGCCATCAAGTGCTTGATGACCTCGAAGCGCTTCTCGGTCATGGCGTAGATCTCGCGGAGGATCTCGCCGCGGTCCTCGGTCCGGAAGACCACATCGAACTGGTACGGGCCGAATTTGGACTCGATCTCGGCCTTGAGTCCCGCCGGATAGGTGTACTCCTTGGTCGCGTCGGGAGTGATGAAGCAACCGATGAGGTGGCCGGGGACTTTCCGCGGAGGGTAACTCGGCGGGATGCTCACAAGGACGCACTGTCCGCCGTTCTGGCCGACGTAGTCCCAGATCGCCGGCTCTTTGAAAGCCTGGGACGTGGCGATCCACATCTTGTCATAGGCGTAGCCGGTGCGGTGGCGGAATCCATAAAGCCCCAGGCGGCCGGCGTCCTTGCCCGTGGTCATGACCATCCAGGCCGGGATGGTGATCGGCGGGTCGGAGCTGCGCATCTTGCCGTGCCAGCCGCCCTCGATCAACCGGGCCAGGGTGGGGAACTCGGCGCGCCGGTCGATGACGATCTCGGACGGCGCCGAATCGAGTCCGATGATCAGGATCTTGCGGTCCATGAGGGATGTCCTGTGCCGTCGCCGCTCACTCGTTGAACGGGTTCTTGTACTCCATGATGATCTTAGCCACCTCCGGCCGGACGAGCTCGGGCGATGGGTATTCCCCGCGCAGGAGCATGTCGCGGATCTTCGTCCCGCTGAATTGGATTTGTTCGGAGGGCGGGTGGGGACAGATCTTATCGTTCACGACGGAGAGGCACTTCTTACAATAGTAGAATGAGCGGAAGAAGAGCGGGACGATCCCGAGGTCCGGGAACTCGTCGAAGATGTCCTGGGCGGCGAAGGGGTGGTAGTACGTCCCGACGCCGGCATGGTCGCGGCCGATGATGATGTGGGTGCAGCCGAAGTTCTTGCGGATGATGGCGTGGAAAATGGCCTCGCGCGGGCCGGCGTAGCGCATCTCCATCAGCAGGATGGCCATGACCGCCCGCTCCTTGAGGTAATAGTGCTTGATGAGCTCCTCATAAGAGGCGAGGATGACCTCGTCCTTGTAGTCGCCTTTCTTCTTCTTGCCGATGACGGGGTTGATGAAAATGCCGTCGACGAAGGTCAGGGCGGCTTTCTGGACATACTCGTGGCCGATGTGCGGAGTGTTCCGCGTCTGGAAGCCGACGATCGTCCGCCAGCCCTTTTCCTTGAACAGGACCCGTGTTTCGCGCGGGCTGAGCTTGTAGCGGGTGAACGGGCTGGGCGTTTCCTTGACCAGGTCGATTTTTCCGCCGAGGAGGACATCCTTCATCCCCATGACCTTGGCCACGCCGGGATGGGCGGCGTCGGTCGTCTGGAAGACCTGGCGGGCCATCAGCTCGCGGTCGTACTCGTATTTTTCGTCGAGATGGAGGATGGCCACGGCTTCGCCGGCTTCATCGGCCAGGAGGACGTCCTTCCCGACCTTGAGTGTCCCGGCCTGGTCCTTGTCGACGTCCAGGACGATCGGGATCGGCCAGGGGAGGTCGTTGCTGAGCCGCATATGCCCGAGGACATGGTTGAAATCCTCGCGTCCCATGAAGCCCTCGAGGGGGCTGAACACTCCCGTGGCCAGGTTGTTGATGTCGCTTAAGGATTCGGCGCCGAGAACGATTTTGGGAAGCGCGTGCGCTTCTTCGAGGAATTCGCACTTCGCTTCTTCGCCGAGGATCCGTTCGACCAGTTTTCCACCGTGGGGCAGTATCATGGCAACTCCTTGGCCTGCCGTGCGCCGGGCCGCGTTAATCGATATATCCGAGGGCTTTCAGGCGTTCCTTGACTTTTTCCTCGTCCTCTTTGTTGAAGACCGCTTCGGACGGCTCGTTTTTGGCCAGGGCTTCCCGGACGACCTTCGCGATATAACTTGATACTGACGTGACGTCCGAGCCCTTGATGGCCGCTTCGATCTTTTTATAAAGGGAAGTGGGGATCGAAACCGTCGAGAATTCCTTTTCCATCATGCTCTCCTGGGTGCCGCGAAAATTAAAGATATATATACCTCACCTCCTCTTATTTTTCAACCGTAATTGGGGTTAATAGGGGGACGAGGCACTCATTCACCCGATTAAAATGAGGTAAATGGGTGCCTCGTCCCCCTATTTCCCCTATTTGCCCTTATTTTCGTCCGCATGTCGTCCTTCCCCAATTTGACAAATCGCAACTTAAAATGTTTATAATAACAGGAATGGACCCCGACGCGTTTTCCGCCCTCTGAGATGGAAAAAATCACCCCCCCGTTTACCCGGAAAAATGTCTTTTTCGGCGTTCTCGACCGCAATCTGAAGAAGCTCGAGGGCCGTTTGGACGTGAGCCTGTCCATCCGCGGCGAGGACCTCTTCATCGACGGATCGCCCAAAAAGGTCGAATTCGCCAAGTATTACTTCGAAAAGATCCGGGAGCTCGAGGAACGGGGACACGATCTCAAAGCCGAGGACTTCCACATCGTCCTCGATATCCTTGAAGGCGGCCAGACCGCACCCCTCGAGCACTATTCCCCCCCGGAAGCCCTCAACCTCTCCCGCAAGTCCGTCACGGCGAAAAGCCTGAACCAGCACACTTACTTGGAAGCCATCAAGAACCAGGACGTCGTCTTCGGCATCGGGCCGGCGGGTACCGGAAAGACCTACCTGGCCATGGCCATGGCCTTGTCCTTCCTCCAGAACAAGCTCGTCGGCCGGATCATCCTGACCCGCCCGGCCGTCGAGGCGGGCGAAAAGCTCGGCTTCCTGCCCGGCGACATGATCGAGAAGGTCAATCCCTACCTCCGTCCCCTCTATGACGCCCTCTTCGACCTCGTCCAGGCCGAACAGGCCGACCGCCTCATAGAGAAAGGCATCATCGAGATCGCCCCGCTGGCCTTCATGCGCGGCCGGACCCTCAATTCCGCCTTCATCATCCTCGACGAGGCCCAGAACACGACCCGCGAGCAGATGAAGATGCTTCTCACCCGGGCCGGTTTCGACTCCAAGGTCGTCATCACGGCGGACATCACCCAGATCGACCTGCCCCAGCCAGCCAAATCCGGGGTCGTTCACGCCCTGAGGATCCTCTCCAGCATTCCCGAGATCGCCGTGGTCCAATTCGACGACCGCGACGTCGTCCGCCACCCCCTCGTTCAGAAGATCATCAAGGCGTATCAGAAGGCTGAAGCGAAAGCTCAGTCCGACCGATGAGCCTCATCTCCTTCAAGAATCTCCGGCTGTTCAAGCCCTCGGGCTACACCGGCAAGCCCGGCGAAAAGCCCGGCCTTCCCGACGCCTCGCCGCCCCCCGTCCTGGGCATCCCGAAGGACATTTTCCACAATCCGTTCTTCTTTTGCTTCATCTTCGCCCTCGCCTTCGCCTCGTTCATCTCCTACACCCCCCAGACCAAGGCCCTCCCCGAGATCAAAGCCGGCGAAATCGCCACCTCCGACATCACCGCTCCGGCGGACATGACCATCGAGGACGTCGAGACCACCGAGGCCCGCCAGCGCGAAGCCTCCGACGCCGTCCTTCCCGTCTATGTCCTCGACCCGAACGTCTATCTCAACGGCGAGGACAAGGTCCATCAGTTCTTCGAGGCCGGCCGGGACTGGCTGAAAACGCCCGCCGCGGCGAAAGACTACGACCAGCTCCAGAAAGTGGCGATGGACAAATTCGGCATCGAGCTCGGTCGCAGCGATTTCCAGGCCCTGGAAAAGGAAAGCTTCAGTCCCGACATCGAAACGACCCTCCTCGGGCTGATCGGGAAATACTCGAACCCGGGGCTCATCCTCTCCAAGAGCCTGTTCATCCACAAGGAAGACGAGCGCGGCTTCACCCTCGTCCGCTCCCCGGGGGTCGAGGTCGCTGTCCGCCCGTCCGACATCCTCGAGATCAAGGAGGCCAAGAGCCGGATCGTCGTGGACGTCAACGCCCTCGACCTGAACGCCCGCAAGAAAGGCCTGCTCATCAGCCTGTCCTTCGGCTTCCTCTCCCCCAACGTCGCGTTCGCCAAGACCGAAACCGAGGCCCGCAAGGAGAAAGCCCGGGCGAGCATCGAGAAGGTTTTTTACCCGATCAAGAAAGGCAAGGTCCTCATCCGCAAGGGCGACGAGGCGGGCCCCGAGGCGGTCCGCCTGGTCGAGATCATCAACGATGCCCTGCGCCTCCGGCGGCCCTGGCTCGTCGGCTTCCTCGGCACGTTCTTCCTTCTCGCCCTGCTCCTCGTCGTCCTGTGGTTCTATCTCGATTCGTTCCTCAGCCGCAAGGCCGCCCTGAAATCGCTGCTCATGATCGGGCTGACGGTCGCCGCCGCCCTGGTCATCAACAAGATCCTGGCCTATTTCGCCGGCCTTTCCAGCCAGAACTCCCGCTTTTTCCTCTTCGCCGAAGCGGAAGCCACCGGGCTGGTCCTGCCCTTTCAGTTCGGGACCCTCCTGTGCGCCTTTCTCTCTTCGAGCAACGTCGCCCTCATCTTCACCATCCTCAACGCCCTCCTGGCCGGCTACGTCTTCGGGGCGGACTATTTTCTGCTCATCTTCTGCTTCGTCGGCGGGCTCGCCGCGATCTACGGGGTTAAGCTCTACGGCCGCCAGAAACGGACGAACATCCTGCGGGCCGGCTTCTTCATGGTCGCCCCGATCAATATCTTCCTCGTCTTCACCCTCCATCTCATCCGCGAGCGCCTTGGCGCCATGGATCAGCTCGCGTCCGGGATTTTCATGGGCGGCATCGGAGGCCTCCTCGGCGCGGCCATCGCCTTCGTCCTCCTGCCCTTCTACGAGAACATCTTCCAGTTCGTGACCCCGACGAAGCTCCTCGAGCTGTCGAACTCCGACTCCGAGATCTTCCGCGAGATGGCCCTCGAGGCTCCCGGCTCCTACCATCATTCGCTCATCGTCGCCTCGCTCGCCGAGAAGGCGGCCGAGGCCATCAAGCTCGACCCGCTCCTCGTCAAGACCGGGGCCCTCTACCACGACATCGGCAAGATCAAGATGCCGGAATATTTCATCGAGAACAAGAACCGCAAGAAGGACATCCACAAGGACCTGACGCCGAGCATGAGCACGCTCGTCATCATCAACCACGTCAAGGAAGGCGTCGAGATCGCCCGGAAGCGGCATCTGCCCGGCCCGGTCCGGGACATCATCGAGCAGCACCACGGCAGCTCCCTCGTCCGCTACTTCTACCAGAAGGCCAAGGAGAAATCCGACCCCGAGATCGAGAAGATCGGCGAGGAGACCTACCGTTACCCCGGCCCGCCGCCGCAGACCAAGGAGGCCGCCCTGGTCATGCTCGCCGATTCGATCGAGGCCGCCTCGCGGAGCCTCAAGGTCCACAAGGTGGACAATTTCAAGCGGGTCATCCGCGACATCTTCGACAGCTACCTCGAGGACGGCCAGCTCGACGACTGCAATTTCTCCCTCAAGGACCTGCGGGCGGTCGCCGCGTCCTTCCTGTCCACTCTGGAGATGGTCTATCAGCCGCGGATCGAATATCCCGGCTTCGACTTCGAGATGAAAAAGAAGCGATCCGAAAAGAACGGGGCCCCCAACCATGATCGAGATTCTGAACCGCCAGAAGACGTCTCCAATTGACCGGGACCATTTCGAGCGCCTCCTGAAGCGGCTCGTCCGGCACTACGGCCTCGGCCGCCCGGAGTTGACCTTGTCCTTCGTGGATGATCCCGAGATCCGGGAGCTCAATAAAGCCTACAGAAAAAAGGACAAGCCGACCGATGTCCTGAGCTTCCCCCTCAACGAAACGGCGGCCGACGGAAATTTCTACCTCGGCGACATCGTCATCTCCATCCCCCGGGCGAAGGAGCAGGCCGTCGAGCTCGGCCACCCGCTCGTCCGCGAGCTCGAGATCCTGGCCATCCACGGCTTCCTCCATCTCATCGGGTACGACCACGACGCCGGCCACGAATCCGAGGAAGCCAAGCTTCAAGCGCTGGTTCTGAAGAAGGGCTGGCTGACCGAGTCATGACCGCGACCTGGATCGGACTCGGCCTTAGCACCCTCGGGGCTTTCGTCCTCTCGCTCGCCCACATGGCCTTCGCCGCCGTCTCTAGGATCTCGCTCAGCGGGTTCCTCGAGGAGCGCGACATCTCTGACCGCCAGGACATTCTCAAACGCTACGAGGACATCCGGACCGCCTTCGAGTTCTGGCGGATCGTCTTCCTCATCGCCCTGCTCGTCTACGTGTGCGTCGCCTCGCCCGGAGCGCTCCGGCGGAGCCCCCTCCTCTTTTTCCTCTGCGCCGCGATCGTCTACGCCCTCGTCTTCGACGGATTGGCCCGGCTCTTCGGGTCGCTCGGAAAAGAGCGGCTCGTCCTGGCGTTCCTTCGCGCCCGCCGACTGATGCTCGGGCTGTCCGCGCCCGTCCTCGTCCTGACGCGCTGGCTGTCCGCCCGCGAAGACAGCGAGGAGGAGGCCGAGGAGGACCGCGAGGCGAGCGAAGGGGAGATTGACACCTTTCTCGACGAGGCCGAGGAGGAGGGCATCATCGAGGAGCACGAGGGCGAGCTCCTGCGGAGCGTCGTCGAGTTCGGCGACACGATCGTTCGCGAGATCATGACGCCGCGCGTGGACATAGTCTGCATCCGCAAGGACGCGACCGTCCAAAAGCTCCGCAACCTCATCATCACCGAGAAATACTCCCGGATTCCGGTTTACAAGGACCGGGTGGACAATCTCGAGGGCATGGTCATGGCCAAGGACCTCCTCGCCTACTCCGAGAAGGAATTCGACGCGGCCCCGATCGAGCCGCTCATCCGACCGGTTGCCTTCGTTCCCGAATCCATGATGGTCTCCGACCTCCTCCGGGAGTTCCAGAAGGGGATGCAGAAGATGGCCATGGTCGTGGACGAGCACGGCGGCGTCACCGGACTCGTGACGATGGAGGACGTGGTCGAGGAAATCGTCGGCGAGATCCGGGACGAGTACGACACCGAGGAGGCCCAGATCACGGAGGTCGGGCCGAAGGAGTTTCTCGTCTCGGGCGGGGCCAAGGTCGAGGAGATCGAGGACGTGCTCGGCGCCGAGCTCTCCAAGGACGATTTCATCACCGTAAGCGGCATGATCACGCATCGGCTGGGACGGCTCCCGGCCAAGGGCGAAACGTTGGTTCTGGGCGGCGAATTGACCGCCGAAATCATGGACGTCGACCAGAAACGGATCAAGAAGGTCCGCTTCCGGAAGGAGTGAGCGGTCATGCCCGCAAAAAAGAAGACTGAGGACGCGCCGAAGCCCTCCGAGGCAACCAAAGCCCCCAAAGCCCCAAAGGCGCCCAAGATCCCGAAGGTGGCGAAGCCCTCTGCCGCGCCCGCGACCCGGGTCGGTTACGTCGCCCTTATCGGGCGGCCGAATTCCGGAAAATCCACGCTCCTCAACCGGATCATGGGCCAGAAGGTCGCCATCACCTCGAACAAGCCCCAGACGACCCGGATCAGCATCCTGGGCATCCATACGACCGACAAGGGGCAGATCATCTTCATCGACAATCCCGGCATCCACAAGCCCCTCCACAAGCTCAACAAGAGGATGATGAACTTCGTCCATTCCTCGATCCAGACGGCCGATCTCGTCTGCCTCATGATCGACGCCCGCGAAAAGTTCGGTCACGGCGACGAATTCGCCCTCGGGACGCTCCGCGATCTGAACAAGCCCGTCTTTCTCCTGATCAACAAGGTCGATCTCGTGTCCAAGGGGAACATCCTCCCCGTCATCGAGATGTACAAGGACCTCCTCTCCTTCAAGGAGATCGTCCCGATTTCGGCCCTCAAGGGCACGAATGTGGATGTTTTGGAGCGGCTCATTTTCGAATACCTCCCCGCCGCGGAGAAGCTCTACGGCGACGAGGACGTCTCGGACCAGTCGGAGCGGTTCCTGCTCGCCGAGGTCATCCGGGAAAAGATCCTTGCCCACGTCGAAAAAGAGCTGCCCTGGACGACGGCCGTCTATATCGACCAGATCGAGCGCCGTAAGGATGGCGTGACTGAGAGCGAACGGACTGACCAAGGGCGAGAGGGGACGTCCGCGCAGGAGAGAAACATCGGCGGGGCCACGTATATCAAGGCCTCGATCTTCGTCGAGAAGTCCAACCAACGCAGAATCATCATCGGCCACCAGGCCAGCCTGATCAAGCAGATCGGGATCGAGGCCCGGCAGGAGATCGAAGAGATTCTCGAGGCGAAAGTCTTCCTCAGCCTCCAGGTGAAGGTCCGGGAGCGCTGGCGCGACCAGTCCGACGTCCTGGACCTGATTGAGGGGCAGAAAGAGCTCTGAAAAGCCGACGGGGGGCCGAAGCCCCCCATCGTCCCGACATCAACCCCCCTTGGGCAGGCGGGCCGCCTCCGAATCCTACTTGATCCCGTAGGCTTTGAGATTCGCGGCGACGAACTCCGCCGTCGCCTGGACTTCGGTCATGTAGTCGCCGGCGCAGATCATCATGGCCGCATCGAGACCGCCCCGGATCAGCGCGTCGAGGACCGCGTCGTCGGGGACAGGCAGCCCATAGGACGCCAGGAACGCCGCGGCCAAGCTTTTGAACTGGCCGACGATGTTGGCGATGAGGGTTTCGTCGTCGCCCTGGAGGAGATACCCGTAGCCGATCGCGCCCATCCGAAATTCGCTTTCCGCCTGGACGATCAGCCCGGCCGCTTCCGCCGCGGTGAGCCCCGAGTGGTCCGCGAGGTCGGCCGCGTAAGCCTTGATCATCAACCCCTGGACGGTCGGCTTGGGCCGGTTGACGATCGAGACGAGCTTCCGGCCCAGGCCGGGATCGCAGTTCTTGAGGATCACGTCGCCGCCCGCCTCGACGAGGTTGTGGCAGATCTCGAGGGCGACGCCGAGGACGGCCGGGTCGCCGAAGAACGCCGCGTAGGTCGGATCCGCCATCAGGATCCCGTGCAGGGCTTTGGCCTTGGTGATGATGTATCCTTCGCCCGGGTCGAGCGTCCGTGACGCCGTATGGGCCGTGGTGTCCGCGCCCCAGACGTTGTTGTGGGAGAGGAAGCCGGCCGCCGCCGACCGTTCGGTCCCGGTCTTGGCCGCGTTCTTGACCTTGGCGAAATCGAAGTGCGTCCGCTCATAGAGCCACGGGCCCGGATCCGCGAAGATGAAGTTGAATGCGTCGGGGGCCATCGCAGCATAGAGCTCCTCGAGGTTCTGGGCGCCGCCTTTCTTCCGGAGCAGGTCCGCAATATAAGCATGCGTCCCCTTTTCCCAGGCGAGGGCCGTCGCGGCCATGGACACCCAGAGCACGGCGCCGATCAGAAGAACCGATCCCCATCTTTTCATCTCTGACCTCCTTGTTGATTAATCGCTCATGATCGACCCCAAGATAGCGCGGAGGCGGGCCGGAGTTGTCAAGAAGATGTCAAGATTCCGTCAATTCCCCATGTATGAAAGCGCCGCTCAGGTCAAGCTTGTTAAATTCTTTTCTTTGGCCTCTCTTTTTTCGTTCTCAGAGGTGATCTAGTTTTCCGTTCGTCTTCGGTTCGTCCGATCCATGTATTCGCGTTCTCGGCCGCATGGGTTTCTTTCCCGGAAAGGTCCGCAATCAGCGCTCGGAGTTTTCCTCTTCATGGGGAAATCGCGTTTCCTCCCGGGTTGACGAAGTCGAAGACGATTGAGGATCACGGTAAGGTTCGTTTTTCTTCAACACCCAATACGCCGCTTCCGCCAGATGGCGGGCCACCGCGCCCACCGCTTTTCCATGCCCCTTGCGCTCCCTGATCCGCAGATAGAGCCGCACGACATGACGATCCGGCCAGCTCCGTTGGCGGGCCGAAATGGCGTTGGCGGCCTCGAAAAAAGCCCACTTTAGATATTGATTCACATCGGACCGCGTCTTCCCATAGCGGATTTTTCCTCCGCTGGCCGCGACTCGGGGAACCGTGCCGGCATAACTCGCCAGCCGCTCCGCTCCTCCGAACCGTTCGACGTCGCCTATCTCCAAGGCTATAACGATCCCCAGTATCGAACCGACTCCCGGCAGAGTCATCAACAGCTTGATGGCCGGCGTTTCCGACACCACCGCTCGGATTTGCTACTCGCTTTTCCGGATCTGATCTTCGACTTGGTCTAAAAGCGCCAACTCCATCTCGACCGATAGGCGAGTTTGCGGAGGAAGTTCGGCTAGCCGCTGCCCCAGCACCTCCCGGCCTCTTTTCCCAAAAACATCGCTGGCTTCATCGATCTCGATTGCGTATTTGGCCAACGTCGCCTGGATCCGGTTCTTCAGCGTCGTCCTCATCCGGACCAAGGCCATTCTCATCCGCGGCAGTTCCCGCTGGTCTCGAAGCTCGCCCGGCGGAATCCAGACTCCCGGCAATGTCCCCTTCCTCAACAACTGGGCCAGCCCTGCGGCGTCCAACTTGTCGGTCTTGTTGACCTGCCCCATCATCAGCTTGGCCTTCCTGGCATAGGTTAAGATCGGATTATGGCCCGCCGCTTCCATTGCGTCAATCATCCAATACCAGGATCCAATGGTCTCCACCGCGATTGAAGTTCCGGCCGGCAAATCCTCGAGGAAACGTCGAAAAAGAGCTCGATCGTGTTCCACTCGAACAGGCCGTCCAACCGGCCCCTTGTCATTCGCAAAGGCAAAGACCGAGTACCGTTTGTGCGCGTCGCATCCTGCGTAAATCATGGCCGCCACCTCCTTTAATCGTAATCTTAAAGGAATTTACGCGGCGCTTTCATATAATCAGCGCACGGAACCAGGGGTGTTTGTTGACTTTACGGGCGCGGCATGCGAAAATCAGGCACCATTCTTCGGACGGTGAGTGTAGCTCAATGGTTAGAGCATCGGACTGTGGATCCGAAGGTTGGGGGTTCAAGTCCCCTCACTCACCCCACCTGTTTCCCCGAGAAAATAAGGATTTTTTAGCGTTAAAGGCTTTTGCGTCTTTTGATCAATTTTAGGCAATTTTACGCACTTCTTGTGACAAATCCGTGACAAATCCAAACAGCCAGATTTTCCCCGACGGTCCCTTTTCCGGAGCCCCACTTGGAAATTCGGGCTGGCTCGAGCTACCCGCCGTATGCCCTTTTCCCATAAATTTTCGGAGAATTTATCCCAAAGTGGGCATCGGGCTATCACAAATAGGGGGAGTTCAATCTTTGCGAGAATAATGAGCCTTCGTTGACGACGATGAACTGACCGAACGGCCCCCGTCACGTCCTTATCTTGCGTTTGACTCACTCTTATCTCGGTGATATTCTTCTGCCAAGCAGGGGAAAAAGGGTTATGAAATGCCCCAAGTGCCATTTCGATAATGCTTCCGATTCTAAATTCTGCAAGGAATGCGGCACTCAGATCCAACCGTCGTCAGCGGATTTCCCAGGCAGCCCGACGGAAACCCTAAAAACCCCCATCAAAGAGCTGACCACAGGCTCAACCTTCGCCGGCCGCTATCAAGTCATCGAGGAATTAGGTCATGGCGGTATGGGCCGGGTCTACAAGGTTCAGGACACCAAGATCGGGGAGAAGATCGCCCTGAAGCTCATCCGACCCGAAGCCGGTTTGGATAATAGGTCCCTCGAGCGATTCTCGAACGAGCTCAAGCTCGCCCGTAAGATTCGCCACAAGAATGTCTGCCAGATGTTCGACCTGGGAGAAGATCAGGGCACCCGTTACATCACGATGGAGTATGTCCACGGCGAGGACCTCAAGCAGCTCATCCGGAAGGTCGGCCGGCTGAGCCCCGGCCAGGCAATCGGGATCGCCCGGCAGGTATGTGACGGCCTCCAAGAAGCGCACAGGCTGGGTGTGGTCCACAGGGACCTCAAGCCCCAGAATATCATGGTGGACGAGGAAGGCACGGCCCGGATCATGGACTTTGGGATTGCCCGGTCGCTCGCTGGAAAAAGCATCACGGGTGCCGGGGTGATGATCGGCACTCCCGAGTACATGAGTCCGGAGCAGGTTGAAGGGAAAGACATCGATCAGAGGTCGGATATCTATTCGCTGGGCGTTATCCTCTACGAAATGGTCGCGGGGCGGCTTCCTTTTATAGGCGATACACCGCTCAGCGTTGCCCACAAGCACAAGTACGAGGCGCCCGAGGATCCGAAGAAGCTCAACGCTCAAGTTTCGGATGACCTCGCCCGGGTCATCCTCAAGTGCCTGGCCAAGGACGATGACAAGAGGTTTCAAGGCGCGGCCGAACTCGGAGCCGAACTCAGGAGAATCGAGGAAGGACTTCCCGCGACGGAACGTATCGTCGCCGAGAAAAAGGTCATGACATCGCGGGAGATCACCCTGAAGTTCACTCCGAAGAAGCTCCTGGTGCCGGTCCTATCGTCCCTTGCCCTCGTCGCTGCCGGGATCATCCTTTGGCGCATCCTCCCTTCGAAAAAGGGCCCTCCGTTGCCCTCCGCCTCCGGAAAGCCGACGATCGCCGTCCTCTACTTTGACAATGTTTCAGGCGACAAGATCCTGGATACCTGGAAAACCGGCCTTACGGAGTTGCTGATTACCAAGCTTTCCCAGTCAAAATTCATCACCGTGCTGGACGGGACGACTATTTACAGCCTCCTGAAAAAACTCAATCTGGATGAGGCCAAAAAATATACCAAAGGAGATCTCCAAAAAGTCGCTGACGAAGGAGGGGCGACCCACACCTTGACCGGGAGCCTGATGAAGGCCGGGCAAAGCATCATTATTACGTTCTCGCTCCAAAAACCTCGCGAGGGAGAGGTGATCAGCTCCATACCCGTTGAATGCCGCGGCGAACAAGAGATCATGTCCAAAGTGGACGAAGTCGCGACGAAGATCAAGTCCGACCTCAATCTTACCCAAACCCAGATCGCCGGCGATGTCGACCAGAACCTCGGTGAAATCTCGACGCCCAATGCCGAGGCCTGGGCCTACTACGTCGAAGCCCGGAGATATTATTTCCGTAGTGAATATGCCAAAGCCATCCCTCTTCTCCAAAAAGCCCTGTCCCTCGATCCCGAGTTCGTCATGGCCCATCGGGCTTTAGGCTTCAGCTACCTCAACATCGGCGACTTGTCCGCATATCAAAGATACTCGGCCGGAATCCTCGAGCTTGTTCAAAAACATCCGGAACGGACCACGGAACGGGACCGGTACTTGCTCGAACAGGGCTATTTTCTCTATAGCAAGCCTGAGCCGGAATGGGGGAAGTCGATAGAAGCGGGTCGAAAGCTGCTCGCTCTTTATCCTGATGATCCTTTGGGGAATGGCCAAATGGGCGACCTCTATCAGTATATTGAAGATTGGGACGAAGCGCTGAAATATTATGAAAAGGCTGTCGCCGCGCGGGTTCGTTCAGTTAGCGCGTATCAAAGAATGGCGGGTGCTTTCAGGGCCACGGATGAGCCGGCCAAGGCGCAGGAAGTCCTGGAGAAATATCTCCGCGAGGTCGAAAATACGGCCGCCGGCCACCGTTACTTGGCTTACCATCATATCAGCCAGAATCGCCTTGACCTTGCCGCCAGGGAGCTCGAGACGGCTATGACGCTCGGCCCTGACGATTACGAAAATCTCGGCCTCCGCGGCGACCTCCTTGTCATGAACGGCGATTTGGCGGGGGCGGAAGCCGCGTATCTCGCCATGCTCAGAGAGAAGCTCCCCATGGCCGGATACGCGGGCAATACAGGTCTCATGGGTTTGCTTGTTCTTGAAGGCCGCTACAAGGAGGTCATAAAAAAAGGCGTACCCTTGATCGAGCTTTCCCGGCGCTCGGGAGTCGGTATCGCTGAATCGCGCTCCCATACGGCCGTGGCTTATGTTTTGGGGCAAACCGGCCAGCCGGAGGCCGCAATCGGCGAATGCGACAAGGCCTACGGCATCAATAGTGAAATCTTTGATTTGGATGAAAAAAGACAGATCTTGCTCCTCAAGGGCTCCATTAATCTCTGGATGAAGAGGACCGATGAGGCCGAAAAAACAGCCGCCGAGCTCAAGGCGCTCATCGATACAGGATTGAACCGGAGAGCGATGCGATTCTATGACCTTCTCATGGGCGCGACCGAGATCACGCGGAATAATACGTCCAAAGGACTTGAATATCTCGAAAGGGCCGTCCGCTCTCTCCCCTACGGACCGTTCGAAAAAGATGTCCGGTTCATAAACGCACTGGCGGAGGCCTATTTTCGGGCGGGCGATATGACAAAAGCGCGGGAACAGTACGAGAGGATTACGGTGTTGACGACAGGTCGTCTGATGTTGTGCGGCGACATATATGCTCGGAGCTTCTACCATCTCGGCAGGATACACGAGAAGCTGGGAGATAGGGCCAAGTCTCTCGAGAACTACATGAAGTTCCTGGACCTCTGGAAAGACGCCGATCCGGGCCTGCCTGAGGTTGAAGATGCCAGGAAGAAGCTGGCTGAGCTGAAGTAATAGAGCTCCCCAGCTATCTCGAAGGGAATATCGACTTCTCTACGACAAATCAGGGTCGAGGTGGCCTAAAACGCAGTCCACGGCCCCAAAACCCGTGATGATGCGATGCCCTTCGAGCCAATAAACAGGTTCTAACTTTTTCTAGCCAGCGACCCCACCTGTTTCCCCGAGAAAAGGAAGATTTTTACCGCTCAGGGCTTTTACGTCTTTTAGTCATCTTTAGGCAATTTTTCACATTCATTGTGTAAAATCCGTGTAAAATCCAAAAGGCTGGATTTTACCCGACCGTCCCCTCCCCGCACCCCCACCTGGGAATTCAGCTTCGCTCGCGCAACCTGCCATATTACCTTTTTCCATAAATTTTCGGAGAATTTTTCTCAAAGCGTGCATTAGGGAATCACAAAGGGAGGGAGTTTACGCCTTGGGAGAATATTATGCGTTCGTTGATGACGATGAGCTGGCCGAACGGCCCCCGTTATGTCCTTATCTTGCGTTTGACTCAACCCCTCCCCCGGTGATATTCTTCGATTCAGAAGGGGAAAAAGGGCAATGAAATGCCCCAAGTGTCATTTCGATAATGCTTTCGATTCTAAATTCTGCAAGGAATGCGGCACTCAGATCCAACCGTCGTCAGCGGATTTCCCGGGCAGCCCGACTGAAACCCTAAAAACGCCCATCAAGGAACTCGCTACGGGCTCAACCTTCGCGGGCCGCTATCAGGTTATCGAAGAGCTGGGGAAAGGGGGCATGGGGAAAGTCTATCGCGTCCTGGACAAAAAGCTTAACGAGGAAGTCGCCCTCAAGCTCATCCGCCCGGAGATCGCCGCCGATGCCGAGACGATCGGCCGATTCAGCGCGGAGCTGAAGCTCGCTCGCAAGATCAGCCATCGGAACGTCGGCCGCATGTACGAGCTCATGGAGAATGAAGGCCTGCACTTCATCACCATGGAATACGTTCCGGGCGAAGACCTCCGGAGCTTCGTCCGAAGGTCAAGGCAGCTGGCCGTCGGGACGGCGGCGGCCATCGGCCGGCAGATCTGCGAGGGATTGTCCGAAGCGCACCGGCTGGGCGTCATCCACCGCGACCTCAAGCCTTCGAACATCATGATCGACAAGGCGGGCAACGCCCGGATCATGGATTTCGGAATCGCCAGGTCGCTCGAAGCCAAGGGGATCACCGGGGCCGGCGTCATGATCGGGACGCCGGAGTACATGTCCCCCGAGCAGGTCGAAGGAAAAGAGGCCGACCAGCGCTCCGATATCTATTCGCTGGGGATCATCCTTTTCGAGATGACGACCGGCCGCCTTCCCTTCGAGGGCGAAACGCCCCTGAGCGTGGCCGTCAAGCAAAAAAGCGAACATCCACCCGATCCCAGGAAGCTCAACAGCCAGATTCCGGACGCTTTCGGCCGCCTGATTCTCAAATGCCTGGAGAAATCCAAGGAGAAACGATACCAGAGTGCGGACGAGCTCCTGGCCGAACTCAACCGGATCGAAAAGGACCTACCGACCACGTCCCATCCTCCGCCGCTCCACCGATCCCTCACGTCGAAACAGATCACGGTCCAATTCAGCCTGAAAAAAGCAGTTTGGCCTATCGCCGTAGTCTTGGCCGTGATGGTCGTCGGATTCGCCCTTTGGAAAACCCTGCCGCGCCATACCGGACCCAAGCGCGGGATCGCCGTCATCGGATTCAAGAATCAAACTGGCGATCCGAACCTCGATTACCTCCAAGAGGCCATCCCCAATCTCCTCATCACCAGCCTCGAACAATCCGGCCATTTTCGGGTGACCTCATGGGAGCGATTGAAGGATGTCCTCCGACAATCAGGAAGGGACAGCACGGCCACGAGCGATGAGGAGGCTGGATTCGAGGTCTGTCGCAAGGAAGGCGTCGATGCGCTCGTCCTCGGAAGCTATATCAAAGCGGGCGAGGCTTTTGCCACGAACGTTCAGGTCGTGGATGCCTCGTCTAAACAGCTTCTCAAGACGGCCTCAGCCAAGGGGGAGGGCATCTCGAACGTCCTGAAGACGCAGATCGACGAGATCAGCCGAACGATCGCCCGGGGGATCGGCCCGGCGACGGCGAAGATCGAAGCGGCTCCGCCGAAGATCGCCGAATTGACCACAAGTTCCATGGAGGCTTACAACTATTTCCTGCGGGGCCGGGATGACTACGAGAAATTCTATTATGCCGACGCCCGAAAATTCCTAGAAAAAGCCGTTTCGATCGACCCGGCATTCGCCGTGGCGTACCTCTATCTGGGGAAGGTCGCGGCCGAAATCTACGATTCCAAGGCCCGGAACGACGCTTATGAGATGGCCAAGAAATTCTCGGCGAGGGCGACCGAAAAGGAGCGGCTTTACATCGAGGCTGCCTATGCCGGCTCGATTGAAAAGAATTCGGAGAAGAAATTCCGCCTTCTCGAGGAGTTGACGAGAAAATATCCGCAAGAAAAGCAGGCCCACAATGAGATCGGATTATTCTATGATGCGAGGAGAAAGTACCCCGAAGCCCTCGCCGAATACGAGAAAGCCCTTGCCCTCGACCCGAATTTCGGCTCTGCCCTCAACCAGGCCGGCTACGGTTACGCCGCAATCGGAGATTTCGAGAAAGCGATCCGATATTTCGAGCGATACGCCGCCATCAACCCGGGCCAGGCCAATCCCATCGATTCCATCGCCGAGCTTTATTTCCGGATAGGAGATTTCGACAAGGCCAGGGCCAAATATCAGGAGGCCCTGGAAATCAGGCCCGATTTTTCCGGCTCGTGCCGAGGTCTGGCCTATCTCAGTGCCGTTCAAGAAAATTATTCGGAAACCCGGCGCTGGATAGAAGAATTCATCACACGGGCCTCGACCGCCTCGGAAAAGATGGAGGGCCGTGTGTGGGAAGCTTTCTACGATCATTTTCTCGGCCGCTGGAATGAAAGCCGGTCCGAATTATTGGCGGTTAAGGAACAGGCCCAGAAAACCGGTTTGTCCATCTTCGTAGCCGCCGTCGATTGGCTCACGGGTTATCTCTTCGCCGACCGGGGCGAATATGACCTGGCCCGCGCGGCGTTCCAGGCCTACAGGGATTGGGCGCTGAAGATGTCTTCGGGATACGAAAACTATTACGCGACGGAGTACATCCTCCGCGCCGGGGGGATCGATTTGAGGCAAGGACGCGTAGACGCGGCTGAGGCCAGGCTCGAGGAGGCAGCGTCCCGCCTTCCCAAAGTGGAAGCCGGCGGACAAGAAGCCATCGCCCGGATGTACCGGCTTTTCGAGGCGGAAGTTGATCTCGCTGAGAATCTCCCTGAGAAAGCCATAGAAGCCGGCTTGAAAATCGTCCCGGAAAATTTCCTGAACATGACAGCGTCGACTCTGACAGGATATGCCATTCCCTTCATCAAAGACGTCCTGGCCAGGGCCTACTGGAAAAAGGGAGACCTCGACAAGGCGATCTCCGAATACGAGCGATTGACGACGATCGATCCTAAAAGCCAGATCCGCTATCTCGTCCATCCGCTGTATCATTACCGCCTCGGTCAGATCTACGAGCAGAAGGGGCTGAAGGACAAAGCCAACGCTCAGTACAAGCGCTTCCTCGACTTCTGGAAGGACGCCGACCCTGGCCGGCCCGAAGTCGAGGATGCCAGGAAGAGGTTGGCGGGGCTGAGTTGAGCAAGGTTAGCCCACTGTGGAGAGGAGAGGGATGAAGGTCCGATTCAACACGACAAAAAGTCGACACTTTGAAAAATACGGCGCCCATAACCTATTCTTTTTTCCAACAATTACACTAGTTACATACCGGACTGTGGATCCGAAGGTTGGGGGTTCAAGTCCCCTCACTCACCCCACTTCTTACACTATTCACGGATGGACCCGCTTTTTTGAACCTCGTTATGGAAGCACCGCCCCTCGATCTTGAAAGATGCAGACCCTTCCCTTTTATCGGGCTCAGATCGCTCGGCGACGACTGAAGCTCAGAGCGTCAAGACGGGAGCACGGTTAAAGAGAATGACGTCCTTGCCCATGTTTTATCCGGGGAGAGCCCGGCATAGGCGATCAATGCGATTCCGGCGGGAGCGACCTTGTCGTCCTTGACTTGATGTCTTTTTGACACTATAATATGAGTCATTATGACAATAGATTATATCCCGCGGGAAATCGCTCCGCGGTTGGCCAAGGCTCTCAAGCACCTGCCCGCCGTTGTGTTGTCCGGCCTGCGGCAAACCGGAAAAAGCACAATGCTCCGCAACGAACCGGAACTCATCAAGAACCGGGATTATCGCACCCTCGATGATTTCGCGACGCTCAAAGCGGCTCAAGCAAATCCCGAGGGTCTTCTGACAGAACACGTTGCCATTGACGAAGTCCAGCGCTGTCCCGAAATGCTCCTGGCCGTCAAGAAAAGCATCGATGACGACCGACGGCCGGGACGTTTCGTCCTCTCCGGATCGGCTAACCTCGCGCTTTTTGGCCGCGTTTCCGAAACCCTGGCAGGAAGGGCGGGATATTTTACCCTTCATCCGATGACGAGGCGGGAGCGGCTCCGCATTGCCAACCGCCCGCCCTTTCTCGCCGATTTCGTCGCCGAGCCATCGCTTGGACGCAAACGAGCGGATCCAATCTCGGAAAACGAGGTTCTCGCCGGAGGCTTGCCTCCGGCGTGCCTCGGCCCGGCGGAGGGCCTCGAAGAGTGGTTCCGAGCTTACGAACAGACATATGTCGAGCGCGACGTCCGCCAGCTGTCGCAGATTACGGATCTCGTGGCTTTCCGCACGCTTGCACAACTGGCCGCCCTTCGGACCAGCCAGGTTCTTGTCATCAGCACACTGGCGCGCGACGCCAAGCTCAACGCCGCGACGGCAGGGCGATACCTTGGCCTCCTGGAAGCATCGTTTCTCGTCCACCGCTTGCCTCCGTTCTTGAAAAACCGGAGCGCCCGGCTTGTGAAATCGCCGAAACTGTACTTTACGGATAGCGGTTTGGCGGCGCACATGGCGGGCGTCACCGTCCTGGGCCCGCGGGAAGATGAACGGCTTCGGGGAGCGCTTTTCGAAACGTATATCGTCCAGAACGTCCTCGCCATTCTCGAATCCCACAAGCCCGACGCCCGGATCAGCTATTGGCACGAGCAAGGGCGCTACGAAGTTGACCTGGTCATCGAGGCCGGGAAGCAGGTAACGGCCATTGAGGTCAAAGCGGCGTCGCGCTGGCAAGATCGCGATTTATCCGGATTACGCGCGTTCCTTGATCGGTCGCCGGCCTGCCGGTCGGCCGTCTTAGCCTATAACGGGACGGAAGCCGTGAAGTTGGCCGATCGCCTCTGGGCGATCCCCATGGGTCTTCTGATTTCGTGATTCCTCAATCCCATCCTTCCTTCGCCGACGTACACAAACGCCTTTGGCGATGTCAAGGATTCAAACACGGCACGGAGCGCAGGACGGCCGGGCGGGCCGGCCCAGCGACGTAGACCGAATCTCCTTCCTGAACATCAGCGAACCTGCCCAGCTTAAGAGGCCTCAAGTCGTTTACGCGGAGAGCCAGAAGGGCGACATCTTTCCCGATGGCCTCGACGCTCGGTGCCAAGCACTGAACTGGGCTCGCGGTCGAGCTACTTCCCGGGCAGATAGCGCTTCGGGAACCTGGCGACGACCGTATAGTTCGGATCGACGACGTTCGCGATCTGCGCCGCCCCCACCTGGGACAAGATCTGGTTAAATTTGACGCTTGGAGCGCTACAGCCGCTCGAGCAAAGCCTTGAAGCGGGGATGATCGCGGATCGAACGGAGATCGGGGTCGTGTTCGAGCCATTTTTTCTGGATGGTCCCGTACTTGACCGCTTCCTCCATGCACTCGATCGCTTTCTCGGTCTGACCGACCAGGGCATAGGAGCAGGCGACGCCATAAAGCGTCATCGTTTCGTGGGGGTGGGCGGAGAAAACACGATCGGCCCATTCCAGGCCGAGCTTCTCGTCACCCAAGCTGATGGCGGCCGCAGCGCCCATGTAGAGGGCGCGCGTATCCTCGGGGTAGAGTTCCAGCGATCTCTTGGCGTTTTCCAAGGTCTCCCGGTACGCTTCCTCCCGCTCGGCGGATTTGTTCTGCTCCGTCAAGATCATGCCCAGCAGGCAGGGAGCGTTGTAGTCCTCCGGACGCAGCCGGCCGGCCCGGCGGGCCAGCTCGGCCGCCTTATCGAACTGGCCTTGGGCGAAGCAGAGCCTGGCATAAAGGTAGGAGGCCTCGAAAAGATCCGGTTTCAGCTCCAGGGCCTTCTCGAATTCTTCCTGGGCGCCGTCGAATTGCTTTCGGTTGTATAGGACCATCCCCCGCGCGACATGGCATTCCCCCAGTCCGGCATCCATGTCGAGAGCCTTCAGGCTGTTTGTTTCCGCGGCGTCGAGGTTCCCCTGGCTCGGATTGAACCAGGTATAAAGGAAGGAATAACAGTTGGCCGCCCAGGCATAGGCGGCGGCGTATCCGGGATCGAGCCGAATGGCGTTAAGGAACAGCTTGAGCGCCTGTTCGAACCCGGTTCTCTGGAACTGGTAAAACGACTGGCGTCCCCGGAGGCAGTAATCATAGGCCTCGATGTTCGTCGTCGGGAACCGGGACAGACGTCGCTTGTCCCGGCTCGTGAGCACGGGGCGGAGGACCTTGGCGATGCTGAGGGCGATCTCGTTCTGGATTTCGAAAACGTCCCTGAGCTCACGGTCGAAGGTCTCGGTGTAAAGATGAAATCCGTTCGCGGCCTGGATGAGCTGGGCCGTGATCCGCAGCTTGTTGCCCGACTTGCGGACGCTTCCTTCCAGGATCGTCCCGACATTGAGCTTTCCGGCGATCTGCCGGATATCGAGGTTTTTCCCCTTGAAAGAGAAAGACGATGTCCGGGAAACGACGTGAAGGCCCTCGATCTTGGACAAGGAGTTGATCAGCTCTTCGGCCAATCCGTCGCTGAAGTACTCGTTTTCCTTGTCGGAGCTCATATTCAAGAACGGCAAGACGGCGATGGAAGCGATCCCCGCATCCCTCTCTTGCCCCGAGACTCCCTCGGATTTCGTGAGGAGAGGGACGACCTCGTTCATCGATGGAAATCGAAGCTCCGGGTCCTTTTCCAGGCAACGGCTGATGACCTGCTGCAATCCGTCGGGGATAACGACTCCCGATTCGGATACGGGGGGCGGACTCTCATGAAGGATGGCCGCGATCGTCTGGGCGGTCGTCTCACGGCCAAAAGCGCTCGTCCCCGTCAGCATCTCGTAGAGCACACAGCCGAAAGCGAACATGTCGCTCCTGGCGTCGATCTCCCTGCCCTCCACTTGCTCCGGAGACATGTACCCGGGCGTTCCGATGAGCTTGCCTTCGACCGTGAATCCGTCGGCTCGGATGGAGTGGGCGATCCCGAAATCCATGATCTTGGCCGTTCCCTCCGTGTCGATCAGGATGTTGCCGGGTTTGAGGTCGCGGTGAATGATCCCCAGCCGGTGGGCCTCGGCCAGTCCTTCCCCGATCTGCCTAGCGATGGAAAGCGCGGTGTCCACGGTCAAGCGGCCGGATTGCCTGATCAAGTCCTTCAGGTCCCGGCCGGGGACATACTCCATGGTGATGAAGCGGGTTCCTTGGTCCTCCATCAGCTCATACATCCGGCCGACGTTCTTATGACTGATCTTTCGGGCGAGCTTCAACTCGTCGCTGAACCGGTCGATCGTCTCCTGATCCGATGCGATCTCGTTCTTGATGGTCTTCAGGGCGACTTCTTCTCGAAGCTTCAGGTCGAAGGCTCTATAGAGCATGCCCATGCCGCCCCGGCCCACCTCTTCGATGATCCGATAGCGCTCCGCGAAGAGGGAACCCGGGCTCAACGTTTTGGCGGGAGGAGCCATGGTCAGCGTGGCGCCGGAGGGTTCTTCGGAAGGAAGGAGTCTGGACCCGCATTCCTCGCAAAACCGCTGCGAATCGGGATGATCGGTCTGACACTTCGGACACATCATCGCCATGGCCATCCCCTATCGAGATTAAGATAAGGATAGCAAGGATTTCCCTGCCCGTCAACGAAACGCGGCTTCGCGGCGAATCGGCTTGATATTTCCCAGCGCCGAAAAAGCCAAGCCTGCACCAAGACACGCCGATTATGATCCCCTAAACGGGGAGGGGTTTATGCCATCCGCCTGGTCGATCCTCCTCAGTCAGTTCAAGAGCCCGCTCATCTACATCATCCTGGTGGCCGCCGCGATCTCCCTGATCGTGGGCGAGCTGGGCGATTTCGTCATCATCATGGCCGTGGTCGTCATCGACGTCGTCCTCGGCTTCATCCAGGAGTTCCAGGCCCAGCGCACCTATACGGCGCTGAAAGTCCTGCTCAAGCCGACCGCGACCGTGCTGCGCGATTGGGTGCGGCGGGAAGTCGCAGTCGCGGAGCTGGTTCCGGGAGACATCGTCCTGCTTAGAGCCGGCGAGCATGTGCCCGCCGACGGCGAGATCCTCGAAGGCGCCAAGCTCTCCGTGGACGAGGCCATCCTGACCGGCGAGAGCGAGCCGATCCCTAAGGACGCCGGGGCCGGACGGAACCAGGTCTTCATGGGCACGACCGTCAACTCGGGACGGGGGACCATGCGGGTTTCGCGGACCGGATCCCGGACCGAGCTCGGGCAGATCGCCGCGAGCTTGCGCGAGCATGTCGAGGGTGACACGCCTTTGCAGGTGAGGCTCAAAGCGTTCAGCAAAACCCTGACGCGTATCGTCGTGGCCTTCGCCGCGGCCATCCTCCTGGCCGGGCTCCTCCTGGGGCGCGGTTTCCTGGACATGCTGCGCACCTCCATCATCCTGGCCATCGCCGCCGTCCCGGAAGGCCTTCTCGTCGCCGTCACGGTCATTCTGGTCCTGGGGATGCGCAAGATCCTGAAAAGGCAAGGCCTCGTCAAAAAACTCCTGGCCGTCGAAACGCTGGGGTCCGTCACCGCCATCTGCACGGACAAAACGAGCACTCTGACCGAACGCCGGATGCGGGTGACCCGCGCCGAACTGGTCGACGAGAAACGCGCCCTCCAGACGATGGTTCTCTGCAACAACCTGGAAGGTCCGGTGGATGTCGCTCTCTGGGAATATGCCAAGACCCGGTTGCCGGGCGATCCCAAGGCCCTGGCCGACGCCAGCAAACGCCTGGACGAGGAGATGTTCACCAGCGAAACCAAGTTTATGATTACCGGGCAACATCTCCCCGAACAGGATTACCATTTTCTGAAGGGCGCACCCGAGATCGTGCTGGGGATGTGCGGGGTGACGGCCGACGAACGCAGCCAGATCCTCGCCCGGGTGGACGAATGGGCCGGCGAGGGACTACGCCTGCTCGGGCTGGTTTTCCGACCCCACGGAATCCTGGAAGACCACTCCGGCTACGTCTGGGCCGGCTTGGTCGGAATGGAGGATCCGATCCGGGAAGGGGTGCGCGAGGCGGTGATCCTCGCCCAACGCGCGGGCATCCGAGTCAAGATGATCACGGGCGACTACCGGCGCACCGCCGAGCACATCGCCGGAACGATCGGGCTCCTGGGGGCCGGAGGAGAAACCCTCGAAGGCGACGAGCTGGCCAAACTCAGCGAGGATGAGCTTCGCGAACGCGTCCGCAGGACGGCCCTCTTCACGCGCATCCGGCCCCAAGATAAATTGCGCATCGTCCGCGCTCTTCAGGCCGATGGCGGCATCATCGCCATGGTCGGCGACGGCATCAACGACGCGCCCGCGCTCAAACGCGCCGACATCGGCGTGGTCGTGGGCAGCGCCACCGACGTCGCTCGGGAATCGGCCGACCTGATCCTGCTCGACAGCAACTTCCGCACCATCGTGGCCGCCGTCGAGGAAGGGCGCGTGATCTTCGAGAATATCCGCAAAGTCGTGGCCTATGTGCTCTCGAACTCCTTCGCCGAGGTGCTGACGATCTTCACGGCCATGATCCTGGGCTGGCCGCGCTGGCGGTCGCCCGGATCCTCTAGATTCATCTGATCTGCGACGCCCCGGCCGATATCGTCCTGGGTTTCGAGCCCAAAGAGGACGGGATCATGGACGAGAAGCCCAAATCCCTCAAGGAGCCGATCCTTCCCCGGTTGGGCTTCTCCTTGATCGGAGTGATCAGTATCGGCAGCACGATCGCCGCCCTCTCGATCTTCGGCTATTATTTCGGCGTCCACGGTGACGCCGTCGAGGGGCGCAGCCTGGTCTTCGCCAGCTTCGCCTTGAATTCGCTCGTTTACATCTTTGCCTATCGCAGCATGCGCCGGCCGCTGATCCGTATGAGCCCGCTCCGGCGCAACATGCTGCTGGTTTTTGCGGTCCTCGGCGGTTTCGTATTGGTGGCCTTGCCCTTCACGGTGCCGGCTCTCGGTCAGGCGCTGGGCACAGTACCCCTCAAACCGTTTCAGTGGCTGATGATTGCTGGGGTGGCGTTAACGCTTCTTTTCTCCGTGGAAATCGGCAAAGCGATCCGCAACCGCGTTAATACTAGAATAAAGACACCATCGAACGGCACCCTCCGAGCCGGATAAGAATCGGATGTCAGCGATATTTAATCGCAGGCCCAAGGGGTTTTGCGGACAAATGTCCCCTTGAGAGGACGTTCTCAAGAATTGAAAAGGTCAACCGCCCCTTTTCGTCCTTGGCATAGAATTTGCTGCAAAATATTCCAGCGCAAGGAGGTGGCAATGTATTTACCCGTAAATTTTCGGTGGAAGGCTGCCGTCATCGGCTCTTTTCTCATTTTTTGTTCCTGGGGCTGCAGCCCGGCGAATATGGAGCAAGGGATTCGGACTAGCCCCCTGTCCGGACAAAACGCCGACGCCGTCCGCCCGGTCCTCAGGCTTCAGGCTTGGTGGCTCGGCTCCACTCCCGGCAGGGGAACGAATATCGGGCCGCCGGTCGGCGCGGCGGGAGATATTTCGAACGACGCGAGCGGGTATGCTGGACGTATCTATATCAAGATTATCGTCCACGATCTCTCGCCCGACTCGGATATCGACTTGCTGCGTCGATTTGTTAAGAACCACGACAACTATTCGCTGCACTCAACCTTTGGGAAAACCGAACGTGCAACCGTGGAGTATCCAAGGGGAGGCGGGCTGCGCCAGAGATTCGCATTCGCCGTCGAGAAGCTCGCGGAGGGGACGCGCCGAATCCTCTTGTTCTCCGAAGGGGGCGTGGATACCGTGGAAGAAAGTTGGTGGGCGGAAATCATCGATTTGAACGTGAACGCCCGGGGCGAAGGGCAAGGGCTCTCCTACTACGGTCGGGTGTTCTTTACGGCCGAGGGAGACCTCGACCTTGACCGGCCCAACCAGCTGTGGAGCCCCCCACGGCAAATCGCCGATGTCCGGCTCATGAAATAACCCTCGGCCCATGGTCCGGAAGTCGCTCGGACAGAAAAAGATCGCGGAGTTGGTCCCCGTCAAATAACGCTTCTCGGCTGCGAGAAGAAAGAGATCCCGCCATGTGCCGGAACATCAAAATGCTCTTCAACTTCAAACCGCCCGCGACCGAAGACGAGATCCGGGCGGCGGCGAGCCAATATAGCTACTTCTTCAAGAATCGGTCCATCCAATCAACGGTTCGCTGGATCCGGTCGATCTGGTGGTTCGGCTCCTGGAAGCCGTGCGGCTCGCGCGGATAGCGGACCATTTCCGTTTCGATGCCGTTTTTCTTCAGAGCCATGTACATCTGCTCGCCCTGCTCGATCGGGACCCGGCGGTCCGCCTCCCCGTGCAGAATCAGCGCCGGGGCCTTGGCTTTCGCCACGTTGGTGATCGGCGAGCTGCGATGGTAGATCTCATCGGCTTCCCATGGTCTGCCGGTCATGTAATAAACGGTGAAACGCTGAATGTCCGTCGTCCCGAAAAAGCTGAACATGTTCGACATGCCCGCCCCGGGCACGGCCGCTTTGAAACGATCGCTATGGGCGTTGATGAAGTTCGACATATATCCGCCGTAACTCCAGCCCTCAACTCCAAGGCGGTCCGGATCGGCGATGCCTTTGGCGATCACGTCGTCGACTCCGCTCATGATGTCTTGGAAATCGACCACGCCCCATTTCCCGACGTTGGCTTCGATGTGCTTTCGTCCGTATCCGTCGGAACCGCGGAAATTGGGGGCAAAGACGACATAACCGCGTCCGGACATGACCTGCCACATGCCGTTGAACCGTGTCGACTGGACGCCCGCGGGTCCGCCGTGGGGCTCGACGATCATCGGGTATTTGGTGCCGGGCTGATAATCGACCGGTTTGACGAGCAAGCCTTCGATTTTGCCGCCGTCGGGATTTTTCCAACGAATCACTTCGGTGGTCCCCAGCTTGAAGTCGTCCACCTGGGGATTCATCTTGGTCAGGGCCCGCGCGTTTGTCCAGTCCGCGGCGGCCATCCAAACGTCCGCGGGATGCAGCGGATCGCTGAGCGTGAAGACGAAGGTTTTTCCGTCCTTTGACAGCCCTCCAGCCCCGATCATCCTATCTCCGGAGAAGAGCGGCTTAACGGGTCCGCCATCCGCCGCGACCGAGAACAAATCGGTGTTCGTTCCCATGCCGGCCCCAAAATAGATCGCCTTGCCGTCGGGCGACCAGATCGGATTGGATTCGTTGCGGTCGAAAGCCTCCGTCAAGTTGCGCGGCTGACCGCTCGTGGACGGCATGACGAGAATATCGTTCTGTCCGCCGGACTGGGGCTTAGGGCCGGATAGGTAAGCGATGAAACGGCCGTCGGGCGACCAGCGCGGGCTGGAGTCCGGGCCCTCGTTTTTCGTCAAGATCATCGGCGTCCCTCCGGATGCCGGAATGACCATGATGTCTCCCAGGACGGCGTCATCGGCTTTGGGACTGGGGCGCGTCACATAGGCGATTTGTTTTCCGTCGGGCGACCACTGGGGGTCGGCGGCATCCAACCTGTCGCGGGTGAGCTGATTTGCCTGCCTGCCGGCGACGTCAATGACCCAAACCTGGCTCATCTTGAGGTCCTTGTCCACAACGATCATGTCCCGCTTCTCTTTTATGCGCTTCTGTTCTTCCTCGGCGGCGGGCTCGGGCGAGATAAAAGCGATCCTTTTACTGTCGGGCGCCCAGCAATAGCCCCCTCCGCCGAACCCGGCTGCCGATACTCCTCCTTTGACCTCAGTCAACTGCTGAGCTTCTCCTCCTGTGGACGAAATGATCCAGATCTGGGATTTCGCGGCTCCATCGCCATCCGACGCACGCTTCCCCTCGCGGTTGGATATGAAGGCGATCCATTTCCCGTCGGGAGACCATTGGGGCGCGCTCTCGTTCTTCAAGCTCCAGGTGAAACGGTGCGGCTCGCCGCCCGCGGCCGGGACCATCCAAAGATGGGAAAAGGACTCATTGGCTTTAAGGTCCGCCTCCGACATCACGAAAATAACCCGTGTACCGTCAGGCGAGATCTGAGGGTTGGAAACAGTCTTAATGGTCACGACATCTTCGGCGGTCATGACCCGCTTCTGGGCGGCGCCGGGCATCGAGAACAGGATGCATAACGCCGCAATCGACAGCAGAACTCTTCGCAACTTAAATATCACGGTCTCCTCCTTTAGAAATAGGAATTCCCCTCCCATGAAACCTGCCTTTTTATGACTTGCCCCTGAGCCGCACCCAACTGTTCGGCGTACTTCTGTGGTATCACATCTCCGAATGAGCTGTGCGGCCGGAACATATTATACTCCTCCCGCCTCTTCTCGATCTTCACCCGAGCGTCTTCTATGGACAAGAGCCAATTCGTGTTCGAGCATTCGTTCCAAAACGTTCCGTTGAATGACTCTATCAGCCCGATCATCCGTGTTGATCGCGGCGACTTTCAGGCCAAAAGACAGGTTCTAACTTGTTCTAGCCAGCGACCCCACCTTATACCCACGATTATCACTCGGTTAGCCTGATTTTCGTTGTTAGCCCGAGATAGCCAAACTGAGCCATTTATGCGGTTTTGTCCTCCATTTGTCCACACGGCAGCTATGGATGAAAAAAGCCAGGCCTCAGTCTAAAATCCTTTCCATGCCCAGGATTTCTCGGTTCTTGGCCCTGTAGCTCGCGTTCATCATGGCGAAGATGAGGGGATGCCGCAAGTTATAGGTGAACCGGGAGATGATCGAAGAGCGAGAATAGAATTCGGAGACGGTCCAGCGCACGCCTTCCTCGAGCTCTTCGGGTTCCATGAGCTTGGGCCTGAAAACCGCTCTGTCATAATCGTACTTTGACCACTCCTTGGTCAGGATCCGCCCCTCCGCCTCCATCTGCTGATAGATCTTCGTCCCGGGATAAGGGACGAGTACGGAGAGGCTCCCCGCGACGACCTTGCTCTTGATCAAGAACTCCAGGGTCCTTTCAAAAACGCTCTTGTCGTCATGATCGAGGCCGAACATGAAGGAGGCCAGGACGAGGATTCCATTGTCGTGCAACTTCCTCAGACACTCCCCGTAATCCTTGATCTTGACGAAGCTCTTGTTGGCCGTCCGCAGATTCATCTCGTTGAGCGACTCAAAGCCGATGAACAACCCCAAGCAGCCACTCTTGGCCGCCAACTTCAGCAACATGTCGTTATTCGCCAGAAGCACTGTGCTCTGTCCGCCCCAACGGATCTTCAGGGGGGCGAGTGCAGAAAACAACTCTCGGGCGTAAGCTTGGTCACCGATGATATTGTCATCGATAAAGATCCAGTTTTTCCTGTCCGCGCTCTCGATCTCCCGCACGACTTCTTCGACCGCCCTGCGCCGGAACGTTCCTCCGAAGAACTTGGTCACTGCGCAGAAATGACAGCCGAACGGGCAGCCTCTCGACGTCTGGATGGAGAATGGGGAAAATGTCATGCCCTGCTTCAGAAGATCTCTTCGTGGGACCGGCAGTCCGCGCAGGTCCGAGAACTCCGCGGACCGGTAAAACGGCTTCAGCCGATTCGACCTGAAATCTGCGATGAGCGGCACCCAGACGTTTTCCGCCTCGCCGATGACGACAGCGTCCGCGTGTTGGAGGGCCTCTTCGGGCAGGGCCGAGGCGTGGATCCCTCCGAGTACGACCTTGGCTCCGCGTCTTCGATACTCATCGGCAATCTCGTAGGCCCTGGCGGCCAGCGGAGTCATAAAACTGATCCCGACCAGCTCGACGCGGTCCTTATAGACGACGTCCTCGATCTCCTCTTCCGTTAGGATGACCTCGACATCATGGGGAGTGAGCGCCGCTAGCACGGGGAGGGTCAATTCCGGCACTCTGATGCCTTTTTGCCACTTTTCTTTTTTCCAGGTCGGAAGGATAAGCTCCAAAGTAAAGGAAGGCATCAATTCCCCCCTCCGCTTAAGCTCGTCTCGGGAGTATTGAAGTCTGCGTGAGCATTGAGATAAACCAGTCTGATCGGTGGTAGATATCGTAGATTTCTTTTCGTTCGGTGTCAGGGAAGTTTTCAATCTCGAAGAGCTCTCTCTTCCGCTCGCTGGCGAAATAGTCGGCTTCGGCCTTCGCCGAAGTAAAGGCGACTGCGGCCATCGAGAATGATTCGGCGAACGCCGCGGCCAGCCCGGCGATGATCACAAGCTTGGCGTTCGAGGTGGCGGCGGCAAGCCCCAAGATGACGCCGAGAACGTTGACCAGGCCGTCCTGCCCTTCCAGAATGAATTCCTTGAACAGGGCCCCCGCCGGGGAGTGCTTCTCCGTGTGGACCTTGATCAATCCTCTCCCCGCCTCTGTCAGGCTTTTTCTCATGGTCGGGAACCTGCTATCTAGAGGGTCACCTGTTCTTTTCAGCTTCCAGGAGCAGGTTGGCCTCCAGTTCGTCCCGATGTTGCCGACAATGATACTCGATCCTGCTGGCGGAGCGGTGGGCTTTGGAATAAGGCCAGCCCAAGCCCATCAGGCGCCGTTCGTGGAGCTCGTGGAGGAGCACGAATTTCCTTTCCCCGGGAGAGAGGTCGTCATCCAACCAAACCTCGTTCTTGGGGATAAAGTGAGGATAGACCAGGTCATGCCCGCCCTCCGTGAAGTCGATAAAGTAGAGGCTCCGGACCAGCTCGCCCTGGATAATCCAAACCTTGACGGCGCCGCTGTATTTCCTGAGGAGCTGTTTGTGGATGCTTTCGATGGTTTTCCTATTGGAAAGTTTGGATATCTCTCTGACCAGCTCGGCCTTGCGGCGCTCCTTCAGCTCGACGGCATCGGCTTTCTCCAAGGCTTTGTCATAGGCCATGCCTTGTCTCATCAGTCTGTACTCGGTAAGCAGATGGTCAATGAAAAACTGTTCTTCGCCCAGGCCGTGCTCCTTGTCGATCCAGAATTCGTGCAGCGGAATGAACCGGAAGCGGAAGTGCTGGCCGAAGTTCGTGAACTCCTCGTCGATTTTGCTCCGGATATACTGGCCATCCACGATCCAGACCGTGATATTCGCGATCTGGTCGAGTTTCTTTGTGTACGGTTTCTTCATGATTCCCTCCCGCTGTTTTTTATCTTTTATTTATCTTGGAGCGATGGAAAATGTCAAATGATTCGGTTCGGACTCGGGAAGGATCAGGTAACAAATCATCTATTGTGACCTGACCTTTCTCATTTAATTTCAATCATTTAGAAAATTTTTGGTTTTATCCTTTCCGACGAGGCGAATCCGCGCCCGGCTTTCGGTATTGTGGGAGCGACCGGAGGCGATCCCGATCGGCCGCCGGCAAAATCAACTCAACAGGAGGTTCGATATGGAGACAGTGGCAAAACTCACCCTAAGGCAAAGTTCCGCAAAGCTAAGACTCATCAAAGCCGGCAACGGCATGAACATCGTCGGGCAGGGCGGCCGGATCATCCTCTTCACGGTCCCGGCGGTCGCAGGCGCTGTGGCGGCCCAGTTCTATGTGCCCGACCTGGTCCAGATACCGATTCCGAGGAGCATCCTGACGCCGCTTGGACTGGCCCTCATCCTGCCGGGTGTCATTTTGTGGCTCACCGCGGTGGTGCAGCTTTTGATCGGGTTTCCGCGGGGAAAGCTGGTCACGTCCGGCGCCTACAGCGTATGCCGAAACCCCATCTACTCGAGCTTCGGGTTCTTCATCCTTCCCGGCCTGTCGCTGGCGAACGGGACCTGGGTCTATCTCGTGGTGGCGGCGGTTCTTTGCCTCGGCGTCGGGATTTTCATCCGGAAAGAAGAACGGGACCTGCTACGAGTGTTCGGCGATGAGTATCGGAACTACACGGCGCGTGTGCACCGGATCATCCCCTTCGTGAAACCATGAAGCGGCCTGATCCCATAGAATCCGGGAAGACGACATGATCGTCGATAGTCTGCAGCGTTTCAGCGAAGAGGCGGTCGATCCGGCCGTTCTGGGCCGCATCGCCAAAGCCTCCCATCAGGTCCCGGCGGACGCGACCGGCCTCGAAATCGCCGTCGTCACCGATCCCGAGGCGCGGAGATCGCTCGAAGTCCTCTGCCTCGACCGCCTCGAAAAAATCTATCTCCGCCGATATGCCCGCCTGTGGGTTTTCAGCTTTATGAAAAAGCTCAGGCCGTCGGTCAATGAACTCAGCCGAATCCGGACGCGTCAGATGCTCAAGAAAGGGAGCGTCTTCAACGGCGCGCCAGCCCTGATCCTCATCCTGGGCGATTCCCGGCGTCCTCAGGAAGCGGCAAACGCCCCTTGCGCGCTCGCCGACATGATGCTCCTGGCCGAGACGCTCGGCTTGGGAACCTGTCTTTCGGAGACGGCCCGCTCCATCCTCAACGGCAGCCGACGGGCGCGGAGGATTCTCTCCCTGTCTCGAGGGAAGAGCCTCCTCGGAATCCTCCTCATCGGGCGTCCCGAGGCGGGATTCCTGCGCGCCGCGGGCAGTCCGTTCCCGGTCCGTTGGATCTAAAAATCTCGGGAATTTTTCAGCGATAAAGGAGTATGAACAATGAACGATTTCGGAGGTAGAGAAGTCTTTCCCGCGGATACGCGATTCGGAACGAACTACGACAACCTATTCGCGCCTGGACAGCTGTTCGTCAATAAACGGGGCGTCCGCAAGTCCGGCTGGGAGGCGGGGACATCGGGAAAGGCGGCATCATGGGTCTCCCGCTACGGCAGCGTCACCATTTCGTGCGCCGGATATCAGCTTGCCTGGGGCGGGATGAACGAGGCGGGACTCGTTTTCAGCACGTTCTCACGGCTGGCCGACGGCATGGCGAAATTTCCGGGCGGAAGCGCGGCAGCGGCCGTCGATCACGCCTTCGGCCTCCTGGCCGGCGTTTCGGCTTCGATCACCCGCTGGAGTTTCGTCTGCGATGCGGGGAGCCGGGTCTTCTATCTCAAATCGTACAAGAATCCCAAGGTCCGGTTCGTCGATCTCAAGCAGATCGATTTTTCCTGCGCCCGGCCGACGGCCATGTTGGACGCTCATTCCGAACATGAGGGCGATATGACCGGAGCCTTCCGCGAGTACTCCCACGACATAGCCGCGGCCCACATGATCGAGGCCATGAAATACTTCCGGCCGGGCACCTCTCCAGCCCTGGTCCGGCGGGTCCTGGCGCTTTTCGAGAGCTTTTCCTGCAAGCCGGAACGGAAATAAAGCACGGAAATGGAATGATCAGCCGGCGGCCAACTCGAGCCGCATCCGATACCGATTGGCGGCCTTTTCAGCGGGGATGCCGGCGGCGACAGCGTCCTTGCGAATCGTTTCGAGGATCTCGCCGGTCATCCCCGGCTCCGTGTCCGAAGCAGCAGTGCGGAATCCCAGCTTTTTCCAGAATCGCCTCCCCGCGACGCCCGAGACGGCATAGAGCCAAGGAATCTCCTCGTAAGCGTTCGCCTCGATCGCCTGCCAGCCCCGTCCTTGGGCCCACCGGATCAGCTCGTGGGCTAGTTGTGTCGCCAAGCCGCGGCGCCTATAGCGGCCCGGCTCGTCGGCGGGAGACGCGATCATCAGACAATGGACGAACAAGGTCTTTTCCGACAACCTGGGCAGCGGGGGAAAATCGCGCTCGACCAGGTCATCCGCCGGCCCTGCAGGATAGCGTTGCTGAAGACAAAAAGCGGCGCCGCCTTCACCGAACTCGCACAAAGCTTTAGGGTAGAACCGCAGCGTGCCGACAACCTTGGCGCCGTCTCGGGCCACGATCGCACACGTCCCATAGATTTGCATCAACTTCTTGATCAGGGGAACGTTTCGGGCGCGGGTCAGAGGCCAATCGATATCGGGATGAGCCTGGGGACTCTCGATCGTCTTGGCGTTGAGCGGCCCGCCGTGAAGGCATCGCCAGAGGATGAAATCCTCCCCCATCGGTTCGATGATCAAGCCGCACATGTTCGCCACGATTCCGGCCCCGCCCGCTACTATTATCACCCAAAGGGATTTCGGCGGGTCGAATTCTTTCCACGATCCACAGATCGAATGCGGAGGATTTGATATTTCCAAAGAGACCTTTTTTGCTATAAAATATAGACAATCAAAAAGAAGGAGGATAAAACCCATGAAGCTGTGTTTCTGCCGGTTTCTCCTTGCGGCCGCCGTCGTTGTTTTGGCCATTTTCTGGTGGCCGGCGGTATGGGCGAAATGGGTGATCGTTGCCGCGGCGGCCGTTTTGGCTTTGATGAGCCTTTTCTATCAAACGTGCTGCTGCCGGAGCATGAAGGCCAAAGAAGCGGGAACCGAAAAAGCCTAAGCTTATAACGAGATCCAAAGCTTTTTTATTGGCCGAGGGAGAATTCTATCCAGTCCTAAAATATTTCTGGCGATGATGTTCGGACGTTTATCTTGAGGAGGAAGATGTGCATCTACCCCTATCTCTTTTAGCTTAGCGGATGGGGCACTTTTCAATACAACAAATATCTTTTGCGGAGAGAGAGGAAGCGCTCGAGGCCGGCCTCGGTGGACGCGACAATGGCTTCGGGGGGATCTCCCGCGTCCAAGCTTTCGCGAATTTTCGTCGTGCCAGCTAAAAGGTCGAGATAAAAGGCTCCGGTCGACCGCGCAGGGGAACGCCAGCGAAAATCCCGGGGATAAAGTCTCTTGAGGGCGGAGAGAAGATATATTCCCGTCTTGACCGGCCGGAACGCATTCCGGTCGGTCACCTCGAGAAAAATCCCTTGGCAGGCGATATTATCGTATTTAGGATCGGCCGTGACCGCGGCGATGGCTTTGGGCGTGAATTTCGCCGGGCGGAAGACGACGCCCGGCAAGCCGGCGCCATTCATGTCCGCGGCCAGCTTCTCGCCGTCGATATAGGGCGCGCCGATCGATTCGAAAGGAGTCTCGGTCCCTCGGCCTTCCGAGACGTTCGTCCCCTCCAGAAAACACGTCGCCGGATAAACCGCGGCGGTCCGCATCGTCATCATGCTGGGAGACGGCTTCACCCAGGGAAGGCCCGTCTGGTCGAACCACAATTCCCTCGTCCAGCCCTCGGCCGCGATCACCCGGAGCTTGGCTTTGACCCCGTCCTTAAGCCACCCCTCCCCGTTGACGAGGCGGGCCAATTCGCCGACCGTCATTCCATGGATGATCGGAAGGGGAACAAGTCCGATAAACGATTTCTGGGCGGATTCGAGAATCGGCCCCTCGACGCGGATTCCGGTGATCGGGTTGGGCCGATCCAGGACAAGGTAGGGAATCCCGCGTTCCGCGGCCGCTTCCAAACTCAGGATGAGGGTGCTTGAGTATGTGTAATACCTGACCCCGATATCTTGGATATCAAAGACGAGAAGGTCGATCCCTTTGAGCATTTCGGGAGTGGGCTTGGTCGTTTCCCCGAAAAGGGAATAAATCCGCAGGCCGGATGGATCGTCCCGGCTGTTCCCGACTTTCAATCCATCCGGCTCCGTGCCCGCAAGACCATGCTCGGGCGAGAAGAGTGCAGCGATCGAGACGCCGGGAGTCGAACGCAGGACTTCGAGAATGTGCCTCCTGTCGGGCAGGATCGCCGAGTGATTGGTGATCAATCCGATCCGTTTTCCCCGGATGAGATCGAGATACCGGGCCATCAGGATCTCGGCGCCCGGCCGAACGGCCGAGCGCGCGGCCGCCGAGAAGGACAGCAAGCCGGGGAAGGCGGCGGGGTCGGGCTGAAGGCTTGGGGAGGCAGACGAGAGTGCCCAGGCAAGGAGCATCGACACGAACGCGGCAAAGATTTTCGTCTGGCGCATCGTGTCCTCCTATTATTTCATAAAAAATCGAATTCGGACAATTGACGGCCTTTTGCGGCCATCGATATAATGATCTTGGACTCGGAGGTGCTCCGCCATGGAGCATTTTGACGCAATTGTCGTGGGGGCTGGACAAGCCGGCCTGGCCGTCATCCATGAGCTCGGCGCCGCGGGCGTCGAGCACGTCGTGCTCGAGCGCGGCCGCATCGGGCAAAGCTGGCGGCGCTATCGCGAGTTCATGAACCTTCTCAAAGGCCGCGCCATGGAACTCGGGACCGCCCTCCGGATCGAAGAGCCCGGGACCGTCGACTCCAACGCTCCCGAATCGCTGGACCTTTCCGGCTTCGGCGCCGTCATCTTCGCCGGCGGCTTCCGCCCGGAATACCGCTCCTGGCTCCCCTGGCCCCAGGCATTCGATGACGTCGGCTTCCCGATCCAGAAGGATGGCGCGAGCTCCATCGTCCCGGGACTGTTTTTCGCCGGCGTCCACTTCCTCCGCACGCGCAAGTCCTCCCTGCTCTTCGGAGTGGGCGAGGATGCGACGATCGTCGCTCGTCAAATCGCCGCCGCGCTCGCGATCGGAAAGCCCGGGGCGTAAGAGCCGACCGGCATCCTTCGCACCCCAAAGACCGGGCGCGCGGCCAAAGGCCCCGGTTATCTGATCCGCAAGTCCGTGGCGGTCTCGGCGCTCGATCCCGAGACTCGTTCTTTGACGAGAAAGTGAAGCCCGTATCGGCCCGGCGGGAGTCGAGGGAGCTCGAGCTCCAACAGGCCGATGCTGGCCTCACCCTGATCCATGACTTCCAAGATGTTCTGAGCGAGCGGATATTTTTGTTTGCCGTCCTCCCCGACCAACCAGGCCGATATCTCGATCGCCGGCAGGCCTTTTCCGGCGCCACCCGGGAGGCACTTAAGCATGGCATAGAGCAGAGATGTCCCTTGATTGAGCTCGCCGAGCAGCGGGGCATATGTTTTGGGAGAAAAAGGATAGACCTGGAAGAGTGAGAAGCCGCCCTCCTCCTTGCCCGGATCGGACGCGTTGAGATACGAATCTACCGGACTTGGAACGAGCAGCAAGGGCGGAAAGAGCCTCAGCGACCCGGCCGGAGCTTCGGTAAGGGTCAACGAGCATGCCCCGACCGCAGCTTTTCCATTGGCCATGTTCCTGAGGACGACCCGGCAATCGTACCGGCCCGGCGCCAGGGCGGCGGTCGTGTACTCATAGACTTTCTCCCCGCCGATCTTGGAGAAATCGATCTCCAATCTCTTGGAGTCGACGATGGTCTTGTACGGATCGAAGGTCAGGCTGATGAGTTCGACGTTGCCGCCGATCCCCGCGCTCATCTCCGCAACGGGGAGCTCGGCAAGGAGAATCGTGTTCCGCCCTCCCGGGCCGGCAAAGGGCAGGGCGAGGAGGGCGAAATCCATCTGCGCGCCGGAATAGGCTTTTTCGCCGAGGGCCAGGTTCAGAAGATGAAGATGCTTTTCGAGAGGTGACAACGTGGAAAAAAGCCGAGGATTGAAATAACCCTTCTGGGCGGCGACCGCATAGCCCGGCCGTTTCACCTCGACCTTGACGTCATGGAATTCCCCGTCCCAGGCGGCCCCGATCGTATACCCGAGGACATAGTAATTGCCGGTCGCCGTCTGGATGTCTTTGATGATTTGGGTCTTGACATCGACGGAGGCGAAGTATTTGCCTCCCGTAAGCTTCGAGAGATATTCCAGCGAAGTCTCCGGCGGATCGATCATGGCCACGCGCGGCGCGGTATTGACGGCGAAGATCGGACTGTTGGCCGACGCCAATTCCGCTCCCATGGAGAGATAGGAATCCCGCTCCGGAGAACCGATGTTCATGACATTCCTCCCGAATCCGCGGGAGAACAGGATGATGTTCTTCTGGCCGGGAATCTGGCGGAGCGCCTTGGCCAGCTCCGTGAGACTCGCGAACAAACCGCGCGTCTGCAGCGGTTCCCCCGCGGCATCCCGGGCCTTCATCTCCTGAGTCATTTTCTCCATCCCCAGGACTTCGGCCGACCCGCCGAGCGAAATTCCTCCCCAATCGACGATCCCAGGCACCTCTTTGAGCCGGACGATCGCATCGCGGACTTTCCGCTGGTCCGTCGTCAGGTATTCGTGCATCGTCAGGGGGCTCATCGGAGTTGTCGTAAAAAGGGCGACCGCGTCGCCCGGCTGAAGTTGCGTGTCCATGAACTCGAAAGCGGTGTTCTTCGACTTGGCGATACCTTCGAGATCGTTGTGCCCGTAGTCGATGAGGATAATGAACTTCCGGTTCATCAAAGAAGAGATGTCCCTCGCCGGCATGGTCCTCGTTTCCTGGAGCTTGCCCTCCGGAGAGGGGACGAGGAGGTCAACGGGAACGGACAAGAAATGCTTTTCGAACGCCGTGATCGTCTGCCGCCGGCCGTTGTCGTAGATCGCGAAATCCGGCGGCTCCAGGTCCAGGGCGGGCTTGCCCTTGCGGTCCGTGACATGGACTTGGACGAGCTTGAGGGCCACCGTCACGTCATATTGGAGGGATGCGGGAGGTTTTTGAACCTGGCCGGAATCCGCCGGCGGCACGGAAACGGGAGCCGGCCAACCGAAAATCCATAGCGCGGCCAAAGCGAGGATCGTTCTTTTCACGGTTCACCTCCCCCAATCATACGGCTGATGGTTCCCTTCCGGGATGATAACGCATCACCGAGAGATATTCTAGCCGATTGCCGCGGCTCCATCATATCTGAAAGCGAGAGGCCATTGAACTCACTGGGGGGACTCGAATCCTTGTCAAACGGCATCAGCTTAATTATGATGAGGGCCAGAATCCGTGGCTTAGAAAATCAGGAGGGACCATGAAACCCACCGCTCTAGTTCTCGGGGGAATGATCCTCGTCGCCGCTCTGGCCCTGGCCTTCGGGCAAGGCCAAACCAAGCTCACGGTCGAACCTGACCCGTCCTTCGCCGAGGATGCCATCTCCAACCACCGCCACCCGGAGGTCGATACCGATGTCTCCCTCTACATCAACCACTGGCGGAACTCGATCCCTTACGAAGGGCATGGCGGGTTCATCGAACGGGACATCCTGACCTCCGGCGATCCGCTCCATCCGCCCAAGAAGGGGGCGGTGCTGAAATATATCAAGGCCTACAAGAGGGCCGCGCTCGAGCCGCGCTTCAATACGCGGGCCTTCAAGAGCGCCGCGGAGCAGGTGTTCGTTTACGTCTGCGAGCGAAGCCGACCACCTCGGATTGATCTTCATGGCCATGGCCGGGTACGATCCCCATGCCGCCGTCCAATTCTGGCAACGCATGTCTCAGAGCGCGGGAACGAAACCGCCGGAGTTCCTGAGCACGCATCCCTCCGATGAGAATCGGATGCGGCAAATCCAAGCGGAGATTCCGGAGGCGCTGAAGTATTATAAGAAATAGGGTCGAAGCCGCGGCGAGGATATGAGGTCCGTCGATGAACATCCGCAGATGATGAAGAAGAGAAAATTCGGATTGTTTCGGATCCCCGCGGCTGGTGAGATCAAGAAATATCTCGGGCATTATCTTGGCGGTCTGTACCGCCGCGCCGACGAGCATCATATTTTCCTTTTCGGAAGTGGGCTCGCGTTCTCGCTCTTCCTTTGCATCATCCCTTTCGTTTTGGTCATTTTTGCCATCCTTGGAAGCCTATCCCAAGCCGAATCCGTCAAACAGCAGATCAACTCCTTCATCGATACCGCCGTCCCGTACCGGGAATATGCGGATTACGCCAGGCAAATTATTTTTTCGCGCATATCGGACATCTTCGAATACAAGACTCTGGCCGGATTGATCGGCGGTTTTGGCCTGCTCTTTGCCGCCAGCGGATTGTTCAGCAGCATGAGAACGGTCCTCAATAATGTCTTTGGAGTCAAAGACGACAAAAGCGCCGTGGTCGGAAAGCTCCGCGATTTCGGGATGGTTCTTTTCATCGTCTTTTTCGTCCTGATGGCGACCGTCATTCTTCCCGCGATCGACGTCTTGAAAAACGTCACGCGCGAATGGGCCTTGATCAAATTCTTTCAGTTCGGCGAATTCCCGCGTTTTTTCCTTCCCGTCGTTTCCTTCCTGATCATCTTCGTGACTTTTTATGTCTGTTACCGTTTCATTCCGTACGCCAAGCCCAGCCGAAAAGTCCCGGCCGTCAGCGCATTTTGGGCCACCGTTTTCTGGGAGATCGCCAAGAGATTGTTCGGGTACTATCTCTATCACTTTGCCTCACTGAACAAGATCTACGGCACGTACACGTTCATTGTTGTGCTCGCCGTTTGGATTTACTACTCATCGGTCTTGTTCATCTTTGGGGCGGAAATCGGACAATTGTACCGCGAGAGGCTGGCTCTTAAAACGGACGGAGAAAGTTCGACGAAATCAAAATCTCCGCAAATCTAAAGGAGAGCGACTCCGTTCCGGGAAATCAAGAGGATGCTTGACTTGAAAATATGGAAGCGATATTTTCAAAACACTGCTGCCGGATCGGAGGCGTAACCGATGACGCGTAAGCACAGAAGGGTAGTTTTGTCCCTCGTGATCTTTTTCGCCGCTCCACGGCTCGCGGCGCCGTGTTCTTCCCTCGTTTTCTCCAACAAGGGCTTCCCCGTTTTCGGGACGAACTCCGATAACCTGTTCGCCCCGGGACAACAACCCCGATCAAGCGGGGCGGGGCCGACGGCCGCACGGGGGCAGCAGCCCGGGCTCTTCAAACCTGCTCCCGCCGACGTCGTCCGTCCCGCGGGATACCCGTCCATCGGAAAGTGGATGCTCGCTCCTGATATGACCATTGCGGACTGGTTGGGAATCGTCTACGAGAGGAAGAAGCTCCGCGAGCCGATCAATGTCGTTGTCATCGATCCCTTGGCTCAATCGGCCGACGCCGCCGTCCTCAGGTTCTTGCGCGCTTGCGGGTACGCCGGATTCGTCAGCCGGACCGGCCATTCAGGCGGATACTTCGGATGGCTCGGCGACCGGCTTTATCCCCAGATCCCGCGGGAAAGGTACCACGCCATCTCCGACGAGCCGTTCGAATTCCACAATAACCACGGCCGCTTTTTCGGACCCTATTTTTCGGACGGCCGGTATTATTTCATCGGGGCTCTCAGCCGGGAAAAGTCGGTCCCGTCGATCAAGCCTGAGCATCTCTTCGTCTCTTTCAATCAGGCAAGGGATCGATTTGCCCGCGCCCTCGTGGAGAAGGCGGGATTCAAGCTTACGACCTTCCTGGCGTTGGGGAACGCGCTGCTCGACGATCCCGGCATCGGGACAGGAGACCACGATGGCGTGGCCGTTGTCCTGACGGCGACGAAATAGGCTCGACCGAATTTCCCGGCTGCGGGACGTTCCTCCGTCACCTGTGATTCAGGATTCCTCCGTAGTAGCCTTCCACGATCGCGCCCAGGATGAGGAGCGTATTCCCGGCGAGATAGATCCAATGTGCCGGGCTGAAGCGGGCCTCCTCGAAGAAGCCCAGCGCCCCGATTCTCCAGATGATCAGGGGAAGGCTCAGGGCCGCCATCCCCGACGCCGTGATGATCTTGCGCTTGAAGATGAGACCTTTCGCGCCATGGTAATGGGACTTCCATTCCTTCCATCCGGTCGCGATCGTCGGCAGTAGCGTGGCGGTCCCTCCCAGGAGGGCGACGTTCGTGGCGAGCTCGAAGCAGACCGGCGCCAGGAAAAGATGAAGAACCTGAAAGCCGAAAGCGCCGCCGAACATCGAAATCGGAAAATGGGTCAGAAAGACGTGCCAGTGGATCCTGTGTTTCAGCGGTCCGGCACTCGGCGGAGGGATCGTTTTGATCGGAGGCTCCATTTTTTTGCTCCTGAATCTTTATCCAATATAGGCTGTTGGGAAGGGACAGTCAATGAACCTTCCGCATAGAATCTTGCTCGCTGTTCGACCAAAGGTTGAATCATTCGTTCCGGAGATGATAGATTGAGCCGGGACGGATCGATCGACGGGTTAAGATATCTTCGGCATGATCAAGTTCAAAACGCTTTATGTGACCAACCGGAAAGATTGGCGGTCCTGGCTGGAGAAGAATTTTCGCACCGCCAACGAGATCTGGCTCGTCACTCCGAACAAATCCTCGGGGAAACAGAGCCTCCCCTATAACGACGCCGTCGAGGAAGCCTTATCGTTCGGATGGATCGACAGCACCGTTCGGCCTCTCGATGCCGAGAGCCGCATCCAGCGATTTTCCCCCCGGCGCCTCGGCAGCCCTTGTTCGCAGGCCAACAAAGAGCGGCTGAAATGGCTTCTCAAAAATCGCCTGGTACATCCCTCGATCAGCGACGCGGCTCGAAAAGCCGTCCGGGAAAAATTCGTCTTCCCCGGGGATATTCTCGCCGTCCTCAAAGCCGATCCTCTCGCTTGGAAAAATTATCGGCGGTTTTCTCCTTCCTACCGGAGAATCCGCATCGCCTATATCGACGGCGCGCGGAAGCGGCCCGCGGAATTCCAAAAGCGGCTCTCGAATTTCGTCCGGAAGACGAGGGCGAATCAATGCTTCGGATTCGGCGGGATCGAAAAACACTATTAGCATGAAGCCAAAGTATCGCCGGATGCTTCGCGGAATGCAGGGCCGGAAGAAAACGCCGCTGTCCGGTCCGGCGGCCGACTGGCATCTCTACATTTTGAAATGCGGCGACGGGTCTTACTACACGGGCGTGACCACGGATATCGAACGCCGCGTGCGCGAGCATCAGGAGGGGAAAGCGTCCCGCTACACCCGGTCTCACGGCCCGGTGGCCCTTGTTCATGAGGAAGAATGCGGCGCTCGATCCCAGGCCCTCTCACGGGAATGCGCGGTCAAGTCTCTGAGCCGGCAGGGCAAGGAAGTGCTGATCGCCCGCGGCCCGAAGCCCGCGGACTCCAAAGGGGAAAAGCGCTGAAGCCCCGGCGGGCCTGGCTTTGGGTCGGTTTAGGCGCCGCGGCGGCCGGGCTCCATTATGGGTTGGGAAAGGATTCCGCCCTGGCGGAAAAATATTTCTCCCGCGGCCTCTACGTCGGATGGCGATGGATTTGGGATCACACTCTGGGATGGTCGCCCGTTCCCTGGCTTTATGTGTGCGTCGCCGTTCTCCTTGCTGTCTGCGCAGCCAAACTGTCCAGATGGTTGAGCCGCCCTCGACCGAAAACTCCGACGGCCCCGCTCAAGACCATCGGGCGGGCGATCCTCCGGATCGCCGCCTGGGCCGGCGGATTGGTATTTTTCTTCTATGTCCTGTGGGGCTACAACTACAACCGCGTCGGGCTCGAAAAACAACTGGGGCTCGAGATTTCTCCTCTGGACACGGTCGCGATCAGGGCCGAAGCATCCTGGGCTTCCCGGATGTCGGTTGAGTCCAGAGCCGCGATTCCGGACGCGACCGCCGAGGTCCTGGGGAAAAGCACCCTGCCTAAAAGCCTGGAAGACGAACTCCGAAACGCCTTGACCTCGATATTGCGGAAGGTCGGCTATCCGGCTCCCGGCCGGGTGCGGGTCCGGCCATTCGTTCCCGGCGGTTGGATGATGCGCTTCTCCGGCACAGGCGTCTACATCCCTTATTTCAGCGAGGGTTACACGGCCGCGAATCTCCTTCCCTTTGAAAAACCTTTCACCATGGCCCACGAGATGGCCCATGGCTACGGGATCACCGACGAGGGCGGGGCGAATTTCCTCGCCTTCCTCGCTTGCGCCGCTTCCTCAGTTCCGGTCATTCGATATTCGGGATTCGCGGCCTACTGGAGCTATACGGCTGGAGAAATTCCCCGGTCCGAGCTCAAAGCGCTTTGGCAGGGGCTGCCGGAGGGCGTGAAGGCCGATCTCCTGGCCGCCCAGGAGAACGCGGCCCGCTTTCGCGGCGCGTTGGAGAAGCTCAGCCGCAAGGTCTACGCGAAATACCTGAAATCGCAGGGAATCGACGAAGGCATGCGGAGCTATTCGCGCTTCGTCAACCTGGTCGCAGCCTGGGCCAGGAAGGAAAAGACATTCAGGTGAGCCCCTCTCTCGGGTAAGGCCCTGCCCCTGATCGCCAAACGATCAGGCTCACTCGATGGCGGAAAGGGTGATCTTCTCCGGCTCGAAAACGACACAGCGCTCCCCTTCCTCGACTTGGCCGAGGTCCAGGAGGTCATACCCTGCCGCCTTACCCGTTTTGAGGGTTTCGTCCGCTGCCGCTTCGGGCACAAAAATATAGAATCCCATTCCCCAGTTGAAGGTCGTCAGACAATCCTTCAAGCTGACCCCGAGCTCGAGCATGAATCGGAAAAGCGGAGGGATTTCCCCCACCCAATTTTTCACCCGATAGGTGAAAGGCCTTTTGGCATAGGCGATCTTGGAAATTCCGCCTCCCGTTCCGCCCAGGAAAGAGTGGATCTCGATATTCCTTTCCTGCAGCGCCTCGACGAGCCGGACATACGAGCGGGTGGGGATGAGCGCCTCCTCGCCCAAGGTTTTGCCGTTGGGCAGGAGATGGAGAAACTTGTCTTTCAGGCTCAAAGCCCGCTTGATCACCAGGGAAATCCCGTTCGCATGAAGCCCGGAGGAGGGAGCCCCGATGATTCGGTCTCCGACCGAGATCTCTTCGCCCGTGACCATCCTGTCAGGAGGGGCGATGATCCCGGTCACACAGCCGGACAAAGAGGGCGCGCTCAGCACCGGCGGCTCGGCCTTGACCAGATAGCGAAGAGCGGGGGACTCGCCGGCCGGCAGGGCCATCCCGCACATCTCGCAGGCCTGGAAGAAGCTCTCGGCAAGGTCGTGGCTCCGCTTCTCGTCCCTGAACCACTCGCTGTCGCCCGCCGCCACTTCATCCGTGTAGATCACGGGCAGGGCGCCCTGGCAGATCACGTCATTGGCCGCCATCAGCGCCGTATCGATGCCGATCCCCTCGTAATAGGTTCTCCCGGTTCCGGCGTGCTGATACATCCACTCCGCGATCCAGTTCTTGTTTCCCAGACCTTCCTGGGTCATGCACCAGAGGTGGGATTTCCCGCCTCGATATTCGAAAACGGCTCCGTGGGCGCCCACGCTCTCCGTGTCGACATAGACCCCGCGGCTGTTCGGAAAACCGAGTGTCCTCTTTCCGGCGCGGACCATGGCCATCTTGAATGGTTCGATCTTGGTGTAATCCACGCCGGACGCGGCATACTCGGATTCCGGCCGTTTGATCGTCATCACGAGATCTCTTAGAGGGTTGCCAGGTCGGCTGGAGAAGGATGGTTCGGGATCACGGCGATGGTTTTGCCTTTGTACTCAAAGACCTCCTTGTCGTCGTCGTTGATCTCGCCGATGACCTCGGCGCGGACTCCCTTGGCCCGGATCGTCTTGAGCACTTGCGCGACATCCTTCTTGGCCACCTGGACGGACATGCGCCCCTGGGACTCGCAGATCAGGATTTCCTCCGGCGTGAGGCCCTTTTCCCTGAGGGGCACCTTGGCCAAATCCACGTGGGCTCCGAAGCCCCCGTATCTGGCGGACTCGCAAACGGCGGCACCGATGCCGGCCGCGCCAAGGTCGGAGCAGGCTTTGATCTTGCCGGTGCGGAAAGCGGCCAGGGACGCTTCCATGATCATCCGTTCTTCCTTGAACAGGGCGACGGCCGGCCGCATCTCCTTGACCAGGCCGGCCCGATAAAGCGTGTCGTTGCCGTCGCTTCCCGTCCGCCCGATCAGGATGAACTGGTCTCCGGCGGATTTCGCCGGCTTGGTCAACGGCTTGGGCGTGACCAGCTTGCCGATCACCGAGACGACGACGGCCGGAACGATGTCCGAGAACGAGGTCGAGAAACCGCCGCCGACGATGAAGACATCCATGGCGCCGCACATGTCTCTCAGGCCGTTGACCATCAGATTGACCCTGTCTCCGCTGGTCATCTCGACGCACTTCCCGCACGTGCACGTCCCCGCGAATCCGCAGGGTCCGACGATGACCTTTTCATCCAGCGCCCGGGTGCCGATGAAATTCATCAGAAAGATGGGCCGGGCGCCCATGGCCACGACGTCGCGCATGGCTCCTCCGCCTCCCGTGGCGGCGGCATCGTAGGGCCGGGGGACACAGGGAGAACAATGGCTCTCCATCTTGCCGACGAAGGTTCCCTTGATGCCGGGAAACTTGAAGGCGGCCGCATCGTCGCCCGGGCCGACGATCAGGGCCTTGGGAAAAAGCTTGCCGATCTTTTTGTTCAGGGCCTCGATGGCCTTGAAGTCGATGGCTTTGTCGATGTTGTGATGCAAATGGACGAAAAGAGCATGCGTCAAGGCGTGTTCAATCTTGTTCATGTTCCTCCTCCTTGAGAGCGAAAATTCGTTTCGCGGTTCCTGATGATATCGCCGGCTCCGGGTCTCAGTCAAGAACCTTGGATCGGAAGGTCAGGGGGCCGAGGGTGTTTCCGCGCGCTTTATGCCCGGGCGAATTTCCCGCTCGATGATCTTGAGGATTTCGATCACCCCTGCCCGGTTTTGGACATAAAATTCCGCTTCAGTATCGCGCTTCCGGCCGACGCGAACGGCCAGCCCGAGCGGGCGGAGCGCCCGGAAGGCATCCTCATCGGTTCGGTCGTCTCCCGCATAGATCACCAACGGACAGGCTCTCGATCTCAGGCGCAGCAGGATCCTCAGGACGGCCCGGCCCTTGTCCCAGCCCGTTATCGGCAGGACTTCGATGACGTTCTTCCCGGCGGCGGACTGAAGCGTCCCACGGAACGGCCCGAGCACGCGGCCGACCACGTGTTCCACGCCGGAAGAAGCCTTGGGGTCCGCGCTTCGAAAATGGATGCTGATCGTCAGCCCCTTATCCTCGACCGTGACCCCGTGAAGCCCTTTTAGGGCAACGGCCAGGTCCCGAGAGACGCGGGCCATCACGGACGGGCACGTTCTGGCTTGGGGATGAACCCAGGTCCGCCGGCCGAGCCGGATCTGGAGACCATAGTTCCCGGCCAAAAAGGCATCCTCGAGCCCCACCTTCTCGGACAGATCTTCGAGCGATCTTCCGCTGACGATTCCGACGCGGACGCGCGGGCTCTCCGCCAAACGGCCTAAAAGAGCCCGGACCGGTTGCTCGAGCTTCGCCCGGCTCGCTTCGACGCGGATCGAAGCGAGCGTCCCGTCATAATCCAGGAGCAGGATGAGAGGTCGTTTTTCCCGAAGGGCGTTGCGCAGGATCCCGATCCCTCCCCCCTTCCGGGCGAAGAAGGACCTGGGCGGGGCCATCGGACGCGCCCCGGGAATCGGCGTCTCCGCGATCATCTTCACCGCTTCTCGGCTCCGGCGAGAGGAATCACTGTAGCATCGCTCGAGGCGAGAATTCAATTCCGTCCGGATGTGCTATATTGCTGCCGAAAGAGAAATCATGACCAACCGCAAATTCGTTTCGGCCCTTGTCCCCCTAATCCTCGGGCTCGTCCTTTCCGCCGCCCAGTGCGCGCGAGCGCCACAAGCCGTCACGGTCGAGAGCTTGCTCGACGAGATGGTCGATCTCGACAACTTGGCCCTCGCGCCCCAGCCGTTCTTCAAGCAAGCCCAGGCCTCGAGCACCAGCCGGAAAAGCCACGAAGGCGGAGCGGCCTGGTTCGACAACCTCGACCGCGGGCAGTACGTTCGGGTCGAAACGAATGCCGGCCGCAAGGAAAACGTCCTCGCGGACCTGACCGGCCCCGGGACCGTCACCCGATTCTGGTCGGCGAATCCGCGCTCGCCGAACATCACCCGGTTTTACTTCGACGGCGAAGCGGTTCCCCGCCTGGAGCTCTCGCTCTCGGACCTCTTCCGGGGACTAGGAAAACCGTTCGGCCCGGATTTCTCCTACGTAAGCGCGACCGGGGGCAACCTCTATTTCCCGCTCCCCTACGCGTCCTCCCTCAAGATCACTGTCGAAGAGGCCAACGCGCCGCTTAACCTCTACTATGAGATCGGCTACCGCGCCTATGATTCCGGCGCCCGCGTCGAGACATTCGACCCGGCCAAGGCGGCACGCTGGGAATTGCTCCAAGCCCGGATCGCCCGCGCGCTCGCCCGGCCCGACCCGGCGCCCGCGCCCGCGAAGGCCGAGTGGATCAACCGCCGCGTCGTCGTCGCTCCCGGCGAAATGGCGGCGATCGCCTCGGCCGAAGGCGAGCGGGCTGTCCGGGAATGGTCCGCCCGGGTGCTCGAAATGAACGAGCGCGCTCCCTGGACCGATCCCAAGCGGGCCCACAACGCCCTCCGCTTCCTCGTCCTCGGGATCGATTTCGACGGAGAACGCTCGATCGAGACGCCGCTCGGGGATTTCTTCGGTTCGGGGCCGGGTCTCAATCCCTATCAGAATCTATTTTTCACCGTGGATGTCACGGGGCGGATGACGAGCCGCCTGGTCATGCCCTTCCGGAAGAAGATGGAGATGCGCCTGACGAACAAGGGAACGATCCCCTATTCCGTCGAGGTCCTGATGTGCGTCGCGCCCCATCGCTTCACCGGCCGGGACCTGCATCTCCGGGCCCAATGGAGATCGCTCAGCCGCTGGACCTGGCCTCCCTTCGATACGAACGTGCTGGAGACCAAGGGCGAGGGCAAGGTCGTCGGGACGGTCTACGAGATCGCCAACGACGGCCTGATCTGGTGGGGGGAGGGCGATCAGAAAATCTTTGTCGACGGCGAGTCGTTCCCGAGCACGTTCGGGACCGGGACCGAGGACGACTATGGTTACGCCTACGGGAACAACCGGCCCTTCACCCGCCCTTATCATGCCCAGACCAGGGTCGACGGGCCGGGAAGTGGCGGCCACATCAGCCTGAACCGCTGGTACGTTCTCGACGCCCTGCCCTACCGGAGCGCCATCCGGTTCGACCAGGAGATCTGGCAATGGATGCCCTGCCAGCCGACCTGGAATCAGGTGATCTATTGGTACGCCAGGCCGGGGACTCCCGGCCCCGTGGAGGTGGACAAGGCGACCCTCGCCGCGGTCGACCTCGGCATCCGGGCGAACATGCTCGATCCGCGCGAAGGGGAAAATCTCCGTTTCGAGGCGCGGGGAGGGACGGCCAAGAAGGAGAGGCTGGCCAACTGCTCCGGGGCCGAGCATCTCGTCTGGCGGGACGCCCGGCCGGGCGAACGCCTGACCGTCCACTTCGCGGTTCTGCGCGCCGGAAAGTATTCGGTCGAGCTCAACCTGTGCACTTCGCCGAATTACGGCCGCCAGGAATTGTCGGTCAACGGGAAGCGGGCCGAGATCGGCGGGGCGGCCAGCGCGTCCGCGGCGATCGTGGACGGCTATTCCGCGGCACTCGGCTGGATCAGGCCCAAGCTCGGCGTTTTCGACCTCAAGGAAGGCGACAACACGCTCGAGGTGCGCGCCCTCGCGCCGAACCCGGAGGCGAAACCGGGGAGCTTATTCGGGTTGGATTACATCTTTCTCATCGCCCAATAGGGCAAATTCGATCCGGGCGCCGGGCCGGGTCACGGCCTCGATGAATTCTCCGGCAAGGACGGCCGGGCTGATATCCGCTCCCGTGACTTTGACCTCGTCCGCCCTGCCTCGGAACGGATTGGCCAGCTTCAGTGTTCCGCCGCGCTTGGACAGGATCTCGAGCCGCTCAACCTTTCCTTCGCGCCAGGTCATGGCGATCTCGAACGCGCCCCGGGCGACCAACCCGCGGACATGGCCGTTCTTCCAGGCCGTGGGCAGGGCGGGCAGGAGCCGGATGAATCCCTGATGGGACTGGATGAGCATCTCGGCGATCCCGGCCGTTCCGCCGAAGTTCCCGTCGATCTGGAAAGGCGGATGGGTATCGAAAAGATTGGAGAGGGTTGACTTCCGCAGAAGCGTCAGCAGATTGGTATGGGCGGCTTCGCCGTCAAGAAGCCGGGCGTAAAAACAAACGATCCAGGCACGGCTCCAGCCCGTCTGGCCGCCGCCGTTGGCGAGCCGACGCTCGATCGTCTTGCGGGCGGCGGCGAAAAGCTCGGGCGAATCCGGCGTGAAAAGCGGGAGCGGATAGAGCCCGAGAAGATGGGACATGTGGCGATGGCCGGGCTCGCGCTCCTCGAAATCCTCGATCCACTCCCGGATGTTGCCCCATTTTCCGACGCGGAAGGGCGGGAGCTTGGCCCGGATATCGCGGAGGCGGGCGGCGAATGCGGCATCGGCGCCGAGGATCTCCGCGGCGCGGATCGTGCTGCCGAAAAGGGCCCGGGCGATTTCGATATCGATCGTCGCCCCGACCGTCAGCATGATCGGTTTTCCGCTCTTGGGATCGATGTAGGCGTTTTCGGGGGAGTGCGACGGCGACGTGACCAGAAACCCTTCGGGGGACGGAATCAGGAAATCGGCCACGAACTCGGCCGCGCCCTTGATGACCGGGTAGGCGGTGCGACGGAGATAGCCCGCATCTCCCGAGAACTCGTAGTGGTCCCAGAACGTCAGGGCCATCCAGGGGCCGGCCATCGGCGAAATGCCCCACACTCCGTCGGCGACGCCGGTCCGTCCGAACGGATCGGTCAGATGATGGAGCGTCCAGCCTTCCGCTCCGTACATGCTTCGGGCGGTGACGCGGCCGGGAACGGTCAGGCGCTCGAGAAAATCCGAAAGCGGTCTTACGGTCTCAGATAGATTGCAGACTTCGGCCGGCCAATAATTCATCTGGAGGTTGATGTTCGTGTGAAAATCCGAGTTCCAGGCCGCCTTGAAATCCTTGTTCCAGATCCCCTGGAGGTTGGCCGGGAGCACGGCCGGCCGGCGCGATGATCCGAGGAGCAGATAGCGGCCGTATTGGAAGTAGAGGGCCGCGAGAGAGGTGTCGTCGGCGCCGGCCTTGAGCTTTTCGAGCCGGACGTCCGTGGGATCGGAGGAACGAGGGCCGCCGAGATCATCGAGGCCGAGCTCGACGCGATCGAAGAGAAGGTCGTGTTCGGCGATGTGCCGGGAACGGAGCTCCGCCGCTGAATAACGACGGGCCCGGGAAAGAACAGATTCGCAACGGGCGGAGGGATCGGCGGAAGGATCGAAGCCGAGCTTGCCGATGTCATAGTCGGTCGCGGCGGCGATCAGGATCGTCACGGCGGATGCGCCCTCGACGAGAAGCCCCGCACCGGGGCCGGACGCGTCGGCGGTCGAGCGGGCCCGGCCGCCCTCGGAAAGGACGAGGAGACGCGCGGCGAAACGCATGTGGGCGCCGCCAGGGCCGGCGAGCGGGTCGGGAGCGTCGATAATCCGGCCTTCCATGACGAGCTCGTTCGAAGACGCGGCGGCGATCCTGGCGTCTTTCTCGCGGGTCAAGCCGACGCGGAGCTTGAGATCGCCGCGCCCGACGGACTCGAGGCGAACGACGATGACGTCATCGGGGGCCGAAGCGAAAACCTGGCGCGATATTTTCCGCCCGTCGGCGGTTTCGAAGGTCGTCCCGGCGATCGCCTTCCGGAGAGAAAGATCGCGCTCGTACGATTTGACCGCAGGCTCCGGAGAGAGGATCTCGAGCCTGAGGTCGCCAAGCGGTTCATAGGACCGGACCCGGGGCGGGGTCCCGAGCATGGTCTTTTCGGCGAGCGCCGCCGCTTTTTCATTTTCGCCGGCGAACAGCAGCCGCCGGACCTCGGGAAGGTTGGGCAGGGACTCGGGATTGTTGTTGTTGATGGGGGCCCCGGCCCAGAGGCTTTCCTCGTTGAGTTGGATGAGCTCGTCGAAGGGACGGCCGAAGACCATCGCCCCGAGCCGGCCGTTCCCGACCGGCAGGGCCTCGTTCCAGTCCTTGGCTGGCTGCCGATACCAGAGCCGCGGTTCGGCGGATCCCGGGACGGCGCCCGCCCATCCCGGCGCGAGCGCCGGTTTTCCCGGTTGCGGGATGATGACACCGATCAAAAGGCCGATCGGAGCAAGCCGCCGAACGAACATTTTGGGGAACGACATCAGCGGTCCTTTCAGGCCGGCCGGAAGTCCGACTGCCAAGGACGTCTTCAATTCCCGGATCAGATCTCCAGGCAGATCGTCAAAGCGAGCGTCCGGCCGCGACGCCGGCCGAGAACCCGGCCGGTTGTTCGTCCTCGTGATCGAAGCGGCGGCGGAATTCCCGGCCGACCGTCGTGCCGATGGCGATCCCCATCAGCGTCCCGGCCACCTCATCGGAAAACCAGTGCATCGAGGAGCGGTGATGCGATATCACGCTCAGGAAAAGATAGCCGAGGGATACCCCTCCGGCGATATTGAGAAGCGTTTTATCCCCGTAGAAAGCCATCAGGCTGGTGATGGCGGCGGTATTCGTCATCAGGTGGCCGGAAGGCCAGCCGTGAAAGACGCCGCCACGGAGAAAGCCGAAGCGGAAGACGCGACTCGCGGAATCGTCCTCATGGACCATCGGATCGGGGCCGGGACGCCCCGTCAGAGCCTTGAGCGTGAGCATCGCCCCCGCCGATAACGCGGAGGCCTGGAGGACGGCGCTGCCGGCCGTGGCCAGCCTTGATCCCCCTCCGATCAGCCCGGTGGCCAGCAGGCCCGCGCCGAGAGCGGCGGGAAAATAAGCCCCCACGACAACGGCGGGACGCGAATATCTGTCCATGAATTGGTGGCGGGCAAAATAATTGTGGACCTGGGTGTCCAGACCTGACTGGACGATGAGGAGCGTGGCGGCCAGCCCCGAGAGATGGAAAAGGGCGTTCGAGCCCGTGTAGGATGAGAGAGCGTTCTTGCCCAGTCCGGTCCACGGGGCGATGATCCCCTTTTCGGCGGCCGCGAGCGGAGCCGCCGAAACGCAAAGAGCGACGATCAAACCAAAGACCGGACGTCTCCATTTGGAATCGCCTTTTCCCCCGCCGAGGGATTCTTTTCGTCTCATATCGTCATTTTAACAATTCGGTGCCAGAATACTCAATCACTTATCTCGGGATCGGAAACGATCGACGAAAGAGAACGATGAGCGGTCCGGAATCTAAAGAATATGAGCTGCGAAATTACGTGATTGAGTATTCTGGCACCGAATTTCGGTTAAAATTAGGGCAAAATGAACGATTGAAAGGAAGGACGCCATGTTCGGATCCATCGTTCGCTCTCGCCTTCGTGTTTTCATCATTCTCCTGGCCCTCTTCGCGGCCGGAGTCGCGCCGGGTTTCGCCGGGCAAGCCCCGGCGGCAGGGGACGCTCCCCGCGTCCTAACCGCCGCGGATTACGCCCGGGCCGAAAAATTCATGGCCGCGGGCGTCGCCGGCCTGGTTCTTCGCTCGGGTGTCCGCCCGAACTGGCTTCCGGACGAGCGATTCTGGTATCGCAATTCCCTGGCCGGCGGAACCTCGGAATTCATCCTGGTCGATCCCGCACGGGGAAAGCGCGGTCCGGCGTTCGATCACACCGCTCTCGCCGCCGCCCTTTCCGCGGCCTCGGGCAAGACCTTTGAAGGGGACCGCTTCCCCTTCTCCTCTTTCGGATTTTCCGCCGACGGAAAAACGATCTCGTTCGAGGCGGACGGCCGGGCTTGGATCTATGATCCGCGGACGAAAGCCTGCAAAAGCACCGGCGCCGCCGCTCCGGCATCCCGCCCGGGCCCGGGCTTCGGCGGGCCGCCTGAATCCGTCTCGCCGGACGGACGCTTCGCCGCCTTCATCCGCAAGGACAATCTCTGGCTGCGCGACATCGCGACAAAGGCGGAGAGGCAGCTTACTGCGGACGGCATCAAGGATTTCGGATACGCGACCGACAACGCCGGATGGACCCGGAGCGACCGGCCCGTCCTGGCCTGGTCCCCCGATTCAAAGAAGATCGCCACGTTCCAGCAGGACCAGCGCGGCGTGGGCGAGATGTATCTCGTCGAGACCAAAGTCGGCCACCCCACCCTCCAGGCCTGGAAATATCCGCTTCCGGGCGATGAAGTCGTCACCACGATCCAGCGCGTCGTCATCCATCTCGACGGCCCCCGCGTCGTCCGGCTGAAAATGCCCCCCGACCAGCACCGTTCGACGTATACGGACGACATCAAATCGCGCGGCGGCGTCTGGGACGACGTCCAGTGGAGCCAGGACGGGGCCCGGATCGTGTTCGTCTCCACATCGCGCGAGCACAAGCACGAAGTCGTGCGCGAAGCGAACCCGGAGACCGGCGACGTTCGTGACGTCTTCGAGGAGAAGGTGGCCACTTTCTTCGAATCCGGAAGCGGCCGGCCGAACTGGCGGTATCTCGACGCGAGCGGCGAAATCATCTGGTTCTCCGAACGGGACAACTGGGGCCAGCTCTATCTCTACGACCTCAAGACCGGGGCCCTCAAGAATCCGATCACCTCGGGCGAGGGCAATATGTCCCAGATTCTGAGGATCGACGAAAAGGCGCGGCTCATCTATTTCGTAGGCGTCGGCCGGGAAAAAGGCCGCGATCCCTATTATCGTCATCTCTACCGGGCCGGATTCGACGGCCGGAGCGCGGCCCTCCTCACGCCCGAAGATGCGGACCATGAAGTCACGCTCTCGCCTTCGGGACGCTTCGTCGTCGACAGCACCTCGAAGCCGGACGTCCCGCCCGTCGCCGTCCTCCGTGACGCGGCCGGAAAGCTCCTCGTTTCCCTGGAAAAAGCGGACATCGCATCGCTCCTGGCCGCGGGCTGGAAACCGCCTCTCCCCATTACGGTCAAGGCCCGCGATGGGATCACGGACCTCTACGGGCTGATGTTCAGGCCGACGAATTTCGACCCGGCCGGAAAATACCCGATCGTCAACAATATCTATCCGGGCCCGCAATCGGGCAGCGTCGGCAGCCGGAGCTTCTCTCCGGCCCGCGGTGACACCCAGGCTCTGGCCGAGCTGGGTTTCATCGTCGTCCAGCTCGACGGCATGGGGACGCCCAACCGCTCCAAGAAATTCCACGAAGCCTATTACGGCGACATGGGGGACAATACCCTCCCCGACCAGGTCGCGGGGATGAAACAGCTTGCCGAAAGATATCCTTGGATCGACATCGGCCGGGCCGGGATCTACGGCCACTCGGGCGGCGGGTATGCGACGTGCGACGCGATGTTCCGCTATCCGGACTTCTTCAAGGTGGGCGTTTCCCAGGCGGGGAACCACGATAACCGGGGCTACGAGGACGATTGGGGCGAGAAATGGCAGGGGCTGCTCGTCCGCAACCCGGACGGAACGACAAGCTATGACGGCCAGGCGAACCAGAGCCTGGCCAAAAACCTCAAAGGGAAGCTGTTGCTGGCCCACGGAACCATGGACAGCAACGTCCCTCCTTACCTCACCCTGCTCGTGGTCAACGAGCTCATCCGCGCCAACAAGGATTTCGACCTGATCCTGTTCCCGAACCGTAGCCACGGCTTCGGCAGCGAACCGTACATGGTCCGGAGGCGCTGGGACTATTTCGTCCGTTATCTCCTCGGGGCCGAGCCGCCGAAGGAATACGAGCTGAAGTCCGCAGCTCCGCCACGGCGATGAGGTATTCTCCCTTGACCGCGGTTCGAGGTTGGCTCTAGCATAATCACCTTCAGCCGAACGATCGGCCAGGTTCTTTCACAGGAGGCGACCAATGCTCTGGATCAGCGCGGTTCTTCTCTTCACTCTCCTCACGGGACCGGCCGCAAACCAAACCCAGCCTCAAACCCAAGCTCCGGCGTCGCCCCTGAACCAGGTCCAAGCCCAAACGCCGGCCCAACCAGACCCGGCCGTCCAGGTCGACCGGCTGTTCGCGCGATGGGACCGGACCGTCTCCCCCGGTTGCGCCCTGGCCATCATGAAGGACGGCCGGATCATCTACAAGAGAGGCTACGGCATGGCCGACCTCGACCACGACATCACCATCACGCCGTCGACCGTGTTCCATGTCGCCTCCGTATCGAAGCAATTCACCGCCGCGGCGATCCTGCTCCTGGAACAGGACGGCAAGCTCTCCGTCGACGACGACGTGCGCAAGTACGTTTCCGAGCTGCCCGACTTCGGGAGCCGCATCACCCTTCGCTACCTCATTCATCACACGAGCGGGCTGCGCGACCAGTGGGACCTGCTGGGCCTGGCGGGTTGGCGCTACTCGCTGGATCTGATCAAGGACGAGGACGTCCTCGCCGTCATGGCCCGCCAGAAAGACTTGAATTTCAAGCCGGGCGAGAGGCACCTCTATTGCAACACCGGCTACACTTTGCTGGCCCAGGTCGTCAAGCGGGTCAGCGGCCAATCGCTCCGGGACTTCACAACGGCCCGGATCTTCGCCCCGCTCGGGATGAACAGCACGCATTTCCGCGACGATCACGCCGAGATCGTCAAGGGCATCGCATACGGCTACGCGCCGGCCGGAAATACCTTCAAGCTCAGCGTCACGAACTTCGATACGGTGGGCGCGACGAGCCTGCTCACAACCGTGGAAGACCTGGCCCTCTGGGACGAGAATTTCTACAACCCGCGCGTCGGCGGACGCGCCCTGGTCGACCGGATGCTCGAACGGGGCAAGCTGAACAGCGGCGAGACGCTCAGCTACGCTTACGGCCTCACCATCGGCACGTACAAAGGTTTGAACATCGTGGACCATGGCGGCTCGGACGCGGGGTATCGCAGCGACCTGCTTCGTTTTCCGGATCAGCACTTTTCCGTCGCCTGCCTGAGCAACACCCCGAACGACCCCGGCTCGCTGGCCCGCCAGGTCGCGGATATCTATCTAGCCAAGGAACTGAAACCCGAGACTCCCAGGCCCGAGCCCCAGTTCATCAAGCTCGCTCCTGAACAGCTTGCCGGCAAAGCCGGAGTCTACGTCAATCCGGACGGCGACATCATTCGGAGGATCGTCGTCCAGGCGCAGAGCGGAAGCCTGGGAATCCGCCAAGGCACTAGGGGACCGGGAATCGAGCTCAAGGCGCTGAGCGAGACACGGTTCCGGCCGGCGGGCCAGGCGACGGAAATCCGCTTCGAGTCGGGAATCGGCGGCAGGATGCGAATGATCGACGCTCCCGACAGCGGGGCGAAACCCTCGGTCTATGAGCGCGGCGAAGAATTCAAAACCGACCCGGCCCAGTTGGCCGAATGCTCCGGAGAGTACCGCAGCGACGAGATCGAGCCCGTTTTCCGCATGGTCGTCCGGGACGGGAAACTCTTCCTGGAGCGACTGAAATCCGCCCCCGCCGAGCTCGAGCCCGCGGTCAAAGACCTGTTCTCGAGCCCCCTGGCCAACATCCGCTTCATCCGAGACGCGCGGGGGAGGGTTTCGGGCTTCATCCTCAATCGCGGCCGGGTCCTCAATTTCAAATTCAAGAAGGCCGCCGCCTGATGAAAAAGCCGGCCGGGATTGCCCTTCTCTTTGTCGCAGGCGGTCTCCTTCTCACTGCGTTTCTCCAGGCGCAGAAGCCGGATTTCCGCTCGGATTTCATTTCCGCGGGTTTGTCGCCGCGGACGCCTGCCTTCCGGCTTTTTTCCGTCGATTCGCTCGGCCGCGGCAAGCTCGAGGGCAATCCCATTCTCAAGGAAGACGCACCCGCCGGACCATTCAGCTTGGAGACGGGGACCGGCGGAGCCTTCGCCTACATGGTCAAAGCCCCGGACGGGCGGCGCGCCGCCGCCTGGACATTCGCCGCTTCGGGAAAAACGATCACTCTCCGCTCGGAATACGTCGCGGGGACCGAGGCGGCGTCCTTCCTCCTCGCCTTCGACCAGCGCGCTAACCACGCCACGCTGCTCGGCCTCATGAAGCCGGGCGAGCGGCGCATGGCCCTGCCGTGCATCCTCCATTTGCCCGACAAGGGCTCGGTTCGCATCACCTCTTCCCGGCCGGGCGCATCGCTCGATTATGACGCGCGCCGCTACGTCAAAGCGCCGTTTGTCCGGATCGCCTTCCTCGCGGCCTCGGCCGCTTCGCCCCGCGTCGATTACAACCTCGAGGTCGTCGAGATCCATCCCGACGTCCCCAAGATCTCCTCGGATCCCCTGTTCGACGGCTTCCGCCGCTCCTATCTCAACCTGTTCCAGGTCAATCCGCGCGTCCAGATGCTCGCCAACAACGCTTCGAGCGATCCCGTGCCGTTTACGCTGTACATGGCCGCCGAGCTGGCCGCGAGCGCGCCGCCTCTTGCCCAGGGCCTGTCCTGCCTGGACCTGGTCCGGATGACTCTCGACCGGTATCTGTCCGGCGCGAAGGGCTACGGCATGATCGGCTACGCCGTCGAGCCCGGAGACGCCGATCTCGTTGCCTGGAAAGCGCCGTGGAATTCGCTCGACACCCTCCCGTCTCTTCTCCAGGCGGCATGCGTCTATGTCTCCGCGAGCCGCGACATGGCCTGGGCCCGTTCGCGCTACGAGCGCCTGGCGGGCTGGGCTCGCGACATGATGGCCTCGGACAAGGACGGCAACGGGCTCATCGAGCACCCGCACACGGGAAACTCGGGCGATCGAGCCACCGCCGACCGCCGGCCGTCGAATTGGTGGGACACCATCAATTTCGGCCATGAGGACGCTTACGCCAACGCCCTGGCCTTCCGGGCCTGCAGTCTGTTCGCCGGGCTCGCCCGGGACCTCGGTCATCGGGAGGCCGCGGAAGAGTTCGAAGCCAAGGCCGCCAAGCTCAAGCGGGCCTACGCCTCCGTCTTCCTCAATCCTGCGACCGGGCTCATCGCCGGATGGAAGAGCGCCGACGGCAAGCTCCATGACTATGCCTTCACCTTCGTCAACGGGATCGCCATCGATTATGGATTGTTGAGCGGCCGGCAAGCCAACGCGGTCATGGACCGCTTGCTGGCAAAGATGAGCGAGGTCGGCTTTTCCGAATTCCGGTACGGCCTCCCGGGCAACCTCCTTCCCGTCCGCAAGGCCGATTATGTCTTTCACAACTGGTCCGGGGCCCGCGAGATCGGCGAGCCGATGCTCGAAGACGGCTCTGACGCGTTCCAGATCTATGAGAACGGCGGAGCCACGGCTTGTTATGCGTACTTCACGATCCACGCCCTCTACGCGCTCGGCCGGGCCGCCGACGCCCACCGCATTTTCGACCCGATGCTGAGGAGCTATGCCGCGGGCGATTTTCAGGGCTTCTGCGACAACGGCAAATCCAAGGACTGGCGCGATTGGAAGGGCGGTTGTCACGGGTACGAAGGGCTTCTCACTGACGGCTTCCTGCCCCTCCTGTGCGTTCTGGACGACGTCAAAGCGAAGCGCTAGGGGGATGGCCTAACGCGAGCTCTTTCTTCTTGAACCGCGGCCGGATTCTCGTTCCGCTTCAGGAAGATCATCGCCCCGGAGAAGTGATCGGATCCGGGGACGAGGCCTGCCCCGGTTCCCTTGACATCCCGCGATCCGTTTTCTATATTTGAATCACCATCTCCATACGAGGATCGGTTTCGGCCAAAGGGGTCGACATGAAAAAAGCCTTTCTGGCGGCGTCCGTGGTTCTGGTCGTCTGTTTCGGCTCCTCCCAAATCCCCCGCTTTCGGGTCGCCACGCCCGAGATCCGTCTCCAGGCGGATCCGGCCGCGTCGGCTCTCGAGCTCTTGGGAAAGTGGCCGTACGGGCCGTGCGAGGCCTGCGCGGTCGACGCGGGGCGGAAGCTTGCGCTGATCGGAAACGGAGAGACGCTCCAGGTCCTGGACATCTCGAATACGTCCCGGCCGGCAAAGATCGGGGAGGTTTCGCTCGACGGAAATCCCCAGGATATCGAGATCGCGGGGAATTTCGCGTACGTAATGACCCTGAATTATCTGGTCGTCGTCTCCCTCGCCGACCCGGCCCGGCCGTCCGTCCTGACCGGCTTCTTCTATAGCGGAACCAACCTCCGGTCCCTGGCCGTGTCGTCGGACCGCGCCTATGTCGCGGCCGAGTTTTTCGTGGATATCTTTGACGTCTCCGATCCGTATCATCCGGCTTACCGGGGGACGTACCGGTACGGCGGTTCGGAGTTCTTCGACGTCGCCGTCTGGGGGGCCTATGCGATCTGCACCTCTTCCGACTGGAACTGGCCGGATCCCGCGACGAAGACGTATGGGCTCGAGGTGATCGACGTCTCCGTCGCCTCGGCTCCCCGCTTCGTCGGAAAGCTCGATCTGGGAAAGGATCTCCTTCTTCGGGATCTCGCCGTGACGGCCGACGGGCACGCCCTTGTCTGCCAATCCACGGAGACATGGAAGAGCGGAGGGCTCGCCGTCATCGACGTCGGCTCCGACCCCGGACATCCGTCGGAATCGGGCCGCCTCGCCAAAACGGACGGCGGTTTCGACGGGATCGCCCTCTCCGGAAACATCGCTTTTGTATACCAATTGTCGGCCGGCCGGATGATCGCGATCGACGTCTCGAATCCGCGATCGCCGGTCGCCCTCGGGACCTGCGCGGCCGGATACGAATACCGCGATATGCATCTTTCCGGCGGTCTGGTCGGCATTTCCAATTCCGGGCGCGGATTTTCGCTGTACAATGTCGCCGCCCCTTCCGCGCCCGCTCCCTTGGGAAGCTTCGACACCCCGGATACGGTCGGAGGGGGGAACAACGTCGCCGTGTCCGGGGACCGGGTCTATATGGCCTCCTTCTCGGACGGCCTGCGGATCATGGACGTCTCCGATCCCTCTCGCCCGGTCGAAGCGGGGACATGCAATTTCAAGCGCCAGGCCGGAGGGGTGGTGGTCGTAGGGAATACCGCCTACGGCGTGGATGCGGGGCGCCTGAGCGTCTTTGACGTCTCCTCTTCTGAAAGTCCCGAGCGCATCGCGGATCTCGATCTCCCCCGGATCGACCCGACGCTCGCATCTTTCGACCATTCCGGCATCGTGGTCCGGCCGCCTTATGCCTACGTTTCCGGAGTGGAATGGGGCTCGGCCGGCCGGCAGGCCAACTTGACCATCGTCGATATCTCAGATCCGGAGCATCCGAGCATCGTGAAAACGTTCGCCTTTCCGATCAAGATCTCCAATTTCCGGAATCTGGCCCTGTACGGGAACTACGTTTATCTGGCCGTGGAGGACACCACGACGGGCGATGCCGACCGCCGGTGCGGGCTCAGGACCATCGACGTCTCGGACCCCCGAAATCCTCGGGAAGTGTCCACCTGGAGATCGGACGACATCGGGTCCTGTTCGAGCCACGTGGCCGTGAGCGGGGATCGGCTCTACCTGACGGGAGACCAGCTGAGGATCTTCGACCTCGCCGATCCGGCCGCTCCCCGCCTCGTCGCTATCATCGTCTTGCGCTGCGAGGACATCGCCTTTTCCGGGGATTTCGCCTACCTGTCCATGGATAAATTGCTGGTCCTCGACCTTTCGAACATGGCCAGAGGGTCCGTCACGGGCGATTATTATTACGGGGAGAAGGGAAGGGGCGTCGCTGTTTCGGGGAACATGGTCTATGTGCCGGGAAGCCTTACCGTCTACAGGAACAACGTCGCTCCCGGCATCTCCATCGTCTCTCCGGCGGCCCGGACGACCGTTCTCGGCACGGTTCCCATCGAAGCCCGGGCGGACCATGATTCGGGGATCCGCCAGGTGGAATTTTTCATCGACGGCTCCTTGAAGTCCGTCGACACGTCCGCTCCCTACACCCATGTCTGGGATACGACGCCCTATCAGGACGGGGTCCACACGGTCCGCGTCTATGCCACTAGCAATGACGGGAGGTCCTCTGAGCTCCTGACCGACGTGTTCATCCGGCATGTCTACACCCCTCCCGACTTCACGGGGAAAATGACCCTGAACCGTTCCCTGTCCCAGGCCGAATACGTCAACGTCCTCTCCTGGCGGGCGCATCCCGACAACCGCAACATCGTGAAATACAGACTCCTCCGGGTCGAAGGACAAACCCGAACCCTCCTGGCCGAGGTCGGGGCCGACAAATTCGAATACCTCCATCGCCGGATTGACAAAGAAAAGGCCTGTTCGTACGCGCTCGTCGCCGTGGATCATGAGGGCCGGGAGAGCCTTCCGGCGTACACGACGATCCAATTCAGCACGAACCTCCGCTAACTCCAGCACGGTTTGACACCTCTCCGCCGGGCGGAATATCATTCCCGGCCGGAGCTGTGGAAGTCAATGATCAAGCAAAAGCCTACGCGACTTTTCGTCTCCACGCTTGCCATCTCTCTGGCTGCCGGCTTAGCGACCTGCGCGCCCCGGCAGGTCGGCCCGCCCCTCGAACGCGGCACGTTCCGGGAAGCCGATCTCGTGGAGATCGTCACCCTCGATTCCACGATTCGCCTGGATATCCGCTATGCCACGGCCGACAACCTCGTCGGACGGCCCGTCTATCCGGAAGCGAGGGCGTTCCTCCAGCGGCCAGCGGCCGAGGCGCTGGTCCGCGCCCATCGCGCCCTGGCCGCGAGCGGATTCGGCATCGTCGTCTTCGACGGATACCGTCCCTGGTCGGTGACGAAGATCTTCTGGGATATCACTCCGCCGGAGAAACGGGACTTCGTCGCCGACCCCGCCCAAGGATCGAAGCACAACCGGGGATGCGCCGTGGACCTCTCCCTTTTCGATCTCAAGACCGGCCGCGAAGTCGAGATGACGAGCGCCTTCGACGAGATGTCCGAGCGCTCCGCGGCCGACTACGCCGGCGGCACTCCGGAGCAAAGAGAACGGCGCGATTTGTTGCGCCGGGCCATGGAAAAGGAAGGCTTCGAGGTCTATCCCTTCGAATGGTGGCACTTCGACTACCGGGACTGGCGACAATACAGGATCCTCAATATCCCGTTCGCGGCCATCAAGCCGGCATCCTGACCATCGCCGCCGCCCGCGGCGGGGCATGCTATAATCGAATCGGCCGAAATGAACACCGGGAATCTCATTCGTGCTTTCCTGCCCGCCATGATCACCGCCGTCCTTCTGCCCTTCGGTTTTTCTCAGGAAAAAGCCCAGGAAAAAACCAAGGAAATCACCCACGAGGTCTCGGTCACAGCCGTCACCATCGCCGTCACGGTCCAGGACCGCTCGGGCCGGTTCGTCACGGACCTGACGCAGAAGGATTTTTCCGTCCTCGAGAGCGGCCAGGCCCGGAAGATCAATCATTTCAGCTCGTCCCAGGAAGCGCCGTTCAGCCTGACCATCCTGCTTGACGTTAGCGGAAGCATGGCTCTCCAGGACAAGCTCAAGGAATGCAAAAAAGCCCTGCGGTCGCTCGTCGAATCGTCCGTCCGGCCGCAGGACGAGATCTCGCTCCTTGTTTTCGCCGACGGACAAGTCGAGGTGGCCTACCGATTTTCGGCCGACAAGGCCGGCTTCCTCAAGGTCCTGGACGAGACGGAAGCCTACGGGCAGACCGCCCTCAACGACGCCGTGGCCGTCTCCCCCGAATTCGCCAACCGGGGCCGGAACGAGAAACGGGCCATGGTCCTCCTGACGGACGGGATCGAGAACGACAGCCAAACGACGCCCGACCAGGCCGTGGAAATCGCCCGGCGCGTGGACGTGCCGATCTACGCCATCGGATACAAGATCCCCATGAGCGAACAATTCCTCCTGAAATACAAAAGGTCGGAGAAGCTGACCCGTGCCGGGATCGTCGAGGCTTTGCAGAAATTCTCCGAGGCGACCGGCGGAAAATCCTATTTTTTGGCCGATCCCGGCGGCCTGGGGTCCGCCCTCAGGGAAATCGTCGCGGATTTGTCACACCAGTACATCCTGGGGTATACTACCTATACAAACCCGACGGACGAATACCGCAGAATCACCGTCCTCACCTCGAACAAAAGACACCGGGTGCGGACGCGGCAAGGCTATTGAACGGAGGTTTACATGAACAAGTTAGCGAGAACGATCGGCGCGGGAGCCGCGGTGCTCATCGGCCTGGCCCTTTCTCAGGCCTGCGCGACCAAGAAAATGGTCGTCGAACAGGTCGCCACGATCGACAAGAAGGTCGAAGGCATCGAGACATCGGTCGAAGAGAACCAGAAGCGGATTAAAGAGCACGACTCCAAGCTGGGAGCGCACGACGAGAAGCTGGACTCGATCGGGACTCTGATCGGCCAGCACGACAAGCAGTTCAAGGACGTCGAAGGCAAGATCGACGAGGTCCGCAAAGTCGCCCAGGGCAAGCTCATCTACACGGAAACGGTCCGCAACGGAGAAGCGAAGTTCAAGATCGACTCCTTCGATCTCAGCCCCGAAGCGAAAGCGACCCTGGACGCGTTCGTCCAAAAGCTCATCGCCGAGAATCGGGGCGTCTACCTCGAGATCCAGGGCCACACCGACAAGACGGGCCCCGAGGAATGGAACCTGATGCTCGGAAAGAAGCGGGCCGAGGCGGTTATGGAATACCTCTACCGGCAGCACCACATCCCCCTGCACCGGATGCAGGTGATCGGGATGGGGAGCGCCAACCCCGTCGAAGACAACGGAACGGCGGCGGGACGGGCAATGAACCGCCGGGTTGAGATCCTCGTCTTCGAATAAAGCCCGGTGGCCTGCAGCCCCGGGCCTGACGAGCCCGATGAGTTCCGGTGGAAAAATGAATCCAAAAAGAGTGACGAGACGCGGATTCATCCAGTCGGGGGTGGCCGGGTTCGGCGCCATAGCCGGGACCGGGCTTCCGGCCGGGCCGAAGGATCGGGACGGCCGGGTCAACCGCACGTTCGGTTTGGCGTCCGGCCTTCCCGTCCTCGACACGGTGGACGTTTTGGTGGCGGGCGGCGGTCCGGCCGGGATCGGCGCGGCGCTCGGCGCGGCGAGGGCCGGCGTCCGGACGCTCGTGATCGAAAACCATTCTTTCTTCGGGGGCGTCGGCGCCTGGATGATGGGGATGGAGATCAACCAGATGCGTCCCGAGGGGAAGCCGCGCTCCGCGGTCCACGAGCTGCTGATCGAAAAGATCGCGGCCTACGGAGACCAGGCCCTCAGCATCGGCGACGTCAACGGACACGAGCTCTGGGTCAACGTCGAATACCTCAAGGTGGCCATCCTCGACGCGCTCGAGACCGCCGGGGCGAAGTACCTGGTCCATGCGCGGGCGGTGGACGCCGTCATGGAAGGGAACCGGATCGCCGGGGTGGTGGTCGGGACGAAGCGCGGTTTGATGGTCGTCCGCGCCAAGGCGGTCCTGGACTGCACGGGCGACGCCGACGTGGCCTTTTTCTCCGGCGCGGAGACCTGGATCGATCCGAAAAGCCTGATGCCGATGACGCTCGGGCTGGCCCTGGCCAACGTGGATAAAACGAGGCTCAAAGCGGCCGATATCGCGGCGGCGATCCGCGCCGGACGGAAGACCCATCCGCTCATCCCTTCCGGATTCCTGGAGATCCGGCCGATCGTCCACAGCAGCAGCTGGTTCATCAACCATTCCGGGACGGCCGATATGGGCCGCCTCGACGCCACCGACCCCGTCGAGCGCACCAAGGCCGAGTGCCAAAGCCGTCGCCAGGCCCTCCAGATGGCCCAGGCCCTCCGGGAATCGGACAATCCGGCCGCGGCCCAGATCGAGTGGGTCGCCGCCGGTCCCCAGATCAGCATCCGGGAGAGCCGCCGGGTCAAGGGCGAGTATATCCTCACCGAGGAGGACACCCGGGTCGGCCGTTCGTTCGACGACGCCGTCGCCTGGCGAAGCGGCCTGATGGACCCGGGAGGCGAGATCGGCGGACCGCGCGGGTCGATGAAGACGTTCGATGTTCCCTACCGGTCCCTCGTTCCCGAGAAGATCGACGGGCTCCTGGTCGCCGGACGGTGCATCTCCGCGACCCATGTCGCCGCCGCCGCGGCCAAGAGCATGGGCAATTGCGTCGCCACGGGACACGCGGCCGCGCTGGCCGCAGTTCAGGCCATCAAGAAGGACATCCCGCTCCGGGCGGTGAACGTCCCCGAGCTCCAGGAACGGCTGAAGGCCGACGGCGTGGACCTCGAGGTCACGCGGCGCAACTCCGGCATCAAGAAATAACGGTTTTCGCCGGTTCATGTTGCTCGCGCGGGGGGACGTGGAGTAGACTGACGGGCGATGGAATCGATCTCGCGGCGGTCGTTCCTCCGGGCCTCCGCGGCCTCCGGAATCGGCTTGCTCCTCGATCGGACCGCCTTCTCCTTCACGGTCGGGACCTCCCCCGCGTTCCTCTCCGGCATCGGGATCTGCGCTTCACTCGCGGACGCCGCAGCGCTCCGCTCCGCCGGGTGCGACTTCATCGAGGAAGGAGTGCGCCGGCTCTTCATCCCCGACGGTCCTGAAAGCCAATTCGAAACGAAGCTCGCGGAGCTCGGGAAAGCCGCGCTCCCCGTCCCGGCCTGCAACGGTTTCATCCCGGGAACGCTCAAGGCGGTCGGCCCGGAAGCGAATCCCGAGGCGATCGTCGCCTACGCCGATACGGCGCTTCGCCGGGCCGCCCGGGCGGGCGTCAAAACGATCGTCTGGGGAAGCGGTGAATCGCGGAGGATTCCGGAGGGGGTCCCCCGGGCCAAAGCCGAGGAAGAGTTCCGCGGACTCGCGGTCCGAATCGCTCCGCTCGCCGCCCGCTCGGACGTCGTGCTCGCCCTCGAACCGCTCCAGTCGGCGGAAACGAATTTCATCAATACCCTGCGGGAGGGCGCGGCGGTCGTCGAAGCCGTCGGGCATCCTTCGTTCCGGCTCCTGGCCGATTTCTATCACATGGCCCGCGAATCTGAGACGCCCGATTCCATCGACCGCTTCGGAACGCTCATCCGCCATTGCCATATCGCCGAGAAGGATAAGCGCACGCCGCCGGGAACCGCGGGAGACGATTTCCGGCCGTTCCTCAAAGCCTTGCGCCGAACCGGCTACCGGGGATTGATGTCCCTGGAATGCCGCTGGGAAAATGTCGCCCGGGAAGCGCCCGGGGCCCTCGCCGCGCTCCGCAAGCAGGTCGAAGAGAGCGCCGGCTGAGAAAAGGAAGGAGGACGCCATGACCATCACCCGCAGACAATTCCTGGTTTCCGCCGCAGCCGGCACGGCCGGGGTCGCCGCCGATCTTGCCCACGGTGGTTGGACCGCCCGGAGCTTCGGGAGGATCCTCGGCGCGAACGACCGTGTCCGGGTCGGAATCGTCGGTTTCTCCGACCGCTTCCGGAACGATCTCCTCCCCTCCTTCCTTTTGAGCAGCAAGGAGCTCAACTTCGAATTCACCGCCGTCTCAGACCTCTGGAGCCGCCGCCGAGATGAGGCCGCCGCTTATCTGAAACTCAAGGCGGGCGTCGACGTGGCCCTGGCCCGGAACAACGAGGAGCTCTTCGAGCGGCGCGATACGGACGCGGTGATCATCAGCACCGCCGATTTCCAGCACGCCCTGATCCTGGCCGAGGCGGTCAGGTCCGGCCGCGACGCTTACTGCGAAAAGCCGTTCGCCGAGACGATGGCCGACGCCCGGGCCGCGCTCAAGGCGGTCAAGGAAACCGGGAAGATCGTCCAGATCGGCTCGCAGCGGCGGAGCGGGTCGAACTACATCGCCGCCTACGAATACCTCAAATCGGGCAAGTTCGGACCGATCACCGCGGTCGAGATGACCTGGAACGTGAACCAGCCGGGACGGTGGCGCCGCCCCAAGCTCGTCGCCGCGATCCGGGAAGCGGACACGGACTGGAAGCGATACCTTTTGAACCGGCCGACCGAGCCTTGGGATCCGCGGAAATACCTCGAATACCGGCTCTTCTGGCCTTATTCCTCCGGCATTCCGGGCCAGTGGATGTGCCACCAGATCGACACCGTCCACTGGTTTACCGGACTGCCCCACCCCCGGAGCGTCGCGGCCAACGGTGGCGTCTATGTTTGGAAGGACGGCCGCAAGAACGCCGACACGATGACCGCGGTCCTCGACTACGGCCCGCTCGACGATCCGGCCTCGGGATTCCAGGTCGTCTATTCTTCCCGGATGCACAACTCCGCGGGCGGAGTGAAGGAATACTACTTCTCCAACGGCGGCAAGCTCGACCTCGACAAGAATATCGTCACGTCCGAGGGCGGGATGAGCGCCGGCTCGGCCGCGGAGATGGGAATGAAGCCGAACCTTCTCGAGGAATACAAGCTTCCCGAGGCCAAGGCCGGCACGACCGCTTCCATGGGCTCCGACCCGATGACCGCCATGCATATGCGCAACTGGATGGAGTGCGTCCGCTCCCGGAAAGCGCCTCATGCCGACGTCACCGCCGGCTACCGGCACGCCATCGCCGTCATCATGACGACGGCCGCGCTCCACACCGGTGCCCGGACGACCTTCGACGAGGCGGCCCAGGAGGTCATGGCCGGAGGGAAGCCGTTTCAATACTGAGCCCGTTCAGGAAGAAACTCCATGGCCATTCCTGAGCCCGCCGTCCGCCGGAGGGTCCTGATCCGCTCGGCCGCGGTGGTCTGGGCGGCCGTTGGGATCTATCTTTCGACCCGGGCCGTCCTGTGGTTCCGCGCCGCGACGCGGCCGGTCCTCCCCCTCGCCCTTCTGGCCCTCGTCCTCGGCTTCGTCAAGGGCCGGTTCATTTTCGCCAAGCTCGCCCGGCGGAACATCGGGCGGATCGGCGAGCTCTCCCCGCACAAGGAGAAGATCTGCATCTTCGCTTTCCAGGCTTATGAATCCTACGCGATCATCATCGGGATGATGGCCCTCGGGATCGCCCTGCGGCATTCCGCTCTCGACCGCGTCATCCTGGCCGTCATCTATCTCGCCATCGGATCGGCCCTCATCTATGGGAGCGGGCCCTATTGGCGCGGCCGCCGCGCTTAGTCCATTGGAGGTCATTCCATGAAATCGGTCATCCGTCCGGCGTTTTCCGCATTGCTCGTCCTTTCGGCGATCGTCGCTTCCGGCGTCTCGGACACCCCGCACTCCCCCGCTGCCGGATCCCCGAAATCCTGGCCCTTTCCGATCCCCTGTCGGATCCAGGATACGGGCCATCCCGATCTCTTCGTCATGACCCTCGGCGACATTGACACGCCGCTTTCCCAGGGCTTGTACGATCCGCGGACGGACGAAGCGACGCTCAAGGACGGGACGGTCAAGAAGGGCCTCTTCAAGGATGCGCTCGGAGTGAAGTTCTTCACGCCGCTCGACAAGACGATCTTCCCGCTTCCGCCGTCCGGATTCTGCACCTGGTACTATTACTATCAGGACATCAACGAGAACGAGGTGAAAGGAAACGCCGAATGGATGGCCGCGAACCTCAAGGACTATGGCGCCCGCTACGTCCAGATCGACGACGGCTGGCAAGGCGAAACGAAAGAAGGCCGTCACGGATCGCGGGATTGGACGACCGTCGACAAGGCTTTTCCCGGCGGCATGGCCGCCCTGGCCGCCCGCATCCGCGCCCTCGGTTTCGTCCCCGGCATCTGGCTCGCACCCCACGGCCAGTCGAACGACGATGTCGTCAAAGCTCTGCCCGGCGTCTTCCTCTTCAAGCCGGACGGGACGTCCGCCTCGCAATCCTGGGAAGGCCGGTATCTCATCGATCCCTCGGCTCCCCAAGCCCACGCTTACCTCAAGGACCTCTTCGCCAAGCTCGCCGGATGGGGATACGACTACTTCAAGATCGACGGCCAGCCGACCGTCCTGGACGAATTCGCCAAGACCGCCTCGGTCATGAGAAATCCGGGGGACACGGTCCTTCTCTACCGGAAAACGCTCGAAACGATCCGAGCGGCGATCGGACCGAACCGCTACCTGCTCGGCTGCTGGGGGACGCCCCTCGAAGGCGTCGGGATCATGAACGGCTCGCGGACCGGAGGCGACGTCGTCCTGGGCTGGAGCGGCGGATTCATGGCCGCCCTGCGGGCGACCCTGCGCTGGTATTTCACCCACAACATCGTCTGGTACGCCGACCCCGACACGATGCTTCTGCGGCCGCCGCTCACACTCGACCAAGCCCGCGCCTGGGCTACGCTCCAGGGATTGACCGGCCAGGCCCTGATGTCGAGCGACCGGCTGATGGACCTCTCGCGGGATCGCGTCGAAATCATGCGCCGCGTCTATCCCGCGGTCGACATCCGGCCGCTCGACCTCTTCCCCGCCCAGCGCAACAAGCGCATCTGGGACCTCAAGGTCAGCCATCTCGGACGCCATTACGACGTGGTCGGGTTGTTCAATTACGGCGAATCCAAAGCCGAGCAGGTCGTGCTCAACTGGCGGGACCTCGGGCTCCCCGACGACAAGCCCGTTCAGATCTTCGATTTCTGGAACGGCGAATACGTGGGCGCGTGGGAGGCCGGGATGACGGTCGACCTCGCCCCGACGAGCTGCCGCGTGCTCACCCTGATCCCCATGACCGACCGGATCCAGCTCATTTCGACGAACCGGCACATCACCCAGGGCTGGGTGGACCTGGCAAGCTTCGCCGCGGCGGCGGACGGAACATCCTTCAAGGGTCGGAGCCGCGTCATCAAGAACGATCCTTATGAGCTCAGCTTCGCTTTTCCGCGCGGGAAGAATTTCGCCCTCAAAAAGGCGACGGCCCGCGGACCGAAAGGGGCTCTGGCGACCGAGGTCGCCAACCACCAAGGCTGGGCGACGGTCAGGATCGAGCCGACGGCGACCGCCGAAATCGACTGGGAGGTTGCCTTCGAAGCGGCGCCGTCCTACGTCTTTCCGACCGCCTCCCCGACCGGCTTGCGGGTGGAGCGGGTCGGCCTCGACGGGGTCGATTTCAAATGGGGGGCCCAGTATTATCTCAACGTCGGATACCAGGTCCTTCTCGACGGCCAGGTCCAGGGTTACGCCGCTTCGACGACCTTCCCCTTCCGGGGCTTGGATCCCCTCCGTGAATACACGGCCGAGGTCCGCTCGGTCTGGGAGGACGGATCGGTCGGCGAGAGGCACAAGCCGGCGGAGCTCAAATTCTCGATCCTGCCGCTTCTCCCGGTCCGGCTTCCCCTGACCTCGCTCGAGCCCGTCGCGGCCTCGGGAGGTGGCGGGCGGATGGGCTTCGGCGGGCCGCGCCCGATCATGACCCGGGGCCTTCGCCTCGAGATGGGGATCGCTGTCAACGGCGGCGCGGAAACCCCTTACGACATCAAGGGGCTTTTCCAGACTTTCTCAGCGGCGGTCGCTGTCGACGACTCGGCGCCGGACGGGGCCAAGCTCGAATTCATCCTCCTCGGCGACGGCAAGGAGATCTGGAAGAGCGGTCCACTCGGGAAATCGGATCAAATCAAGCCGGTCAGCGCGCGTATCGAAAACGTCCTGAGGCTGGGACTGAAGGTCGTCACCCTGGAAGCGGGAGCGCCCCCGGCCGCTTCGGGGCAAGGGCAAGGCCCGGGAGCAGGGCGTTTCCGTCAGATCCAGGGCGATTGGCTGAATCCGACCCTCGCGGGAAAAATCAAGCCAGAAGCGAAATAGACGGGAGCCGGGACCGGCACGTCACTTGACCAGGCGCTTCTTCATCCGCCGGACGGCGACCATGAACGCGACCGTCCCGAGGGCGAAGACGTAGAGGATGCTGAGCCACAGCCCGGGTTGGAATTCCCCCGAAAAGACGGCCCGGGAGATCTTGACCGCGTGTGTCAGCGGCAGGACCTGGGCGAAGCCCTTCATCCACTCGGGGAACCGGTCGAGGGGGAAGAAGACCCCGGAGAAGAACAGCATCGGGGTGATGACGAGCTCGGAATAATAGTTGAAGAAATCGAAATTCGGGGCGTAAGACGTCACGATCATCCCGAGAGAGGCGAACAATCCCCCGACGAGGATGAGCAGGGCCAGGACGAGAGCGACGCGGTACGGCGAAGCGGGCAGGACACCCATGATCATAGCCACCAGCATCATGAGCGTCCCGCTGATCAGGCCGCGAAACGCCCCCCAGGCGATGTCGCCGGCGATGGCATCCTCGGCCGAAACCGGGGTCGCGATGAGCGAATCGTACAGCCGCTCGTGGACCATCTTGACGAACGTCCCGTACATGCATTCGAACGACGAGGACATCATCACCGAGGAGACGAGGACGCCCGGGACGAGGAAGTTGAGGTAGGGCTTCCCGCCGAACAAGCCCATGTAGGCGCCCATCCCGATGCCGAAGGTGATGAGGTAGAAGAGCGGCTCGATCAGGCTGACGAGGAACGTCGTCAGGACGAAACGCTTGTAGGAGATCAGGTTCCGGACGAAGACATGGTAGATCCGGTAGGAGAGGTTCATTCGATGAGGCTCCGGCCGGTCAGCTTCAGGAAAACGTCCTCGAGCGTCGCCGGCCGATGGACCGTGTTCGGCAGATCGAGCTCAGCCAGCTTGAGGATGATGCCGTGCCCGTCCCGGCAGTAAAAAAAGAGCGTATCGCCGACCCGCTCGTGGCCGCAGGACAACGAGCCGAGCTCGGCGATGAGCCGCTCGTCTTCGCTGGCCGGAGCGCGGATCTCGACGACCTCGCGGCCGATCTCCTCTTCGATGAGCCGGGACGGGAGGCCCTCCTTCAGGATCTTGCCCTCGAACATCACGACGATGCGGTCGCAGAGCTGCTGGGCCTCTTCCATGTACTGGGTCGTCAGGATGAGGGTCGAGCCCTGGGCTTTGAGCTGGCGGAGGCGCTGCCAGATGAGATGGCGGGCCTGGGGATCGAGCCCCGTCGTGGGCTCGTCGGCGATGATGAACCGGGGCTTGTTAAGGAGGGCCCGGGCGACGAGGAGGCGCCGCTTCATCCCGGTCGAGAGCTGATCGATCTTGCAGTCGCGCTTGGCCTCGAGCTCGACGAATTTGAGGAGCTCGGCGATGCGCGTTCTCGCCTCGGCCCGGGGGATATCGAAGAAACGGGCGAACACCATCAGGTTCTCGCGGACGGTCAGGTCGATGTCGAGGTTGATCTCCTGGGGAATGACCCCGCAGAGGGCCTTGACCTTGCGGTTGTCGATGCTCGCCGGCATCCCGTCGACGAGGAGGGTCCCGGAGGTCATCGGGGAGACGCAGTGGATCATCTTGACCGTCGTGGTCTTGCCGGCGCCGTTGGGGCCGAGGAAGCCGAAGCACTCCCCTTCCTCGATGGCGAAAGAGATCCCTTTCACGGCGACGAGATCGCCGTAGTTCTTGGTCAAATCCCGGGCGGTGATGATCGTGGGCATGATTTCAACGGGGTATGATAGCAGAAAACGCGTGCTGCGGTCGAGACATAAAAGGCCTCCTTCAATCGAGGAATTCGACCGCGTACGTCCCGTTCTTCTCCGTCGAAAAAGACCGGATCCCATCCGCCCCGCGTCGGACGGGGATCGCTTTCCCGTCGCGGAGAACGCGGAAGGCCCGGGCACTCTTGATCCGGCATTCCTGCCCGTCCCGGGAAACGAGCCCGAGCCGCCGGACCACCCCGTCTTTCCAGGCGAGATCGAGGACGAACGAGCCGCGGGCGACGACCCCGGTGAAGCTCCCGGAGGCGGCCCATTCGTCCGGCACGGCGGGCAGGAGCTGGAGATAGCCTTCATGGGATTGGACGAGCATCTCGGACACGGCCGCGCTCACGCCGAAGCTCCCGTCCACCTGGAGGGCCTGGCCGCACTTGCTGAAAAGCGATTTGGTGCAGGTTTCCTGAAGATAGCCCTTGAAGATTGAGTTGGCCCTGTTGCCGTCGAAGAGCCGGGCCCAGATGCTCATTTTCCATGCCCTGGACCAGCCCGTCGAGCCGTCGCCCCGCTGTTCGAGGACTCTCTTCACGGGCTCGACAAGCTCCGGAGTCTTGAGCGGGGAGATCACCCGGCCCGGGTAGATCCCGTAGAGATGGGAATAATGGCGGTGATTCTTCTCCATCTGCGGCCAGTCCTCGATCCACTCCTGCAGCGAGCCGTCCTTCCCCACTTGCATCGGCGGCAGCCTCTTTCGCGTCTTGAGCACTTCCTTGCGGAAGGGCTCGTCCACCCCAAGGACCGCCGCCGCCTGGGCCGCCTCGGAGAAGAGGTCGAGGAGGATCTGCGTGTCGATCGTTGAGCCGTAGCAGATCTGCGATCCCGCATAATAGGCGCCGTTCATCTCGTCGAAGAAACGGCCGTTTTGCGGGCTTCCGGGCGGGTTCTCCGGCGAGGTTGAAGGATTGGTCACGAGCCACTTCCGAACCGGGTCTTCGACGAGGAAATCGAGGAAGAACTCCGCCGCGCCCTTCAGGAGCGGGTAGTTCTCCCGCAGGAATTCCCGATCGCCCCTGTAGAGATAATGGTCCCAGATGTGGGTGCTGAGCCAGGCTCCCCCGGTCGTGAACGCTCCCCAGTTCGCGCCGTCCATCGGCGCCGCGACGCGCCAGAGGTCCGTGTTCTGATGGAAGACCCAGCCCCTCCGGACGCCGTAATGCTCCCGGGCCACGTCTCGGCCTTGGTCGGAAACCTCCCGGACGAGATCGAAAAAGGGCGAAGCGCACTCGCTCAGATTGCCGGCATCCACGCTCCAGTAGTTCATCTCCAGGTTGATATTGGTGGTGTACTTCGAATCCCACCACGGATTCGCGTCGTTGTTCCAGATGCCTTGCAGGTTCGCCGCTTCCGTGCCCGGACGGGAAGAGGCGATCATGAGGTACCGGCCGAACTGATAGCAGAGCGCGGCGAGGGCAGGATCCGGTCCGTCCTTGATCCTCCTCAGCCTCACGTCGGTCGGGAGCCCGGAGCTCGCCGTAACGGGCAGCTCGAGATGAACCTTGTCGAAGAGCGCCCGATGGTCCCGGATATGGGCCTCTTTCAATTGTTCGAAATCCTTCCCCGCCATGCGGGCCAGGGTTTCGTCCACCCTCCGTCCGCAGTCCCCGCCGACGTCTTTGTACGAATTGAAGTTTGTGGCTGCGACGAGCACCAGAACGACCTCGTCCGCGCCCTCGATCCGGAGCGACCTCACGCCCGGACGGACGCGGCCTCCCTTGAGGCGCGCCAGGAGCCGGGCTTCGTATCGGATTTTCCCTTCGATGCCCAGGTAATCCGCGCCCTTTCCGGTCAGCTTGAGCCCGTCCTCCCCCCAGGGGTCCATGTGGAAGTAATCCGTCGCGTAGTTGGAATGGGTCTGGTTTCTGACCCCCTGGAGCTGGCACTCGAAGGAAACGGCTCCCGGCCGGTCGGCCGAAAGCCTCATCACGATGGCTTGATCGGGATGCGAGGCGAAGACCTCCCGGGAAAAATGGATTCCCTCTCGGACGAAGACGGTCCGGGCGACGCCCGTCCGAAGATCGAGCTCTCTCCGGTAATCGATCGCTTCGGCCGACTCCGGAAAGCGGAGGACGACGTTGCCCATGCTCTGATATTTCTGCTGCTCGACGGGATAGCCCAACAGATATCTGCCGAACATCAGGTGGGCCTCGATGCTTTTCCCCGCGAAAAGGAGCCGCTGGATCTCGGGCAGCATCCGGTATCCTCCCTCGACCAGGGTCGAATATGGGCCGCCCGTCCAGTACGTCTCTTCGTTGAATTGCAGGCGGTCCTCGCGGACACCGCCGAAAACCATCGCCCCCAATCTTCCGTTCCCGACGGGAAGAGCGTCCTCCCACTTCTCAGCCGGGCCCGCATACCACAGGACCGTGGCGGGATTGGTTTGAGGGAATCCGGGCGCCCCCAGGCTCAGGGAGCAACAAAGAAAAATCCACGCTTTCCGCCTCATGCTCATCTCCTCGAATCCGTCCCGGCTGGACGATGCCGGTTCAGGCGTCCTATTTTTTCTTCCTCAGGCTCTCCCCGATCATCGGAACGAAACGGACGTCCAGGATCTCCTCGACGACTTTATTCCCCTTGACCTTGCGGAAGCGCGTCAGGACCTGGGCGGCGTCGCTTTCTCCGAGCGGAATGACCAGCCGGCCGCCCTCGGCGAGCTGCTCGAACAGCGGCTCCGGGAGGCGGCCGGGAGCGGCGGTCACAATAACCGCGTCAAAGGGGGCGTGCTCGGGCCAGCCGAAAAATCCGTCGCCTTTCCGGACCTCGACGTTGGCGTATCCGAGGCTGCGGAGGAGGTCCGTTGCCTGAGCGGCAAGAACGTCGTTGATCTCGATGGAAAAGACCCGGGCGACAAGCCGGGAAAGGATGGCCGCCTGATAGCCGGAACCGGTCCCGATCTCAAGCACCCTCTCTTTCCCTTTGAGCTCGAGGCACTGGGTCATCAGGGCCACGATATAGGGCTGGGAGATGGTCTGTCCTTCGGCGATCGGCAAGGGATAGTCTTCGTAGGCTTGCTCGCGCAGATTCGGCGGAACGAACAAATGCCGCGGCACGGTCCCCATCGCCTCGAGCACCCGTTTATCCGAGATATCGCGGGCGCGGAGCTGGGTTTCGACCATGTCGCGGCGGAGACGGGTGAAGCGGGCTTCGTTCTCCTGCCCGAGACAGAGGGAGAATCCGAGGATCGCGGCGATCGTGATCGGGAGTCCGCGCCTCCATCTTAAGGGTGTCCGCATGGCATGATTCTGCGCCTGGCCGTCGACGAATTCAAGACGCAGGATCGTTTCAGAAATCAGCCCGCGATGAAGGAGCGCATCGAGACCGAACCGCCCCAGACTTTCTCGGCATAGAACGCCGGCCGATCGTCCGGCGTCATCCCTCCGAGCACATAGAGGAGGGGCAGATAGTGCTCTTCCGAATTTATGGACAAGGCCGCCGCATCGCCGAGCGAATCGAAGCGGACGAGATCCTTGTGACGACCGGACAGGATCGCCTTTTTCACGGCTTCGTCAAATTCCGTGGCCCAGGGAAAGGGTGGGCCGTCCCAATCGATGAGACGTAGGTTGTGGACGACGTTGCCGCTACCCAGGATGAGAATGCCTTCGTCCCGGAGCGGGCGGAGCCGCTGCCCGAGGTCGTAGAGACCGGCGGGATCGGCCGTCCGGTCGATCGAAAGCTGGACGACAGGAATGTCCGCCTTGGGGAACATTTGGACCAGCACGGACCAGGTGCCGTGGTCGAGTCCCCAGGCTCGATCGGGCTTGGTCCGGACGGGGGCGGCGAGGTCCCGGATCCGCTCCCACATCGCCGGGGCGCCCGGCGCTTGATACTTGACCTGATAGAGCTCCTCAGGGAATCCGTAGAAATCGTGGATCGTCCTGGGCGCGGTCATGGCCGTCACGAATGAGCCACGTGCCTCCCAGTGCGCGGAAACCGCGAGGATCGCCGCCGGCTTCGGGACCGCCGCGGCCATCTTTTTCCACGCGGCGCTAAATTCGTTGTCCTCGATGGCGTTCAGCGGATTGCCGTGCCCGACGAACATGACCGGCATGGACGATTTTGTGCGGCCCATTTCGTGATGTTCCTTCCCGCGATTCCTGAACCGGAAGGTCGAGGATCGGTTCGTCTGTCCGCGGAATTCTCCGGCTTATTTCTTGACGTTGATCCGGCCCGCGCCGTAGATGTCGTCCTTGCCCGGATCTCCCAGGTCCACGGCCCGGGCTGCCAGGATCTCGAGAATCTTCGAGAGGCTCAAGCTCGTTTTTTGCCGGAGCAGAGCGACTGCCCCGGCCACATGCGGGGTCGAGGCCGACGTCCCGTAAAAATTCCGCGGCCCGAAGGACTTCGTCGAGACGCCCGAGGGGGCGCAGAATTCGGGCTTGATGCGCCCGTCCTTCGTCGGCCCTTCGGAACTGTAGACGTGGTACGGCTCGCGCTGGTCGTTCGACCAATCTACAGCCCCGACCGAGATCGAGCCGGCAGCGTCCGCGGGGACGAGAATGCTCTCCTGCGGGACGTCGTTGGCGATCGGCCCGGAGTTGCCGTCAACGAAAACCTCCATCCGGCAGATCCGCGTCGCGTTCTTCCTGCGGATCCGGACGGCCCAGCTCGTCGTCTGCGGAAACGTCCATTCGGAGAGATCCTCGGTCGGCCATTGGGTTCCCGTCTGGAGGCCCACGGATTGGTCCATGAGCCGCCAGGCCCCGTTGTCAAAGACGTAGAAATACAGGTCGAAATCCTGCGATGACCCGGAATACTCGTAGGTCAGCGGATTCCAGGTCCCCCAATCGTCCCAGTTCAGGAAGGCGCTCGTCGGGACCAGGGCCGGGACGGTCCAGGACAGGAATTCGGTGCCGTTCGGGAATTCCATCCAGCCGTCGTCGTCCGGATCATTGAAGTCGCCGATGAAATGGCTGAGGGCGCTGTTGCCCGCGGCCCCGACCCAGGCAGTGCCATTGTCGGACACCTGCTGGGCGTCCTGGGAGATGGGGCCGGTCCCCTTCCCGTCGCCGGCATTGATCCAGCCCATCGAGTAGGAAACGACGTCGAATCCCTGGGACAGGATCCAGTTGACCGCGTCGCGATGCTCGCCCTCGGTCGAAAAATTCGCCAGGAACATCTTCGCCCCCGGCGCGACGTCGTAGACGATCTCGGCGCACGCCGCGCCGTGGTCCTCGCCTGCCTCGGGATCGCGGTCGGCCCGGAACGAGCGGACCACGACGTCGCTCGGAAGCTCGCTGCCTTTGAGGCTTTCATATCCCATGAAGCCCAGGTCAAGGACGCAGATTTTCGTCTCCCGGCCGCTGATATGAAAGGGACTCAGGTCCCCCCAAAGGTTCGCTCCGATCCGGGCGACCCCTTCGGAGACGGTCATCGGCCGCGGCCGGAGAGGCCGGCGCAGGTAGCTCACCAGAGGGTGCCCGGCCAGGGACTCGAGCGCGGCGACCGGGACGAACGCCTCGACCAGGCCGCGGAAGCTCGAGGCGACCGTGCCGCCGAGCGAGGAGATCCGGGCGGCGACGACCCGCGCCGACGGGAAAACGGACGTCCCGCCGGCGATCGCCGCCGCTTCGGCGACGACGCGGACCCTTCCGTCCTCGATGTCGATGCCTCGCGTGTGGGAGAACGCGCGTGCGGCGTCGGCGCCGCGGACTTTCCAGGTTTCGGCCAGGCGCGTCAGGGCCTGCTCCATTTTCGGATGGGAGGTCTCGACAACGGCGTTAGCCGAACCGGGTTGGACCGCCTCGCTGAGGGCCGGCCGGAAAGCCTGGCCATCTCCAGGCTCGCCGGAGATCCAGGCCGCCGCGGCGAGCCCGGCGGCCGCCGCGAAAACGAGGAAGCGGATCGCGCGTCGATTCATGGCGGAAGTCCTCAGAATTGGTATTTCAGGCCGATCCCGGCGACGAGGGAGTTCAGGCCGTTGCTCCCGCTCATGCTGCCGGTCGCCTTCTCGCCCGTCACGGTGTCCGTGAGCGTCCAGGTTCCCGAGAGCGGGGCCACGATGATCTGAGCATGGACGTTGAAAAAAAGCCGGGGGCCGACGGCGAGGTCGAAGCCGGCCCCGGCGAAGACGACCGTCGTGTTCTCGACCTTTTCCTCGACGGAGAAACCGACGAGGTCCCAAGCGGCCGCGGCTTCGGCGGCCAAGACATGGGAATTGAAGGAATAGCCGCCGCCCGCGGCGAGGTACGGTTTGAGCCGCCCCGCGCCCGGCCAGCGGAATTGGAGGAACAAAGCGACCGGAGTAATCCTCAGCCGCCCCTGGCTCAATTCCGTGCCGGACGAAGCCCCGGCCGGGATGGGCACCGAAGAATGGGTCAAGCGGGCCCCGACGGCCAGGAAATTCGTCAGGTCGAGCTCGGCCGCCGCGGAGATCCCGAAATCGTGGGCGGAGCTCCATTCCATGGCCGCGGCGTAGCCGCCCATGATCGAAACGCGGACCGCGGCCGATGCGGCGACGGCGCCGCCGAGGACGAGGGCGAGCGACGCTCTTCTCACGATGCCTCCATGCGGTCGTAAAGGAGTATTGTCGGCGAAGGGGGGGCAAAAATCAAACGGCCGGTCGGGACCCCGGGGATGGACGCGGCATCCGAACGGGGCTACAATGCATGGACACATCGAAAAGGAGGAGTCCCATGTCCGAGCGCTCGCGTCTGGTCGCCTTCATCTTCAGCGTCTGGTTCGGCATCTTCGGGGCCCACCGTTTCTACGCGGGCAAGACCGGAACGGGCCTGATCTGGCTGTTCACGCTCGGGGTCTTCGGGGTCGGCTGGCTCGTCGATCTCATTATGGTCCTGACCGGGAAATTTTACGACAAGGAAGGCAAGCCCATCCTGGCCTGGTTCCGAGTCAGCGACCCTCAGGGGAACGTGATTCACTACTACACCTGAGCCCGAGAAGAGGAAGGGCTGGCTGTTTCAGGGAATTAAGCTAAAGGGGGTAACAAGGAGGGTAGGTCCTGCCCAGCCAGCACAGCAGGGATTGATCATAAGATACACTACCAAATAGATAAAGTCAATAGGTTCCCTAGAAAAAAATAAAAATATTTTTCCGGCCGGGACTAGCCTGATCTATTCATAAAAGGCCGAGGGAATCGATATTGGTAACGTGGGCATGACCGAAGGTCAATGATTTCGAGCCGTCGGGACAGTTGCGTCGGATTTTCCGGCTGGTCTTCCCTTATGGCT
>Ga0315277_10000306_pt1 | contig 80298 bp, 54 predicted proteins | sample YL17G05_15_MG_FD_203695 | JGI IMG/M metagenome (GOLD analysis project Ga0315277, IMG submission 203695) | Sediment microbial communities from Yellowstone Lake, YNP, Wyoming, USA - YL17G05_15 | ecosystem: Environmental > Aquatic > Freshwater > Lake > Sediment | place: USA: Wyoming | collected...
CCAGATCGCTGACGACGATCCGGTAGACGTGCCCCTTGCGCAACGACACTTCGTCGATGCCGATAATGGCCGGTTTCCGCGGAGGATGCCGCCGCAACTGAGCCCGCATATACTGCATCTCGAGGGCTTTGACCGTGCTCCAGTCGAGTCGCAGTTCCTTGGCCACGTCCTTGATGGTCGAGCTCCGGCAGCGGCGGCCGACGTAATAGGCGAAGCGTTTGGTATAAAACGGGTTGTCGGCCAGGAAGGACAGATTCTCCTGTTTCACGACACCGCAACTCCGGCAGTCCACCCGCCGAATCTCCAGATCCAGATAGATCCGGGCATCGCCGCAGGACTTGTCCCGAACGCGTCGGATCTTGCGGTCGTACCACCCGATCTGGACCCGGCCACAGCAACCGCAAGCCGTTTTTTTTCCCGTCGGACAAGAGCGATAAACCGAGCTTCGGGGTCGCCGAAGATGCCCTTGACCGTGGGGCTGGGGCGAAAACCGGGGAATCGATATTCATCCGATAGTCGTCGATGTCGTCGCTTTGATCGCATGGAGATATCATATCGCTTTTCAAGCACGTCTCAAGAACGATGAAACCCTTATCCCATGCGGTCACGATCACTGTTTTCCCCAGGTTTTACCCACTCGGAATCACGAAGAGCCCGATAAGAGAGAATTGAATTCTCTGAAGAAAAAATAATTTGGTCGAATATTTGGTGCCTATTGATTCATCATGATGGGCGGATGCTCATAAAGGGTATTGCGAAAGCGGCCAATCTTGTATTTTGTTTCCGTAATCAGTAAAAAAACCCTTAAAGCCAATTGCACGAAAGATCAAATGGTAAATCAATACTTCTGTCCTAAAACAGTAATCGATCCATTCCTGCAGGTTTTCCCTTTCCGGCGGGCGCGCATGTGCGCCGCTATTACGGATGATATCCCACGCGTTCACATCGTCAGCCCTAACAACACCTTTAGCCCGAAGGGCTAAGAGTTTGTCTTTTGGCCGCACGCTCTTCATATTACGCAAAGCACCTAAAGTCCTATCGAGGACATTCTTATCACCGGAAAAAGATTTGATATGCTCTATCATCTTTTCCACGGCCTTGACATACTTTGAAGATGGTTTACCAAGACCCGAATACGTGGACTCGAGAATCCCTTCTACAGCTATACCTAAACCGAGGCCCTTCGTGAAAATCGAACCTAAGCTCGTATTCCGAGCAAAATGGAGCCAAGAGGAGAGCGGATGCGTCTGTAAACGGTCCGTTCCTTTGAAGCCACTTATGTGGCCTAGGTACTTCTTAAATAACATCCATGCCGATTTTCCTGCAAGATTGTATTGAAGATAATCTATTGGCAAAGACATCTGGCATGTGGGCCTTACTGCATCTGGTGAACGAAGGCAAGTCATAGATTTCCCGCCCGAAGTTTTTTGAAGTATCCCCCAGGTTAACGACCGAGCCGTAACGAATTGAAGCGCTTCGAGAATCCTCGTTTCGAAGTTATCGGGGAAATTGGAATTATTAGACGCGGCTACAACGGTAAGAATGCCGTTTTCCTGAAATATTTTAAATTCAAACTTGCCGAATTTGAACCTAGCAGAATTATTTTCCCAAATGATTGATTTATCTTTGCCCCTACAGATGGTTTTCTTTGTAACTTTAGTTAAGGGCAGCTGTACATCACTGAATATCTCGAGCTTGATTGTGTTTTTTTGTGAAATAGCAAAGTCTAAATGATCTAAGATATATATTCCTCCTTTCGTAATTGAGCCCGCTTGACTAAATTGATTGGAAACTTGAAGCCGTTCAGTTTTCCACTTACATCCGGAAATATCATGCGCTTCAAAGGAGTAATATGCATCGACCGGCAATAATACGCCGACCTTTTTAGAATTACTCATAATATGCCTAATGTTTTCTAATCGAGAGACGAAAGGACCTTCGATTAAAACGAACTCCAGACGACGATTCTGGTCCTGGCGAATGACTCCGGAACCCACATGTTCAATGGGTTTATCGTTCACCTGTTGTCGGACGATTATTTTCGGGCACCATAATTCGAGGTTGCCATTTCTAAATGATTCAAGGTTTTTCGATAGATGCATTTAATCTCCCCCTTGGGGTAGTTACTAAGGCTTCGCAATATCCGAAAAAATCTGTCCTATCAGCGTCTTATGAAATTAGCCGAAGTGATTTATCAAGAGCGTCATTCTGGACATCAATATTTCCGGTGACGGCGGCGGAAATTAGCGCGATGCGGTATTCTTTAAGGCGGTCGATGGCTTGCCGTATCTTATACACGAGTGCATCGAGCTTTGCCGCTTCGCGGATCAAGTAAATAGAAATCGAGCTTTGCTCGCTATTTGAGGGTAAAGCAATGGGCATTTTCGCGAGCCGGCTTACATAGATGTGTTTAATAGCTGTTCCTCCGGCTTCGAAAATAATCCGATCTTGATAAACACTTGAACGAAGTAGGAAAGAAAAAAAATCGACGATTGCGAGCTTTTTATCAAATCGCAAGAGCGCAACAGATTGATTTATGCAAATCCGCCTTCCATCTGCAACCGCTACTCTACCTAGAGTGCCGTCTTTTGTTAGTAAAATATCATTCTCTCGTGGCTTACTTTTTTCTGTTAAATTGAGCTCAAATGCATCGTTTGTAGTATGCCGAGCATTTTCATAGAGCACCTTACCGTCGCCTATATCGAATGCCGTCAGCATGAAGGGGCCTTCTTCTGAAACCGGCATCGGATTCGTAAATCCATAAGTAATTCTCCTTAGTATTTGGCTAAGGGGCTTCACTTCCCAATGCATTGGTATCTTGCCCAGCCATTCGACGCCGGAGTCTTTCATTGGGACAGACGGATCGGGGCCTTTGGTGACGGCCTGAGTGATGAGGGCTGTACGCTTTTCCTGAAGCAACTCGATAAGCCGCTCATTTTTCTCGATGAGCGCGTCGATCTTCGCCGTCTCCCGATCGAGGAAAGCGGAGATGACGCGTTGCTCGGGCTCGGGCGGGATTACGAACATTCCGGATGCAATCGCATCGCCGCCAAGCCCGAAACGGGTGATACCATTCGCCGCCAGCTGAAACTGATCCCGAGGACCGAACGCGCTAAAAGACCGCGCCAGAAACGGTCCAAAGCAAATCCGCTTCGGCCTGATAAGTGCGAGGTGGTATCCGCACAACACTCGCGGCAAGTCCTCTGCAACTACTGCAGGAACCGCGATGTCTGTCCAAGACTCCGAGTCCTTGGTAATCAGGACGTCGCCTTCTCGCAACGAGAACCGATCCAGCTGATTTGACATCGCCGTCGCGGTCATGAAGTCCAAGTCAGGAGTAATCCGTTCGTGGTAGTAGACGTCCGTGTAGTTACAGAGGCGCACGGGCTCCTGGCCCTCAAACGATTTCTTGTCGACATTGCTGAGTTGCACAGAGGCCAATGTCTTCAGCCGCCGCATTTCCCAACCCTCTGGAATCTCGCCGAGCCACTCAATCCCGGAATCTTTGTATTTCGGGTAAGGGCGAAATCGGCGACGTATCGATTGGGAAACAACACCTATCGAGCCCATACTATATATACACCCTCTCGAGTGCTTCCTTCGAAAGATCTATGACTGCGGAGCAAAAAAGAACGCGGAAATACTTTTTAAATGCTTTGTAGGATCGATCGGACGGCCAGACGGAACGATCCGTACACCAGCCTTCCAACTCCATTTCGAAAATCTTTCGGAAATTCCGTCTCAGCCAGACGCCCGCGTCGGCCTTTTGCTCTGGTATCAAATAAGCCGCCGAATCCTCGATCAATTCATCCAATGTCAAACTCGGATCTTCGTCGGGGTATTTCTTCGCCCATTCCAGGAATGCTTCCGTTGGTTCGACGACGAGGACATGACGGTTGATCGTTGCCACCTCATCAAAAAACAATTCTTTAACAGTTTCTGTGCTCTTATTATCTTTCATGATTTTCAGGGTTCGAACCGGTTATTTCCGCGAGCATCCTAACAATATCTTTTTCAATCGAACGGATATCCGCCTCGATTTCTTCCAAGGGGCGGGGAGGGACGTATTTGTAGAAATACCGATTGAAGTTGATTTCGTAACCCACAATGCCGACTCGGGCGTCCTTTTCATCGCGCTTGGATGTGTCGATCCAGGCATCCGGAACATGTGGCTTGACCTCGCGGTCGAAGAATTCTCGGACACTTCTCAGAATCCCGTTTGAATCGGCCGGATCATCGCCGTCGGCAAGAGGCACATTCTCGGTATCGCGGAGCTCGGAATCGGCCTCGGGATTTCCGTCCTTGTCGACGCAGGCAAACGCCGTCTCATCGCGCTCGGAAAGGGCCGATAGTATCGCCTTGATGATCGGTGCAGGAAGCTTCAGTCCGCTTTTTCGCACAGACTTTTCCAAGATCTCTTTGAATTCCTTTCTATCTTTGAACAGTGTATTCGGAAGCGCCTTCAGCATGGCGCGTACTGCGTCTTGATACGCTCTTCCCTCGGCCATCTCCTTTGCCGCCGCCGGGCCCTTTTTTTTCGATTGGGCCAGATTCTGAAACGCCTTTTCTTCTTCGATCCGCGCGATCCGTTCGGGACTCGCCTGGAAATTCAGCTTGAGAGGCCGTTCGACCGTGATTTTCCGGAACCCGAATCGCGTCGTCGGGAAAATCTTGACGAATTCGCCTTCCTCGAATGTCCGGAAGAGCCTCATGATTTCGGCGGCTTTTTCCGCGGGAATCTCGCGGCGCTTGTCGCCAAGGCTTTTCCGCATCGGCGTCCAGAATGATGTGGCGTCGATGAGTTGGATCTTCCCTTTGAGTTTGGAGGCTTTGCGGTTGGTGATGACCCAAATATATGTCGCGATCCCGGTGTTGTAGAAGAGCTGTTCAGGAACCGCGATCAACGCTTCGAGTAAGTCATTCTCCAGAACGAAGCGGCGGATCTCGCTTTCGCCGCTCCCAGCGTCGCCGGTGAAGAGGGGCGAACCGTTCATGATGATGGCCAGGCGCGAGCCGCCATCCTTGGATTCTTTCATATGGGCCAGCATGTGGAGAAGGAAAAGAAGCTGGCCGTCGCTGATGCGTGGCAGGCCTGGCCCGAAACGACCGGACAGGCCTCGTTCGTGCTCGGTGACGACGGCTTCCTCGTCTCGCTTCCAATCCTTGCCGTAGGGCGGATTCGTGATCAGGTAATCGAAGGAACGGCCGGCGTGACGATCGTTCGATAGGGTGCTCCCGAAAGCGATATTTTCGGCGTCGTGGCCGTCGAGCGATTTCATAAATAGATCAGACTTGCAAACAGCGAACGTCTCCGGGTTAACTTCCTGGCCGAAAAGGTGGATATCGGCTTCCGGATTGATCGGCTCGCGGATGAGGGCGCCGTTTATTCGCCTGCCTGTCAGGACGTGGTCTTTTGAGATGGTCAGCATCCCGCCCGATCCGCAGCACGGATCATAGACGGTGATCACGACGCCCTTCCGGCGGATGCGGTCCTCGTCGCCGGCGAGGAGCAGGTCCGCCATGAGGTGGACGACGTCGCGCGGGGTGAAATGTTCGCCGGGATTCTCGTTTAAGGCTTCGTTGAACTTCCGGATAAGCTCTTCAAAGACCGTTCCCATAGTCGGGTTATCGACCTTGTCGGGGTGAAGGTCCACGTTCTTGAAGCGTTCCAAGACTTGGAAAAGAAGCCCCGCTTCATCGAGCTTGGAAATGGTGTTGTCGAAATCGAACTTCTCGAGGACTTCGCGCATATTCGAGCTGAAGCCGGCGATGTAATTGCGGAGGTTCGTGGCCAGGTGGGGTGCGTCGGCGAGGAGCTTTTCAAAATCGTATCGGGAGGTGTTGTAAAAAGCGAAACCGGCGGCTTTGCGGAGTTGGGGATCGAGGTTTTCGAGCTTTTTATCCGAGAATTTGCGCTGGGTTTCGAGGACTTTCGCCTTGGTCGGGGCCAGGACGCAATCAAGCCGCCGCAGGACGGTCAGGGGCAGGATGACGTCTTGATATTTACCGCGTTTGAACGTGTCGCGGATGAGGTCGGCGACTCCCCAGATGAAGCTGACGATTTCGCTGTGATTCAAGGATCCCTCCGACGGGAGGATATCCTTGGCCCAAGAGGGAAGTCAAGGTAAAATGGGCGGCGTCCCGCGACGCCGCCCATTAACGCAGTCTGCCGTTACTTTTTCCTAACCGCGCCCTTCCGGACGACTTCCGCGTCCCGTTTCTGGCGCTCCTGCATCTGGGCCCTCTCCTCTTCGTGTCTCTTCTTCATCTCCTGGGCCTGGGCCTCCTGCTCTTTCTGCAGCTTCGCCTTGTCGGCCTGATCCTTGGCCCCGGCGGTTTTTTGTTCGATGCGCCGGTTCAGGTTGCGGACCTCCTCGGTTTGCGTCCGCTCGAGGATCTTTTGCTCTTCTTCGTGGCGTTGGCGGACGACCGCTTCGTCGTTGCCGGCGCCCGCGCCGCGGGTGCGTTCGGGTTCGTAGATATGGCCCCGGGTGATGGCCTCGTCGGCCGCATCGCGCTCGACGAATTTCTTCGGCCGGGCGTTCGCGTCGACCTTCACGTTCGGCCGGAAGAGGGCCGCTTCGCTCCCGCCGATGCGGTCTGGGCCGGGGCGGCCGGCGTTGCGAAGAGTATAGGTGCCGAGAGTCTCGCGCGTCACCCGTCGGACGAGGTCGCGGTCGATCCCCTCGTTGATGACGTCATCGTTGCGGAAACGGATGTTCTGACGCAGCTCGGACATCCGAACGATCGTCCGGTTTCGTTCGAAGGGCAGGGCGTAATTGTAAAGCCCGTTCCGGAGGAAATATCGGTTTTCGCAGAAGATCCAGTAGTTGTCCGGCACATCGAACGGACCGCCGAAGCCGTAGCGGGGGCGCCATTCGACTCCGGGCGGGATCGGCGCCCAGCCGAAATAGAGATCGCTGGTGCGCCAGACGACCCAGGCCGGCCCCCAGATCGATCCGGGAACCCAGAACCAGCCGATGCCGTCGTCGAAGCCCCAACGGCCGTAATGGAACGGGGCCCAACCCCAGTCGTAGTCCGAAATCCAGGTCCAGCCGAAATCCGTCCAGATCCAGTGGCCATGAGTGTAGGGCCGCCACCGGTAGCCCATGTTCCGCGGGATCCAGACATAGCCGTAGTCGGCATAATGGATCCAGGTCCCGTAGGGGGCGAGATAATCGTAGAAATACCCCTCGTCCAGGTTGGACCCGTATCCGGCCTGTTCGTAGCTCGTATCTGCGGGTTCGTTCCGCGGGTTGGACCAATCGCGGTCCGGGACCATGACGATACAGCTCGTCGTCAGGAGGGCGATCAGAGCGAGCGCCCATGGATATTTTTTCATTTCCGTCCTCCCGGCGGTAGGGGCCCCAGGCCCTGCCTGGGGATCATGTTCCGCCGCACTCACCAGCGGCTAATTTCCGCTGATGAGTATCACGCTCATATTATACGCAATCTTCGTGCCAAAGATCGAGTAAGCCTTTAGCCTGGAGGTGCGTCTAAGAGGCCCGAAAATAGACCTCCAGAGAGGACAACGGGCGGGTTTTTGGGACAAGCGACGGAGGGAAAGGAGAACAGGTGCCTAAAATCAACGGCGGGTGCGGCCGGGGCGGGTTCCTCCCCGCCCCCTTCCGCCGGACCCGGGGGGCCGCCGTCCGCCTCCGCCGCCTGGGCCGTGCTCGTCGTGCGATCGGGGATGGCGGGCTTCGTAGCCCTCGTCCGTCTCATACATATCCATCGTCGGCTCCTCGACCGGGATCTTCATCCCGATCAGCCGCTCGATGGCCATGGCATGCTCACCGAACTTCTCGCAGGCGAGCGAAATGGCCATACCCGTCTTGCCCATGCGGGCGGTCCGGCCGATGCGGTGGACGTAGCTCTCGGCGTCCTCGGGCAGGTCGTAGTTGACCACGAGGTCGAGGTCCTCGATGTCGAGGCCGCGGGCCGCGACGTCCGTGGCGACGAGGATGGGGAACTTGCCGGCCATGAAGTCGTTGATGATCTTGAGGCGCTGGCTCTGGACAAGGTCGCCGGAGAGGTAATGGGTGTCGAAGCCGTTCCGCTGGAGCGTCCGGGCCAGGCTGGCGGCCTGGTGGCGCTGGTTGGTGAAGATCAGGGCCGAGCGCGGGTCTTCGCGGCGCAGGATGCCGAGAAGGAGGTTGGGCTTGATGTGGCTCTTGACCGCGTAAAGCCGCTGGGTGACCGTGTCCACGGTCATGTGATCGGGAGTGAGCTCGATGTACTCGGGCTCGTTCATCTGGCTCTGGGCGATCCGGCGGGAGCGGCGGTCCAGGGTCGCGCTGAAGAGCATGCTCTGGCGGGCGGTCCGGGGAGGCAGCTGGGCGATCAGGGCCTTGATGTCGGGCAGGAAGCCCATGTCGAACAGGCGGTCGGCCTCGTCGATGACGAGATAGCCGAAGTCCTTGAACTTGAGGTCGCCCCGGCGGCTGAAGTCGAGGAGCCGGCCCGGCGTGCCGATGACGACGGCGACGCCTTTTCTGGCCAGGGCGAGTTGCCGGTCATAGCCTACGCCGCCGAGAAAAACGCCGATGACGAGGGGAAGGTGCTTCCCCAGGAGCTTGGCTTCGCCTTCGATCTGGACCGCGAGCTCCCGCGTCGGGGCGACGATGAGGGCTTTTTTTCGGCGCGGGCCCGGGTCGCGCATCATGCCCTCGAAGATGGTGATCAGGAACGCGGCGGTCTTGCCCGTTCCGGTCTGGGATTGCACGGCGACGTCCCGGCCCTCGAGGGCGAGGGGGAGCGTCCGGGCTTGGACGGCCGTGGCGGTGACGTACCCGTGCTCCGCGATGCCTCGCTGGAGATCGGCGTGAAGGTTCAGTTCTCGAAAATCCATAGTCATTCCTTACAATTCGAATCTATCCGGCATAAGGTGATGATCGTCAGGCGAAGGTCCGATTCTGAGGAAAAGAGCGATTCAGCTTGATGATTTCCAACCAAATCTCTGATAGATCAGTATAACGCAATATCATCGAAAATTCAACGTTATTTAGGAATAATGCGGCGCTGGCCGGACGAAGGACCATGCTTTCGCGGTCGAGGCGTTGTCGCCTGGCCCTTGCCGCGGCAACCCGGAATGGATCTCGAAGAAGATGTTCATGGCGCCATCAGTATATTCCAATTTGGTGCCAGTCAACTCAATCACTGATCTTCCCGGCCTGAATCAAGTGATCCAGTTGTCTGGCACCGAATTCCTTGGTAGAATCTTTGGGCCATGGTTGCCGCATCCGACCTCAAGAAAGGCGACGCCGTCAGAGTCGCCGGCGATCCCTGCTTCGTCGAAATCAAAACCGTCCATAAGCCCAGCGCCCGCGGCGCGGTGACCCTCTACAAGTTCCGCTTCCGCAACCTTCGCACAGGCGGCAAGTCCGACGTGACGCTCAGGGGCGAAGACATGTTCGAGGAGGCCGACCTCGAGCGCCGCCCTGTCCAGATCATCTACGGAGATGCCGCGAGCTACACGTTCATGGACAAGCAGGATTTCGGCCAGTTCAGCTTGTCGAAAGACGAGCTCGAAAACGAATGGCCTTTCCTGAACGAAAGCTCGGAAGGCCTGGTCGCTCTCCTCTTCGACGGACGGGTCATCGGGCTCGAGCTGCCCACCACGGTCCCGCTCGAGATCGCCGAGACCCGGCCTTCCATGAAAGGCGGATCGGTGACGGCCCGGACCAAGCCGGCGACCCTCTCGACGGGCTTGGTCGTCCAGGTCCCCGAGCACCTCTCGACCGGGGATTGGATCCGCGTCGACACCAGGACCGGGGAATACGCTTCCAAGGCCTAACCTCGTGTCCCGTCTCACATAACGCGGCGCATTGCGATGTTCAAGCCGGAAGAGATCATCTTCGCCCCGACCTCGGAGTGCAACCTCGTCTGCTCCCATTGCCGCGTCACGCGCGGGCCTTCGCGGCTCGCGGCCGAAGACGCCATCGCCTTCCTGAAAAGATGCCGGCCGCACGGGATCGACCGGGTCGGATTCAGCGGCGGAGAGCCGTTCCTGGATCCCGATTTTCTCTTTCGCGTGTCCCGGGCGGCCGTTGACCTGGACATGACCTTCGACCGCCTGATGACGAACGCGGTTTGGTTCGACTCCGAAAGCGAGCTTCGGACGACGCTCGGCGCGCTCCACGACGCCGGTTTCGACGGCACGTTCGGCGTGAGCGCGGACTCCTATCACGGGCAGGTGATTGCCGATCTCGCTGTGTTCTTCCGCACTGTCTTCGAAATCGGGAACCGGAAAGACTGCTGCGAGATCGTCGCCGTGATGGAGCCCGGCGGAACCGTCCCGGCGGGCATGTTCGAGGACCTGGCCGCCCGGCTCGGAGGCCGCTTGCTCCGGGAGGACGGCGAGCCGTTCTCCATCGTCAATGAGGCCTTCCTCGACCGGTCGGTCGAGTCAGCCGACACTTCCGCGGCCCTGATGATCAACATCATCCGGGTTCCTTGTTCCGCCCCGGCCGAGGAGAATGCCTGGACCGCGTCCGACTGGTTCGAAGACGATTTTTGCCGCGGCCCCGGAAACGTCTTCTACGTCCATCCCGACGGACGGATCGCGGTCTGCTGCGGATTCGCCAACGAGAATCCGAAGCTCGTCATCGGCGATCTCCGAAAGGACGATTACCGCTCGCTCATGCGCAGCGCCTCCGCGAATCCTCTGGTCCGAGCCTGCTTTGCGACCGGCCTGGCCACGACCCGGGCCCGTTTCGAAGAGCGGGGGCATCGATTCCCCGGCAGGACGGCCGATCCCTGCTTCTTTTGCGACTATTGCGCCAAGCAAGGCATGATCTAGAAGAGGCGGAACGCTTGCCGATGACCAGCCGTGAACGGGTCCTGGCCGCGATCGACCACCGGGAGCCCGATCGCGTCCCGATCGACCTGGGAGCCATGCGCTCGACCGGCATCACCGCCGTCGCGTACTCCCGGCTCAAGGAGCACCTTGGCATCACCTCCGGCCGGACGCTCGTCTACGATGTCGTCCAGCAACTCGCCCAACCCGAGCAGCCCATCCTCGATTTTATCGGGTCCGATGTCGTCGATCTCGGCCGGGCCTTCCTGACCGAGGATTCCGACTGGAAGGACTTTGTCCTTCCGGACGGATCGTCGGCGGCGATCCCGGCTTATATCGATCTTCGGCCGAGCGACGGGGGCTATATCGGTTTCGCCTCCGACGGAACCCCCATCGGGGCGATGCCGCGCGGGGCCTATTATCTCAGCCAGACGCGTTTTCCGCTCCTCGAATGGGACGGCGATCCGAGCGTCCTCGACCGACTTCCGAGCCTCATGGACCACGTCACCTGGTCGGCGTTTCCCGCGCCGCCCTACCACAAACCGCTCACGCCCGAGCATTTGGCCGAGATCCGCCGTCGGGCAAAGGATCTTTTCGAAACGACGGACTACGCCGTCATGGTCGCTTTCGGGGCCAATCTCCTCGAATGGGGACAATATCTTTGCCGGATGGACCAGTTCCTCGTCGACCTCGTCGAGAATCCCCGCAAAGCCGTCCTCCTCCTGGACAAGCTGGTCGAGCTCCACCTGGCCAACCTCGACAAGATCCTGACCGCCGTGGACGGCACCGTTCAGATCATCCAGATGGGAGACGACCTGGGGACGCAGCAGGCCCTCGAGATCTCCCCCCGGCTCTACCGCGAGGTGTTCAAGCCCCGCCAGAAGATCATCTATGACGCCGTCCGACGCCGCTCGAACCTCCGCATCTTCCTCCATTCCTGCGGGGCGGTCGCCGACATCATCCCCGACCTGATCGAGGCCGGAGTGGAGATCCTCAATCCCGTCCAGACGAGCGCCCGGGGCATGGAACCCGAGCGGCTCAAACGGGAATTCGGGAAGGACATCACCTTCTGGGGCGGGGGATGCGACACCCAGCGCGTCCTCCCTCTGGGGACGCCCGAGGAGATCGAGGCCCACGTCCGCGGGCGGATCGAAACGTTCGCCGCCGGGGGCGGGTTCGTCTTCACCCAGGTCCACAACATCATGCCCCACGTTCCGCCCCGCAACGTCGTGGCCATGCGCGATGCCGTCCACCGCTATCGGTGATCCCGGCAGGGGGCTCCCGGGGGAAAGGGTCCTGCGGCACGCCGGTTTCCCCAGCGCGGAAACCGGCTCGACCTCCGGCTCGCTCTTCCCCGCTTCTGGCGGGGAAACCATGCCCGCTCGCCTCCGGATGGCCGCCGGACCCTTCCCCCCTCGCGCCCCCTAAGTCAAAGAGCCTGCGCTACGGCGATTGTGTTATGCGAACGCGAATCCTGCCGCGGCCAGCCTTGGCCGATTCGCCGCATCTCACCCGCGACCCAGGGGACCCCATCCAGCTCATCGGCCAAGTCGTCCGTCCGGCAGGCCCGCGAGGCGACGAGTCTACGGTGTCGTTAATAAATCGCCGGGGAACCAGTTGCGACGGTTCCCCCCGAAGCGGGTCCCCCTTCCGCGCCGTGTGGCTATCAGTCGTGTTTAGATTGCGCGAAAGCCAGGCGTCTCCGGAGCCTCCGCGGCAGGATTCGCGGGCCCCGATTGATCACTAAGAGGGCGCGCGTTCTTGGGCCTAAGGGCGCGGGGGGATTCCCTGAGAGGGCCAGCGCAGCGGAGCGGGCATGGTTCCTCGACCGGAGGGAGAGGAGAGCGGAGCGAGCACAGGAGCGGATTTCCGCGCTGGAGGAAATCCGCGTCCCGAACAGGGAGTCCCCAAAGCGCCCGGCTCCTTGATTTGAGCCCTCGAAATGATATAAATTGGGGGACCCGAAGGACCCCGACAAGGACACCACGATGAAGTTCCTTCTGCCCAAAGAGCCTGCCTTCCGCGAGAATTTCGTGGCGATGTCCAGCTGCCTCCACGAGATCACGGCCGTCTTCCGGGAGTTCGTGGACAAGTACCGCGACTTCGACCTCTACTGGCAGCGCTCCAAGGAGATCGAGCACAAGGCCGACACGATCACCCACAACATCATCGACCTTCTCAACCGGAGCTTCATCACCCCCTTCGACCGCGAGGACATCTATCAGCTCATCCACGAGTTCGACGACATCATCGACCTCCTCGAGAACACGATCCACAACATCTACCTCTACGAGGTCCCGGTCAAGAAACCGTTCATGGACGAGTTCGCCGCCCTCATCGGCCGGGCGTCCGTGGCCCTGACCTCGCTCATCGACGAGACGTTCGAGCACCAGAAATACACGGACAAGATCTGGAGCCTCATCCGCGAGATCCACGACCTCGAGGACGAGGGCGACAACGTCTATCACCGCGAGCTCCGCAACCTCCTCAACATCGAGAAGGACCCCATCCTCATCATCAAGTGGAAGGACATCCTGGGGACGGTCGAGCGGATCATGGACGTCTACCAGAACCTCAGCAACACGATCGAAGGCATCGTCGTCAAAGGCAGCTGACGATGGGCGGCGGAAGCCTTGTCTTCGTCGTCGTCATCACCTTCATCGCCCTCGCCTTCGACTTCACCAACGGGCTCCACGACGCGGCCAACTCCGTCGCGACCATCGTCTCGACGCGCGTCCTGAGTCCCAAGCGGGCGGTCATCTGGGCCGCCTTCTTCAATTTCGTCGCGTTCCTCATCTTCGGCACGGCCGTGGCCTCGACGATCGGCAAGGGACTCATCGACATCACCGTCGTCGATCCCCTCGTCATCTTCGCCGGCCTCATCGGAGCGATCGCCTGGAACCTCCTGACATGGTACTGGGGACTGCCTTCGAGCTCCTCCCACGCCCTGATGGGAGGTTATCTCGGGGCGGCCGTCTCGAAGGCCGGATTCCACGTCGTCATCATCAGCGGATGGATCAAGATCTTCATCTTCATCGTCCTGGCTCCGGCCCTGGGACTGGTTCTCGGCTTCCTCTTCAAGATCCTGACCACGTGGATCGTGTATAAGAAACCTCTCAGCTTCGTGAATTTCTGGGCGAAGCGGATGCAGCTTGTTTCGGCCGCCCTTTACAGCCTGGGTCACGGCGGGAACGACGCCCAAAAAACCATGGGGATCATCGCCAGCCTGATGTACACCTCCGGCCATATGAAAGAATTCCATATTCCCCTGTGGATCGTTCTATCGGCCCACACGGCGATCGCCCTGGGGACCCTTTCGGGGGGGTGGCGGATCGTCAAGACCATGGGCCAGAAGATCGTCAAGCTCCGGCCGATCGACGGCTTCTGCGCCGAAACGGCCAGCGCGCTGTCCATTTTCACCGCCACGCACCTGGGAGTCCCCGTCTCGACGACTCATGTCATCACCGGCGCCGTGACCGGGGTCGGCATGGTCAAGAACGCGGCCCAGGTCAAGTGGCAGGTCACGATCCAGATCGTTTGGGCCTGGATCCTGACCATTCCCGCCGCCGCCATCTGCGCGTCGCTGGTCTATTTCATCGGCCACCTCATTTCCCGCTGAGTTTTGTCGCTCTCCGCTCCGGCGGACGGCGCGCATCGAAATATCGGAGGTGAATATGTCCCGCCGTTTCGTCCCGTTCGTTGCGATCCTATCGCTTGCCGCGGTTCTCGCCATCGCTTCGCCCGCAGCCCGGCACTCATCCGCTGTTTTAGGCGCGAATGAGTGCGGCGGCAATGATCCCCAGGCTAAGCCTGGGGCCCCTGCCGCCGTTCGGCCGCCGGCCGTCCCGCTCGTGACCCACGATCCCTATTTCAGCATCTGGTCGATGGCCGACCGGCTGACCGACGAGGGGACGAAACATTGGACCGGAAAGTCGGCCGCGATGACGGCCATGGCCTTCATCGACGGGAAGCCGTTCCGGCTCATGGGGTCCGAGTCGCGCCGGGTTCCGGCCCTGGAGCAGACCTCCCTCGAAGTCATGCCGACGCGGACGGTCTATTCCTTCCGCGGCGCGGGGATCGAGGCGAAGCTCACCTTCCTCTCCCCGCTCCTCATCGACGACCTCGACATCCTGGCCCGGCCCGTGTCGTATATTGCGGCCGAAGTCCGCTCCGCCGACGAGGCCGAACACGCCGTCGCCCTGTATTTCGACGCCTCCGCCGAAATCGCGGTCAATACTACGGACCAGAAAGTGATCTGGACCCGGGCGGCCGTAGACGATCTGACGGTGTTATCGTTTGGCTCCCGGGACCAGCCCGTCCTGGAGCGCAAGGGCGACGACCTGCGGATCGACTGGGGATTCTTCTATCTCGCCGTGCCGAACCAGGCCGGCTTGAGCACGGCGATCACGCTGGACCGGGCCAGCCGGATCTTGTTCTCCCAGAGCGGCCGTCTGCCCGGGCGCGACGACCTGAGCATGCCGCGCGCCGTTTCGGACGGCGCCCCCCTCGCGGCGGCTGCCTTCGACCTCGGCCGCGTCGGTGCGAACCCGGTCTCCCGCTGGTGGATGCTTGCCTATGACGACCAGTTCTCGATCGAATATTTCTATCGCCGGCTCCGGCCGTACTGGCGCCGGGGCGGCTGGGAAGCCGCGGACCTTCTGGCGGCCGCGGCGAAGGACTATCCGGCCCTCGTCGAGCGCTGCCGGGCCTTCGACGCCAGGCTCGTCGCCGAAATGACCGCTTCGGGCGGGGAGAAGTACGCGGCGCTCGCCGTCCTGTCCTACCGGCAGTCGATCGCCGCCCATAAGCTGGCCGCCGACTACGACGGCACGCCCCTCTTTTTCGCCAAAGAGAATTTCTCGAACGGCTGCATCTCGACCGTGGACGTCATCTATCCCGCGGCGCCGATGTATCTCCTGCTCAACACGGCGCTCGTGCGGGCGATGCTGACGCCCGTCTTCGAATACGCGCGCGGGCCGGAATGGAAGTTCCCCTTCGCCCCCCACGACCTGGGAACCTACCCGAAGGCCAACGGCCAGGTCTACGGCGGCGGGGCGAAGACCGAAGAGAACCAGATGCCCGTCGAGGAGAGCGGCAACATGCTCATCCTCGCCGCGGCGCTGGCCAAGCTCGAAGGCCGGGCCGACTATGCCTTGTCGTATTGGCCGCTCGTCGAGCGATGGGCGGCTTATCTCAAGGACAAGGGTCTCGATCCCGAAAACCAGCTCTGCACCGACGACTTCGCCGGTCATCTCGCCCATAACTCGAATCTCTCGATCAAGGCGATCCTCGGCTTGCGTTCCTACGCTTTGCTCTGCGAGATGACCGGGAAAAAAGCCGAGGCCCTGGCTTACAAGAAGCTGAGCGAGGATTTCGCCAAAAAATGGATGGCCATGGCGGACGACGGCGATCACTATCGCCTGGCCTTCGACAAGCCGGGGACATGGAGCCAGAAATACAACCTCGTCTGGGACAAGATCCTCGGCTTCAACCTCTTCCCCGCCGAGGTCGCCCGCAAGGAAATGGCGTTCTACAAAAAGAGCCAGCTCGCCTTCGGCCTGCCCCTCGACAACCGGCGGACCTACACCAAGCTGGACTGGGTGCTGTGGACGGCGACGTTGGCCGAAACGCCGTCGGATTTCGCCGCCCTCGTCGATCCCGTCTATGTATGGTTGAACACGACGCCGACGCGGGTGCCGCTCACGGATTGGTATTATACGGATTCCGGGAAACAAGCGGGATTCCAGGCCCGGTCGGTCGTGGGCGGGCTCTTGATCAAGATGCTCGCCGACAAGACCGCGAAGCGATGACGGCCCGGATCAAGCCGTCGTTCCGTCCCGCGCGCTTTACGGCATCATCGCCGGCCGGGCCATCGCCGCCCCGGGGGACAGCGACCGCAGGCTGCTTCCGGCAAACGCGGCGATGTCCTCCGGCTTCCAACCGAGCTTGATCAGCCCGAAATAGAGGGCCCGCTTGGCCGTCAAGTCGTTGGCCTTCTCGAACGTCTTCAGGTAGGCGATCAGGGTGGTCGCGCCTCCGAGCGCCTTCTTGGCCGCGTCGGCCCTGGCGATCCCGGCCGGGACGTCCTCCGGATCGTAGTCGACGCCCCAAACCGTCTTCTTGGCCGCGAGCTTGTCCTTCAGGCTTTCGGGGACGGCGGCGATGCCGGTCACGAGGAACGGCTTTTCGGCCGCGCCCAGGAAGTCGCCGAGCAGGGCCTCGCTCGGAGCGGCGAGGTGGGCGAACACGCCATTGGTTTCCAGGATCTTGAGGGCGCCCTTTCCGGCGTCGGTCAGGCGGCCGTTGACCACCCAGGCCCCGTCATCGCCGGCGAATTCCACCCGGCCGAAGCCTACGCTGCCTGCGGACAGGTCCAGGAACTTGGCGTCGCCGGCGAAGACTGCGCTCCTGACGCCCATGGCCGGGTCCTTGCGGACGGGCTGGGATTGGCCGGGCGCGGCCGGGGCGGGCATGTCCAGAAGCTGCATGATCTGAACGATCCGGGGGTCCCCGGCCTGGGAGACGGCCGAACGCGCGATCTCCCGCTCGTACATCCTGCCCAGGAGGGCGGACTTATTGGCAAAGTCGTTGTTCCGCCAAGCGGCCCCCGGCAGGGCGGTGTTGATGTTGGTGATCCTCATCATCAGCGAGTTGTAGAGGTAGAGACGATCGGGGACGAGCATGACCACTTCCGTCTCGTTGGCCGTATTGATCGTCCCCTGGACGACGAATTGGGCCGTCTTGCGCAGGATTTCGGGGTCGGTCTTGTAGGTGTCGTCGCCGCTGTCGTGGTAGTCGGGGTGTCCGACGCCGCCCGCGGTCATCAGGGCCAACGATTCGATGCCCCTTGTGATGAAGGCGGAGTAGTCGCTGCCCCCGGGTCCGGCCGTGCTGGGCTTGACGACCGAAATGACATCGGGATCCTGGTTCTTCTTGATCACCTTCTCCCAGATCTCGGGGAAGTTGAGCGCTCCGGGCGCGCCGATGGAGTCGCCCAGGGCGACCATGTCGCAGTTGAAGTTGACCGCGACTTTGTCCATGCTGATGCCCGCCGGCGGCTTGGTGCCGAAGTGGTTGGATCCGAGCAGGCCCATCTCTTCGCCGCACCAGGCGGCGAAGACGATGGTCCGTTTAGGCTTGAAGCCGCCCTGGGTCAGGACCCGCGCCGCTTCCATGACCACCGCCACGCCCGAAGCGTCGTCGTCGGCGCCGTTCATGATGACGGGGCCGCGCATCCCGTTGTGGTCGAGATGTCCGCCCAGGACGATATATTGGTCCTTGAGAGAGGGATCGGTCCCTTCGATCTTGCCGATGACGTTGAGGCCGTCGCCGGAATATTTTTTGATCTCGTCATAGCCTTTGAGGACGGCTGCGGCGCCGGTGGCCTTGGAGCCGGGCTTTTTATTGCGGATGTCCCAGCGCTGGGCGTTGAGCATCCTGGTAAACTCGCCGGCCGAGGCCGTGGCGGGCTTCCGCATCAGGGCCCGGAAGACGCGCTCGGTCACGTTGAAGGCCAGGAAATTGCGGGTCAGGGCCGCCGGAGCGGCCGCACCCTGGGGGCCGCCCATCATGATCCTCATTCCGCCGGCCGAGGCCGGATTGGGATCATAGAGCAGGATCGCCGCCGCGCCCTTATCGAAAGCCGTCTTGATTTTGGCCGCGTCGGAGGTCTCGTCCATCGCCAGCCCGAGCGGCGCCGGCGCGGGAGCCTGCGGACCGCCGCCCATCATTCGTCCGGCCGGCATCGTGAACGTCTCGGGCGAGCCTTTGTAAGCCAGCACGATCTTGCCTTTGACGTCGATCCCCGCGTATTCGTCCAAATCCTTCGCCGGGAGCGAGAGCCCGTACCCCACGAACACGACGGCGCCCTTGACGGCGGTCTTGGCCGTGGACAAGGCGTTGACGGTGAAGTCGGCGTCGTCGAAGGTGAAAGACCGGCCATCCACCGCCAGGGCGGGAACGCCGGTGTTGATCGTGACGGGCCGCGGGATCGGGACCTTCTGGAAAAACGACGTCCCGTTGTCTCCGCTCGGCTTCAGGCCCCACTCTTTGAACTTGGCGGCGACGTAATCGGCCGCCTTCTGGTAGCCGGGGGTCAGGGTCTGGCGGCCCTCGAGCTGGTCGGAGGCCAGGTATTCGATATAGGCCTTGGTCTTATTCCCGTCCGCGCGGAAGGATTGGGCGAAGACGGGCGTCAGGATGGCGGCGAACAAGACGGCCGCCGCCAGGAGCGATGCAATCTTGCGATGGGACATGGATGGGACCTCCTTGAAAAAAAGCTTCTTACGACTCTTCGGTCGCGTCGAAGTAATGGTTGTAATAGACCCTGGCGTAGGGGTTTTTGATCTGTCCCGAGACGAGTTCGCGGACGATCCGCCGGGCCGCCTGGGGAATGGTCTGGTTCGGCCGGAAGCCCAGCCCGCGCTGAATCTTGTCGAACGAGACCCGGTAGTCGCGGGCGTCGAACTGGGCGTGTTCGACCTGGATGTCGACGCGCTTGAGCGTCCGGCCGATGAGATCGGCGATTTCGAGAATGCGATAATTCTGGGTGTTCGACCCGACGTTGAAGATCTGGTTGCCGATCCGGGCGAGCGGAGCGTCGAGGCAGGCCTTGAAAGCCGAGGCCGCGTCCTCGACGTGGAGCAGGGGCCGCCACTGGTTCCCGCCGTAGACCTGGATGCGTTTCTCCATGTGGGCCTTCATGCTCATCGTGTTGACGACGAGATCGAAGCGCATCCGGGGCGAGAACCCGTAGAGAGTGCCCATGCGCAGGATGGTCGGGGAGAAATTGTCGCCGGCCAGGTCGAGGAGGTTCCGCTCGGAGAAGATCTTGGACCGGGCGTAGAGCGACACGGGATTGAGCGGAGCGTTCTCGTCGAGGACGTCCTTCGTCCGGCCGTAGACGCTGCACGTCGAGGCGAAGACGAACCGGCTGATGCAGTGGAGCTTGCAGGCGAAAGCGAGGGCCTGGGCGGCCATGACGTTGGTCTCGATCGTCTGTTCGGGGCGCGACTGGGCGGCGGGATCCCCGACCACGGCCGCCAGGAGGACGACGGCGTCGATGTCCCGGAGCGAATCCACCACGGTCTGGATGTTCCGGAAATCGCCCTCGACGACCTCGAGTCCTTTATGGCCTTCGAGGGCGGCGAGCGAGCGCCGGCCGTAGATGAAGCTGTCGAGGACGCGGACCCGGCGGCCCGCCTGCAGGAGCTTGCGGACGAGGATGCTGCCGAGGTAACCGCCTCCCCCGACGACCAGGACGTTCCCGTGGGGGGCGACCCGGGCGGGCGCGGGTCCGGCGGCGATGGCGGAAATTTTCTTCCGGATCTCCTTGAGGCCGAGGCCCCCGACGACCTGGTTGCGGGCGTCCACGACGGGGCAGACTTCGAGGTTCCCCATTTCCATGTCGTGGGCGATCTCGGCCAGGAGCTTCCGGTCGGTGATCCGGCCCTTGGAGATCCGGAGCGGATTGAGGGCGAGGTCCGGCGTCAACCGGGCGGCGGCGTCGGCCCCGGAGAGGATCATCCGGCGGAGCTGCTGGATCGAGATCTGGCCGAGGCATTCCTCGCGCGTGTCCACGATGAATCCGGCCGAGCCGATCCCCATCTCGATCTGGCGGATCGCCTCTTGAATGGTAGCCAGGACGGAGATGACGGGGGTATCGTGTGTCATGAGCGGGCCGATTTCTCGAGCTCCGAGGCGTAGGCCCGGGCGTAGCGTTCGAGCGCCTGGCCGTAGGACAGCTGCGGCTTCCAGCCCAGGAGGCGGCCCGCCTTCTCGGACGAGATGAGGCGGCCCTTGAACTGGCCCGACCGCTGATCGACGAAGCTGATCTTCGCTGTCAGGCCGAGGATCCGTTCGAGGTTGCGGATGATGTCGATGACGCTGATCCGCTCGATCCCGTTGATGTTGAAGATCTCGTTCTCCCCCTGCGGCTGGAGGCAGGCGGCGATGCCCCGGGCGAGGTCTTTGACGTAGATGAACTGGCGGGTCTGGCTGCCGTCCCCGTGGATCGTGATCTCCTCCCCGAAGAGGATCTTGCGGATGAAGATCGGCGTCACCGTCTCGGGCCGGGCCCGCTCGCCGAAGGGGATGCCGAAGCGCATGATGGTGAAGTTCACCCCGTACATGCGGCGGTAGTTCTTGCAGAAGAGCTCGGCCGCGATCTTGGACGACGTGTAGATGTGGTCGGGATCATCCGTCATCGGGGTCTCTTCGGTGATGACGACGTCGGGATGGGACGTGTCGCTGCCGTAAACCCACTCCGTCGAGCCGAACAGGACGCGCCCGACCTTGTTCGTCCGGGCCGCCTCGAGGACGTTGAGCGTCGATCCGGAAGTGATCAGGTTCGAGAAATAGGGGCTGTCGTGGAAGCGGTTGACGTTGGCCTCGGCGGCGATGTGAAAGACGGCGTCGGTATTCTCGGTCTCCTTGACCAGGCGGACGAGGTCGAGGAGGTCGGCCTTGATGAAATCGCAGGCCTGCCCGTATTTCGGGGTGTCGATATCGTAGATCTTGACCCGGTGGCCCTGCTCGAGGAGAACGTCGACGACGTGAGAGCCGATGAAGCCGGATCCGCCCGTGACCAGAATGTTCATTTCAACCTCGCCGGAATTTCAAGGAATTCTAGCACGAACGGCCGGGAGGCCTCAACCGTGGGCGATTTTCTGGAGGGCCTTGGCGAAGCGGTCGATGTCCTCGGGATTGTTGTAATGGACTCCCCCGGCCCGGACCATCCCGCCCGATCCCTCGACGCCCAGGCGCCGGGTCACCTCGAGGGCGTAGTAATTCCCGTCCCAGACATAGATGTTTTCGGCGTCGAGCTTTTCAGCCACCGCGCGCGGCGGAATGTCCTTAAGCCGGAACGCGAACGTCGGGACTCGCTCCGCGATCCGGGCTTCGTCCGCCAGGCCATAGAGCGTGAGCCCCGGGATCTCGCGGAGGGCTTTGAGCAGGACCCGGCTCATCTCCCGCTCGTTGGCCCGGATGAGGGTCAGGGCCTGCTTGAAGCGGAGGGCCCGGCCCTCGAAGCTCCCCTCGACCGCGGGCGGAGCGGACTTGGCGAACTCCCGGCCGATCCAGTCGAAGTATTCGAGCGTTCCGAGTAGGCCGGCGATGGCTTCGTGGTTCATCGTCCCCGTCTCGAGCTTCGTCGGAAGCTCGTTCGAGGAGGGGCGGACCTTGTAGGGGAAGAGGCCGTTGAGAAGATCGTACCGGCCGTAGAGGATGCCGAGGTGCGGCCCGAAGAATTTATAAGCCGAGCAGGCCAGGAAATCGCAGCCGAGGGCGCGGACGTCGATCGGCCCGTGGGGGGCGTAGTGGACGGCGTCGACAAAGACGAGCGCGCCGGCCGCGTGGGCGAGCTTCGTGATCTCGGCCACGGGATTGATCGTGCCGAGCGCGTTTGAAGCGTATCCGACGGCGACAAGCTTGGGCTTCCCGGCCAGGGCCGCGGTCAGGCTCTCCATGTCGAGCGTCCCCGTCTCGGGCCGGAAATCCACCCATTTCACCGAAGCCCCGCGCTCCTCGGCGGCGATCGTCCAGGGCGAAACGTTGGCGTCATGGTCGAGCCGTGTGACGAGGACGTCGTCGCCGGGTTCGAGCGTCCGGGCGAGGGAGCGGCTGAGATGGAAGGCCAGGCTGGTCATGTTCTGGCCGAAGAGGATCTCCTCCGGCCGCGCCGCGTTGAGGAACTCGGCCATTGCCGACCGGGATTTGAGCAGGATGGCGTCCGATTCCCGGCTCGTCTTGAAGGCGCCGGCATGGTTGGCGTTGGTTTCGATGAGGTACTCGAGGATGCGGTCCAGGCAGTTCTTGACGGCTTGCGTCCCGCCCGGATTGTCGAGAAAGACCGCTCCGGAGTGAAGGGCGGGGAATTGATGACGGATTTTATTCAGCTCGAGGGGCATGGGGATCTCCTCTGGGATCGCACCGGATCAGGCGCCCTCGCCGATCTGGTCCAGGAAATTTTCGAGGTTCTCTTCGATGAGGAAAGCCGTCCGCTCATAGGCTTCGAACCCCAATCCGGCCGGATCGGCGACTTCCCAGCCGAGAAGCCGATCCTGGGGGATCTCGGGCATTTCGGACAGGCGCATGAAGATCGAGGAATCCATGGCGATGATGAAATCGTACTTCGCGACGGGGAAATCGAGGACATGGCGGGGACGATGGCCGGACATGTCGGTGCCATAGAGCTCCCGGACGACGGCGGCCATCTCCGGGAAGACCGGACCAACGGCGGGGACGATACCGGCGCTGTCGGCGGCGATGGCTCCGTTATGGAACGTCTTGACGATGACCGCGGCCATCGGGCTGCGGCAGAGATTGGCCAGGCAGACGAAGAGGATCCGGAGGGGGCCGTCCGAATCCGTGCCGTTTTCCGTGTTCACAGGCCTGTCCTTCCAGCGTTTTATAACCGCCGCCTGAGATATTGTCAAGAAACGGCAGCGGCGGCAGGGGCCCTGGCGATCGCACTCGTCCGCGGAATTAGCACTCATCTGCGCGATGCGCCCTGATGAGTGCGGCGGAAGCTGATCCCCAGACAAAGTCCGGGGCCCCTGCCGCCGCCCCTCTGCCGTTGACCCGGCGGGAGATGTCGCCCATAATAGGGAGTATGAAAATCCTCATCGCCGGGTTGGCCTTCGTGGGGATCGTAGGGCTGGGGCATTCGGGCGCGGTACAGGACAAGCCGCTGGCGACCGTCCCATCCGTGGACCTCGCGAGATACATGGGCCGCTGGTACGATATCGCTTCCTTCCCCCAGCGCTTCCAGAAAGGCTGCCACTGCAGCACGGCCGATTACGAGATGACGGACAAAGGCTACGTCCGCGTCCTCAACACCTGCCGCAAGGACGCGCCGGAAGGAAAGGTCTCGACGGCCAAAGGCAAGGCGTTCGTGGTCAAAGGGAGCGGGAACGCCAAGCTCCGGGTCCAGTTCTTCTGGCCCTTCCGGGGCGACTACTGGATCATCGACCTGGCCGAGGATTACAGCTACGCGGTTGTCGGCGAACAGAAGCGCGAGTACCTCTGGATCCTGGCCCGGACGCCGCAGATCGACGAGGGCCTCTACCAGGCCATCGTCGGCCGATGCGCCGAGAAGGGCTTCGATGTCTCGAAGCTCGTCCGGACGGACCAAAGCTGCGAGGGGAAGTGAAGGCTTGAGCGGGGACTCCTTGAGCGACGCGTGTCTCCGGAACCTGCCGTCGGTCGATTCGCTCCTGAGCGATCCGGCCGCCGAGGCCCTCCTCGAAACCTTCGGCCGGGAGGCCTTTATCCAGGCCTGCCGGGCGGATCTCGGCGCCCTGCGGACGGACCTCCTGGCCGGGAAGCGGTCCGGATCGGGCGGTGACGAGGCGGCGCTCGGCCGCGCTTCCATTCTGGCCCGGGTCGAGGCCCGCCTCGCCGAAAAGGCCGGCCTGGGCCTCAAGAAAGCGATCAACGCCACGGGAATATTGATGCATTCGGGCCTCGGGCGGGCCGTTCTCTCCGAGTCCGGCCGCGCCGCCCTCGACGACATCTCCCGGGGATACTGCACACTCGCCCTCGACCTCGAGACCGGCCGCCGCGGCCAGCGCGACGCCAACGTCAGCCGCCTGCTGGCCGAGCTGACGGGGGCCGAGGCCGCGACGCTCTGCAACAACAACGCCGCCGGGACCGTCCTCGTCCTCCACGCCCTGGCCTTCGGCAAGGAAGTCGTCGTCTCGCGCGGCCAGCTCGTCGAGATCGGCGGGTCCTTCCGCATGCCGGACGTGATGGCCGCGAGCGGCGCGGTCATGCGCGAAGTCGGGACCACCAACAAGACGCACCTTCGCGACTACGAAACGGCGATCGGCCCGGCGACGGGGGCCATCCTGCGCGTCCACCACAGCAATTACCGCATCCTTGGGTTCACCGCCGAGCCCGAGATCGAGGAGCTGGCCGAGCTCGGCCGAAAATGCGGGATCCCGGTCATCGACGACATCGGGAGCGGGGCCCTCGTCGACCTGAAGGAATTCGGTCTGGCGACCGAGCCGCTCGTCCGGCGGAGCGTCGCCGCGGGCGTCGACGCCGCCTGTTTCAGCGGCGACAAGCTCATCGGCGGCCCGCAGTCCGGACTCATCGTCGGGAAGGCGGCGGCCGTCGCCAGGATCAAGAAAGACCCGCTTGCCCGGGCCTTCCGCTGCGGCAAGCTGACCATCGCCGCGATGGAGGCCACCCTCAAGCTCTTTATCAATCCCGATGCCCTGGCCAAGACGCATCCTCTGTACCGGATGCTCTCGCTCACGGTCGAAGAGCTGGGAAAACGAGCCCGCAAGATCGAACGCGGCCTGCGCAAGCGCCTGCCCGCGGAGATCGGCCTCGCGGTCATCGACGAGGGATCGCAGGTCGGAAGCGGCTCCGTCCCGGTCGAAACCATTCCCACGAAATGCCTCGCCGTCTTCGGCGCTTCCTCGGGGCCCGATGACCTGGCCCGGGCCCTCCGGCTCGGCCGCCCGGCCGTCTTCACCCGCATCAAACAGGACGCGGTCCTCTTCGATTTTCGGACGATCCAGCCCGATGAAGACCGCCTCGTCGAAGACGCGATCATCTCGGCCTTGGTCCCATGATCGACCTGGAAAAGCGGCGGCGGATCATGGGCCGCTCGGTCAAGCTCGGCCATTGCATCTGCAATCCCAAGGACCCTTGTCCCTGCGACCTGTTCAAGAGGAAGAACGTCTGCCTCTGCGCCGGGGAGCGCGAGGAGGACGCGGCCGAGGACGCTCCTTTGACCAGCCTGGTGGAGAGCGCGGGCTGCGCCTCCAAGATCTCCCAGAGCGACCTCAAAGCCGCCCTGGCCGGTCTGCCCCGGATCACCGACCCGAACGTCCTGGTCAGCGGCGATACGGGCGATGACGCCGGCGTTTACAGGATCAGCGCGGACACGGCCCTCGTCCAGACCGTCGATGTCTTCACCCCCTGCGTCGACGACGCCTATGAGTTCGGGCAGATCGCCGCGGCCAATTCCGTGAGCGACATCTATGCCATGGGCGGCCGTCCGCTCACGGCGCTCTCGATCATCGCTTTTCCCGTCGAGGCGCTCAGCCTGCGGGTGATGAACCGCCTGCTCCAGGGCGGCGTGGAGAAGATGGCCGAGGCCGGGGTGAGCGTCATCGGCGGGCACAGCATCAAGGACAAGGAGATCAAGTTCGGGTTTGCCGTGACCGGGATCGTGCATCCGGACAAGATCGTCACGAACGCGGCGGCCCGGCCGGGCGATGCCCTTATCCTGACCAAGCCGATCGGCACCGGCGCCGTCTCCTTCGCCGCCCAACTCGGGAGAGCGCGTCCGGAGTGGCTCGAGGAAATCGGCCGGTCCATGACCGAGCTCAACAAGGCCGCGGCCGAGGTCATGATCGAAGCCGGGATCCGCGCGGCGACGGACGTGACCGGATTTGGCTTGGGCGGCCACCTGAGCGAGATCGCCGTCCAGAGCGGGGTCACGGTCGAGATCGACGCTGAAGCCATCCCCGTCTTCGGGGGCGTTCTGGAATGCTTCCGGAACAACATGATCTCGGGCGCCGCGGAGCGGAACCGCGAGTACGCCATCCGCTTCATTCAAAAGGAATCCGGGGTCAGCGATGAGTTCGAGGCCCTGCTCTTCGATCCTCAGACATCGGGCGGTCTTCTCATGGCCGTGCCCGATACCCAGACCGCGGAGGTCCTCGCCCGGCTGCGCGAACGAGGCGTGACCAGAGCGGTCCGGATCGGCCGCGTCGTCGGACGATCGGAAGGGAAGATCGTGCTTCGTAAGGGGGCGCGATCAGCCGGGGCGGGCGAATGAGCGACAAAGGCCATGTCATCGTCGGCACCGCCGGGCACATCGACCACGGCAAGAGCTCTCTCGTCAAGGCCCTGACCGGCATCGACCCCGACGCCCTCCCCGAGGAAAAAGAGCGGGGGATGACGATCGAGCTCGGGTTCGTCTTTCTCGACATCCCCGAATACGAGAAGCAGATCGTCTTCATCGACGTTCCCGGACACGAGAAGTTCGTCAAGACCATGGTCGCCGGGGCCTCGAACGTGGACGCCGTTCTGTTCGTCATCGCCGCCGACGAGGGAATCTCGGTCCAGACGCGCGAGCATTTCGACATCCTCCGCTTGCTCCATGTCCAGGAAGGGATCATCGCCCTGACGAAGGCCGACCTCGTTGACGCCGGCCGCCTGGCGGCCTTGGAGGGTGAAGTGCGCGCGTTCGTCCACGGAACGTTCCTGGACGCCGCGCCCATCCTCCCTGTCTCGTCCGTGACGGGGGCGGGGCTTCCCGAGCTGCGGAGCGCCCTGATGGAAGCGGGGCGGCGCGTGCCGCTGCGCGAGGATTCGGGCTATTTCCGGATGCCCGTCGACCGCGTTTTCGTGATCCACGGCTTCGGCACGGTCATCGCCGGGACGGTCCTCTCGGGCGGGGTCAGGATCGGAGACAGGATCGAGATCCTCCCGGACAGGATCGAGGCCAAAGTGCGGGGGATCCAAGTTCACAAGGCGAAGCGCGACGCTTCGGGTTTGGGCAACCGCACGGCGATCAACCTCCAGGATGTGGACAAAGACATTCTCCGACGCGGACAGTGCGCGGCGACGCCCGGCCTGATCGCCCCGGCGACGCGGATCGACGCCCGCCTCCGGCTCCTGGCCGAGGCGCCGAAAGAGCTTAAGACGCGCGACCGCGTCCGCTTCCACCTCGGGACGGACGAGGTCATCGCCCGGGTCGTTCTCCTTGAGAGAGAGAAGCTCCTGCCGGGAGAGTCCATGATCGCCCAGTTCGTCCTGGAGGCGCCGACCGCGGCGGTGTGGCGTGACCGCTTCATCATCCGGACGTTTTCCCCGCTCAACACCATTGGCGGCGGGGAAGTCCTGGATACGGACCCTCCCCGCCACAAACGGTTCGACGCGGCGGCGCTCGCGGGGATCCGGAGGTTCGAAGGGACGCTCGCCGACGCCGTCGAACAGGTCCTGAGAAAAAGGGGCGGCCGGTCCGCCGCTGCCGTCGAGATCTCGAAGATCCTGTGCGCGAATCCCGCCGACGTCCGGGATTCCGCGGCCGCGCTTGCCGCGGCCGGAACGCTCCGCCGCGTCGGGGCGGGCTCGGACGGACGCTACGTCGCGGCCGATGCCTGGCGATCCGCCGAAGAGAAGGCGATCAAGGCGGTGAAGAAATATTTCGCCGACAATCCGCACCGCGCCGTGATGCCGCTCGCGGACCTCCAGTCGCAGCTTTCGGCGGACGCCGACGAAGCGGTGTTCCGGTCGCTCGTGGACGCGCTCGCGTCCGCCCAGTCGATCGTCCGCAAGGAGGGCGGCCTGACGCTCCCCGGATTCGAGGCCAGGCTCGTCGACGCGGACCAGGCCTTGGCCGACCGGGTCGAGGCCATCTTCCGCAAAGCCGCGTTCGAGCCACCTCTCGAAGAGGTTGTCTGCGGCGAGCTGCGGATGCCGCTCAACCAATTCCGCAAGATCATGGGGACGCTCACCCAGCAGGGGAAGCTCGTTCGGCTCGATTCCAAGGTCACGATGCACCGCGATGCCTTCGAGAAGGCCAAGAAGGCCGTGCTGGATTATCTGCGCTTGCGCCGGACGATCACGATCTCGGAGACCAAAGACGTCCTCCGCGTCTCGCGAAAATACGCCTGCGCCTTGCTCGAATATCTGGACAAGCTCCAGGTGACCCGCCGGAGCGGCGACGCCCACGTCATGAAGTAGGGAAATCCATTAAAATACGGCTTGCGGCCCGTTCGATCGTAGGAGCGCATGAGGATGGCGAACACAAAACCGGATACGACGAATAAGGCACTCCAAGCGGCGCAGAAGATCTTGGCGGCCGAAGGGAAAGACGCTCGGACCTTGCTCACCCGGGATATTCTTTACAACGCCTTGAAGTGCCAAGGGGATGATCTCGATATTTTGGATCTGAAGATCATCAACCGTGCCATTGCCGAGTTCCGGCATGCCGCCTGCGTCTTCAAACCTTACAGACGGTTCCGCAAGGTTTCCATCTTCGGTTCGGCTCGCGAACCCAAGGGCAGCGCTTACTATGAGCTCGCGGTGAGATTCGCTCATCGTCTGGTCGAGAAGGATTTTATGGTCATCACCGGAGCGGCGTCAGGAATCATGAAAGCCGGGATCGAAGGCGCCGGAATCAAGAAAAGCTTTGGCGCGAATATCCTCCTGCCCTTTGAGAAAGGGCTCGAGAAAATCATCCGAGACGATCCGAAGGTCGTCAGGTTCAAATACTTTTTCACCCGCAAAATATTTTTCGTGATGGAAGCCGATGCGGTCGCTCTCTTCCCCGGAGGCTTCGGCACGCACGATGAAGGATTCGAGGTGTTGACGCTGCTTCAAACCGGGAAAACGCCGCCCATTCCCTTCGTCCTGATGGAACTTCCTGGAGAAAATTACTGGGAAAGCTGGGATCGATTCATCAGGCGGCAGCTGCTGGACCGGGGCTTCATCTCCGCGGAGGATTTGAGTTTCTATAAAATCGCGCGATCTCCCGAAGAAGCCGTCAACTACATCACATCGTATTATTCGACGTACCACTCCCTTCGGCAGGTCAAAGACAAGCTCGTGATCAGGCTGGAAAGAGAGCTCAAAGACTCTCACGTCAGACGATTGAACGAAATGTTTCCGGACCTCATTGAATCGGGAAAAATTATCAAAACGCGGGCGCTTCCCGAAGAGAAAGACGAACCGAATCTCAAGTCTAAGCCGAGAATTGCGTTCGCCTATAACCGGAAAAGCGCGGGGCGTCTCAATGAGATGATCTTGACGATCAATCGGCTGGGCGGTTCGTTCGATAGGGGTTACGGCTAAAAGCGATAAATGGCGGCCAAGCCGTCGCGATCAAAAAGGACGGCACGCTCTGGGCCTGGGGATCGAACCAGGACGGCCAGCTCGGGAACGGGACAAACAGGAACAGTCCAACGCCGGTCCAGATCGGCAAGTGACCTGTTCTTGATCGATAGGGTCGGTACTCCTCGACCCGACCGCCCCGCGCTCCGAGGGCGGGATTTCAGCGCCCGCCGGCTCCCTGCGGCGCTATCGGATCAGGCACACGGTTTTTCAGACGGGGAATCGATTGGAGATAGGCGAAGATCGCGCCGAGATCATCGTCCGTAAGATTACGGAGCGCCGGATAGGGCATCGGCGGCTGAAGCTGGCGTCCTTTGCCCATGACCCTGCCCGAACGGATCGTGTCAATGAACGTCTGGGCTTGCCATTTGCCGAGCCCGGTCTCCGGATCGGGCGTGAGGTTCGCCGTAAAGCTGACGCCCCAGGGGCCGGCCCAGGCGGTCATCGTCGCGGCGACGCTTGTCATCCAAGGCCCGGGGGGTAGTTTGGGAGCCGGCGGCATCACCAACGCCTCCGGGTGACCCGAAAGCATCCGGGCCTGATCAGGCTCCGGACCCGATGGCCCCATTTTCATCGGCGTGTGGCAATCGCCGCAGCCGATACTGTTCACTAGGTACGCTCCGCGTTTCGCATCCCTTGGCTGCACCGGGGCCCCGGCCGCCAAAATGCCGGCGAAGGATCCTAGGGCGATCAGGCCGAGCAGGAAGAATTTCGTGGCGGTGCCTTTCATGGTCTTTCCTCCTTTTGATATTCCAGGATCCAACGCCGGATCAGGCTCACGGCGTCCGCATCCGCAAGCTTTGTTCCCAGCGGTGGCATCTGGTGAAACGGATTCCGCGACGACATCCGGAAGAGGACGGCGCTATGCGCCGGGTCGCCCGGACGGATCAAGTAAGTGTCGCCCGGCTCTTCTCCGGGAATCCGGAATCGGCCGGTCCGATTAATGGCCATCGTGACAGCGGTCCCGCTCGGCGTATTCTCCGCGACCGAGTGCCGCCAGAACATATTCAGAGTCTCCAAAGCTCCGTTCGGATTGTGACAGTTCCCGCAATTGGCATGGAGGTATCCGAGAGCCGCGCGCGCGGTCGGATTTGAGGCTTCGATGCGAATCGGATGCTGGGCCCAAGACCGCGGGTATGACCGGATGAGGCCCCGTTCGATGAGCGTCTGGAGGCTCACCATATCCGAAGACGTCCGTTCCGCATGCGGGGCGTTGGGATCGCGATCCGGAGAGAGCTGGAGGGCGCTGAACCCGAGGATCTCCGTTCTCCGGTTGACGTGGCAAGCCTTGCAGTCAAGGACCCCGGGGATATCATGCCGGAGCCCCGGCTGGATCTCAGCGACGTTTCGCAGCCCTTGTTTGGGCACCAGGGTCGCGTCGCTTTCGTCGGCATCCCAAGCGTAGGACGCAAACATCCACTCCCCGCCGCCAAGTGAGGCGATGAGACGGGTCTCAACACGGCGTCCATGAAACGAGAACTCCTTCCATACCTTGGTGCCCGCGGGGAATTCCCATACGTCAGGATCCGAGGCATCGATGGATGTCTCCGCCGGCAGGAAGATCCAGCGCCTTTTGGCTGCGCCGTCCGACCAGAGAGGATACTGCGGGGAATAAGACAAGTTGCGGGGATCAATCGTCTTCGAGGCGAAGTTCGCGTAGAGCCCTGTCTCGCGGAGATGAGCTGGCGGGTCCAACGTTTCAGGAGAATGCCCCGGCACCGGCAACGAACCCAAGGAGGCAATTCCCCCGATCAGGAACGTTAAAACGGCGGCTGAAAGGGTCAAAAAGGAATAGGATCTATGTCTGATCATTTTGTCGGACACCGAACCGTAGGTGAAATGTCTATCCTCCGTTTTGATCTTCGAAGAAGGAGGAAAAGTCAATTCACTCCCGATAACCAAGAAACGCGCCAACGCCGTCCCTCCCAAGGCAAGGGCCTTGATCACTTCCCGAATTGTCATCGACGCCTTAAGGCCGATGATATGCCAAAATCCTTTCCGTCCTTTGAGAGAGGACTCCGTGCAGATGATCTGTTTTGGTGACTGTTTGGGAGAACGCGCTTAAGTTCGACGAAGGGTTTATATAGAATATCTGACACTCCCAGTATTGGGAGGATCCGTCAGCTGCTAGAATTATTAATAAACAAATATTAATTATTAATTATCAATAAATATTTATTGACAAACAGACACATCTACGCCTATATTGAGTAATGAAGAATGACGGCCCAAGGAGGTCAAGATGGCAAAGGACATTTCCTTGAGAGAACGCTCTTTGGCACGGTTCTTTACAGGGCTTCTTCTCGTAGTCGGGCTCACTTATGCAATTTGTTTCGTCCTGTCGTTACTTTACTTTCCACAAGTCCGGGATCGCATTTTCCATCCCTTAAGCCTGGCTATGCTAATAGGGGCCTTAACCGACTTTTTCGGTCACGGTTTAATTAAACTGCTCTACCTGTTGATCGTTTATCAACTTTTTCGGCTTCTTGGCCTTATTAAGAAGGGTGACCCGTTTAACCAGGAGAGTCCAAAGCGAATCCGGAGCATTGCTTATTACACATTCGGTATAGCCGCTATCAACGTGGTCATGGAGCTGGAGTCAGTCCTCAGCATAGCGAAGTGGGGATTTCCCTATTGGGGTTTTTGGTTAAATCTCATAAGCTTCCTATTGAAAGTAAGTGAGACAGTGTTTTTCGGCCTTGGCATCATAATCATCGCTGTTGTCCTTGAAGTAGGCGTAAGGTTGCAGCAGGATCAGCGCCTGACCGTCTGAGGTTTGACGATGCCGATCGAAGTTAATCTCGACCTGATGATGGTTAAGCGGAAGATATCCCTCACCGAACTCTCGGAGAAAGTGGGAATCACAATGGCCAACTTGTCTATTCTCAAACAAGGACATGCCAGGGCTGTGCGGTTTTCGACACTTGAAAAGATCTGCGAAGCACTCGATTGCCAACCAGGGGACGTTCTTATCTACAAGAAGGAACGATAGCTGACCCTATCTTTTTTGTTTAATGAACCGGACTCAGGATTCAAATGTCGGGGGAGTCGAATCCTTTTGACCCGCTCCCCGTTAAGAGCAGTCGATCCTTAACCTAGAATAAAGCGATCGCCGCGTTCTTGACACCCCTTCCCCGACGGAATACCATCGTCCAGCCGACGGGAGGGCATGGGGCCTGGTGGCCCCTCTCGACTTCAAATCCTTCGAATCGTGCCTGATAATCGCTCAATAGCCTGTAAACTGTTCCCTGCTTTTCCCCTCAACCCCCCGCTTTACCCCACAAATACGTCAAAAACACGTCAATGATTTCGACTCGGTGAAGCCGAGTCCGGAGGGGGATGTCCGGTCGATTTCCGGCTCATTTCTTTCCGCCGCCGTGCGCTGGGACGCCCGCGCCGTCTTCCAACCGTCCTTGAAATCCTCTGAATGGGGTTTCATACTTGTCCGCGGTGGCAAGATGGGACTTTAATAGGAGAGGAGGGGATCCTCCCAAGTTGACTTTGCGAATGAATGTAAAGACAATGGAAAAAAATCAGGGCCTTAATACGAGAAAGGAGGCGGCGTGAACAAACTACGGATCTGGAGTCTGGCGCTCATATTCCTGATGACGGCCGCGCTCTTGCCCGCCCAGCAAGCCACCGTTCAGGAAGAGAAGCAGGTCATCAAGACGTATCCATTTTTCGGCGGGGATCCCACCCCGATCATGACCCGGTCGAGCATGTGGGGCCGCGGTCAGAAGCTGTACCCATACTATTTCATCGACGAGATGAGCGTCGATGGAAAAGACCAGACCTGGAACGTCGTCCGGCTCGAAAACCCGTTTGTCCAGGTTTTCGTCCTACCGGCCGAGGGCGGGAAGCTCATCGGCGCCGTCGAGAAGAGCACCAACAATCCGTTCATTTATTACAACCACGTCCGGAAGTACCGCCAGATCGCCCTCCGCGGTCCGTGGACTTCCGGCGGGATCGAGTTCAACTTCGGGATCCGGGGCCATCAGGCCACGACCGCCACGCCCGTGGACTACCTGACCCGGAAGAACCCCGACGGGAGCGTCAGCTGCATCGTCGGGATCATGGACCTGCCGTCCCGGACCCACTGGAGCGTGACCGTCACGATCCCTCCGGACAAGGCTTATTTCGAGACCAAGTCGCTCTTCTACAATCCGACCCCCCTTGACCAGGCCTACTACGTCTGGATGAACGCGGCCAACAAGGCCGGCGACGACCTGGAGTTCGTCTTCCCGGGGATCCAGTTCATCGGACACGATTACAGCGCCGCGGAGCGGCCCTGGCCCCTCACCGAAGAGGGCCGGGATCTATCCTTTTATAAGAATCACGACTATGAAGGAGCGCCCGGGAGTCTCTTCATCTCTGGCAAACGGACCGATTTCGCCGGGGGATACTGGCACAACAGCCAGTTCGGCTTCGGCCACTGGGCCCTCTACGATGATATGCCGGGCCACAAGTTCTTCCATTGGTCGCTCGCGCCCTCCGGCGCCATCTGGAAAACCCTCCTCACGGACAGCGACGGCCAGTATTTCGAGCCGCAGATGGGCCGGTTGTTCACTCAAGAGGATCACGAATTCCTCGCTCCCTATTCCTCCGATCAGTGGAGCGAGCTCTGGTTCCCCTACAAGAAGATCGGCCCGATGGTCGAGGCCACGCCCTACGGCGCCCTCAACGTCAAGAACGACGGGAGCTCCCTGTTCATCGGATTCTGCGCCTTGCAGCGGGTCGACGAGGACATTGTCGTCCGGGCGAACGGCCGGGAGATCCACCGGGAGCGCCTGACCCTCAAGCCGATGGAGGTCTTCCAGAAGACCCTGACGCAGAAAGTCGAAAAGGGCTCCCTCCAGGTCCAGGTCGGGGACAAGCTGTCCTATTCGGACGATCCGAAGAAGGACCTCATCGAGCGCCCCATCAATTTCCGGGTCTTCGACGAGTCGTCGCTCGAAGGGCTGTACCAGGCGGCCGAGCGCCTGCACAAGGCCCGGGATTACGACCAGGCGCTGGTTAAATACAAAGCCTGCCTCGATAAGGACGCTTTCCATGTGCGCGCCCTGACGCGCGTCGCCGAGATCTACGCCTGGCGCGGGGAATACGAAACGGCCCTGCCGTTCGTCCGCAAGGCTCTCGATTTCACCATGTACGATCCGGGCGCGAACTACATGTACGGCGTCATCAGCCGGAAGCTCGGCCGCTTCGTAGACGCCAAGGAGACGATGGGGTGGGCGGCTCGGTCCATGGAGTACCGGTCCGCCGCTTACGGCCAAATGGCGGAGATCTATCTGATGGAAAACCGCCTCGACCTGGCTCTGGACTACACCAAGCGGTCGCTCGAGTTCAACGTCTCCAACATCAAGACCCTCCAGGTCCAGGCGACGACATACCGGCTCCTGAACAAGACCGACGAGGCCCGTCAGGTCCTGGCCAAGCTCCTGGAGATCGATCCGCTCAACCACCTGGCCCGCTTCGAGCAGCACCTTCTCCAGCCCTCCGCCGAGAGCCTGGCGAGTTTCCAATCCATGATCCGGAACGAGATGCCGCATGAGACGTATCTCGAAACGGCTCTGTACTACGCCAATCTGGGACGCGCCGAGGAAGCCTTGAAGGTCCTCGCCGCCGGGCCCGAATACCCGACCCTTCTGTATTGGCGTGCCTATCTGTTGAAAGACCGGGACGCCGCCCAGAGCAAGGCGATGCTCGCGAAGGCCGAGTCGCTTTCCCCGTACCTCGTCTTCCCCTTCAGGGAGGAATCGATCCCCGTTTTCGCTTGGGCAAAAAGCGCGCTTCCGGACGGCTGGAAGCCGGCCTATTACCTCGGGCTCATCTATTGGGGGAAGACCCGGAGCGATGAAGCCCTCCGGGAAATGGCGGCGTGCGGCCTGAAACCCGATTTCGCCCCGTTCTACGTCACCCGCGGCTACCTGGAAAAGGAAAAGGACATCCAGAAGACGGCCGCTGATTTCGAAAAGGCCCTGGCCGTGGAGGCCAAGGATTGGAGAAACTGGCATCACCTGATCGGACTCTCCAACGAAACGAACCAGTTTGCCAAAGCCCTCCCCCTGGCTCAGAAGGCCGCCAAGCTCTTTCCCGGCGAAAGCGTGATCACCGTGGACCTGGCCCGGACGTACATGAACAACGGACGCTATCAGGACAGCTCCGCCGTCCTCGCCACGGCGACGGTCCTGCCCTATGAAGGCCAGCGCGACGTCCAAACGCTCTTCGTCAGCGGCCTGCAATGTTCGGCCCTCGCCGATATGAAGGCCGGGCGCTTCGCCCAGGCCGTCAAGCGCCTGGAGGCGTCGAAGGAGTATCCGGAGCGCCTGGGAACCGGGCGTCCGTACAATCCGGATTACCGCGTCCAGGACACTCTCCAGCGGATCTGCTACGAAAAGATGAGGAACACGAAGCTGGCCGAAGAGGCGAGAAAGCGGGTCCGGGCGTACCAGGGCCGCGGCGTGCAGGACAGTCCCGAGAGCGTCGAGGCGAAGGTCGAACAGTGGTTCAAGACGACGCTGGCGACCCAGGACGAGCGGAAGGCCCTCGACGAGCTGACCTCGTTCTTCCGGACCGCCCGCCGCAGGGAGGGATGATGAGACTTTTTTCGCGCTCGGGACGTGCCGCCGTCTTCGGATTGGGGATCGTGCTCCTGTGCGGATCCGCCGCCGCGCCTGCGCCGGGTCCGGCGGCCGACCTGAAGTTCGGGATCGGCTCCTGGGACCCCGAGACGTTCGGGAACCACCGGGCGCTCGTCCGGGTCCCGGACAAGGCCGACGCCGTCTGGGCCCATATCCCCTGGCGGCGGAGGGATCCGAACCCCGAGAAAAAGCGGATCATCGTCGTCGACGCGAAAACGCAGGCCCGGGTGAAATTCATCTACGCCGCCGATATCCAAAGGGAATACGGCGACATCGTCTTCCAGCCTTCGACGGCCCCCGGGGACTACTTTGTTTATTATATGCCTTATGAGCGGGCGCTGAGCTGGGGGTCCTATCCGGACTACGTCTATCCCGGTTTCGAGCTGCTGCTCTCGAGCGGCGACAAGTTCACGTACTTGACCTGGCTTGGCCGCTTCGGCCTGACGGCGGACCGCCTGGCCAAAAAGCCCTGGCGATCCCTGCCCCAGGCCGTGGCCACGGAGATCCAGGCCGTCAACGAATTCAACAGCTTCTATCCCATGGAGGTCATCGCCACGGCGGCGGAGACCCGGGACCTGATCGACCGCCACCCGGACGCGGCGTTTCTCCTGTTCCCCGAGGACCGCGCCTTCCCGATCAAGATGAAGAACGACCTTCCCTCCCGGTGGATCGGGACCGGGGTCCGAGACACATTCCAAAGCCGGGCATTACGCGGTGAATATTTCGCTTTCCAGATCGGTCTCTACGCGGCCCGCGCGGATCTGGCCGGCGTCGACGTCGTCTTCGGCGATCTGCGGAGCCCGGGGACGGGGGCCAAGATCCCCGCTTCGGCCGCCGATAGCTTCAACACGGGCGGGGTGGATGTCCGGGGACAAAAGTTCAAAAAGGACCTGGCCGTCCAAAAGGGCACAGTCCAGCCTCTCTGGATCGGGATCCAGGTGCCTCCGGGGATCGCCCCCGGGGCCTACGAGGGTGAAGTCGCGGTCCAGGCCAAGGGATGGAAGGCCCAAAAGGTCAAGGTCCTCCTGGACGTCCAGCCGGACGAAGCGACGGACGCCGGCGACGGCGATCCCTCCCGTTATTCGCGGCTGCGTTGGTTGAATTCCACGATCGCGATCGACGACGAGCCGGTCGCGCCCTATACGCCGCTCAAGGTCGTCGGCCGGACGATCTCCTGCCTGGGACGGACGGTCGTCCTTGCGGAAACCGGACTTCCCGGGCGCCTTCAGAGCCTGTTCGCCCCCGAAGTGACCCATCTGATCGGCACGGCCAGGGACATCCTTTCCCAACCGGTCACACTGACGGTTGAAAGGCCCGGGAACGCCGTTTGGCCGTGGACTCCGGGAGGAGTGGCCTTCCTGAAAAGCGCCGCCGGCGGGGTGACCTGGGAATCCCGGAGCCGGGCGTCGGCCCTGACGATAACCTGTCAGGGCCGGATGGAATTCGACGGTCATCTCGAATTCGACGTCGTCCTGACCGCCGCTCAAGCGACGCGCGTGCAGGATATCCGGCTCGACATCCCGGTCGCCAAGGACGTGGCCAGGTACATGATGGGCCTCGGCGTCGAGGGCGGTTTCCGGCCGGCCCAGCACGTCTGGAAGTGGGACGAGCACAAGCTTCAGGACTCCGTCTGGATCGGCGACGTGAACGCCGGCGTCCAATGCAAGCTCGAGGGCCAGGACGACCGGCCGATCCTGGAGAGCGTCTACAGCCGCTTCAAAGATCTCGCCAAGCCCTTCCTCAGCCCGCCGCCCGCTTGGAACAACGGCGGAAAGGGCGGCTGCCTCCTCTTCGAATCGGGCGACCGGACCTTCCTGTTCCGGGCCACCAGCGGGCCGCGGACGATCGAAGCCGGGGAAGAGCTCCACTTCCGGTTCGCCCTCCTCATCACCCCGCTCAAGCCGATCGATCCGAACAAGCATTTCGGAACGCGGTATTTCCACAACTATCAGCCGGTGGAGGCGGCCTTGAAGGTCGGGGCGAACACGATCAACATCCATCACGGCAACGAGATCAACCCCTACATCAACTATCCGTTCCTTCGGCCGAACGAGCTGCGGAATTACGTCCAGCAGGCCCACGACAAGGGCTTGAAGCTGAAGATCTATGACACCGTCCGGGAGTTAAGCAACCACGCCTCCGAGATCTGGGCCCTGAAAAGCCTGGGCGACGAAGTCTACGCCCGCGGCTCGGGAGGCGGCGTTCCCTGGCTCCAGGAGCATTTCGGCGACGACTACGTCCCGGCCTGGTTCACCCGGAGAACGGACTGCGCCGCGATCGCCACGGGAGGCAATTCCCGTTGGCACAACTACTACCTCGAAGGGCTGGACTGGCTGGCCAAGAACATGAAGATCGACGGCATCTATCTCGACGACGTCGATTTCGACCGCGACGTCATGAAGCGGATCCGCAAGGTCCTGGAGCGGACCCGCCCCGGGGCGCTCATCGATTTCCATTCCTGCAACCACTTCAGCGAGCGCTTTGGATGGGGGAGCTGTGCCAATCTCCATATGGAGCATTTCCCCTACATGGACAGCCTCTGGTTCGGGGAGTATTTCGACTACAACCTGGCGCCGGACTACTGGCTCGTCGAGGTCTCGGGGATCCCCTTCGGGCTGATGAGCGAGATGCTCCAGGACGGCGGCAACGCCTGGCGGGGCATGCTCTACGGAAGCGTTTCCCGGCGCAGCCTGCCGACCCAGATGTGGAAGGTCTGGGACGAGGTCGGGATCCGGGCCAGCAAGATGTTCGGCTACTGGAGCCCCTCGACTCCGGTCCGGACGGGCCGGGACGACGTCCTGGCGACCACCTATGTCGGAGCGAAGGACGTTCTGATCGCCGTGGCCAGCTGGGCCCCGACCGCCGTCCCATGCCGGCTCCGGATCGATTGGGCCAAGCTCGGGATGGATCCCGCGACGGCGACGCTGCGGGCGCCGGCGATCAAGGACTTCCAGGAGGAGGCCCAGCTCAAGCCGGGCGACGAGATCCCGATCGAGCCGGGAAAGGGCCGCCTTCTTATCCTCAGCCGGAAATAGGGATATAATTCCCATCCCAGGCGGGCCCGATGAAACATAGCCTTAGAGCGGCGGTTCTCATCCTGTGCTGCCTCGGGCTCCTCGCTCCTCTCCTGACCGGCCTCGGCCGGCAGGAGACGAACCTCCCGCCCCAGATTCGCGATTTCCTGAAGCTCACCGCCTACGTCATCCTTCCCCAGGAGAAGGAAGTTCTCCTGAAGCTCGTGACGGAACGGGACCGGGAGATCTTCATCGAGAGCTTCTGGAAAGAGCGGGACCCCACGCCGGGAACGCCCCAGAACGAATTCAAGGACGAGCTGGTCAAGCGTTTCCAGCACGTGAACAAATTCTACAGCCGAAGCACGGTCCGGGAAGGCTGGATGACGGACCGGGGAAGGATCTACATGATCCTCGGCGAGCCGGTGAGCCACCATGATTTTTCCAGCCGGCCCGGACTCCAACCCTGCGAGGTCTGGTATTACTACGGCGACGTCAAGAAGGGCCTGCCGGCGTATTTCGGCCTCGTCTTCTTCCAGCGAAGAGGCACCGGGGAGCTCCGGCTCTACGATCCCGTCTCGGACGGCATGACCAGTCTGTTGACCAACGCGGGGAACGTTCCGTTCGATGACTACCGGGCGCTCTACGCGCGGCTGGTGGAGCTGGCTCCGGATCTGGCCCCCGTGGCCCTGTCGATCGTCCCGGGGGAGATCCCCGCCAACTTCATGCCCTCGCCCCAGGAGGCCATCCTTCTCGCCAATATCCTCGATCTGCCGAAAAAGGCGGTCAATCCGAGCTATGCGACCCATTTCCTGGACTACAAGGGGCTGGTCAGCACGGAGTACATGTCGAATTTCGTCGACAGCACGGCCTGCGTGGATCTCGCTAAAGATCCACTCACGGGCTTGACCTTCCTCCATTTCTCCATCGCCCCCAAGACCGTCAGCTTCGATTTCCACGCGCCCAAGAACCAGCACTTCTGCAATCTCCAGCTCAACGTCAGCCTTCGGCAGGGGCAAACCGTCATCTACCAATACGCGAAGGATTTCCCGGTCTATTTTTCGCAGGAGGAAGCCGACCGGATCGCCGCGAACGGGATCTCGGTCGAAGACTCGTTTCCTATGATCGAGGGGCGGTTTCGGCTGGTCGTTCTGCTCCAGAATTCAGTGGGGAAGGAGTTCACGATCTTCGAGCAGGACGTGGAGGCTCCCGCCTCGGTGGAACGGACCCGGCTGGCGGGTCTCGCGGCCGGATACGGAGTTCGGGAGTACGGACGCGGCGTCTCGCTCCCTTACGCGCTCCTGGGGAGGAAGCTGCTCGTCGATCCGTCCCGCACGATCTCTTCGAAGGAGAGCCTCTCCTTTTTCCTCTCCCTCTCCGGAGTGACGGAGGCGATCTGGAAAGAGGGCCGGGTGATCGTGACCATCGCCGGCTCGAAAACCGGTCCGTCGGGCCCGAAAACCCTGACCATCCCCCTTCGGGCCGAGCCCCTGGGCCAGACCTGGATCCATTTCCAGAGTCTCCCGCCCGGAGAGCTGCCCCCGGATTACTACACCGTGACGGCGACGCTCCAGGACGGCTCCGGCAATACGCTCGATGAGCAGGGAAGCCGATTCATCGCCTCTCCTCTCGAGGAGATCCCCCATCCCATCGCCCAGGCGAAAATGATTCGGGCGGCGAATCCTGCTCCGTTCTACGTCATTCTGGCCGGCCAGGCGGACAAGGCCGGCCGGACGGAGACGGCCGAAGCCTGGTACGAGCGGGCCATCGCCTCGAGTCCCGACGGCCGGAAGGGAGCGGTCGAATACGCCCGGCTCCTTCTCAAGGTCGGCAAGCCGGAGAAGAGCCTGGCCGTCATCGAGAGGGCCAAGGACGACCCGGCCTCGCGGTTCGATTATTTGCTGATCAAGGGGAGGGCGGCCATGGCCCTGGGACGGACCGCGGAGGCGGTCGAGGCCCTCCTGGAGGGGAACAAAATCTATAACAGCGACACCCTCCTCCTGAACTCCCTCGGCACCTGCTACGCCCGACTCGGCCAGAAGGACAAGGCCCTCACGGCCCTGCGGGCCTCTCTGCGGCTGGACCCGAAGCAGGACGAGATCCGAAAGTTCGTCGCCGAGATCGAAAAGACGCCTTCGCCGACGGAATATATGGATTAATCGGCGGTTTTCTGCTATTAATTAGTCGTGAAGCATGATCTCTGGATCATTTTTAAAGACGACGTCCAGAAGATTTTCGATCACTTCAGCTCGACGTTCGACCTGAAGATCCTGTTCTATTCGGTCGGAGGGGAGATCATCAAGGTCGGACACAATCGGCCCAATTCTCTCTACTGCCGGCTCACCCAGGACAAGCTCTTCGGGATCAACGCCTGCCTGGACATCGACCGGGAGGGCCGGGAAAAGGCCAAGAAACTCGGTAAAACCGTCGGCCATTTCTGCCACGCGGGGATCAAGGACATTTTCACGCCGGTCTTCAGCGAAGGACATCTCCTGGGGTATATCGGATTCGGCCAGTTCCGCCAGAGCGGCAAGGTCCCCCCGAAGGTGATAGCGGAGTGGATCCAGAGGGGACTGGATCCGGCCGAGCTCACGCGAGCGTATCTCCAGCTTCCTTATTTTTCGAAAGAAAAAGAGGCCGACATCAAGGAGCTCTTCTCTTTTCTGTTCAACTATATCGTCTCGCAACAGATGATCGCCGCCAAAGGCGACCTGATCCTCCACAAAGCCCTGTCCTACATCCAAGCCCACATCGACGGGCCGATCCGTCTGGGCGATGTGGCCGCGGCCGTCGGCCGAAGCCGTTCGACGGTCTCCCATCTGTTCAAGGAAAAATTGCGCACGGGCTTTAAAAAAACCGTCCTGGACAGCCGATTCGACAAGGCCCAGGAATACTTCCGGACCGCGCCCCATCTCAAGATCAAGGAAGTCGCCGAGAAGGTCGGTTATGATGATCCGTTGCATTTTTCCAGGATCTTTAAAAAACATCGCAAGATCTCGCCGCGCCAGTACATCCGGGCGATGGCTCGCGGGTAATTTTCGCATGCCCGACCCCGGAGACATATCCTTTTCGCCGGAAAACGGCATTTTAATCCATATTTTCCCCCGATAATTCCATTGAATTGTTTTTCCCATCCAAGGTAAATTTAATCCATTGCCCTCAACAAGGAGATAGAGATGCGCAAAATATCGATTCTCTTTCTGATGATTTCGCTTGCCCTTCCCGTACTGGCCCAGCAGGACAGAGCGGGCAATATCTATGGCAAGGTCGTCGATCAGCAGGGCGGCCCCCTGCCCGGCGTTACGGTGACGCTGAGGGGCAGTCTCCTCGCCCCGGTCACTCAGCTGACGACGGCGGAAGGCAATTTCCGCTTCCTCTCGATCCCGCCGGCCAAGGATTACAGCCTCAAGGCGGAGCTCGCGGGATTCAAGACGAAGACCGAAGAGGGGATCAGCACGAGCGTCGGGAGCAACGTTACGCTGAAGATCGTGATGGAGGTCGGCGGCCTGAACGAAGAGGTCATTGTGACGGCTAAGATGCCGCTTGTCGATCCCAAGAAAACATCGACGACCATGAACGTCGAGCAGTTTCTCATGCAGTCCCTGCCGACGTCCCGGGACACTCTGAGCGTCATGGAATTCGCCCCGGGAGTGACTCCCTACAAAGTGTTCGTGGGAGATTCCAACACCGGGTTGATGAACAACGCCGGAGCCCGGGGAACGGTGGACAACTCGTTCGGCGTCTATACGATCGACGGAAACATGGTCGAGGGCGGCTATTACGACATGGACCAGTGGGAAGAGGTCCAGGTCAGCATCGGCGGGGCCGACGTCACCCGGCGGACGGGCAACCTGACCATGAACATGGTCACCAAGCGCGGCGGCAATAAATTCTCCTTCGCCGGACGGTTCTACGTCTCGGACAACTACTTCCAGTCCAACAACCTCACGGACGACCTCAAGAAGCAAGGGATCGCGGGGACGAACAGGATCGTCCTGAACAAGGATTATGGATTCAATTTCGGCGGGCCGATCATCGTCGACAAGGTCTGGTTCTGGGCGGCTTACGGCGTCCAGGACACGAACCGGCTCGGCATCACCAACTCCCAGGAAAAATACGTCCTCACGACGTATAACGCCAAATTGAATTTCCAGATCCTGCCCCAGAACCGGCTTGAGCTCTGGGTCAGCACCAACGAGAAAATGGGCATCGGCCGAAGCACCGGGCCCACCGACCCGGTCGGATATACGCAGAGAGCGCCCTTCCATTTCGGGACGCCGACCTGGCGGGTCGGCGACGAACATATGTTCGGGGATTCCCTCTTCGTTTCGATTTCGGCGTTGGGCGGAAACGCGGGCTATATTTTGGACCCGGGGAGCAATTCCAACGCGGACCTGCTCGGGATCTATAACCAGGGATCGGGCGTTTGGACCCGGCGGGCGAACTTCGACGGAAATTCCCAGCCTCGGTACAATTTCAACTTCCTGGCCAATTATTTCAACGACAAATTCCTGGGCCTCGCCCACGAGATCAAAGCCGGCTTCAGCTGGGAAACGACGGCGATGGACGCGTTCCCGAAAAACAACGTCGTCAAGAACATCAACTTCCTCACCAAGACGGTCGATATGACCGGGGACGGACTTCCGGATGTCGTTCCGAACCTCGTCCGGCTCGATTTCCAGCGATGGGGGATGAACAATTACGGCCGCTATCTCAGCGGCGGTTTTTTCAGCGACACCATCACCAAAGGGCCGTTCACGCTCATCCTCGGGGCTCGGTATGACTACATCACCGTGTATACCAATCCCATCAGCGTCATCAATTCGGTCCTTCCCGATACGACCGGCTGGAAAACCGATTTCACTTCCGCGACGGCCGGCGCGGTCGACAAGCTCATCCCCGGGTTCTCGACCCCGAAGATCAAGCCGGATTATGGCTGGGGCTTTTTCTCGCCGAGACTCGGCCTGACCTGGGATGTCAGCAAAGACGGCCGCACGGTCGCCAAGTTCACGCTGAGCCAATATGTCGGAGACGGCCTTCTGGCGCAGGTCGGAGAAGCGGGGAATTTCCTCCCGCTCGGGGTCGGGGCCACGCTCAATTTCTGGTGGCTGGACAACAACAGCGACTCGAAGATCGATTACGCGGAGCTCTATTGGCACAACTTGAAGACCTATGCCCCCTATCGGGCGTTCGATGACGGCGGCAATTTCGTCGGCAATTGGAACGAGATGAAGAACGTCATGTGGGGCAGCTTCGATCCCGCCAATCCGACGCAGACGACGAGCCCGACGACGGTGATGGACAAGAGCATCCGCTGCGAACGGGTCCGGGAGGCCAGCTTCTCCCTGGAACACGAGTTCCTGCCTGATTTTTCCGGTTCGGCCGCCTTCACGTATTGCATTTTCGACCAGCCGAACTGGACCCTCAACTACTGGCCGGACACCGGGATGATCCAGAGCAAGAACGACTATATCGAGGTCGGCAAGATCCCCGCCCAGGTCGGTCCCTACAGCACGGGAGACGCCGCCGGCAAGCCGTATTATCTGCTCAAGAAGGAGATCACCTCGACCGTCTACCGGATCAAGATGCAGCGGCCCGATTACGGCCGCAATTACTATGAGGTGACGTTCACGGCGAACAAGCGGTTGTCCCACAACTGGATGGCCAACGCTTCCGTGACCCTGTGCAAGGATTCGCTCTTCTACGGGGCCAACGGCTATCTCAATCCGACCAACAATTGGGCGACCGAAGGGCAGCCCTCCTACGCCCGCATCCCCCGCTGGATGTTCAAGTTCCAGGGGATGTATCGCCTGCCTTGGGGCATCAACGCCGCTTTGACGGTCTATGGCCGCGAGGGCTGGATCAACGATGAATCCGTGACGATCAACAATATCAACGCCCCGAACTCGACCAGCCGGAGCATTTCGGTCAGCCTCAGCAAATACGGCAGCTTGAGAATGGATCCCCTCTTCAGCACGTCCTTCCGGCTGGAGAAAGGGATCAAGGTCGCCGACAAAGGGACGATCTACTTCATGGCTGACGTTTTCAGCCTCTTCAACGCCGCGACCATCATTGCCCGGGCGAACCGCTCCGTGGGGACCTACTACGTGCACGACGGTTCGTTCGTCGCCAACGCCCAGAGCTATGTCCCCAGCGAGACCCTCGCTCCCCGGCACGTGAGGTTCGGGCTTCGGTTTGAGTTCTAAGGAACGGTCTTTCGCCGGGCAGGGAGAATCTGTTGAGGGGTATCTCCGAATGGAGAGCCCCTGATTTTTCTCCAGAAGCGGATCCGGGAAGGACGGCCGTGATCGTCCGACGAACCGCTCGCGGATCGATTTGCCCTTCATTTTTCAAGGTCAACGTCCATGCTTGAGAGGACGATCGCCATGCACCTCAAGGGAAATATCACATGCCGGATCCTGTCGTGTCTCGTCATCGCCGGGCTGTGCCTGGCCGGGGCCGCCCCCGGCGGATCCGCGGCGCCCGCCCCGAACGCGCGCGGTTGGTGGCCGCAGTCCTATACGGTCCAGCGCGATGACGCGGCCGGAACGCTCACGGTCTCGACGCCCTACTACACCTTCCAGCACGACCTCAAGCGGGGCGGCGCCCTCTCCAAGGTGGCCCTGACCCACGGCCGGGCGGCGAACCTGCTCCTCCGGCCGGTTGAGACGCGGATCCAGCTCGCCCGGCCCGACGGGGCGGCTTCCGAGCTAGGCACGCCGGGGGACCGCTTCAGCGACGTCCGGTCCGCCCGCCCCTCGGTCGAGTTCCAGCAAGCGGGGAAGAACGTGACGGTGACGGTCGAGACGCCGCTCACCGACGAACAGGGCCGGGCTTCGGGCGTGGAGTCCAAGACCGTCTACGAATACCGGTGGGGCTATGTCAAGATCCACAAGGAGCTCCGGGCGACCAAGTCTTCCCTCAAAGTCCGGAATCTCTGCGTCCTCTCGACCGTCCTTGATCCGACGCTTTCGAGCTACGGCTACCGGCCGGGTGTCGTCGAAGAGATGGGCCCCAATCCCCACAGCTGGCAGACGGGCCAGATCCGCCGTTGGGGCCAGATCCGTCCGGGAACCCATCTCGACCTGCCCTTCCAGACCCGCCATATCCCGCGCTACCTCGTCCTCGCCGATCCCGGCCGGGAAGGGATCGAATGGTTCGTTTCCGACGACCTCTCCCAGTGGGATTTCCAGATGACCGGGAAGCCCGGAGACGGTTTCTGCGAGGTCAGCGCGAGCGCCAATCCGCCGGGCGTGGCCGTGTCGATCTTTCCCGTGGATCTCTCCCCCAGCTTCGTCCTCCCCAAGGGCGGGGCCGTCCCCCTGAGCGGAACGCTCGCGTTCGACTACTACCTGGCCGTCCCGATCCTGGAGGGCCGGGCGTCGAAGCCCTGGCTCCACCAGTCGTTTCGCGGCCTGCGCGACGACGCCGGGTCGGTCATCACGCCCGAGCAGATCAAGCAGTGGGCGGCCGACGGCGTCCGGGAAGTGACGGTCCACAACGACGGCGATAGGTTCAAGGACGGCGTGTTCTGGCGGGACGGAAGCTATCCTCCGTATCCCCCCGATATGATGAAAAAGATGGACGCGAACATCGCCCTCAGCCACGAGGCCGGGATCCGGATCGCGCCGTATTTCTCCAACCACGAACTCCACCAGAGCACGGAGGCGTTCCAATCGCACGGCGAGGAATGGGGCCGGAAACCCGACGACGTCGGAAGCCTCCGGCCCAACACCTACTACGGCGCCCACATGTGCTTCAAGTCGGGCTGGCTGGATTTCTTCAAGTCCTCGGTCGACCGGGTCCTGAAGAACCACAAGTTCGACGGCGTGTACTATGACTGGAACATCGCCATGTTCTGCAACAATCCGCTGCACGTGGGGAAGACCTCCAACGGCGTCCCGGCCGAGACCGGCGTGGGGGGTTTTGCCGTTTCGCCCACGGGGCACTGGGACATCGATGAGCTGATCGACCTCTCCGAATGGACCCGTGAGCGTGTCGGGCCGGAGGGTCTGTTCATCATCCACAACACCCTGGTCCCGATGTTCGTCACCGAGAATTTCGCCAGCCACGTCGTCGGCCTGGAGTTCACTTACAGCAAGCTGTTCTCCGATTTCCCGGGACTCGAAGAGCTCCCCCTGGAGTGGAATTTTCCCGGCTCGCGCCCGCGGGGGATCATCGCCAGCGGGACGATCGACCGGAACGCGCCGCGGCGGATCACCAAGCTCCATGCCTTGGCCGCCCTGATGACCAACGTCACCCCATGGCGGGCGAATCCCGAGACGGTCGAGCTGTACAAGATCCTGCGTCCCCTGGGCGATCTCGAAGGCTACCGGTTCGAGGACTGGCGGTCGCCGGCGGTGGTCCTGGACGGCCGCCGCTGCTACTCCGCGGTGTTCAGCCGGCCCGGCGAGACGTACCTCCTCCTGGCGAACTTCAATTCCGAGCCGAAGACGGTGACCTGCGCCGTCAAGCCGGCCGGATTGCCCCACCCGCTCAAGTCGATCGTCTCCGCGGAGGTCGTCGGCTCCGGCCCGGCCCCGGCCCTCTCCGCAGCCAACCTGGCCGGACCGGGCGAATCGATCCTCCTTCCGGCCGATGGAGCGCTCTTGTTACGTCTGAAATGACCGTTCGCCGAAGGCGACCGGGAAAGGACGGCGAGAAATATGGATGATCATCGACCATCCCGGCGGATTTTGGGCGGCCTTTTCGGCGCGAGCCTCGTGCTGGCCGCGACCCTGTTCTCCGCGCCTCCGGCGGCGACCCGGGGCACCTGGCCCCAAAAGACCTCCGTCGCCCGGGACGACGCGGCGGGGACGCTGACGCTCTCGACGCCATACTACGCGGTGACGCATGACCTCAAGAAGGGCGGGGCGATCTCCAAGATCGCCTACCGGAACGGGAAGGCGGCCAATCTCCTCGTTCAGCCCATCGAGGCGTCCGTCCAGATCGAGGATAAGAGCATCACCGCCCCATACAGCGGGCCGGGCTCGCTTCCCCTCTTTAGCGACGTGAACGACGCGTCCCCGGCTGTCACGCACCGAACGTCCGGCGGCTCGGAGATCGTGACGGTCCGGTCCCGCCTCCTCGACCGGACCGGCAAGGACTCCGGCGTCGCGACGCTGACGACGTACGCGTACCGCTGGGGATACATCAAGATCCACAAGGACGTCGTCTTCCCCGACGCCCCGGTCCGGATCAAGACCCTGGGGATCGTCACCACCTCCCTCCACCCGAGCCTGTCCGAATACGGCTACCGGAACGGGGCCCAGGAGCGCGTGTTCGCCAACCTCTGGAGCTGGCGGAGCGAGATCATCCAGTGGCGGAAGATGCGGCCGGGGACCCAGCTCGACAACTTCCTCCAGACACGGCACCTGCCCCGCTACCTCGTCTTCGCCAATCCCGGCGTGGAGGGCCTGGAGTGGTTCGTCGGCGACGACCTGTCCCAATGGGACTACCAGATGACCGGCCAGGCCGGGACGAGTTTCGGCCAGGTCTCGTCGGCGTCCAATCCGCTGGGCGTGGCCGTTTCGCTCTCTCCCGTCAGCCTTTACAAAGGATCGGTCGCCGTCAAGGGGACCTACGCCTTCGACTATTACCTGGGGATGCCGATCCTCGAGGGCCACGCCTACGCCCCCTGGCTCAACCAGCGGGTCGCGGTCAACGGCGGAAAGTGGGTCACCGAAGAGGAGATCAAGAAGTGGGCGGCGGATGGGGTCAACGTCGTCACCCTTCACAACGACGGCCCCGCGAAGGACGGCCTCTTCTGGCGGGACGGGAGCTATCCGCCGTATCCCCCGGAAGAAATGAAGAAAATGGACCAGGTGATCGATCTCTGCCACAAGTACGGGATCAAGATCGCCCCCTATTTCTCCAATCATGAGCTGTTCGGAACGGTCGAGGAATACAAGCAGCACGGCGAGGAATGGAAGCGGATCGTCGACGACACGGGGACGAACATCGACTGGCAGTACGGATATTACATGTGCCTGAAGTCCGGCTGGCTCGACTTCTTCAAGCTGTGCGTGGACCGGGTGCTGAAAAACCACAAGTTCGACGGGATCTACTACGACTGGAACCTGGCCCTCTACTGCAATAATCCGCTCCACGTCGGGAAGACGTCCAACGGCGTCTCCGGCGACAAGGGCCTCGGCGCCCTGGCCCTATCGCCCACAGGCCATTGGGACCAGGACGAGCTCATCGACCTCGTGGAATGGACGCGGCAGAGGGTCGGTCCCGACGGACTGGTCCTTCTCCACGACACGCTCGTGCCGATGTTCGCTACGGAGAATTTCGCCGATTACGTGGTCGGGATGGAATTCGGCTATGCCACGGTCTCGGAATCCTTCCCCAGGCTCTGGGAGCTTCCCCTGGAATGGAACTTCGTCGGAGCCCGGTCCCGGGCCGCGATCTCGGGCGGGATCATCGATCGCCGGGCCCCGCGGCGCCTCCACCAGCACATGGCCTTGTCCGGCCTTCTCACGGCGGTGGCCCCGTGGCGGGCGACGCCGGAGGCTTCAGCCATGTTCAAGCTCCTCCAACCTCTCGGGGACATCGAGCGGTTCCGGTTCGATGATTGGCGGAATGGAGCCGTCCGGCTCGACGGGGCGGATTGCGCCTCCGCCGTCTACAGCCGTCCCGGGGAAAGCTTCGTCATCCTGGGCAACTTCAACGCGGAAGCGATGACCGTCACCTGCCGGATCCGGCCGGACGCCTTGTCCTCGCCGCTTCCGGCGATCGCCTCGGCCGATCTCGTCGCCGGAGCCCCGTCCGTCCGCCTCGACGGGGCGCGGCTCGCGGGAGACGGCGAAAAGGTCACGATCCCCGGCGACGGAGCCGTCGTGATCAGGATCAAATAGGACATCATCCAGACATATCCGTGGAAAGGAGACGCTTCATGAAAACGACCGACCGTTCCCGGAGGACCAAACCGGGCCGGGGCCTGATCGGGCTGCTGTTCCTGACGACGATTTTCGCCGGACAGCTTCCGGCCCAGCCGTCGACGCCGAAGAGCGCCTGGCCGCAGGACTATACCATCCGGCGCGATGATGCGGCCGGAAAGCTCATCCTGTCCACGCCCTATTACACCATCCAGCATGACCTGAAAAGGGGCGGGGTCATCGAGAAGATCAGCCTGACGAACGGGCGGGCGCCCAGCCTGATCCTCTCGCCCATGGAAAGCACCATCCGGCTGAAGATGGTGACGAGCGCCATCCCGGCCAATCCTCCCGCCCCCGCGGTAAAGCCCCAGCCCGCCGGGACGCCCGCTCCCGCGGCTCCCGCCGCGAAGCCCGGCCAGCGCGGCGGCGCAGGCCGGGTCCAGGACACCTTCAGCGACCTGAATTGCGCGACCCCGACCGTCGTCCAGACGAAGGACGGCAAGACCGTCATCGTCACCGTTGAGGCTCCGTTGCTCGACCGGACAGGGAAAGCCTCGGGCGTCGCCCTCAAGACGGTCTACACTTACCACTGGGGATATCTCAGGATCCACAAGGAGTTCCGGGCGATCAAAGACCCCGTCAAGGTCCGCAGCGTCTCGATCCTCTCGACGCTCGTCGATCCCAGCCTCACGGACTACGGCTGGCGGCCGGCCGTGTTCGAGGAGATGGGGGCGACTCCGCACGCCTGGCAGACCGGACAGATCCGCCAGTGGGGCAAGATCCGGCCCGGGACGCACTTCGACCTCCCGTTCCAGACGCGTTACGTCCCCCGGTACGTCGTCCTGGCCAATCCCGGGATCGAAGGCCTGGAATGGTTCATGGCCGACGACCTGTCCCAATACGATTACCAGGTCACCGGCACGCCGGGAACGGGGTATTGCGAGCTCCGGCCGAGCGTCAATCCTCTCGGCATCGCCGTCACGATCAATCCCCTCCATCTCTCCCCGAGCTTCGACCTGCCCCAGGGCGGATGGGTCCCTCTCCAGGGGACATGGACGTTCGACTCCTTCATCGGGGTCCCGATCCTGGAAGGGCACGCGAACAGGCCCTGGCTGAACCAGTCCTACCGAGTGAACAAGGGCGGCTGGGTGACCGAGGAGGAGATCAAGAAGAACGCCGAGAACGGCGTCGTGACGATGCACCTCCACAACGACGGCGACGCCAACCGCGACGGGCTGTTCTGGAGGGACGGGAGCTATCCTCCCTATCCTCCGGCCGAGATGAAGAAGATGGACGCCGTCATCGACCTGATCCACAAGTACGGCATGAAGACGGCCCCCTACTTCTCCAACCATGAGTTCCACCAGAGCAACGAAGTCTTCTGGCAGAAATCCGAGGAGTGGGGCCGCAAGCCGGACGACCAGGGGAACCTGCGGCCGAACTTCACCTACGGCGCCCACATGTGCCTGAAATCCGGATGGCTGGACTATTTCAAGTTCACCGTCGACCGGGTCCTCAAGAACCACAAGTTCGACGGCGTGTACTACGACTGGAACATCGCCATGTACTGCAACAACCCCCTCCATGTCGGGAAGACGACGACGGGGGTCGTCCCCGACAAGGGCCTTGGGGCCTTCGCCATGTCGCCGACCGGGCACTGGGACATCGAGGGGCTGCTCGACGTCGTGGAATGGACCCGCGAGCGGGTCGGCCCGGACGGGGTGGTCATCCTCCACAACACCCTGGTCCCGATGTTCGCCACCGAGAACTTCGCCTCCTACGTGGTCGGGATGGAATTCACCTACGGGACGATCAAGACCGGCATCCCGCGCCCCGAAGAGCTGCCGCTCGAATGGAACTTCGTCGGCGCCCGGCCGCGAGCCGTCATCGGCTACGGGACGATCGCCCGGGACGCCGAAAAGAGGATGTACCAGCTCCACGCCATCACCACGCTGATGACCTCCGTCGCCCCCTGGCCGGCCAGCGAAGAGGCGATGGCCCTGTACAAGATCCTCAAGCCCCTGGGCGACATCGAGCAATACAAGTTCGAGGACGGGCGGAACCAGGCCGTCAAGCTCGACGACCGCGACTGCCTGACCGCGATCTACGGGAAGGCGGGCGAGGCCTATGTCCTCCTGGCCAATACCCAGCCCCAGGCCAAGAAGGTCCGCCTCCGGATCGACGCCAAGAAGCTTCCGGTCCCGCTCGCGGCGGTCGGCGCGGCCGAGATCATCGGCAAGGGCGCGGCGACGCTCCAGGCGGGGAACCTGGCCGGAAACGGCGAGGAGATCGCGATTCCGGCCGACGACGTCGTCTTGATCCGGATCAAATAGCCGCTCCCCGGGGCGGTCGAGGAGGAAGGCATGGCGGTCAGGAAGGATTTCTCTGCCCGAAGAATGGGGCTCGCGGCCGCGATCGCCTTGGCAGCCATCGCGGCCGGCGGGGGAGCGGCGGCCAGCCGGACGGAGGCGCAAAAAAAGATCGAATCGACCGATCCGGCGCTGCGGCTCCGGTGGTTCGATCAGCACCTCGCGATGAAGGCCGCTTCACCGTATAAGGACCTGAAGTGGGACTATCTCGGCCCGGACATCATCAGCGGCCGCGTGACGGATGTCGCCGTCCCGCCGGGCGCGCCGCGGACGATCTATGTTTCGTCCGCGTCGGGCGGGGTGTGGAGGTCGGTCAACGCGGGCACGACCTGGGAACCCATCCTGGAGAACGGCATCTCGGGCTCGATCGGGGACATCGCCGTCGCCCCATCGGATCCCAACGTCCTGTGGGTCGGATTGGGCGAAGCGAACATCCTCCGCAGCTCCCTTCCGGGAGCGGGTGTTTACAAGTCCGTCGACGCGGGCAAGACGTGGACCCACACCGGTCTCACCGCGACGCACACCATCGGCCGGATCGTCATCCACCCCACGGACCCCCAGATCGTCTACGTCGCGGCCTCCGGTCACGAATGGACCTTCCATCCGGACCGGGGCGTCTACAAGACCGCCGACGGAGGCGCGACCTGGTCCAAGGTCCTGTCCATCGACGACCAGACCGGGGCGATCGACCTGGTGATGGATCCCGCGAATCCGGAAACCCTCTATGCCGCCACGTGGCAGAGGATCCGCCGGCGGTGGAGCGATCCGAACAACAAGCCCGGATATCAGGGGAGCGGCATCCACAAAACCACGGATGGCGGCCGCACTTGGCGTCCGATCAACGCGGGGCTTCCCCAGGCCGATTTGCGCGGCCGGATCGCCCTGGACGTCGCCCGCTCCCGGCCGGGGACGCTTTACGCGCTCGTCGACAACCAGACTCGCCTCCCCAAGCCGAAGCCGGACAGGGAGCCGCGGATCGCCGCGGCCGAAACACTCCGGCCCAACCTCAAGAGCGGTGAGGTCTACCGGTCCGAGGACCGGGGCGAGCATTGGACCAAGGTCAGTCCCGAGGACAGGTCGTTCGCCGCGATGTACATGTACGCGGACAACAACTGGTTCGGTTGGGGCTACACCCAGATCCGGGTCGATCCCTCCGATGCGAACACCGTCTATGTCCTTGGGGTCGGGTTGATCAAATCCACGGACGGGGGCCGGTCCTTCACCAAGCTGACCTATCCCAATCTCCACGTCGATCACCACGCCCTCTGGATCGACCCTGCCGATCCCAAGCACCTCGTCGAGGGGAACGACGGCGGGTTGAACATCTCCTACGACGGGGGGGCGACTTGGCAGTGGTGCCGAAACCTTCCCATCTCCCAGTTCTACAGCCTCGCCGTGGATATGGAGAAGCCTTTCAATGTCTACGGCTCGACCCAGGACCACGCCTGCTACAAAGGCCCGGTGACCTACCGGCCCCGCGTCGAGTCGTGGGACCGCGGTCCGAGCCCCTGGACGACCATGCCCGGGGGAGAATACAGCTCGGTCGCGGTCGATCCGACCGATTCGAAGATCTATTATTCCGGGAAGGTCACGCGCTCCGAGCTCGTCGACGGAGCCTGGAAGAACATCCGGGTCTCCCCGGCCGCGGAGGACGGGGCGCCGCCGTTGCGGGCCCAGTCCCTGGGCCCGTTCGTTCTTTCCCCCCACAATCCCTCGATCATATACGCGGGCTTCCAGTACGTGTTCCGGTCCCTGAGCCGGGGCGACCGCTGGGAGCGGATCAGCCCCGACCTGACCTACAACAATCCGGCCCAGCAGGACGATGTCTCCTTCGCGACGATCACGTCCATCTCGGAATCGCCGCTGAAGTTCGGCCTCCTCTATGCCGGGACAGACGACGGACGCGTTCAGGTGACCCGGGACGGCGGCCGGACCTGGACAGACATCAGCGCCGGGCTGCCGTTCAATAAGCATGTCTCCCGGGTCACCGCCTCGGCCTACCGGGAGAGCGTCGTCATCGTCTCCCTGAACGGCTTCCGGGACGACGATCTCGCTTCCTACCTCTTCAAGTCCTCCGATTTCGGCAAGACCTGGACCGATCTCTCGGCGGGAATCCCCGGCGGGGCGGTTTGCGTCGTCCGGGAGGATCCCAAGAAAGAGAACGTCCTCTATGCCGGGACGGATTTCGGGGTGTATGTCTCGACCGACGGCGGGGCGACGTGGCTGACCCTGGGCGGCAACCTGCCCACGGTCTATGTCCAGGACCTCGTCGTCCATCCCCGGGACCCGCTCCTCGTGATCGCGACGCACGGGCGGGGGATGTTCGTGATCGACGTCTCGAGGATCCGGAGGTGAACATGAACACATCCAAAGTCATCCGGTTTCGCTGCTTCGTCCTGGCCATGGTCCTCGGCCTCGCCGCCGGGAACGGTCTGTGGGGCTGGGGAGGCAAACCGCACGCGGTCATCACCCGGGCCGCCCTCGAGGCGCTGCCGGGCTGGGAGAAGGAGATCTGGGCGGCGGTCATCCCTAAGATCATCGATGAGTATTGCCGCATCCCCGATTTCTATCTCAGCCGGCCCGACCTGGCCGGCTACGCGATCCTGGATGACTACCAGGTCAAGTTCACGGAGTACGACTACCGCATCCAGCAGGAGTTCTTCATCCGGAACGGCCATTACCACCTTCCCTGCGACCAGAAGATGAATTTCCGGATCTATGAGTTCTTCCTCGAGCGGATCGTCGCGTCCCTGAAGGCCAAGAAGGTTGAGGACGCGGCGAAATTCGCCGGGGTCCTTCTGCACGTCATCGAGGACTTCAGCGCCCCCTCTCATACCGTGACCGGGGACAACCAGTTCTACCTGTTCATGCAGTTCCTGCCGCCGCCCGAGAAATTCAAGTACGCCCGGCTGCACGGACCGATCGAGTCGGGGAATGTCTCGGCCGCCATCCCGGATTACCGGCCGAAGCTCCTCGGGGCGAGCCCCTCCGAAGCCGCCTTCCACCTCCACCGCCTGATGAACCAGAACATCATCCAGGCGCGCGGCAAGGTGATCCCGATCATCCAGGCTATCTACCGCGAGGACGCCCCGGCCGCCGACGCCGAGAACAGCGTCATGGCCGCCCGGGCCGCCCAGGTCGCGGCGGACATGCTCGACAGCGCTTTCCAGATCGCCTATGGCCGGAGCGACGCCGCCGAGCTGGCCGCGCTCCGGGAATTCGACATCTCCGAGCTCATCGCCATGGAGGCGACGGACCTGGCCTGGCGGCAGCCGCAGTCGTGCCGTCCGACCGGCTACCCCTCGAGCAACATGATCTTGAACAGGGACAGGCAGCCTCAGCCTTTGAAGATGATCACGGACCAATCGGGAAAACGGACCGAGAAGACGTTCCCCACGGGGATCGCCGCGGGAACGAGGGTAAGTCTCACGGGGGAGCCGTGTGTCCTCAGCTATCTCGTGCCTGAGAACGTCTATGACCGGTTCGAGGTCACGGCCGGGCTCCATTCGACGATGGCCGTGGACGGAGCGGTCGTGTTCCAGGTCCGGGGGAACGGCAAGGTCCTGTTCGAGAGCGGCCCCCGGACGAAGAAAGATCCCGCGGTCGATATCCGTGTGCCGCTCAAGGGGATCAAGGAGATCCAGATCGTGGCCTTTCCGGATACCAAGGAAGCGGCCGACAACTACGTCGTCTGGGGCGAACCCCGTCTCATCAAAAAGAGTACCGAGCCATGAAGGACTTCCTCCGGATCGTCATCGGGCTGATCTTCGTCATCCCTCTCTTCGCCGCCGATGAGCTGAAGGTCGGGCAACCCTATCAAGGGGGGATCATCGCCTATATTTTCAAGGCGGGAGATCCCGGCTTTGTCGCGGGGGAGACGCACGGCCTGATCATCGCGCCGACCGACCAGGGCGCGGCCGTCGCGTGGTATAACGGGACCTACGTCGTCACGGGCGCCACGGGCACGGCCTTGGGCACGGGGAGAGCGAACACGGAAACCATCGTCGCCAAGCAGGGGCCGGGAAACTACGCGGCCAAGCTGTGCGCCGATCTGGAGATGGGAGGATACAACGATTGGTTCTTGCCGAGCAAAGATGAATTGGACAAGATCTATGACAACAAGCGCACGATCGGAGGTATCGCCGAACAGCGCTATTGGACCTCCAGCGAAGCCGATGTCAACAACGCCTGGCCCCAGAACTTCGCCAACGGCTACCAGTATCACCTCTACGACAAGTATTATGAGATCCGGGTCCGGGCCGCCCGGACTTTTTAGGGCCGCGTCCCGCAAATGCTCTGCCAAGGTGAACGCATGAAAACGCATCGACTGACGAGAATCGTTTTGAGCTGCGCCTTCCTCTTTTCCGCGGCCGCCGCCTTCGCCGCGCAGGCCCAGGGACAGCCGGTTCCGGAAATCACGAGGCCGTCCCGGACCGAGGTGATCGCGCCGCTTCATAAAGAGTCGTTGAATGATCGCGGGCAGAGCCCCGAGAAGAAGCAGGGCGGGAATCCGCGGCTGGTCTCGGGATATCTGGTTTTCGACGGGGCGACGGACGGCAACCGCCAGGTGGATCCACAGGTCGCCGTCGGCGGCGGCTATGTTCTCTCAGCGACGAACACCGGGCTCATCATCTACTCGAAAAAGGGAGAATACGTCCAAGGCGTTTCTCAAGCATACTTCAACGGGGGGATCGATCCCAAGATGTTCTATGATCCCCACAACAAGGTCTTCGGCTTCGACCTGTGGTACTACTGGGACAAGGCGAAAATCAAACCCATCAATATCTCCATCTCGGAAAGCAGCGATCCGCGAGGCGCCTGGAACACCTATCCCATTCCCTCGCCCAATGAGGGAGACGGCGGAGCGATCGGATTCAGCAAGAAGTGGATCGGCTACACCTTCCCGGGCGGCGATGAAAACACATTGGCCATCAAGATGGCCGAGGCCAAGGCCGGAAAACCGGCGACCGTCTATCACTTCAAGGGGAATCTCGGCCAGCCCGTCTTCTCCCAGGACCCGGTCGACGACCTCTACTTCTTCAGGATCGAAAAGGGCGATTTCGTCATCAACCGGATCACGGAAGACCAGGCCGGCACGCCGATCATCATGCCCGCAGTACGGAAGGCGCACAATCTGGCCAATATGGCTTCCCCTCCCCAGTCCCCGCAAAAGAACACGGCCCAGAAGACGGCCTCCGGCGATCGGAGCCCGAAGAATGTCGTCCTCCAGAGCGGGCACCTCTGGATCTCCCAGACGATCAATCATCAGGGAAGAGCGGCGGTGCAGTGGCATCAGCTCAAACTCGACGGCAACATCGTCCAGACGGGGCTCATCAGCAACGAAACAACGAGCTATATCCAGACCTCGATCGCCGTGAACAAGAAGAACGACGTTCTGATCGGCTTCCAGGAGACGGGTCCGGACATGTTCATCAGTCCGCGCATGGCCTACCGGTTCGCGGACGACGCTCCGGGAACGATCCGGGAGATCGTCCATTTCGGAGAGGGACAGGGCGCGACGGACGGAACGTCGTGGGGGGATTACAGCGGCAGCGCGGTGGACGGCGACAATCTCGAGGATCTCTGGACGATCCAGAGCACCACGAGCCTGGAAGGCAAGGGGTGGACCGTGATCGCCAAGCTGCCTTATCGAAAGAGGAAGTAAGTTTTTGATATCCGCGGCCGGGGCCGGCTTTTTTTGAGCTTAAAGCCGAGCCTTGATAAGTCAGTTCGTCTTGGGCCCGACAAATTCCGATAATTTTCTGAGTCTCATGCCCGGATCGTTGGCCACGATTTGCCGTAACCAGCCCAGATGGCCGGCTCCGTAGATCACCAGCACGCGTTCATTCGGAGATCCGATGATCTTGGCGATGTTGTTGTAAATGCGGATGTTTCGCTGATACCAGCTGGTCAGCAGGTCCGGTCCGGCATAGTCGCCCGGGTCTCCCAGGCGGGCTTCGCGGAAGTAGAATCCGACGTCCCGCGCGACCTGCTTATCGTCGTTCATATAGAGCAGTGTTTCGAGCACGCTGTGCGAATGGAGGTAAGCGTCCTGCCGCTTGACCATCTCGCCGATCTCGGACATCAGCTGGTCCATGATCTGCGATTGCCCGTTGGCCTTGGCGTAATTGATCACCCGCTGCCAGGGAAAGTCGCCGTCGATGTCTACCGGGTAGATGGTCTTCATCCCGAGTTCCTTGGCCAGACGGAAACCGACCTGTTCGATCTCGTTGCTCGACAGCGTGTACGCGCCGGCCAGGTACTCCGCGTACTGCTTCGGGCGGCGGTCCTCGTACACCGTGGACTCGATGGCGATCTTCGTCGGCTGAAATCGCTTCAACGTTTCGAGCAGCTCGGCGATTTCGGCCTGCCGCTTGGGCGCGAGCACATCATCCGCCGACATATTGAAGATGTCGCGACCCGGATTGGCCATGTGATATGTCCCGAGGATCAGGATTTCGGCGCGTTGGAGTGGAGCCGTTTGCGCAACGGCGGCACCGGATACGACGGCGAGAGCAAACATGAAGGCAGCCAGGCTTGACGAGGCCAGGCCGAATTGGAATTTTTTCATCGAGGCAGTCCTCCACATCGGATTTCAATTGAATAGACGATCCGGGCCGAAGAAAAGTTGCCTCGGGCCGGGATGAAGCGCGAACCGTTCTTGACACCCCTTCCCGGACGGAATGCCATCATCCAGCCGATGGGAGGGCATGGGGCCTGGTAGCTCCTCTGGACTTCAAAACCGGCCTGCCGATGCCCGAACGTATGTACAAGCGGCGATTGCAGGGATATCGGGCGTTGGGATACGAAATCGAATAGGCTTGTTATGGATTAGGGCGACCCGCAAATACCGGAATAACCTTGAAGAATCAGTCGGTCCAGTGTTAGAATTCAAAAAGAACAATAATGAGAGCTAAAACATCAACGCCGGTTCAAGGAATTAAAGAGATTTTGTTGGCGCATAGGCAGGAATTAAGAAAGAAATACGGGGTCAAAGAGATCGGAATATTCGGTTCGTACGCGAGAAAAGAGAATAGAAAAGATAGTGATATCGATATTCTCGTAGAAATAGAGAAGCCGATGGGATTCTTCACGTTCATCAAATTGGAACGCTACCTGTCCGAATTGTTGGGGGCCAAGGTGGATCTGGTTACCAAGAATGCTCTCAAGCCCTACATTGGACAGCGTATCCTTGCAGAAGTTATCTATGTCTAAAAAAAGGCGGATTGTCGTTTAGCGGCCATGCGGAATAAACTCATCCATGAATATTTCGGAGCTGATGTCGATATTATCTGGCATACCGTTCAAGAAGATCTGGAACACTTAGAGACAGCGATCAAAGAGATTGCCAAGGGATTTTCGGATTGAATAACGATCGCGTTCTTGAAGCAACTGCGGGACCGTGAAATAAAGCAGAAGGATTAGGCTCCGATGACGATCGGCGGACAAATCGTTGATTATAAATTGCGGGAGGGCATGGGGTCTGGTGGCCCCTCTGGACTTCAAATCCGGAAACGAGGATTAGCGTATTTTCTTTATAATCAGCAAATTCCCTTATTTATCAATAAGTTATAAGTTCTTTTTGGTTCCTCTGAGTTCCGCAAAGTACCTATAAGTTCCCCATGAATATTCACAAATTATTCACACCGGATGATTGAACTTCTCCAGAGGTAGATGCTGTAGTAGTGGCTGAAGTCCTTGAAACCCGGATTCCAATCGAAACGGGAACCTTAGAAATCCCGGATCAAGGCGACCGACTGGATATGGCGGCGAAGCGTCCGAACGATGACAGACCTCCATCCCTCCTCAAACTCACAAGTCCCTATTAATCTCCCAGCCCTCCATGGCTGCCGCGAGCGCGGCATCGAATCGGAGGCGGGCGTACCGAATGCTGGCCTAGTGAAAATACACGATCCTGGGAAAAGAAGTTTCCGCGTCCGACCGCGATTTCCGGCCGCCGGACTTCGGCGAACTTTAAGCCGAAACCGGCTTCGCAGTTAGGATCCAGAGGAACTTCATTCCCCGGGGGGCCTGCACTACGTTGGGTCTCCAGAAAAAAGTTAGAACGCTGCTTAATATTTTCTCGTTGGCTGAGGCCGAGATGAGGCGCGCTTTAGAATTGACTAGCGCTGATCTTTGCTTGACTTCTTGTCTAGATTCGAAATGATGATGTGTTCCAATTTCGAATAAAATTGCTCTGCATTGCCTTCATATCCAACTTCCCCAAAAAGAATTTTGCTGTCAGGATCAATCACATAGAGAGTAGGAATGCCGGAAACCTGGTAGCTTTTTGCTACTTCATTTCCGTCCAGAAGGATCAGATATTTGTATCCATTTTCTTTCATAAAACGACCAGGGTCACCGCTCTCCCAAGTATTGATACCCACGACGACGACGCCTTTTTTCTCATATTTTTCGCTGAGCTTTTGGAGAGTGGGCATTGCCTGGCGGCAAGGGCCGCACCATGTCGCCCAGAAATCCAGAACGACCAATTGACCTTTTAGATCTTGCAGCGAATGGTACTTGCCGCTTGCATCCCGAAGGGCCCAGCCAGGAGCCGTACTACCCACGGCAAGTCCGGGCGCATTGGGATGATCCGGCAACTCGTATTTCTTCACGGAAAAGCCTTCCGGCGCATAAACGACGAACCGGGCCCGATCAATTTCCGGGTTAACCTTCATGCCCGTAAGAGTCAAGACCTGTACGATTTCCTGGTTGGGCAGGCCGAACCCGACCTTTTGGACTTTCCGGGGGAGATAGTCATCGGCGCCCAAGAACCAAAAACATTCTTTAAGGGACGAATCTCCAGAATATCCGATCTGGATGATATGACAGGCGACGCCTCCGACAATTGCCTTGCCTGAATACTTGACTTTCCCCGCCTTCAGGACATCATCAAACGAACCCGGTTCCCGCAATTCCGCGGGGACGAGATCGAAGACATTGTGCAGAAGGTATTTTCCGGATTGGTCTGGGTCATTCACGAAGACGGTTTTTTCTTTCTCGCCGATATTTACTACTTTTTGTCCATCATAAACTACCCAGTACGAAGAAGATGCGCCGGAGGATTTCGTCATAGGTTGTGGACCTGAAACACTGAGCTTCCCGCCGAAGAACTGATCTTCCGGCAGCCGGATGAACGTCACGTCGGCTTGGTTCGGCGTTAATACGGCATCCATGTCCCCGTACTTGAGGGTTCCGACGACATAATATTCCGCGTGATACGAAATGGCCTGGAGATTTTGGATCGCAGCCTTGGATTTTAGGAGGATTTCCTTAGGATCGGGAAGCTGTCCGAAGGCCATAGATCCCAGCGCGAAAATCAGCAAAGTCACGTTTGTCGGGATTCGTAGAGTTTTCATTTCCCCTCCAAAGCGAAGCGGCAGAAACGTGCCCGCCTTTTGCAGTTGCTTTGCCATACATTAGAGAATAACGGCTAATCGGCTAAATCGGTTGCGCCGGGGTGGCGGAAGTGGCAGAAAAAATAAAAACGAATATAATAGTTGACAAACTAAAATGTTAGTTTTAAATTATTATCGCCATGAAAGAACTCACACGCGTTGAAGAACAAATCATGCAGATCCTATGGAAACTCGACCGGGCGTTCGTCAAAGACATCCTTAACGACCTCCCCGCGCCCAAACCGGCGTACAACACTGTTTCCACGATCATCCGTATCCTGGAAAAGAAAGGAGTCGTCTCGCACAAAGCTTTTGGGAATTCCCACGAGTACTTTGCCTTGATCACGAAGGATGAGTATAAAAAGAAATATTTCAAATCCTTCCTCACGCGCTACTTCGGTGATTCCTTCCAGGACATGGTTTCCTTTTTTGCCGGCGACCGCGACCTCAGTCTACAGGAGTTGGAAGAAATCCGACGGCGCCTGGGCGAGGAGATCGAGAAGCAGAAGGGAGAAGGGGAATGAAGCCCTTGCTGATCTATATCTTGCAGTCCGGCTTTTGCCTGGCCGTTTTTTATTTGGTCTACGAACTTTTTTTGAAGCGGGAAACATACTTCCAGCTAAACAGGATTTTCCTTGTCTCGGGCCTATTGCTCTCTTTTTTCATCCCGGCGTTTCCCATTACCTCCCCGTTTAAAACACCGGCCGCGCCCATTAAGTTCGATTACACTTCGATTCCATCCGCGTCCGTGCGCGGTTTTGGGTCGGCCGATTTTCTCTACGTCCTCTATGGAATCGGCGTCCTTGTTTTTCTCCTGCGGTTTGGCCTTCAACTGGCGAAGCTTCGCCGCGTTGTCCGAACTCATGGGATCCGTCGATTGTGCGGAGCGAAGATCGTCGCGGTAGATCTATTATTTTCCCCGTTTTCCTTTCTCGATATCATCTTCATCAATCAAGAGTCGTCCATCGACGCCAACCTCCGCCGAATCCTGGCACACGAACAGGTTCACATCCGGCAGCAACACACCCTCGATGTCTTGCTCATGGAAATCGTCCTCAGCCTCCAATGGTTCAATCCTTTTGTCTGGCCATATAAAAAAGCTCTTCAGGAAACCCACGAGTATCTGGCCGATTCAGGAGTCATTGCGCAGGGTTTCAGTTCGGTCAAATACCAGGCGCTCATGTTCGAGCAGCACATAGGTGCCAGTCTGTTCGAGTTCGGGAACAATTTCAAAAAATCCCAGATCAAAAGGAGAATCATGATGTTGTCCAGGATCAAATCTCCCAAGGCGGCCAAGCTCAAGCTTCTGCTGGCCTTGCCGTTGGCGATAGTCTTGGTCCTGATATTCGCCGAACCGCGCGTCGCCGACAGAACGTCCGCTTTCGGGGAGAAATCTGGTCCGGCCGATCCGACTCAGGCGAAAGTCACTGAGGTCAAAGAAGAATTCGATAAGCTCATCGCGGAGGAACAAGACCTCCGCCGGACGCTGGAAACGACTCAGGACAAAACCACAAAGAAAGAGCTGGCGAAGAAAATCGAAACGGTCATCCAAGAGCGGCAACAGCTTGCCGCCGCGCACAATGCCAACTTTATCCCCTCACCCCACGAACTTGAGGTCATATTCAAGGAACTCAAGGAAAAAGAGGGCGTCCTCCTTGCCGAGCTCGAAAAAACAACGGATGAGTCGAAGAAAACCGCGCTCATGAAAACGCTGAAGAATATCAACCAGTATCGAGCCCTCCTCAAGGACGCTGCCAGGTACTACGAATCGCCCCAACCCGCGACCAAGGAGATGAAGAAGCAGATGGTCGAGCTTATATAGGGAGCATATTTGGATCAAGGTCAAAACCAAAGGGGGTACAGTGCATGGGAAAAAATTTAGCTGGCAAGGTGGCGCGATCAATATTATTCGCGACCGTTATTGTTTTTTTGATTGCTCCATGTATGGCGGCCGGGCCGACAAAATTAACTCCTGATAATCCGAAGTGGGGCGACAGCGTTACGGTGACCTACGATCCGGCTGTCAAGGGGGCGAAATTCCTGCCTGGGGACACGCTTTATATATCTTATGATCTCAAGTTTCCTGAATCCTCAAAACACCTCTGGGCGAAAATGGACGCGAAAGATGGTACTTTCCGGTGGGACCTCAGGATTCCTGAAGGGGCCTGCTTCGTTTATATGGATTTCATAACCATGGACGGCTACGATCAGAATGCCGTCCTTAGAAGCATGATTTTTCGGCAAGACGGCGTTCCTGCTGAAGGAGCCTGGCTGTGGAGAATAGCAGCAGATTACTCTGCAACCGGATATCTAGAAGCCTTCAATAATGAACGCAAACTCTATCCTGGGAATTATTCGGTTTATCGGAATAAGTGGCTGATGGACGGCGCCTTCAAAAAGGCCGATCAGAAAACGATTATCGGCCGGGAGATGGGGGCCCTTAAAAAGCAGGGCATCAAGGAGTCTTCGGGACTGCTCTGGGCTCTCTCCTCCGGCTACCTTCTCCTCGACGACGAGAAGTCAAGTCGCGAGGTATTGCGACGTATGGTCCGGATCTTTCCGAACAAGGAAGACACGGTCTGGGCGCTGAGGGAGTATGATTCTCAGGCGTTTTCCAAACAGATCCAGGGCGAAGCCTCGAAGGAGATCAAACGCCTGAAACTCGAGCTCCTTCGGAAGGATCCCGCCTCGAAAACCGTGCGCGATTACATCCTCCTCTGGGTTGCCTACGAGAAAGACACGCCGTTGGACATCGTCCGCTCCGGCTTTGAAGCCTGGATCAGGGATGAGCCTGACAATCCGACGCCTTATTACACCCTGGCCAAGGTTCTCCTGGAGAAGAACGAAGATCTGAACGGGGCCTCAGGGCTCATCGCGAAGGCGCTGGCCGGACTGGTCGCGGGCAAATGGCGGCTGTTCGGCGACATTTCCGGCGGCATGACCGAGCGCGCTCTGCCGGATTACTACGCGACCGCCGCGGCCATCCATGAAAAGCTCGGCGATTTCCCCGTGGCTCTCGCCGAAATCACGGCCGCCGAGAGCGCGGCGAAAGCAGAAAACCGCCCCGATTTGTTCGCACGCGAAGCTTCGATTTGGCGAAACCTCGGGTGTTTCGACAAAGCGGAAAAATCCTTTCTTGAGGCCCGCCGCCGTGGCGAGAAAAGCGCCGATGGAAAACTTAGGGAAATTTATCGGCAGCGTCATCAAACCGACGAGGGGTTCGATGCTTGGCTCGCGGAAAAGACGGAAAAGCAGTCGTCCGCGGCGCCCGGAGACAAGAATCCTGCGCCGGGATTCGAGGTCAAGACCCTCGACGGCGAAACCCTGCGCCTGAATGAACTCAAGGGGAAAGTTGTGGTCCTTAATTTTTGGTACATCGGTTGCGTGCCGTGCCATGTGGAAATGCCTGGTTTAAACAAGCTCGTCGAAGAATTCAAGACTGGCGAGGTCGTTTTCATGGCGTTCGCTTTGGACGATGAGAGCTATCTCCGCGAATTTCTCAAAAAAACTCCTTTTAAATACAAAATCGTCGCCGGATCTTCCTCCATCTCCAAGCAATACGGAGTTTCGGCTTACCCGACCCACGTTATCATCAACAAACAAGGTCTGGTCGAATTCACCATCACCGGAGGTAGCCCTGACATCCAAGAGAATTTACGCCCTCTCATCCAGAATCTTTTGAAATGACCGCGGGCTCTTAAGCCGACCCGAAAGGTAAAGTCACTTTCTTTAAAAAGTTGAGATGAGGGAAAAAATTAGATATGATAAAATGTCAAATCTGGGAGGGCATGGGGCCTGGTGGCCCCTCTGGACTTCAAATCCAGCACGGCTTCTGACGAAGGGGCTGGGTGGGTTCGATTCCCACATCCTCCCGCCACCCTGTATCTTGTCCGCTGCCCGCGGGCTTCAAGGCTTTTTTTTCTTAATTTTTTCCCACAATATTTCGCTCAATTTCTGATTGACCGCCTCATTCTGGGCGTCGAGGCGTTGAGCTTCCTTCAATTCGGCAATGGCCTCATCCTGTCGTCCCATTTGGCTGAGGGAATCTGCCAGGGCCACACGGAGGTCTACGGAATCGGGCTCTACCTGTATCCCCAGGCGGCAGATGTCAACGGCGTCTTTGAGCCGGTCACTCTTTGCATACATCATGGCCAGATTCGTATAAGCCGCGACATAGTGGGGTTGAATCTTGATCGCTTTTTTGAATCGGGCCTCGGCTTGATCAGGCCTTCCTTTCGTCACGAAGGCCATGGCCAGAGTGTTTTCGATTTCAGCCTTGGTCGGATTGATGGCCAGGGCCCGCAAACAGGAATCGACGGCCGCGTCCGCATCTCCCAGCCGTTGTTGGATGAAGCCCATGCCGGAATATCCCAGGACGGAATGAGGCATCAATTCGGCGACCCGGCGAAAATGCTCAAGAGCGTCGCGCTCTTGATCCAGGTCCAAGGCGAGCAGATGGCCGTATTTCCAGTGAAGCCACCAATCCCGGGGCGAACGGTTGACGGCGCGATCATACTGCTCCGCGGATTTTTGGAGGGCCCCGGACGAGAGACGGGCTCTCATGCCGGCCCGTTCCCGCTCCAAATTCGACACCCGCTCCGCATGGTAGAGCTGGTTCGTGAAAGGCGGCTTCTTGATGTAGGCCTCCAGCATTTCATCGGCCATGTTATATCGGTCCCAATCGGAATAGGCCAGCTTCTCCGCGCACGCCTCCAGGCTCGGCGCGCCGCCCGCCGGGCCCGGTGGGTTTTTCATCCGATCCGGAAGAATGGCCGTGATCCGGTCGAACAAGGCCCGGGCCGCCAGATAGTTGCCGCGGAAATTCAGATGGACGTGATCGTAAAAAAGCTCTTCGCCCGGGATGCCGTGCGAGCTTTCCGCGGCGATCACGTTTTCCAGGTCCGTAAGGAAAACGCCTTCGGTTTCCCGCCCGGCGGCCGCGTCTTTGATCACACGGTTGATTTCAGCATCGGCCCGAAAACGCAGGGAGTCGAGCTCCCTGGCCCGGCGATACGAAAGACCGGCGTTCTCATAATCCGCCAGCTGCCAGCGACAGCGTCCCAACCGGAAATGCAGATCGGCAAAGCCGCCATCGATCGCTAGGGCGGAGCGAAAGAGCTGCACGGCGCCTTGATAATCGGCAGCGATCTCTCTCTCGATCCCTTGGCGGTAAAGATTTTCCCATTCTTCCCTGCGGCCGGCGGACAAATCATCGCGGTGCTTGGAAGCAAAGGGCGGACAGTCTTTCAGATTGGCGGCCACCGTGCAAAAAATGACGGCGGAACCGCTGCGGACGGCCGCCCGACCGATATCCTTGAGATTGCTCGCAAAGTATCGGGTGACCGATTCTAATCGGGGGTCATCGGCCGTTATTTGCCTCTTCAGAAACATTTCCATCCCGCGCCAGGCAAGCCGAACATTTTTTTTCGAGGCAAAAAATTGCGAGAGCGGGCTGAGAAGCTGTCCAAGGCGCAGGGTTTTCAAGGCCATGTTGATGCGGATGAGGGCCAGGCTGGAAAAGGGGGCAAACACGGTTCCGGGACCGTATGGCCCCACGACTTCGTTGTTGCCCATGTAGACGATCAGCAGGTCAGCCTGATGCCTGACACACTCCTTTGCGATAGGCAATACGGCATGGGAATTGACCGCCGTCAGGGCGGTATTGATCACTTCGAATTTGATTTGGGGGAATGTGTCCTGGAGCATAACTTCCAAAATGCGTCCAAAGGCGAATGCGCCATCGGGCACTCCCTGCGCCGCGGAACTGCCCAAGATGAAAATTCGATACGTGTTTACGGGTTTTTCCCCGATAAAGATGAAAGGATCGAAATCCCGGGAGATCTCGGGCGAAAAAAATCGCCAGGGGAACCGGAGGTTGTCGCAAAAAGCCTGGCGTCCGTTCAAGTCGTAGGGGATCATCGGAGACGCTTTAAACCCGTATCCGAATATCCGCAACCCCAGCTCCAGCAGACCAAGGAGGACCAGGGGGATCAGGATCATGCTCAAGAGGCGGGAGAGCCATCGGCGCGCGCCTTGCCGCCGGCTTTTCATTTTGTTGTTTTCCTTCGGAAGGGACAAAGGCGGTTTCTCGTTGCGGGAGACTACTTGATTTCTGAAATCAGGCTGTCCAGCTGCTGTCGTTCTTTCTCACTCAATCTGTCTGAATATTTTTCCTTGCACATATTCAAGTACTTCAAGGCCTCCGGCCTTCTGCCGGTTTCGATCAGGGTGATCCCCAGGTTGAAGTAGATGTCGGTAAATCCGGGATCAATGTCCAGGACCTGCTTCCAGCAAGCGATGGCCCGCTCATGATCTCCGGCATACCTGAATGCGACCCCCAGTCCGTTGATGGCGGAAACCAATTCCGGCGAGGCTTCCCGGGCTTGGCTATAATAGGCGATGGCTTTTTCCAGATCATCTTTTTGTTTCTGCAGCCTGAAAAGTGAGAGGCGGAACGTGCCCATGCCGCTCAGGGCGACGGCATTGTGCGGGTCCAGAGAGATGGCTTTTTCCAGGGATTCCCGGGCTTTTTCCAGATCTTTCTTATTAAGGTACACCAGCCCGATCTGGGTCCAGACCATGCTGTTTTCTTTGCCGTTAGCGACAAGGTCCAACAGCAACGTGCTGGCCGTTTCGTATTCGCCTACTTTGATCAGCAGTCCGCCGATGTCCGTCAGAATATTGGGACCTGCCGGGTCGCCAGTCAGGGAACGGTTTTTTAAAAGATTTTTCAGGATATCCAGCGATTTCGCTTTTTCCCCGAGTTCGGCGAGCCGGGCGGCGAACTCGAGCTGCAGACGGGCGTTCCGCGGTTCCTGTTCCAATGCTTTTTCCAGGCATGAGAGCCCCTGGGTGGCCGCGCCGTTTTTCTGGTAAATGCTTCCCAGCAAAACATAGGCTTGGGTGAGACGGGGATTCCTGCCCAGTTCTTCGACACAGATTTTTTCTGCCTCCCCCAGCCGGCCCGTCGAGAGGAAAAACTGCGCCAGAGAGAGCTTGAAACGAGCGCTCTCCGGGTATTTTTCAGCCGCTTGCCTCAAAGTTTCTTCGATCTTTTGAGGATCGTTCTTCTTCTTGTCGATGAGGATCTGATCATCGTAAAGCTGCGGCAGCTTCCAGCCGTTGAAATCCGACCGGATGCCTTGAAGCTCTTTTTCCGCTTCGTTCCATTTTTCGGAATAAATCAGCCGTTCCACTTCGTTCAGCCGTTCGACGGCTTGGATTCCCTTTTTTGGGTCGACGGCTGAATTCTCCGGCCGGCCATATTCGGCCTGTGCCGGAGCTTCCGGTTTTTTCCCAAGGTGCTGTTCGATATAAAGCTTCAAGTCCGCGTCCAATTTTTGGGCCAATTCACCTTTTGCCGAGGCCAGATTGTCCGTTTCGGCGGGATCGGCTTTCAAATCGTAAAGCTCCATCTCCGGCAAAGAGATGTATTTATAGTTTTCATTGATGAGGCCGGTCAAAGGCGCAAAACCCATTTCCCGAAATCCTAACTTGCTTTCGAAATAGACCGGCTGATCGATCTGCCGCCCTCGATTCTTTTTTGAAAGCAGATACAAAAAACTTTTCCCCTGGACTCCGGCCGGGCTCTCCAGGTTGAAGAGCTGAAGAAGGGAGGGCATGAGGTCCAGCAGCCTGACCCGGGATGCGATCCTCTGGCTTTCCCCGAACGCGGCCGGATTATGGATGATCAAGGGAACCTTGAGTGTCGGCTCATAGCAAAAGAGTCCGTGCCCCCATTCCCGGTGTTCAGAAAGAGCTTCGCCGTGGCTTCCCGCGATCACCACCACGGTCCGGTCCATGAGTTCTTTGGCCTCCAGGGCGTGAACCATCTCTCCGATATAATGATCGACGAAAGCCACCTTGCCGCTGTAGGGATCGTTTTCAAACATTCTCGCAAATTCCGGAGGAGCCTCATGGGGGGCCCAGAGATCGGAAAAATGCGCCCAGGCAAAGAATGGATGGGGCGTTTTCTGGTCAAGCCAGGATTGAAATCTCCCAAAAACCTGGTCTGCGGCAATGGCGGTCCGGAAATTATTGATGATTGAACTGTAATCGAGCGAATCGTCAAAGGTATCAAAACCTTGTTTCAGGCCGAATTTGGAATGCAGCAGATAAGATGAAACCAGGGCGTAGGTCTCGAAGCCGCCGTTTTTCATCACTTCCGCCCACGTCTGCTCCCTGTCGGGCAAAAAATCGGTGTCCCTGCCGTTCACCCCATGGGCCAGGGGCTCTCGGCCTGTAAAAATCGTGCAATGCGAGGGCAGGCTCAGGGGGACCGAAACATAACAGTTCTCGAACATCAGCCCGTTTTCCGCCAGGCGATCGATGTTCGGGGTCCGGGCGTTTCCGAAACCGTAGACACCGATGCGATCGGCCCTCAGGGAGTCAACGGTGATGAGGAGCAGGTTGAAATTCTCGCCTTGTTTCAAGCTGGGGATTTTATCGGCTTTTGTACAGCCTGAATGAAGGGTGAAAATCAAGGTCAGGATGGCTAATAGGGAAGTAAGGGGATGGGGGTTTGTCTTTTGTGCGTCCGCGAGTTCTCGCTCTGTGAAGCCCGGGATCATTCTATTCGCCTAATAAAAAAAATATACCGCCGGCCAATGAAGGATGTCAAGGAAACCGCGAAAGCGGGCGAGGTACGCATCGAATTTCCCGTAGCCCATCTCATAGGAAATCATCATGAAGCCGATCGAACATTTATTTCTTTTCTTCTTGACTTTAATCATCTTCCGATCATATGCTTTTTATTAACGGGGAAGGCTACATGATGTTTAGCTGCTGAAGGAGAGCGAGCGGATAGCGCAATAAACAAGCTCCTGATCCCCGATAGTGGAGAACCTTATGAAAAAAGCTTCTTGGCGGGGAGGATTGATCGCATTCGTTTTTGTCCTGACGACTCAATTCGGCAGCCCGCAAGAAGGGGGCACGCCGCGAAATTTTGTTCTTATATTCGATATCCTCAATTATACGAGGGAAATGGGCGATGCGGTCACGTACTTTTTCAATCAGGTTTTGACCCCCAATGATCAGTTGATCATTTATACTCCGGCCCGGGCTTATGGCTTTTCCAAAAACACCCTGAGCAAGCCCAGGGGAGAATTGATCACGACCATGAAGGAGAGACTCCGCGGCGACAGCGCGGCCTGCAGTTCCAACTATACAATCATTCTCAACGAGATGAAGGGTCTGGCCGCGGCCTTGGAAGGCGGCCAGACGACAGGTGCGGATGCCCAGGCCGGGATAAAAAATTCCCTGACCCTCTACCGCCAGGAGATGGAGAATCTGCGGACTCTGCGCCAGGTCAACGAATCGCTTCTGATGAAGATTGTCGATATGTTTAAAACTCAGCAGGGCAAAAATCATTTGGTGATGCTCTATGAGGCCGAGTTCAGGCCGATTCCCAACCGGGAGACGCTCTCGCGTCTCAGGTCTATTCCTGAGATTGCTTTTATCGTAGCCGAGCTTTTTGCGAGCGACGACCAAAAAGCGCCGCTGGATGCCCAGAAATTCATAGAAATATTTGGGGAAAGCAAATTGACCCTGCATTTTCTATATATCAAACCAAAGGACACGTCCACGGTCCAGGATTTCAAGGAACATTCAGCGGATATGTATGATGTTTTCACCAAAATTGCCAAGGCCACCGGCGGGATCGTGGAAACAACGGCCAATCCTGAAGCGGCCTTAAAATCGCTTGTCAAGGCCATTGGTGAATCTTCAAGATAGGGGCGGGAACGTTCGAAAATTTGGATTCCGTCCAATTTATTGGATTTTTCCCCGGATTAATCTTTTCAATAAGGCATCCAAAGCACAAATATATTTGGCACAAATATTGCAATTTTTTTATTAAAATTTCTTTTCAAGGAGGTAACGAGATTCTTGCAATAATACCATTAATAATCTTTAGCGGCTAAAAAAGAATGATGTGTAATTCTTTTTTCAAGGAGGGTATTTATGGGTAAAAAAGCTTTTTTTATGACGATTGTTCTCCTGATGGCCGGGCTGGCGTTTGCGCAGACGACCACAACCGGCAACATCGTCGGCCGTGTTCTTGATCCGCAGGGCGAAGGATTGCCGGGAGTCTCTATATCCCTCACCTCTCCGGCTATGATCATTCCCTCGATGACCGCCATCACAGGCGAGAGAGGGGCTTTCCGGTTCATCGCCCTAGCGCCCGGCGATTACCAGATCACATTCGCACTGTCGGGGATGAAAACGACGATCCGCAAAGGCGTGATCGTTGAGGTCTCCAAGACGACGACGCTCGACATCACGATGGAATTGAAAAGTCTCGAAGAGAGCATCACGGTTGTCGGGCAGAGCCCGATGGTCGACAAGCAGCGGACGGCCCGTCCCGCCAACATGGACAAGATGTTTCTCCAATCCCTCCCCGCGGCGCGCAACCTGGGAAACTTTGTCAACATGGCCCCGGGGATCGCAGATAATTCCGCCTATGGCAGCTCGACGATGGACAATTCCTACCTTCTGGACGGCGTGAACCTGGTTGACGCCGCCACCGGCACGCAGAGTGTCGGCTTTGGCCTTGATATCATGGAAGAAATCGCGATCCAGGCAGGCGGCCTCTCCGCCGAGTATGGCAGTGTCCGCGGAGCCATGATCAACGTCGTGACCAAATCGGGCGGGAATAAATTCAGCGGCAGCGGCTCCTTCTACTTCAACCAGGAAAAGTTGAAAAGCGTCAATACGCACGGCACGCCGCTGGCCGGATCGAAGAGCGGAAATAAGATGGAAATCGAGCCGGTTTTGACGCTGGGCGGACCGATCATCAAGGACAAGCTGTGGTTCTTCATGAACGCCAGCTTCGATCAGACGGAAGCTTTCGTGGCCGGCTATCCTGCCGGCGTGACCCCGGGCAACGAGAAACCCTTCAAAACCATGTTGCCTTACCCCTATCTCAAGCTGAGCTTCCAGCCCAAAGCCAGCGACAAATTCATGCTTTCCTACAACTACTCCGACCGCATCACGGACGACCGGGGCGCCTCTAAGTTTGCCGCGGAGAGCGTCACGATCCTGCAGACAAGCCCGTCCCATGTTTTTAATGCCCAGTGGACCAAATTTTTTGGAAACAACCTTTTCGCCAACATGAAATTCGGCATGGTCCTTTACCAATTGCTGCTCAATGCCAAAGGCGACCAGCCCCAATACACGGATCAAAATACCACTATTTCGACCGGCAACGCCTGGCGGAACCATGATCTCTACACTCGCAACCGGTTCCAGTTCAATGCCGATGCCACCGCGTTTATCGACAACCTCGCCGGCACCCATGAGCTCAAATTCGGAGGCGAGATCCAATATGCCCATACGACCTGGGATGTTTACGGCGTGAGCGATCCGGTCACCGGCGGGTGCAGCATTGCCATGTATGGTTCGACCTACTATCGCGCCCTCACTCTGAGAGGCAACGGTTTCAACCGCATAGACCACGTGGTCGATTTTGCGGGCTTTGTTCAGGACAACTGGGCCATCACCCGAAACCTCAACCTCAGCCTCGGACTTCGCTTCGAATACAACAGTGTCGTTTATCCCGCGCAGAACCAGAACGAGGGCGACATTGTATTCCTGGGGAAAACCTACAACCGGAGCATTCCGGAAAGCCTCACGATGTACAAATGGCTGGACCTGGCGCCCAGAGTGGGGCTCATCTATGACCTGTTTTCCGACGGCAGGACGCTCTTCAAGGCCAGCTTTTCGCGCTACGTTCTGCCCAACCAGACCGGCTGGATCAACCTGGCCCATCCCAACGGCTGGTTCGGCTATTACCAGTATTTGAATCCCGACGGTTCGAAATTTATGAATCCCGACGGTACGCCCAAAGTTTCTCTATGGGCCATGCCCGGCGGATTTAAAAACGGCGGCGCTCAGCTCGGATACAAGGGGTATGACCTGAAAGCCGGCCATACCGATGAGCTGGCTATCGGGATTGAACGGGAATTGTTTCCGGACTTCTCCCTAGGCGCTCGGTATATCAAGAAATGGGACCGCGATCAGCCCAACATGATCGATGCCGCCCAACTCGATGCCGACAAGCTCATGGCAACGGGCGAAATCGATTACAGCAAGAACTGGACGTCTCAAACAGTCGTCGACCCCTACAGCGGCCAGACCATGACTTTCTACGAAAAGATCGATCTGACGGCCTCCGACATTCACATTGTCAATCCTCCAGGGGCCGACAGGAACTATAGCGGATTTGAGTTCACGTTGAACAAAAGGTTTTCCAGGGGGTGGGCGCTGAACATTTCCTACGTCTATGCCAAATCGACCGGTTTGATCACAACGGGTCGAGCCGACGAATCTTTGGGCGGCGCCGTTGGAGGTTTCTACCAGAGTCCCAACGCCCATACCAATGCGAACGGCACACTGCCCCTGGAAAGGCGGCACCAGTTCAAGGTGGAAGGACTTGTCAAAGGGCCGTTCGGAATCAACCTCAGCGGGTATTTTAGATATCTCTCCGGCCTGCCTGTCACCCGGACCGTCTCGAGCAACTATCTGGGCCTCAAATTGAAGGAAAATGTCACAGTCTATGCCGAAACGAGAGGCTCCACATTCTTGCCGGCCGTCACCCAGCTTGACCTGAGACTGGAAAAGACCGTCAAAATCGGCCCCATCGACGTGGGCGTCTTTGCGGATTGCTTCAATCTCTTCAACCGCGGCGTGTCCACCGGGATGTGGATGAATTCCAGCAATTTGACCACTTACAAATTCAAGCAGATGACCTCGATTAACGATCCGCGCATTTTCCAGCTCGGAGCCAAAATCCAGTACTGATTCGCTCAAGGCAGCGCAAAGGGAGACACCCGGTGTCTCCCTTTGCGTTCTTTTTCACAGCGGGAGGAGATTCTTTTCCCTCGAAAGCGCCCTATTTGATTTTGGATATCTTTTTGATGATGTCCTTGGCCAGGGCCACATCCGGATCGTCGGGGGGGCTGATTTCGACGAGTTTGTTGAAGGACTCGACGGCCTTCACGGTGTTCCCCTTGTTCAGCCAGGCGTACCCCAGCTTTAAATAGGATTTGGGCCAGTCCGGCTTGATCCGGATCGCCATTTCATAGTACCGGATGGCCTCATCGGTGTTGCCGGCCTGCATCATGATTTCTCCGACATCGTAAGCCAGGGCATGATCGGCGGGATCGATATCGATGGATTTTTTGAAGTATTGTTCGGCCTCGTTGAACCGGTTCTGCCTCAAGTAGGCGTCCCCGATGCCGGCGTAGATCTGGGCCAGGAGTTTGTTGTCCTTTTTATCGGCGGCCTCGGCATTCAACCCCTCAAGAACTTTCTGGTATTCGGCAATAGCCTTGTCATATTCCTGAAGCTCCATATGGCAATTGGCTGCATTGAGCCTGACTTTGGACAGCATCGGATATTTGTCGAGGAATCCCTGATAGAGTGCCAAGGCCTCGGCGAATTTCTTTTGCTCGAAAAGCGCATTCCCCTGAAGCAGCAATTCTTTTGAGCTGTCCGAGATGCCCTCCGCCGGCGCATTCCCGGCTGCTTTCTGCAAGACAATTCTTTTTTCCGGATTTTTTTTGACTCCGGAGACCTCCAATTGGATGAAAGCCGGGGTAAAACCATCCTTCGCCGCCGTAACGGTGACGACCCCTCTACCCAAACCGATGAATCCCCACTGTCCCTTGCTGTTGGAAACAGCCGTCATTTTATTGGAAAACTCCGCGTATTGAATCGTGAGAGTAGCCCCCGCGACGGGATTTCCGGCCTCATCCACCACGGTTCCGGTCAGGCGGCCGGACCCCCTCCCTTCCTGGGAGAAAAGCATAGGCCCTAAAAAAGCCAATATCAGTATTGACACGGGAATGATGGCCTTTGCGACTTTATACTTCTTCATCATCCTCACTCCTTCCGGTTCATTTTTTCTCTTTTAAAGCGGCCGTCTTTTTCTTGATCTCCGGCTGGTTCGGATCGAGCTGAAGGGATTTTTCCCAAGCGGCCAGGGCTTCTTTCGGCTTTCCCAGCTGGAAGTGACATTCGCCGATGGCATTGAGCAGAACCGCGTTGACGCCGAAATGGGAAACGGCTCGATCGAAGACCTCAACGGCCCCGGAGAAATCGCCCCGCATCTGGCGGGCCTGCCCGGCCAGAACGAAGATCTCATACTTGGGCGCTTGGACCGGATTCAAGAACGAAGAAAGCACCGAAACGGCCTTGTCGTAATCTTTAAGAGCCGCATAAGTTTGGCCGAGGGCCAGGGCCGTGTCGGCCGAGGCCGGATCCGCCTGGAAGGCTTTTTCCAGATGAACTTTAGCCTCTTCGGGACGCCCGGCGTTATAGAGCTGCCCGCCGATGATCCGGCCGTACGCGGGATCCGAGAGGTCGGGCATGACCTTGGAATAGAACCATGGGCGGGGCACGGCGTCCCGAAAAGTGACATCAAACTCCTCCGTTCCGGCGAGGATCTCCTTTCCCTCCTCGATCAAAGAGACCTTCAAGCCGTAGTGCGCGACGACGTAGTCGGTCAGCGGAAATTCCTCGAAGACGTAGGGCAGCTCATCATACTCGCTGATCGACCTTTCTTTCACACCGGCCGGCTGGCCGTTCTTTTGAAAGGTAAACCGGATTCGGCCCGACGGCCGCCGCTGAGGCGTGAAGCCGAAGACCTGGAAGGCCACGATCAGCGTGTCCTTCCGGGCGAAAATGCGGGACGGCTCGGCATACACCAACCGGGGACCGAGCTGAAAGGGCCGGAGCGTCTTTTTGGCCAGGTCTGCGGGCGCCGTTTTATATCCAAGGAGAGGCGACGTCATCTGCAGGGCCGGGGTTTCTCCCGGAATGACGACCGTCCGCTCCAGCGAGGTGAATTCCTTGGAAACCTCGTTCTTGACGAGGATCGAGAGCTTATAGGTCCCCGGGATCAAGGGGAACAGGTCAAGGAGGTCAAAAGGCTGGACATTGACGGCCTCCATCTGGGACTCATCCAAGTTCACGGTCACCGTCTTTTCGAACTGGTAGATCTTTTGGCCGGCGAGCGTCGAAACCGTACCGTTGATCTTCAAGGTCGTGGAATACTTGTCCCCATAGGCGCTCACCGAAAGCCGGCTCGGTTCGACGGCGTAGTGGACGAAGGTCAAACCAGCCGGGTCTTTGACGATCTTGACCTGGGAATCGCTGAAGAGATAGTTGGCCGAGTATTCCACCTCCACGGCGTCCTTGTATTCGAGGAACTTCTGGGCGTATCGCTCTTCGACCTGGGTCTGGGGGACATTATCGATTTTTTGAATCAACATGTCCGAAGCCAGGGATAAACTGCCCATGACCGACACCCTCTCTCCTGGGATCAAGGACAAGGAGACATCGGCCAAGGTCGGCTCGATTTCACGGAGAGTCTGATAGGCCGTGGCGAAATCCAGGGGATCGCCGGAATAGCTGGGGATGAGCGCCTGGGGCCCGTCCCCGGTCGGGCTGTACAGCTTATAATCCCCCAGTCCTCCTTTTTGGTAGAAGACCAGGTTGAAACCGAGCGGAAGGCCGAGAGCTTCCTTGTTCTGATAGAACCAGATTTCCGCGGGATAGATCGTCGTCTTGCTCTCAAACTTCTGGACGTCGGTCGGCTCGCCCAGGATGATGTAAATCCGGCCCCGATCCGTCCTCCAGCCCGGCTTGCCGGCGGTGCGGCCGTAATAGTGGTTGGCGTAATTGATCCGCCGGTAATGCTCTTTTTTGGCTTCGTTCTCGGGCAAGTCGGGGGTCCGGTCACGGTGTTTCCAGAACGCTTCGATGAACAGGTCCCGCTCACGATCGGATTGGAGCTTCAGGAAGACCTCCCGCTCGAGCGGAGTGATGATGTAGACGACCTCCTCGTTCAGCCATTTTTGATAGGATCCGGGCAGCTTGGATTTTTGAGCGTCTCCCGCCCCAGCCAGCAGAAGACAAGCGGCGACAACGATCAGGATGTGACAGGAGTTTCGTTTTTCAACGGCGCGGCGAATTCCTGCTCCGGCCGATAAATCTGCCCTCCTGACCATGCCGGAACTATATCGCCGGCCCGGCGATGCTGTCAATTGCCCCGGGATTACGCGACGTCGTGAGATCCAGCCTTCTCAAACTACCGGAAAATGCATACATCTGAGGCCTTCTTTCATCAACCTGCCGGAGAAAGCGAAGCCAGATGTCAAGGGCTGGGTGGGTTCGATTCCCACTTCCCCCCGTCCTTTCCCAAAACGCTGACGAATCCCTCCCTATTGTAGGGAGGGTAGGGTGGGTAAGAAGAACAGAAGATCGGGAAGCGTTTTGGGCTCTTCGCCGATATATCCTCCCTGTTTGTCGTAAGAGGGCAGGGGGGTTAGAAATCAATAAAGAAATCGGGGGGGCGTTTCGGGCAGATCAGCAGGCTCGTCACCAGATCAGGGGCAGCAAGCGATAGCGGGTTCGGGCGCAATACTCCGCATATCCGGGCAATTGAGCCCGCAGGACGGTTTCCTCGTTCTTCAGCCTGAGGATCATGACCAGCAAAATCATCGGGTACGGGATGAGCGCCCAAAACGAGCCCAGCGCCAAGGGTACAAATAGGTACATCAACAGGAATCCGAAATACATCGGGTGGCGAATCAGGGCGTAAGGACCGGTCGTGATGAGTTTCTGGTCTTTTTCGACCTCGACGACACGCGAGGTATAGCTGTTCTCCCGGAACACCCAGATAACGATCAAGTAGCCAAGCAAGACCATTCCGTTGGAGGCTAACATCAGAGCTTCAGGGACGGCCGACCAATGGAACCGGTGATCGAACCCCGGCAATAGAAACATGATGAGAAAGAACGGGAGGCTTATACGGACGATGAGCTTTTGCGGTGCCTCTTTTTCGTGAGTCCGCATGCGCCGTTCGAGCAGCGCCGGGTCCTTTTTTAAAAAGTAAGCGAGAACAAGGATCATGGGGACGAGGATGACGCCGCAGAAGATCCACGCCGGCCGGAAATTGAGAGTCCCGGCGGGGATGAAGAGTATGGCGAGAATGATCAGGGCGCCGGCCGGAAAGCGAACCAAGACTTTTTTCAATAAGGGCGACATGGATCAAGGATAATCCCGGCCTGAGGTCGAAATCAACGCGCCTGGGCCCTTTGTCATGGCAAAGCGAATATTCCCCCGCTCGATGACGATCCGTCCTTCGAGTTGCCAAACGGCGTCTCCTCAATTAACATGAGCGAAGGAATCCGCAGTCAAGGAAGCTGGCATGAGAACAACGTTCCTCGCTTGTTTGGGATTAGTCCTTCTTCTAGGCGCCGTCTCAGCCCAGCCTCGCCAAGACAAGAGAGCGTATATCGTCCGGAATAACACCGAAGGACCTCGGGTGATGGCCGAAGGCGGATTGCTCGACATCCTTCAGCGCCATGGATTCCAGGTCTCCGGAACGGAGACCGTCGCGCTGACGGCCGCGGAAGAAAAAGAATACGGCGAGTGGAACCGCGATGCCCTCGAGAGCCGGCACATCGGCCGGCTCGTTTCCGCTCACAGCTTGAATGGCGGCTTGGCCGTTGGCCTGCTGACGAATTGTGTGGACCTTCTGGGCATGTTGGCCGGGCTACAGCACCTCGGACCGCCCGAAACGAAACCTCTCCGCGTCGGGCTGATTTATCTCGACGCTCACGCGGACTTCAATACGCCCGAGACGAGCCTGAGCGGAATGTTGGGCGGTATGGACGTTGCCGTCGCGGCCGGGATGTGTTTGACCAGGCTCCGCCTTAAAACCGGACTCGATCCGGCCCTCCCCGCGAAATATATCATGTTCGGCGGTCTCCGTGACGTTGACCCTCTCGAGCAAGAGCTCCTCGATCGATCGGACGCCGAATTTTTATCCGTCGAAGATCTGCGCCGCGCTTCTCCGAGGATCGACAGCCAGATGGAGCGTCTCGGCCGACTGACGGACGTCATTTACGTCCACATCGATATGGATGTTCTCGATCCGGCCGAAGTCACCGGCCATTCCCTGAGAGTTCCTCTCGGTCCGACGAGCGCCGAACTCTCCGCCGCCGTGGAGAGGATGTTCCGGCATCCGAAGACCGGTGCGATCGGCATTGCCTCGCTTCCCTTCGGCGACCGGGACAAAGACGGCGTTTCCCTGAAAGCGGCCTATCGATTGATCGAGGGCGCCCTCAAGGGCTTCGCTGGCCGCTAAAATTACTCGCCTCTGTCCCGAAAGCGCGTCCGGAAAAACACTTGACTTTCCCGCGTTTTTTTGATTTCATGCCACGGGCGTCCGGTTAAAAGTTGAACAAAACAAATTGGTTAGGGTCATCGGCTTCTGAATCATGATCGTCCGAAAACGTAAGCAATTGATTCAATGGGACTTTCTCGAATG
>Ga0315277_10000307_pt1 | contig 80258 bp, 69 predicted proteins | sample YL17G05_15_MG_FD_203695 | JGI IMG/M metagenome (GOLD analysis project Ga0315277, IMG submission 203695) | Sediment microbial communities from Yellowstone Lake, YNP, Wyoming, USA - YL17G05_15 | ecosystem: Environmental > Aquatic > Freshwater > Lake > Sediment | place: USA: Wyoming | collected...
GCTTCTCAAGCATCTCGTTCGTTTGTTTAAGCGCATCCTGTGTTTGTTTCAATGATGTAATGTCACGTGCTATCCCCATTACTTTAATCACCACTCCTTTATTATCCTTGATCGGAATCAACCAAACGCTCCACCATGATCTACCCTCCTGGAATCCCATCATTTCTTCCGAGTAATTTGTCTCACCCGTGCGAAATACTTTCTTTATCAGCTTGAGTTGCTCATCGCTGGCTTTCTTTGAAAAAATCAACGAGCGCGACTTTCCGATGATCTCTTCATTTCGCTTACCCAGCTTCCTGGCTGCAAATTCATTTACATATTCGATGCAGTCATCCGGATTGATAATAAAAATCATGTCTTGTGCCGCTTCAGCCAGCGTGCGGTAGCGCGACTCACTTTCAATCAATGCAATTTCTGTCTGTTTGCGACTGGTAATATCGGTGGCATAAATGACAACCCTGGTTACTTCCCCCTTGAGATCAAGGATGGGAGCAATCCGGTTCTCGAAATATGTGCCCTCCCGAATATCCTCAAAGACAAGCCCCACGCCTGAACTGAAGACTTGATCAATTAACAACTTTCTGGATTTACCTACATCAGGTGGGAAATGATCATAGATACATGTACCGATCAGTTCATCCAGGCTCTTCCCCAATCTATTAGCAGTCATATTATTTATGGCCAGGACGGTCCCAGAGCTGTCAATCATTCCTATCGAAGCGTCGGTAGCATTATATATCGCCCGGACCGTGGCTTCATTTGTCCGAAGGACTTCTTCCGCCTGTTTACGATCGGTTATATCGTTGATAAAAACAACGACACGAATCACATTTCCCTGTGGATCGAGGATGGGATCGATCCTGTGCTCAAAGTAGCTCCCCTTGGAAGTTTCTTCGAGGATAATGCCCTTAGCCGAATGGAAGACTTTATCAATCACCGCCTTTCTCGCAGCGGTTACATCATTGGGAAAATAATCATAGACACAGATGCCTAAAAGCTCCTTCACCCTCTTGCCGAATCTTTGAGCAGTCTTCTCGTTTAACGCCATAAAGGTTCCGGCTTCATCGATCATAGATATCGAAGCTTTGGAAGCATTCAAGATCGCCCGGTTTATCTCTTCGCTTGCACGGAGCTCGTCTTCTGCTTGTTTACGATCGGTGATATCCCTGGATAAAACAACGACATGCGATACTTTCCCATGGGAGTCTAGGATGGGATCGATCCTATTATCGAAGTAGATCCCTTGACGGATATCTTCCATGGTTAACCCTTTGGCTGTACTGAAAACCTGATCAACAAACACCTTTCTCTTTTTAGCTACATCAGTGGGGAAATGATCATAGGCGCATGTACCTAATAGTTCTTTGACACTCTTGCCGAAGTTTTTTGCAGCCATCTCGTTTAACGCTAAAAAGGTTCCAGCTGCATCGATCATGGATATCGATTCGTTGGAAGCATGCAAGATCGCCCGGTTTATCTCATCGCTCTCACGTAGTGCTTCTTCTGCCTGTTTACGATCGGTAATATCGCTCATGAATCCGGTCAAGAGAATCTTCCCATTTTCATAATGGCTGACAACTCTTGTGGAAACGTCAATCATGTTTCCGTTTTTATGTCTAAGGCGGAACTCACCCTTGATTGATATACCTTCTTGAAGTTGTTTTAAGAGGGGTCTAACTTTAGGAAAATCCTCAATATCCATGACTGTTCTGAATGCTCGTCCCGACAATTCATCTTTCGTGTACCCAAGTATCTTTGCAAAGGAGTTGTTACAAAAAATAATCAAGCCAGAAGTGTCCACCTGGTATATCCCATCCAGGGCATTCTCAAAAATCCGTTGGAAACGTTCCTCGCTTACCTGATACGAGTGCAACAACTCTCGAATATTTGCCTCATGATTTAACTGGTTTTCCTCAAACTCCTTGATTGAATACCTTGATTTAGAAGAAATTTCCGAGTTAATATTTTCATTCCTCATATGAAGGGTTTCTGGAGATTTCAAGAAATAACCCACCGCCATGCTTGTGAGGATGTTAATCAATCGTGGATATAACACCTGAAGCGAGTCAATATTAACAATATTCCTTAACTGTTCTCCCCACAACTTTCCCGTCGCTTCAATTACATTCGGATGAACAGGATGAAGGCGGGCCAAGCCAACCCCGATTTCCTGTGCGGCAGACTCATCTGAATTACTATCAAAAAGTAAAGAAATAACTTGATCTGTGAGTTCTCGATATTTTAAGTGTGAACCAGGTTCCTCAAATTCCAATCCTGAGAACCGCATCACCTCAGACTGCCACTGATGTGCTATAACATCGCATTTTTGTTCAATATTTTTGAAGGATTTGTTTATCTGTGCAGAATTCAATATATGATTTTCGTTGTGGTTCATCATTTTTTCTCACTACGTGTTTTTAATATGAATAATTCTAACCCTATTCATTAATAATGAGTACATGAAAATCGTTAAATGCTCAACAACAATCCTACAAGTGGTAGGGGGGTCGAATCCAAAAACCTATTCTTTTACTGCAACCTTACTGCAACCAGGATGGAAACCATGGAAAAAATGGAGCGAATGGACAATAAATACCCCCCCACATATGGTATTAGATAAATGTACTACCACCATATATACAAGGTAGACGAATACCGGGGTGACTTCGAATCAGTAGGCTGTGGGATTGTTTAGTGACCAATTCTTGGTATAACAATGCTTATTGAGAACGGATAATTTTAGGAGGCTAAGCTCGATGAAGTCTGTGTTCCCAAGCCATCAAGTAGCTGCGTTTGATCGCCTGGACTTGTCTATTGGGGTCGAAAAGCTGTAGGACTTTCTTTTGCGCATTTTCACCCAAGCTCTTTGCGAAGATTGGATCGTTGCATAATTTTAATATGCCATCTGCAAGAGCGGAGGGATTACCAACCGGAACGAGTATCGCTTGTTCTCCGTCTGTTACTACATCGGGTATCCCGCCACATGTAGTTGCCAGAATCGGAAGTCCAAGAGCGGCTGCTTCCAGAAGTGCGATAGGTGTCCCTTCATGTTTTGATGGTAAGACAAAAATATCACTCGCTTTTAGTATGGAAAGCGCTGTTTCCCGTTCAGAATATCCTGGTAGTAAAACCCGATTTTGCAATCCAAGTTTATGGACCTGGTCTCTCAAACTGTCCCGCAATTGACCTTCGCCTATGATCAAACCGAATATTTTTGAATTTTGATCAGCAACCTGGGAGAATGCATCAATAAAATCATGGTAACCCTTCGCCCAAACCAATCGCCCAACCGCTGTGCATACAATGGCATCCGGGGGGAAATTGAATTTTAAGCGAAGTGATTCGGGATTTCCGGGTATTAATTTCGGCTCGATATCAATAGCATTGGGTATTATATCTACCATATTGTCATTAATTTTTGAATCGATCAGGGATTTGCGATCTATGTTAGAAACCGTAATATATCGGTCTGTTCGGTAATTGGTTAAGAGTTCCATAACTGTGTAAAAAAGTCCTTTTATCCGATTACTTCGATGTTCATCCATATACCAACTATTTAATGTAGAAACCAGTGCTGTACCAGTGATTGATGATGCCATGCTTCCCCAAAACTTGGATTGGATATTTTGAGTATCAACAACCTGGTATCCAAATTGGCGAATAATATGAACAAGGCGGGGAAAAATCAAAGGATCAACTTTATGTGATCCAACAATATGTATAGATAGTCCATTTTCAATGGCTTTATTAATTACAGGACTATCAGCTAATCCAGCCAAGGCAATATGATGAGGTGAGAAATGTTTCATTATGGTTAGGATTCGTGAGTTCGCACCACCGTAATCCTTTGAGAGATCAATGGCCAATACTCGGGGAAATTGGTCGCTTACATGTTGTATCATATTCATTTTTTTCGAGTGATTATCCGACAGCAACGTATTAGCATTATCCTGTTAGATTGTATATAAATATTTTCCCCAATTTTCAATTGGCAAGGTTAATTCTTGAATTATCCTGAGAAGTATATCACGCAGTTTAAATAATATAACTTGGGGGATGGTTCACTCCTTGCATAGAAGACAAGTCAACTTTTACAGAGAAAAATTGTCATATAGTGGTATGAAAGGGATTTGAACTCGCCTGCTTGACAATCCTTCTAACAACGGTTAAAATCCCTGACGTTCAGTAACCGGACAGTCCAGCCGAGATAGCTCAGTTGGTAGAGCACGCGACTGAAAATCGCGGTGTCGTCAGTTCGATTCTGACTCTCGGCACTCTCGGTAAATATTGAAAGGCTTTCCTGCGGGTGTAGTTCAGCGGTAGAATGTCTCCTTGCCAAGGAGAAGGTCGTGGGTTCGAATCCCATCGCCCGCTCTTTAATAACAGCAGGCTGACAGAATATGGCATCAGCCAATGATGCCAGTCAATATTAATGGCGTCGTGGCCAAGCGGGAAGGCAAGGGTCTGCAAAACCCTGATCACGGGTTCAAATCCCGTCGACGCCTCACACAATATACCTCCCATTTTTCAGGGAATTTTAATTCGGAATAATCCCCCATATTTTCATTTGATCAGCCTCAATCTATCAGTAGTCAGTGGTTGGTAATATTCTTTATGATGGACGCCAGACTTGATTATTTGATAACCAGGATACTGTCATTCCCAGATGATACATTGGACCCTATCATGTAATCCACATCAGCTTTTACTTCACGACTCGAATAAACCGTCTTTTCCCTACCTGTAAAATCCCTAGGTGTGGAAATACTGCGTCAGCTATTTCGATTACTTTACCATCAAGGCGAATGCCTTTTTGGTCGATTAGACGCCGCCCCTCTCCTTTACTGGAAATCAATCCTGATGCTAATAAAACATCTAATACTGTCTGTCCCTCTTGAAGAGAATAACTAGGAATCTTTTGGGGAATTTCCTTTTGCTGGAATAATCGCACAAAACCTTTCTCTGCTTCTGCTGCTTCTGCCTCACTGTAAAAAATGGTAGTGATTTCGCGAGCTAACTTCATTTTCGCATCACGAGGGTGAAGGGACCCTGATGCAATAGCGGTTTCTATACTATTAATTTCATGTGGTGTCCAGCGTGTCACCAAACGGAAGAATTTACCCATGGCGAAATCTGGAACACTCATGACCTTACCATACATATCATCTGCAGATGTATTGATAGGTATTGTGTTCCCGGTTGATTTGGACATGCGTAGCACTCCATCAGTGCCTGGTAAGATGCCATGAATTATACCGACGAGAGGTCGTTGGCCCATAGATTCTTGAAGCTTTCGCCCTGCAACAATAATATTAAATAATTGATCAGTTCCACCTACCTGTACATCTGTTTGCATCACAACAGCGTCATAACCCTGCATTAAGGCATAGAAGGTTTCATGTAAGAAGATTGGCTCACCTGTTTCAAGGCGCTTTGCAAAGTTCTCGCGGGCTAAAAATTGTTGCACAGTAAAGTGCTGTCCCAGACGAATCAAGTCCAGCAACGAAAGTTCAGATAGCCATTCACCATTATAGCGAATGATGGTCTTTTCCCGATCTAGTACCCGGAACGCCTGCTCAGCATATGTTTTTGCATTCTCGGCAACTTGTTCTTGAGTCAGAACCGGGCGAGCTTTGTTCTTATCAGAAGGATCACCCACTAATGCCGTATAACTACCAATTAAAAAAGTAACATCATGGCCCAAATCCTGGAATTGGCGAATTTTCCTCATTGAGATAGTATGCCCAAGATGTAAATCTTTCGAAGTTGGATCGTAACCACAATATACGCGCAATGGTCTGCCTTCCTCCTTGGCTTCATTCAAACGCTGGCGTAGTTCTTCGGTCATTGCTTGTTTTAATGCCTCATCACCATATTCTGTACCTTGCATTAATAGGGTAATTTGATCTTCCACAATCATGATTGCCTCCAAATAATTTCAAAAAAAAGCGCCCGCGGGGGATGGGGGCGCACCCATTCACCAACGCAAAAAATATTATAAACGTGAATAATAAATTTCATTCCCAGTCTTGGTTATCAATTGCAGACCGCTAGCATATAATATTTGATCAAGAATTTCAAATCCATTGGAGAATCCAACCCGGCCCTTCACATCACCCTTGTATAGTACTTCACTTAGTGTTCGGAACTCAAAATGAGACTTAACACCTATAACTTGCACTAACTTTCCCCAGCGGATCGAAAGAACATTTACTTTCTGAATATCAGACCATTTCAATCTAGTATGACGTAGACCATTTGAAAAAGTAATTCCATCCAAGGCAATACTAATAATTGTATGTCGGTCTACCCAATTCCCAAGAGAGATAAACAATCCTATCAAGAAGAATAAAAATAAAAATGCCCATGCACCTGACGGGATTGTACCCGATCTTAACAATATTACACCAAGGCTTAGTCCAATAAATATTGTAAAGCACCAAGCTAAGCTTTCACCATGGCGGGAAATCAATTCAGGACGAAATACCTGGATTTCATTAATTTTCACATTTCAATTATACAATATTCCCGATGGGCAGTGAATTTGGAAGAACAAAGCTAAATACCAAATTCATAAATTAACAAAAACCCACTTAATTGATAATTCTTCAAGATATTGGAAGATGGTTCAGGTAAGGCAATCAGGTTTTGCTGATTGGGTTCAATCTCCAAAATATATCTATGCTATAATCCGACAAATTATGGAGGCTCTATGCTTGAGCCGGTACTGGTCTTGAACGCGAATTTTGAACCGATCAATATATGCACTACCCGAAGAGCTGTGGGCTTACTCCTATCGGGAAAGGCTGCAATGGTAATGAATGGGCGAGGATTTATTCATACGATATCTCAAGCTGTTCCTCGACCATCAGTTATCCGGTTGGAGTATATGATCAAACGACCACGTCCACATGTCAAGCTTACCCGTCGCGAGGTTTTCCGGCGGGATGATTATACCTGTCAATATTGCGGTCATCATGTTCATGACCTGACTGTTGACCATGTCTTACCAAGACATCTGGGTGGCGAACATGTTTGGACTAATGTAGTTGCTGCCTGCCCCATGTGTAATCACCGTAAAGGTGGAAGGCGGCTGGATGAGGTGCATATGTCTTTATTACACAATCCGAAAGAACCCCCCGCTAACGCGGTATATTTATATTCACATCATCTGGCTTACAATGACGAATGGGGTACTTTTATCCACGGCTGGTAAAAAAGGTTTCATTAGAAGTGAAAAGGACAGGAATGTTCGCAATTCGTGTCCTTTTTAATAATACAAGAATGTATTGTTAAATTAACCGAAATCAAGTGTCATGAAATCCATCGCCAATGTGACCATTCCATTATATTTCTGCCTGGCTTCATTAATCAGATCATGATTTTGGATTTTATCCGTTGGGTAATGGATCAGATAAAGACCACCCACATTTGCTCTCCGTGCAACTTCACCTGCCTGTTCTGCAGATGTATGGCCAGGAAAAGCACCTGATGCCTCATGGATTAATACATCCGCCTTCTCTGCCAAATTGACAACCTGATCGCATGGTTCTGTATCACAAGAATACGCCGCTACTTTGTTGGTGTTTTTAAATTCAATGCGGAGACCAATCGTAGGGATAAGATGACAAACAGGTGAAGAGACAATAAGGAATTCCTTGCAGTCTATCACAGTTGACCATTCTCTTTCAGGTAAACGAAAGACTGATACAGGGAAAAAGTATGGCCATTCAGTCCAGGAGAATAAGTCCATGAGGTCTTCTATGCGATCCATGGTATGAGGCAATCCATAAATACATAATGGCTTTTTACGTCCCAATAACCACATATTCATTAACAATAGTGGTACACCTGATACATGGTCAGGGTGAAAGTGGGTCAAAATCAAGTCAGTCAGATAATCATATCCAACACCTGCTTGTTGTAAACGTAATATCGGATTTCCAACGCAGTCGATCAAAACAGTACGTTCCTCTCCGATGACCATTAAATGAGTATTTTCGTGATCTTCATTGGAGATTGCATTCGATGATCCAAGAATTATGACTCTAGCCATATTGAGATTCCTATATTAACACCTTATACTTTTGCTACTTTATCACCTGTAATAGTATTACCGGTGTAATATAGGTTTCAATTGCGGCTGCAATTACTAACAAAGGAATAATCAAACCTATACCAATTTTGACCCATTCTGCCAGTGCCTCAAGGAATACTTCACCCATCGACTTGGAAAGATTAGGTGTGACTAAGATAGCTCCCAAATGGAATATTGCCGCTGTGGATAATATTACTGCTGGGATTTCCAAAATTCCATGCGGGAGTAAACCAGCCAGGAAGATGGTCCAGGGTGAGTATCCTAGAAAATCGACAGCTGCCAATGCGCCACCTATAATCCCCATATTTACCAAAAATATAAGCAATCCAAGTACGCTGAAAGAAAAAATACCCAAAAGAAGCATCAAGACAATCGCACGAATATTGTTCATGAGAATGAACGTATAAGATAAGTTTAAATTCAAACCGGTAATATTGCCAGACTCTTGAATATGTTCAATAAACCGTGTCACTTCTTTTGGTGATAAACCAATCATTAACTGAGGCAGGTTAGCCCTGGTCCATGCGAAACCAAAATATACACCAACGATTGCTAAAATGAAGGTTAATATGATTGCATTCCGAAGTTTAAGCAATGATCTGCTCAATTCAATACGATACCAATCAATCGGTGAGTTTGCTTTTCCAACGATCGCCTGAAAGAAGATCCGCCATATCCATCGTATATTGAGCGTATCAATTTCCCGACCGAGTAAATACTCACGTCGGAAATGTGCAAGACCAACTCGCACCAATAAAGCCGCTAATATAGCGACAGCGAAGACAGCAAACCAGAGTATCTGTTCATTACCCCAAAACATCAATGCGCTCTCACCTTGGATAAGAAATGCAACAGGGAGAATCACAAAGGACGCCAACAGATTTGCTGCTCGGACAGATGTAGACTGCACAGAAATGGCTATCGCACCACTGACCATTAAAATAGCGTGCACCGCAGTTAATGTTAGCAATTGTGCAATCTTATTTGCATCAGGCAATGCAATCATTTGTCGATTTAATATAAGGAGATAAATTATGATAGCAATATAGCTGGCTAATAAAGGCGCCAGCAATCCTACCACCAGTTTACCAAGATACAACTGCCAATCCAATATTGGTGTAGTAAGCAACGGTTCAATCGTCCCGCGTTCTTTCTCACCAACAAAAGACTCTAATGCAACGACTAATGAGATTGTGATCGGGAAAAAACCAATGATTAATATGGAGAACGGTACTAATCGGTCGAGAACCAGAGTCCCCCCATACTTGGTGACAAATCCCACTGCAGCCCCTGCAACAGCATTCATAAGGAGAGGGAAAAAAAGCGTTAGGATCCCTAATGGGAATAATATTCTCCAATCGCGAAACTGATCCCGTAGTTCACGATGTGCTAACAACCATACTGGTGAGATGGTTACCCGCATCTGATCAACCTGAATTTGCTTGTGACATTACAGATAGATATATCTGCTCAAGGTTACGTGGGACCTCATTGATTGTCGCAATTGGTGCCTGATTAGCCACTAATGCTCGCACCAAAGCGGGATTGGTAATCTGGGGCTTATCAATATTAAACCTGAGACTGGTTGTGCTCCTACTTTTCAGAGTTACGCCACGGGGTAATTTTGTACCATCGAGACTCCATTCCTTAGATAACCTTACCTCATATTCCACTGGTCCGAGAATTTTCTGCTTTAATTCATCCAATGTACCGATAAGTAAGATCCGCCCCCGGAATATTATTGCGATAGTATCCGCCAGTTTTTCAGCCTCGGACAGATTGTGAGTACAGATCATGATTGTTCGATTCGATGAACGCAGGTTTACGATTTCATTCCGCACTAAACGAGCACTTTCCGGATCCATTGCAGAAGTTGGTTCATCCAAAAGTAATACAGGGGGTTCGTGGATGAGAGCGCGGGCAAGAGCTAATTTTTGACGCATCCCTTTGGAGTATTCACCGATTCTTCTTCTTGCAACCTCCGCCAATCCAAAATAATCAAGCAGATGTTGACAACGTTTACGACGTGTAATCGCATCAAGTCGATACAGCTGTCCAAAGAAATCAAGATATTCTTCAGCTGTCATTCGCATGTACAGGCTATGCTGCTCAGTCAGCACGCCCACCTCAGCACGTACCTGATTGGCCTGGGCGACCACATCATAACCGGCCACACGCGCCCAACCCCGAGTTGGGGAAAGCAAAGCAGTCAGCATACGGATAGTCGTCGTTTTGCCGGCCCCATTTTGACCGAGCAAGGCAAGGATTTGCCCTGGGTGAACCTGGAACGTTACCCCATCCACAGCCCAAAAATCTACAAATTGCTTGCTCAGATCTTCTGTTTCAATCATCTCAATACCTGTATGTTTCGCTATAGAATCAATCTTGTGGTACCTATAAATGTTGAAAAAACAAGAAGTTACTAAACTGCCTCCACACTCCGGATAGGACGATGTCTCCAAACTAGAGTAATGACTGCACAGACTGTAACTACAGCCATTATTGTTTGGTTTGCATTAATACTGGCAACCATTGATGCATCCAAGCGTAAAAAATCCAAAAAGAAGCGACCAAGCGGGTAGATAACCAGATAAACTAGAAATACGTCTCCGCCTTTCAAGCGATTTGCGAATCGATTCATCAACCAGATCAAGAAAAACATGTTAGCCAGGTTCCAGATTGACTCATATAAGAATAATGGGTGATAATATTCATAATCTCTAAATCCGGTCAGACGATGTTGGGGATCGATAAAAATCTTCCATGGGAGATCTGTCGGCGCGCCGTAGAGTTCCTGGTTCAAGAAGTTTCCCCATCGACCAATCGCTTGTCCGAGCGCAAGGCTGGGAGCTGAAATATCCACCCATTCGGAAAAAGACAGTTTATGTTTCCGCGAAAAAAAGTATAAACCGACCATACCCCCTATGACTGCACCAGGGATGCCTAATCCACCATTTCGCGTATTTAATAGATCAAGCGGATGGGTCAAATAATATCTGGTAGTAAAACCTTGCTCGATAGATGAAGGTGGGGGGGTAAAAACGTGCCACAAACGGGCACCTATAACACCACCGATAATCAGCCAAATCAATAAATCCCAAACTATTTCAGGATCATATCCACGCTTTTTAATCTCACGTTGGGCAAGCAATCCACCAGCTATTGTACCTAGCATTATTATGATTCCATAAAACCGAATAAATATCGGTCCAATATAGAAACCCTCAGGCATTTTTACCTCCATATGATTGAATTTGACGTGCATGAGCCTGCTTGCGAACATGTATTATCCGCTGCAGGGCTGTAATATTGGCAAATATGGCAATTATCCATAATCCATATTGGGGCCTGTTGAAAACAAGCGATGGAGCCAATACGAGATAACGCTCCATGCGTGTTAATACCCCAATCTTTGCTTCAAAACCTAATGCCTCTGCTCGTGCTTTGACATAAGACACCAGCACTGAACCTGAAGCGGCAGCGAAAACCAGGGTACCTAGTATCCCATCTCCGCTGCTCAAGAAATGATATATCAATCCGCCATATATTACCAGTTCTGAATAACGGTCAGTTACTGAGTCTACAAATCCACCAAAATCACTTGGTTCCCCTCGCAAGCGCGCCATCGTCCCATCCAGCGCGTCTATCGGTGTTATAAGAAGGACAACCAGACCTCCCCATTCCATCTTCCCTTGAGCAAGTAATATTGCTCCAACAGTATTCCCCGCCAAGCCGAGTAATGTTACGGTATTAGGCATTAATCCTAAGTTATTTAGGAATCGACCGATAGGATCCAATACCCATTTAAACCAGCCCCGCATACGATCAGAAAAAGATAATTTATTACCAGGAAATTCAATGTCTTTCACCAATTAATCCTTTCAGGAGCAAGAATGCCCAATAATACTACAATCGCTAATGATTATTCTATTCTTCATTATATTCAGTTTCATTATCCGATTCTAAGAGTACTTCCCTCTCGCGACCACCACCTTGCGATGGTCCAATGATTCCCATTTCCTCCAGTTGATCCAGAAGACGGGCGGCTCGTGGAAAACCGACTCGTAAGCGACGTTGAATGAGAGATACCGATGCTCGCCGTGTTTTACGAACGATTGAGATAGCTTGCTCAATCAAAGCGTCATCTTCATCTTCGGTTGGTTCGCTCAATAACTTTTCCCAGGGAGGACTCTCATCACCCGAAACGTATGAAGTCTGCCAATATGTGATCAACCGTTCAATCTCATGATCTGCAATGATCACACCCTGAGCACGTATAGGATTGCCCACCTCAGGATTTAAAAATAGCATATCACCTCGCCCGAGGAGGGTTTCTGCACCCCCACTATCCAATATGATCCTCGAATCAATTCCCGACACCATCGAAAAAGAGATCCGGGCTGGGAAATTGGCTTTGATTAGACCAGTAATCACATCTGTACTAGGACGCTGGGTTGCGACAATTAAATGGATTCCAGTCGCGCGCGCCATTTGTGCTAAGCGGACAAGTGTGTGTTCAGTCTGATCTGGAGCTGACATCATTAAATCGGCTAATTCGTCAATTATCACAACGATCCGCGGTAATGGCATACCTTCTTTTCGCCGTACTAATCGTTGATTATAAGAGTCAAGATCCCGGGAATGAGCGGCTTCCAGAAGCCGATATCGGCGTTCCATTTCCAAAACAATCCAGCGTAACACGCCCATAATTCGCTGAATGTCTGTTTCCACTTTACCATAAAGATGCCTCAAACCGTTAAAGCGGATCAACTCTACCATCTTTGAGTCAATCATGACAAGGCGCAGGTGGTCAGGCGTGTTATTCATTGCGAGACAAACTGCGATGGATGTGATACATACAGATTTCCCTGAACCAGTTGCACCTCCAATGAGCAAATGTGGCATGCGTACTAAATCAGCAACTAGAGGCTGACCAGAAACGTCTCTACCCAACGCAATAGCAAGAGGGGAGGCGACTTTAAAGAAAGCCTCTGCCTCAAGAAGAGGTCGTAAACGAACAAGTGAAGAATGGGAATTCGGTACTTCTATTCCAACATATGCACGACCCGGGACTGGCGCTTCTATCCGTAACCGCTGAGCTGAAAGCGCTAAAGCAATATCACGATGTAATGAAGCGATTTGTCCGATACGAACCTTCATTCGTTGGGCTTCATCGCCATTGCCCGATTTTTCTATAAAACCTGGTTCGACAGCAAATTGTGTCACGGTTGGACCGACCCTATATCCTACCACCCGTGCAGGAATGCCGAATTCAGCCAGAGTTTTAACTATCAAACCAGCTGTCTGGTTGATTGTACGTTCGTCTGGTCTAGATAATTGCTCACTTAATAATATATCGAGTGCAGGCAATCGCTCATCGCGATGTGATTGACCAGGTGGTTGTCGATCCTGCTCTTCGGATATTCGCAAAGATTTTTGGGATCCTATATTCAGGTGGGGCTTTTTTTTATTATTCGAACGAGTTTCTGACAACTCAAGAGGAGGATCAGGATGCTCTTGGGTTAATGTGATCATTTCCTTGTTTTCTGGATTGGTAATACCAACTGCATGAAAAAGCCAACTCTCTACATATGACCATAAACCAAATCCACTAATCACCGCCAGTATCCATCCACCGATAATCATCACAAGATTCCATGGGTGTCCAACTATAGACTGAATAAAAATACTAAGTCCCCAACCTAACCGTCCGCCGTCAAGACCAACATCGGCTCGTTCAAGGGAATTTCCCCCAATTGTAGAAAACAAGGCAAAGGTTAAAAACACCGCCATCTCGATAGCAAGGACGCGTCCTATACTCAAATGTATATTGCTCCGTTGCAATGCAAACAATCCAACAACACCAACAACTACAATAACAAGGTAGCTGCCCCAACCAAACCATTGAATAAGTTGTGTTGCCCATGGAGTAAGTAATTTACCCTCTGTCAGTCTCATCACAGCCAATAGAGATAAAAATGTAAAAGCTAACAGGGTGACCCCCAGTACATCTCGACTAAACCTTCCAAAGTGGGAATAGAAACGTGAAATCTGCCAAATCCAGCCTTCTGATTTTGGGTGAGTCAATGTGCGACTTTCCTTCTTTTTCGGAAGGGATTGGTTGATTTTATTTGGCATTAGTTATTCGTTTGGTTTCAAGCTTAAACCAATACGCTGATGTTCAGCATCAATATTTATGATACGTACTAGAACCTTTTGTCCTTCTTGGAGAAAATCCTTAATGGACTTCCCAGCACTCAGTGGTATCTCCGTGGTATGGATCAAACCTTCCAGACCATCTTCCAGGCGAGCAAAAGCGCCGAAGGAAACAATCCCGGTAATCATCGCAGAAACAATCTGATTTATGACGTAATGTTTTTCAACCGCTTCCCATGGATTCTCTGATAAACGCTTTAAGCTAAGCGCTATGCGACCGCGCTCCAGAGAAACATCCATAACCCTGGTTTCGATATGTTGCCCAAATTTAACAATCTGACTTGGATGACTCACTCGCCCCCAAGATAATTCGGAAATGTGAATAAGTCCTTCAACACCACCCAAGTCAACGAATACACCGAAATTGGTTATGTTTGTTACCTCACCGCTGAGGCGCTGTCCCTGTTCAATAGATCTAAATATCTCTGTACGACGACCTGCCTCAGTTTGTGCTGCTCGTTCTGAAAAAATAATTCTACCATCTTCAGGAACGCATTCAATAACTTTAAGACGTAATTCCTGCCCTAGGTAAGTTAGCAATGCCTTCTCTCGATTATCTAAATCAGACTGAGCAGCCACCTCCACTAAATGGGAATATGGTACGAATCCATTAATATTATCACCCTCCACCAATAATCCCCCTCGATTATATCCGTTGACACGCAATGTAACGATTGCATCTTGTTCATAGATTGCCTTTACCTTGGTCCAGTCTGATAAAGACTTGGGGGAATTATCTGGTTTTATTTGGTGTGCAGAGTTTATTTGTACATGTCGGTCTTCATCGGCAAAAACGGATTCCCACCAACCATCGTCATTATCAAGTATCTGGGTTCCAGGTGTCTTTCTTCGGGGAACCATTAAATATCCTCCTCTAAAGAGTCCTTAGAACTTTATCTTCCATATCCAAAATAACTTTAGCAACCGCCTCTACTGCAACGCGCTGCTTCCGGTATAGATCAGCCTCTGACATTGCCAAACGGGAAGCCACTTCACGGACCTTGCGACCCTCTATAAATTTCATCTCCAGAATATTGTATAAAATCCATTCTGCCGTGAAACGACGCTCCCCCATCGGTCGTGTCTGATCAACTGCTTTTCGTAAAACCGCTCGCAGTCCATTGGCTACATTACCATTATACGTCTTCGACATATCCTGAACGATCTGCAGATGCAGAAGCGGACTCGTGGTTAATTTCGGGCCGCCCCAATAATGAACCAGCGCATCCTTCACCCAATTAGCTAAATCTGATTCTGGTGGCAAAGTATCAGCTAATAAACTGGTCATACTGTCATAGCGACCAACTGCTCGCAATCGTTGGATAATATCCACTTGTGGTTGTAAATCTTCCAAGGAATTAAAAACAGCTTGTTGCGATCGTCTATCCTCCAAGGCCAGAGCAGCTCGCTCTGCTAAGAGCCAAAGAGAATCACGTTGATCTCTCTCAATGCTTTGAACAGCATCATATGCCACTCCCATGAGTCCGAGCAAAGGCGGAACTTCGTCGCGGTCAAGTTCTGGCTTGTGTTGGCGTAGTGGCAAGATTAAGAAATTACCCCAAATGAATTCCTGGTGACCATTATTCTCCACATTGGCAAGCTTCAGTACATTCGATAGCTGATCCTGATCCAATAGGTTTTTATTTCCAGCTATTATGATCATTGTCAACTCATCCCCGTTAAGCGCAGCCACAAATGCAGATGGTGATTGCATATGATCACGAACAGCAGCCAGCACAGCTTCCATAAACTGGTTTAAGTCACTACGGGTAACGAGACGTTCTTCAATTTTTTGCAATAATTGCAAATCCTGCCGATCGCGGCCATAGAAAAACCAACGCTCCCAGATTGGCGAAATCAGTGTAATACTATGCTCTAATAATAAAACACTGGCAACCATAATTGCAGGGACGGCGACACTATAGGACATTCCCATTAACTCCCCTCCTCGTCGTACTACTGTCATTAGAGCAAGGGTGATTGAGGTGGTCACAGGACCCCTCATTAGCCATTTGAATAATCGAGTTTTTACAACTCGATCAGGCCACGAAACACCGAAAAATGCGACTGCGTAGGCCATAATAACAACCAAACCACCCACTAATAGGTTAATTACAACTGATGCACTCCAAAACAGGAGGGGAAATTTTCCAGCCAGTGAGTATCCATATAACAAGTATGGATACGAACCAAGTGCAGGAGCAGTTGCACCGGCCATCAAATAAAACATCCGACGACGACCAGATCTGGTAAGCATTCGAGAATAAGCACGGATGAAATTCACACCAGCCCAGACCATAGCAACAACATAATATATTGTAAAAACTTCCGTCAATAACGTCCGTTGCAGGTGAGGTGCAGGTTGGCCTTTTGGTACAAGGGGACCGAGTAAAAGTCCAAAACTGTGCAGAACCAGGAACATGGTTGATATCAGATACATAACACGGACAACTAACCGCCGGCGCCCGCGCGACGGGCGTCCGGCTGTTACCATCAGAGCATCCGAAAGTTGAAGATATGCAGCAGGTAAATAGACTATACCCAGCCACTGCAGACGTAAAAGAAGTTCAATTCCCCACTCAGGCGATGTTTTACTTTGTAATGCCTCGGTGGTAAAGACGACTACAACACATAAAAGGATCAAAGAAAATGATCGTGCGACTCGATCACGTAGATTAAATGATAATGCATATAAAAACAGTGATAGAGCCGTAATTGCGATACCAGCCGTTAGAATCTGATTAATCGTTTGAATCCCCGCAAGAAAACCACTCATCCAACCATTAAACATCTATACCTTTCTGGTTACTTTAACATCCGCCCGAAAAACAAGGCGATGTCTTGGGTTGCATAGTAATGGTCATTATACCCGCAGAATTCATAGCCCAGTTTTTGCGCCAAACGGATTGCAGGAAAATTCTTGGATGGCATTTCAAGATAAATTTGACGAAGATTTCTTTCCAATGCCCATTCTTGAGCAGACTGGATGAGTGCTGATGCATAACCAAGGCGACGTTTCTGAATCGAGATAACCAAATCTGTAACCCAAGCGGCTCCCGCAGTACCTTGTTCAATTATTCGGACATACCCTACCTTCTGATTATCAACCACTGCCACGAACATCTTTGCACAATTATTCCACTCATCTACTAGGGAAATAACATCACGGGGATATGTGACGTGTATGGGATGTGGTAATCGAACCTCCCGTAATGTTACGATAACCTGCTCTCCACTTTTATGCAACTGCAATTGCCATACATAATCACTGTTCCATGAATGATCGATATGCATTAAGTCGTTTATATCAGTCGCAACAGCAGAACGGATTTGGATATCTGACATTTTCACCACTATCATTCTCCTACAACATGGATCGAAATAATGCATGGTAGTAATGACTGACCTTGATTATCAATTACCACTAACCGTAGTAGATAATCACCTGGTGTCAATTCCATTGTATATATCGTACCTAATGACGCATTGCTAACTGAATTTCTTCCGGCGGAGATTGTTGACCACTCCTCACTACCTTGGGATGCAATCTCATATTTATAAAATCCAAAATTCGGGATATCAACTGTACCTAACAGATCAACAATCCCGCTAACATCCTGGCCGGATTCTGGTGAAGTAATCTCTACTTGATTGCGTATACAACCGTTGGGAACAGCCGTCTGTGGAACGGACAGTGTTTTTGCAAACGAAGTAGCCATCTCGTTTGTGATTGTTCCAGTTGGTGTAATTAATAAAGTTAGAGTAGGTGATGGTATTAAAACAGATGATGGCAGGATTGGGATAATGAACGATGAAATGATAAATTCGCTCAATATCATTACTAGGATTAATAGCATGGTTGTAAATGCACTTATTAATCTACGCTGCGCGAATTCACGTTCCAAGCCAAATACCGCTTCACGCTTTTCCCGCCATACCAACCAGAGCCACCGCAATGTAATCAATCCCCCTAACGAAAAAACCAAATAAATCAACACCTCATAGGTCGATAGAAAGCGGTATACTGCGACCATCCTGACCTTTTACAATAGATGCAGAATTCCCCGTACAAGCTTCTCAATTTTAGGTGCGATTATCTTTCCGGCTTTCAATACTTCCTCATGGGTGGTTATCGTCGAACCATCAAGGTTTGCTTTATTACTGATACCTGAAAAACCGAGGACACGTAAACCACCATGTCGTGCGACTGTCACTTCCGGTACTGTGGACATACCTACTGCATCTACTCCAATTGTTCTTAAGAAACGCAAGTCTGCTGGTGTTTCAAATGATGGTCCACTGAGACCAGCATACACTCCTTCACGTAGGATTAAGCCCTCTTCCGCAGCTACCAGACGGGAGAGGTCATTCAATTTCCTATCATAAGCCTGGCTCATATCGGGAAAACGTGGGCCAAGTTCATCCAGGTTTGGACCATATAGGGGGGACATTCCAGCCATACCGATAAGATTCAGGTGATCCGTAATTAGCATCACATCGCCCGGAGAAAATGACGGATTCACACCACCCGCAGCGTTAGTCACAATCATAATCTCTACACCTAACCGATGCATAACTCTTACTGGAAGGGTTACTTGAGCCATGCTATAACCTTCATAAAAGTGTATCCGCCCTTGCATGACAAACACAATTTGCCCATCCAATTCTCCAATTACTAAACGCCCAATATGCCCCTGAACAGTTGAAACTGGCCAGTGAGGTAAATCACCAAATGGGATAAAATTAGGATTAATAACAGCTTCTGCTAATGCACTGAGACCTGAACCCAGAATGATTCCAACTCGAGGTTGGTACTTCGTACGTGATTGTAAAAATGTCACTACTTGATCGATTTGTTTCAATGTAATAAGGGTCTGCATAAAGTCTGTCCAGATTAGATAGAGGGGATATTAAAGGATTCTAAACCTATGTGATTACACACCTTTTCCATATTTTACCATCCCCGGTCAGGGAAATAACATCTGAGAGTTTTTGGGGAAATCAGCATGCCCCAAGAAGAGAAACTACGCTGGGAAAAAACAAAATCGTAACCAACTTGATTATACTGTCTAATTGGAGATACAGAACAACAGATTATTTCTCATTTTTACCTGGAGATACATCCTCTTTATTTGTTCTATGATTGTTCTTGCTCATTCATGCCAAGATTTAGGCTTAGGAACAATATTACTCTGAAATTAGAATAAGCCTATCCCGGTAAGCGAGTTTGAGATACGTATGTATCTTCTACTCACTTTCAAAGGTAAGAAGGGACTTATGATGTGGAGAATCCGCATACAACAATAATCCTTTCCGGGTTGGATACAATTTAATTTCAATTTTGCGTCTGGAAACGATCAATTACTTCACTAGATAGATTACATCCACTTGCGATGTTAAACAAATCAGAATTATTAATAAATTCAGCTATTCCGCGAATGGTTGAAGTAAAACCATATTACAATATGTTAGAAAGCGATTATATAAATTTTAGATTTCTCTACGATGGGGGTGATTTTTTCAATGACGTTAAGGTTACTGTCACTTGTACCTGAGCAAAATATATAATTCGAAATCAGAGTGAGCTCATTCTACTAGACCTCCAAATCGATGAATATTCAAGCACCCGAGTATTGTTTATTTTAAAACGTTCTGAAAAGCCGATATTGCGGTTTCCACACCATTATCATTAATCCAATAATGTGTTACCAGGCGGAATCGTCGCACTCCTGTTACACCTACTAACACCCCAAGTTCTTTCAGTTTCTCGGCGATTTGTTGGGCAGTATATGGGACTGCCTCAGTCATGTCCACGAAAACCATATTTGTTTCGGGAATAGCCGGATTGATTGCAAGATCGGATGCCTGTCTTAATCCATTTGCCAGCTTGCGCGCCCGGACATGATCCTCACTTAAACGATCCACCATCTTGCTCAGTGCAACGATCCCGGCCGCAGCTAAAATTCCAACCTGGCGCATGCCACCACCTAGCTGCTTTCGAATTCGATGTACCTTCTTTATAAATAATTCCGTTCCACATATCACTGAACCTACCGGTGCACATAGCGCTTTGCTGAGACAGAAGGTCACTGAATCAAATGGGTCAACTATTTGCTTTGCTGGGACACCCAGGGCAATCGCTGCATTAAACAGCCGGGCTCCATCAAGATGCGTAGCCAGGTAATAACTACGTGCCAACTCCCCAACTTTATGGAGATAGTCCAAAGGCAGCACTGTACCACCACAGCGATTATGAGTGTCTTCAAGGCAAATTAGACGTGTAATGGGATCATGGGGATCATCTGGACGGATGGCTGCTTCGATCGCGTCCAATGCTATTGATCCATCCGGTTGGTTTGATAACTGGGCTGAATGAATCCCGCCTAATGCTGAGATACCACCTGCCTCATACAAGAAGGTGTGTGACATGTTACCAAGAATGACCTCATCACCACGTCCACAGTGAGCTAATATTGCGGCTAAATTCCCCATAGTACCTGATGGTACAAATAGTCCAGCTTGCGTACCAGTCATATCAGCAGCAATTTCCTGTAATCTATTGACAGTTGGATCCTCCCCATACACATCATCCCCAACCGGTGCTGCTTCCATTGCCTCACGCATTTCCTGGGTTGGATGTGTCACTGTGTCCGAACGCAAATCAACATATTCCATAATGTCCTCCTTCTGAGGATTTTCAGATAAGAATCCCACCTTCAGTACTTCTTATTTTCAGCAAAATTATCATCATCCTCTTAATTGAGCCAAGATTTCTTCTAGTTCTATTGGTAGTGGAGCTTTAAATGTCTGCGGTAGAATATCATCAGGCAACATGAGCTTAAGTCGGGCAGCATGCAGGAAATAACGGTTAATCGGTACTGAAGGTTGCCGTCTTCCATATATGGTGTCTCCCACGATCGGACAACCGAGGAATGCACAGTGCAACCGGATCTGGTGTGTACGACCGGTTTGTGGGCGTACTTCCAGCAAAGTATGATTATTAAATCTCTCCAGCAACTTGTACTCACTAATTGCTTCGCGACCTCTACCAGGTGGTACGATAGCCATCTGCTTACGATGCATAGGGTCACGGCCAATTGGCGCCTCAATCCGACCACTAGGGGTGGGGGGTAAACCATCCACCAGCGCTAAATAGGTCTTCTCTACCTTCCGCAGGCGGAATTGATCTTGAAGCCAGCGGTGAGCACGGTCATTTTTTGCTATCAGGATCAAACCAGAAGTACCTTTATCGAGGCGGTGTACAACACCTGGTCGTTTCTCACCACCAATCCCCTCAATATCTGGTGAATGCCCTAAAACAGCGTGCACCAACGTCCCACTCTCATGTCCGGCTGCAGGGTGTACCACCATACCAGCCGGTTTATCGATCACAAGCAGATCAGTGTTCTCGAAAATGATGTTTAGCGGAATATATTCAGCATCCAGACTGCTGGGTGCCTGGGATGGGATAACTACCTGTACAGCCATGTCTACTTCGAGTATCTGGCTGGTTTTTTTTGCAGTCAAACCATCTAAACTTACATAACCGTCTTTGATCAGCCTTTGCAAGCGGGAGCGTGAAAATTCAGGGAGGCAAGCCACGAGAAAGTGGTCAAGCCTCTCTCCTTTCTTGTTCGAAAACAGGAAAGTGACAATGCGGTCATTCACAATTGAAGTTTGCCTTCCCTTAAGAGATCTGGATATCCGAACTTTCCTTTGGACCACCATGAGAACTCGGTTTCTCAAGTTCGTCTGGTTCAATCCTGACCGCCCGTTTTACATTCCTTTCCTTGATCCACAATCCGAGTAAAAGTACAGCCACACCTATTGAAATAGATGAATCGGCAATGTTGAAAACAGGGAATTTTCCTAGAGAGATAAAATCCGTTACTTTACCCCCCATTGTCAAACGGTCGATCAGATTACCAAAAGCACCTCCCATTTGCATGCCCATCGCGAAACGCAGCACTCTGTCGTTCGTCTCCGTGTGTGGATAGTAGTAGAGAATTGCTCCAATCACCAGGAAAGCCAATATTGTAAATACCAAAGCCCCTCCCTGGAATATTCCAAAAGCCGCACCGGTGTTATACCAGTTAACGATGCGGGCATAGGGGGCAAGCCAGATCAATTTACCTGGTAACCATGTCTCTCCCATGGATAAACCAGTCCGTACTAAGGCTTTTGTCCACTGATCGAGGATTACTACCGTACCAGAAACTATCAACAATCCCAGATAATCACGAAAATATTTCTTCATATTTTTTTATATACCTTTATCCACATTTTACCCCAGGGAAGCAAGAATCGTGTTAATAAAATCTATCATCAATAGAACCGAAAATAATTGTTGTATATCTTAGTTGATCAGGAACCTGCTTCTTGATCTAACTCCAATCCCATCCCCAATGTAAAAGGTAACAACTTATTCAGGGATTTGACAACACTCCGGTAAATCTCAAAATATATGCTTTGCCTGATTAACCTTTTCTTTTTTCAATGCTAAGTTGTTGATTGATTATTATTAGGATAATATTAATCGTATTTGTATGAGAGTCAAGAGCTTATTTCATGTGAGAGATCATAGCCATAAAGTCCTCACGGTTTTAGTCATCCAAAGCATGAGGGTCGTGTCGGGTTTTTATCATGGTCAAAATCCCATTTATTAGTATAATAAACTTCCCTATTAATATTTATGAAAGCGAGAATGAAATGAAAATTGTCACCGACTGTGCCGCAGACCTGACAGCCGAAGAGCGAGAAGCTCTCGGTATTATTCAGGCACCACTATTTATACAATTCCCCGATGGTGAGGTAAATTCTGCTGACATAACGGCAGATGAATTTTACGACCGCTTGGCGACCATGCAACCTGAGGTCCCAAGCACCGCCCAGCCTTCGTCGGGTATCTTTGAAGAGATCTACCAAAAACTGGCTAGAACTAGCAAGCAAATCCTGTCCATTCATATCTCTTCTGGCTTGAGTGGGACAATCAACTCGGCACGCATAGGGAGTGAGGGAATAAAGGAAGTCACAGTTAACGTAGTGGATAGTATGACCCTCTCTGGGGGTGAACGCTTCCAGGTGCTGGCTGCAGCGTGGGCTTCTAAAGCTAATTGGAGCCTGCAAGCGATCATGGATCGTCTGGCACAGATCCGTGAGCAGACTGAAGTTATCTATACGCTTGAGACATTGGAATACCTTGCGCGTGGCGGCCGGATCGGACGAGTACAGGCTTTAGCTGGCTCACTACTTAAGATCAAACCAGTGATCCGCGTTGACCACGCCGATGGTAAATATTCCACAGTCGGTAAAGGACGCACTGTCGCACACAACCTGGCGCTTATCGTAGATCATCTGGTCGACATGTATGGCACGATCCCACTCTGGATTACAGTGCTGCACGGACGTTTTGAAGAGAGCGCAGGCTCTCTTTCCAAATCCTTAACCGAGCGATTAAATGTAAAAAAGCTGGAAGTGCTGCGTATCTCCCCCGTCCTTGGCGTCCACACCGGACCCGGAATAGTGGGTGCAGCTGTAATGCCGATAGAGTTGGTCAAAGATTTAATGTGACGCGATAAAAGGACGGGTACAACACCCGTCTTTCACTGATATTATTTATGGCAAAATACCTTTCTGTATCATCCAGGGATGTATTTCAAATAATAACCGTCCAGATTTAACCATTGGATCAGTATTTGTAAGTTCCAATGCTTCCTTAAGAGAACCTACCTTAAAAACATATGCACCTCGTAGATCACCATCATCGATAAAGGGTCCTACTAAAACGAGCTTGCCTGTCTCAACCATACGCTGTATATTTTCCAGGTGAGCTTCCTGCAAGTCATCAACTTCCTGCGTATCTTCGGGTGTCCATGCAGGGCCACGTTTTAATAAACCTAAGTAATAGATAACCATTCCGAGTGTTTCAGCTTCTTCTTTCACCTCGATATCTTTGTTCACTACATCCCACCTCCAGACATTATGGGAGTGTTATCCTGTAAAGGTTATCCCTGAATGGTAAGATTCAAATATTCCATATTCTATACTCAAATCCTTAAAGTCACCCACCTCTCAAATCCACAACTTCCTTTCCCGCAAGTTTATCCAGAATACGTTGTGTCACTAATTCTAACGCCTGTGGTTGATTGACAAAATCCACATTATCGGTATGTATGGTTAGTACTGGGCATAGGTCAAAGGAACTGAGCCAATCATCATAAAAAGAATCCAGTAGAGAAAGGTATTCTAGTGTTATACCGGTTTCGATATTCCGGGCACGCCGCTGAATTCGTGCCATTAATTCTTCAACTGATGCCTTTAAATAGATCAATAAACCAGGTTTGGGCAAACTATTCACAACCAGTTCGAATAAACGGCGGTACGCCAGGTAGTCACGTTCGGAAAAATTACCCATGTGATGCAGAGCTCGGGCAAAAATGTAAGCATCCTCGTAAATGCTGCGATCCAGGATAGCTGAACGTGAGTCGTTTAATGCATCCCAATATTGCTCGGCCCGATGCCCTAAGAAGAATATCTGCAAATGAAATGACCAGGCGCGCATATCAGAATAGAAATCAGAGAGATAGGGATTATTAGCGACCGATTCAAATCCTGTCCACCAACCTAATCGTCCCCCAATGCGTTCAGTAAGCGATGTCTTGCCTGCACCAATATTACCGGCAACAACCACCAGTCGTTTCGTCATCAACCCTCCAAAATCGTGTCAATTATCTGTATACAGATTCCCTTATATCCTCATAGTCAAAAGAGCGAAGAGATACGAAGGTTATCGCAAAGTAGAGTTATATATTTCTCGAATTAAACCAAATCCAACGTACCACGCCGTTTAGCTACCACTTCGAACCACATAAAAAGGAAATATCCCAAAACTCCATAAATCAAGCCAATCCCCAATTCACCGAGGATCAGTGGCATGGCTTCACTCAGGCTCTTCCCAGCGATGAGAAGGCGTGCTGATAATATCCCGCGTGTCAGAGGTAATGCATACGAGATAGCGCGCATAAAGACCGGCAGGGAATTGATATCCACGTTGGCACCGGAAAAGAGCAATAACGCGAAGTAAACAGTGTTGTTCACGAACATTACGTTGGCGGTAATTAAACTGAGACAACCCATCAACAATCCCAGACCGCAGGTAGAGATCGTAGCTACAGTGATCGTCAGAGCCAGGGCTGGCAAGTTTGTATGCGAGAGATCCAATCCAAGCAGTACAACGCCCCAAGTAAAAGCCACCACAACTCCAAGAGCTCCATCAATAATATGCATGAAAGCCCGACCAAAGAACAATACCAGGCGATTGGCGGGGGTGCCAAAGAGATATGGAAGCGTCCCAGCCCAACGGTCACCACCAATACTTAAAGTCACACCGTATATTCCGCTCACCGCCGCGATTTGGATGGCGTTCCCTATCACATAAAAGTGAGCGTTGCCACTTCCGGTAGCAAAAGTCCCAAGAAAAGTAAAGAACAGCATTTGCGCCAACGGCATGACGATCTTTGAAGCCAGATAGGTTACTGGTCGCAGCCATGCGAAAAGAGCAATATAAGAGAGCAAGGTCCCTTGCCAGAACAATCGCAGGTTATTCACTATCGTTCGCATAGCATTACTCCGTATTCAGCGTGGCATCGACTCGGGCTTTATATAGCATAACCTTGAACAACCAACTGGCTATAAAAAGATCAATGATACTGAATACGATCATCATACCCCAAGCAAGTAATGTTTGCTCTAGAGACGCACCTGCAGTAGAAGTCCCATGCAGGGCGCGAGCTGCCCAGTAAGGAGGCAAAAAATAACTGATCGGTGTTGTCCAATTGGGTAATAAGGCAATAGGGAAAAGGAAACCAGCGAGGATATAGATGGGGAATTCCATTGCATTCTGCCACTGCTGCACTCCGCGGTACATCACAAATACCGGCGCTATGGTCAATCCGAAACTGATAAAAGCAAATACGCTTAGTACTAGCGATAAAATAAACAAAAAAGGTTGGTCGATATTCAGGGAGTAGCCGAAGAAGAGGGCTGCGAATATATATGCAACGATCATCGATAATAATGACTGGATGACGTTCGCCAGGTTCTTACCGAATACAATCACCTCGAATGGTGTTGGCACACCCACCAGTGCCTCGAGCATACCACCCCAACGCTCCCAGCTGATACTGTTACCCGAGATGAAGAGTAAGCTACTCCATAATCCGGTCAAACCACTGCCGACTACCACGAACATGGCATATTGAGGACCCTTATCCTTGAGCATGTACAGTCCAAGGATCGCAATGATCATCGGCTGGAGCAGGATGGTAAAAATTACAAAGCCATCGTTTAACTGCTGACGTATGGTCATCTCCGCCACCATTAACACCGTACGCCAATAAATAAAGAGGTTTTTAAAATTCATACCTTGCCTCCCACCAGACGGACGTAAGCATCCTCAAGGGTTGGTTCACGAACGATCACCCGACCAATGCGCTGACCATTGAGAGCAGACATTACATCTGGTACTGCCTCTGCTCCGCGTGGTGTCTGAACCAGAAGCATCTGACGCTGGTCACGTTCCTCGACCGAGAGGGAATCAACGAACGATAAAGCACGCAGCCCATCAATGACCTGTTGGGGCGCGCCATAAATCTCAACCTCGATCACTGAAAGGTCACTGACATGTTTTTTTAAACCAGCTGGTGTATCTAATGCCACGATCCGACCCTGGTCGATAATGGCAATCCGCTGACAGAGAGAGTCTGCCTCAAACATGTAATGTGTTGTTAGCAGGATCGTTTTATTCTCAGACTGTAGGTCAAGGATTACCTGGCGGAACTCGCGTGCACCAACCGGATCTAGACCGATGGTTGGCTCATCAAGGAAGAGAATTCCAGGATCATGCAGTAGGGTACGAGCAACATGCAAGCGTTGCTTCATGCCTCGCGAGTAACCCTCTGCGCGCTCGTTGCCTCGATCTTTTAGACCGACAAGTTCAAGTAGATAGGGGATGCGCTTTTTTGCCACATCTGGATCAACATGGTACAGGCTGGCGAAGTACCGCAGGTTATCGATGCCCGAGAGACGCCAATAGAGACCGCGTTCACCACCAAAGATGAATCCTATGCGTTTACGAACTTCGTTTGCATCTTTCACAATGTCAAATCCCAGAATAGAGACTGATCCAGAATTCGGGATCAGCAGTGTTGCCAGGACTTTTACGGTTGTGGTCTTTCCAGCGCCATTTGGTCCAAGCAATCCAAACAATTCGCCTTCACCAATCTCAAAAGAGATGTCATCCACAGCAACGACCTCTTTAATTGACCGGCGGATAACCCCTATAGTAGCGCGATACACACGCCGTAAGTGGTTAATTACAATTGCATTCATCATATTTATCTAAAATTCACTGGAAGAGGAAACTTAGAACAATTGTAAAATAGAATGCGAGAAAATCCAATGAATATTAATTGTTTGATGGCTTTCAATATATTCAATAAATATATCCGTATCTCGTCAAATCTTTACCCTCACATCCAGTGCGACCGCACCCTTTTCAAACACGCGAAGAGGATTGATCTCGATTTCGCTGATTTTGGGGAAATCACTGGCAAGTTGTGCCAATCTTTGCAGGGTTTCTTTTACAGCTTCCAAATCAACAGGAGGATTATTCCGGAAACCAGTTAGCTTGCGTCCTGCCCAAGTCTTCAGGATCAACCTCTCAGCCTCATCGATGGCTAGCGGAGCAAGTGCAAAGGCTACATCCTTCAATCCTTCCACTTCCACACCCCCAGAACCAAACATCATCAATGCCCCGAATTTCAGATCGTGTACGGCACCGACGATAACATCCTGCCCTTGAGGGATCATGCGCTGGATATAAACCCCCTCGATGTCGGCTTCGGGTTTTGCTTTTCGAACTTGGTCTTGGATCGTTCGAAAACCTTCTGCGGCAGATTCAGGGGAATCGATGCCTAAGAGAACACCCCCCACATCGGATTTGTGTGAGATATCGTGCGAGGCAATTTTCATTGCTATTGGATAACCAAGTTCCTCTGAAATTTCAATAGCCTCACCAGTATCGTGGGCCAGTTTTATCAATGCAGCGGGTATTCCATATGCACTCAATAACCCCTCTGCAACTTCAGGAGCAAGCCAAGAACCTCCAGATCCTTCGGTTAGGAGAGAACGGGCTTTATCGGTGTCGATATCCATAAAAACTTGAGCAGGCTGCTCCGGTTTGGATAGAAATTCTGCCCGCTCGGTCAGGCGAGCTAGTACAGCCGCTGCGCGTTCAGGAAAACGGTATTCCGGTACATGAGCTGCCTGGAAGCGTTCAGCAGCCACGTCAATCTGGGTGCTGCCCATTAAAGCAACAACGACTGGCTTTAAGGCATTACAGATTATCGGAATCAATGCTTCAGCCACAGAAACCGCTGGATACATTGGTGGGGGTGGCAGGATGAGCAGCACACCATCTACACATGGATCATCCAGTAATAGACGCAGACAAGAGGCATATTGGATGCTGCTCGCTGAGGCGAGCATATCTATAGGATTACGTAGGCTTGCAGCAGAAGGTAGCAGAGCAGTCAGGGCGGCACAAGTCTCCGGGGAAAGATCAGCCAGTTGCAAACCTTCATTTTCGAGTGAGTCCGCAGCGATGACTCCTGGACCACCGGCATTCGTTAATACAGCCATACGGCGACCTCTTGGTAGTGGCGACCATGCGAGAGCACGCGCCCAGTCGAACATCTCTTCTATGCTATCCGCTCGAAAAATACCTGCTTTTTCAAAAGCTGCATTATATGCTGTATCCACACCGGTTAATGCACCGGTATGTGAGGCTGCTGCACGCTGACCGCCAGCTGAACGTCCCACTTTGAGTACAACGACCGGTTTCTGGCGATTGACTCGACGAGTCTCATCGATGAATCGCTGTCCATCAGCGACACTTTCGAGGTAGAGTGTCAGAACACGCGTGTATTCATCGAGCATCGTATGGATCAACATGTCAGTCTCATTTACATCAGCCTGGTTGCCCAAGCTTATCAATCGTGAAAAACCAAATCCCTGGCGCAGTGACCAGTCAATAATGGCAGCACAGATAGCACCCGAATGAGAAATAAAAGCAATTTCCCCAGGTCTAGGAGTAGGCGGTGGAAGGAATGTGGTATCGAGGGGGAGATGGGTATCCAGCAGACCTATGCAATTAGGACCAAGCAGGCGGATGCCATACTGGCGGGCAATCTGTAAGACATTAGTTTCGAGAGCAACACCTATGGGACCAGCTTCTCGAAAACCACTTGAGATAAGTATGACAGCATGAATGCCACGTTCACCACAGAGACGTAATGATTCAGCCGCAACCCGTGCAGGAACGATAAGGACAGCCAGGTCTACCGGATCGGGAACCTCAACAACGGATTTATATATGAAACGTGTGAACAAATTGCCACCCTTCGGATTGACAAAACTAACTGCACCACGATATCCACTTTGGATGAGGTTGCGAGCTACCCCGTACCCCAATTTCTCTGGATGAGTAGATGCTCCAATCACAACCACTCCGCGTGGATTGAAAAAGGGATCTATGGATGATTCCATGCCAGTATTATAGTGGTGATTGGTCGTTGATGGGTGACGAGACAAGAAATCGAATCCCCTTACGGTATAATCTGGATATGGAAGCACAACAAAAAACATCTTTCCGACCTTATCTTATTTCTACTCTTTTCTTATTCATTGGTGGATGGGGAGGTCTGTTACTGGTTATCAATAACACACTTCCGACTGTCTGGCCGCGATGGGGTTTTTTTGCATTATGCATGCTTGCTCTAACGGGTACAGCTCTGCCGATTATTTATTTTTTTCACCTGCGATTCACTCCTGCACTGCTCATCAACCCTCACATAATCATACGACAGGCTATTTGGGTTGGAGTGTATGCTACTACTCTTGCCTGGCTACAACTTGGACGTGTACTGTCATTATGGATCATCATGGGTCTTGCCAGCGGTCTCATAGCCATTGAGTGGCTGATCCGGGTCCGGGAACGGAGTCAATGGATTCCACCATCAGTATCTGAATCCGAAACACCTCTTGAACCAGAGCCATCACCGAACCCGCCAACTACACCAGACATATAATCTCTCGCTTTTCAGATTAGATCTCTTACAAATGGATGACCTACGCGAATTACCTTCAGTTGAGAAATTGCTGCAAACTCCCCGGGTAGTTGCATTGACCGTTTCTTATGGTCGTCCGCTGACCTTACAGGCTATTCGAACCGTAATGGATGAGATCCGTGTAAAGATATCGAGGATTGAAAAGGGGATTGTTCCTAAACAGGAGGAAATACTAAATCATGTTGAAAATCTACTCGAAACATGGATCGGACCAACTCTAATACCAGTCATCAATGCCAGTGGTGTCGTATTACATACCAACCTTGGACGCGCTCCGCTAAGTGAAGCGACTCTGGTTGCCATGGATGCTGTCGCCAGAAGTTATTCCACACTTGAATTTGATCTTGTAAGGGGCAAACGTGGTTCGCGCTTTATCCATGCCGAAGCTATCCTTCAAAAACTGACAGGTGTGGAAGCAGCCATGGTGGTGAATAATAACGCTGCTGCGATTCTGCTTTCACTTTCAGCTTTGGCGAACCGGAAAAGGGTTGTTATTGCACGCTCACAATTGATCGAAATCGGCGGTGGATTCCGCATACCAGACGTAATGAAGCAATCTGGTGCGAAAATTGTTGAAATTGGGACGACCAACCGCATAAACCTAAGTGATTACGAGCAAGCCCTGGAAGAACCTACAGCTATGGTGCTGCATGCTCATCGGTCGAACTTCAATATCGTTGGTTTTACCGAAGAGCCCGAACTTATGGATATCGTGGATCTTGCCCACAAGTCAGGTGTTCCTGTTTTGTATGACCTAGGGTCTGGCTCGTTGCTTGCAACCGAACACTTCGGTCTCGGTCATGAGCCTACGGTTCAAGAATCCCTTGCTACAGGTGCGGACCTCGTCTGTTTCTCGGGTGACAAGCTGCTTGGTGGTCCTCAAGCCGGCATCATTATTGGGCGTGAGAATCTAATAGCCAAGATTAAGAAACATCCACTAGCACGCGCTGTTCGCGCTGACAAATGTTGCCTGGCTGGTATTGCTTCCACATTGTTGCACTACCTCAAGGATGAAGCCGAGAGGGAAATACCCATTTGGCGAATGATCTCGCTTACCCCAGAACTTATCCAGGCTTGTGCTTTACGTTGGGCAAGAGAACTTGGTAATGGTGAAGTAATAGCCAGTGAATCTACTATAGGCGGAGGTAGCCTGCCAGGAGATACATTGCCCACTTTTGTGTTATCTTTAAATGCGAAAAATCCGATTCTATTCCACGCGTCATTGCGCGAACAACAGCCTCCAGTTATTGCGCGTATAGAGAATGACCATGTCCTCATCGATCCACGAACCGTCCTACCAGAACAGGAAGGTTTATTACTTGCTGCACTCAAAAATGTCTCAATGATGGAATAAATGGCAACAACCTTGCACTTCCCGATATCACCTTGGAGATAATAGTGAAATCTAACCTTGACAATCTCATGAAAGCCAGAAACATTGATGTTCTTCTTATCCTTGGTGGTGCGCAGCACAATCCACCAATGTATTACCTGACCGGAGGTGGAAACATCACCTATGCAATTCTGATAAAGAAATCTCATGCTGCACCGATTCTTTTATGCAGCGAGATGGAACGCGATGAAGCCGCAAAGAGTGGATTAACATTCAAATCCATTGATGATTATCCATGGAAGGAACTGCTCAAAGAGGCGAACGGTGATTATGCCCTTATGGCAGGAATGCGTATGCAGCGAATATTTTCTGACCTTGGTATTAAACAGGGACGCGTGGGAGTATACGGTCACACTGACCTGAGCGCTGGCTATTCAACTCTCACGCATTTACAAAAGCTCATGCCAGACCTGACTATTGTCGGCGAGTCTCTCAATGACTCGATCTTCCTGCGTGCCATGGAAACCAAAGACGACGGTGAGGTTTCCCGCATTCGTAAGGTGGGCAAGATCACAACCGAGGTCGTCGGGAAAGTCGCTGATTATTTGACTTCCTGCAACGTTCGTGAAGATGAGATCCTTCTGACTGTAGACGGATCTCCTCTCACTGTTGGAAATATTAAAGCAAAGATCAATCTTTGGCTGGCTGAGCGTGGTGCTGAAAATCCTGATGGCACGATTTTTTCCATCGGTCATGATACCGGCGTCCCTCACTCTTCAGGTAATCCAGATGATGTCATATGCTTAGGCAGGACGATCATCTTCGATATATTCCCTTGCGAAGCGGGTGGTGGTTATTTCTACGATTTTACCCGAACCTGGAGCCTTGGTTACGCTACCACCGAAACCAGAAAACTCTATCAGCAGGTATATGAAGTTTTCGATCAAGTCAAAAAGAACCTCAAGGTAAACGAACCTTTCAAAAATAGTCAGGTTCTAGCTTGTGAATTGTTCGAGGCGCAGGGTCACCTTTCTCTATTAAATTCAGAAAATCCTCTCAAAGGTTATGTACATAGTCTCGGACATGGACTGGGACTGAACGTCCACGAGCGCCCATGGTCAAGTCTGATTGCCACAGATGATAATCTTCTCTCACCGGGTGTTGTTGTCACAATCGAACCCGGCTTATATTATCCCGACCAGAATATGGGTGCCCGCATTGAAGATACTCTCTGGATACGTCCGGATGGAGAAATCGAAATCTTAGCTGAATATCCGTATGAATTTATTCTCCCTATGAAGAAGTGGCATAAGTAAACGAATGACCCATTCCCTGCCCCCTGCCCGAATATTGGCAATCGAGACTTCCTGCGATGAGACTGCTGCCGCGATCATCGAGAACGGGTGTTTTCAATTGGCAAATGTTGTTGCCTCGCAAATGGAAGTCCATGCCCGCTATGGTGGCGTTTATCCAGAAGTCGCCTCACGTCAGCATGTTTTGAGCATCATACCGGTAGTGGATCAAGCCCTAACTCAGGCTCATCTAGCATTGACTGATCTGGACGCAATTACAGTGACACGCGGCCCGGGTTTAGCCGGATCACTCGTGGTGGGAATGAATGCAGCCAAAGGATTGGCAGTTGGTACAGGATTACCTTTAATCGGAGTAAACCACCTGGAAGGTCATCTTTATTCAGCTTGGATTTTCGATAATCCTCCTAATCAGGAAAACGAGAAAAAAAACCTTCCACCGGAGTTGCAATTCCCGCTCATGGCACTCCTTATATCTGGCGGACACACAGAGCTGATCCTTATGGAAAACCACCTTACCTACCATCGCCTGGGGGCAACCTTGGATGACGCAGCAGGTGAGGCGTTCGACAAAGGGGCGCGTCTGCTCGGATTGGGTTACCCGGGTGGGCCAGCTGTGCAAACTGCTGGTGAGGAAGGTGATGCTGAAAAGTTCACATTTCCGCGTGCCTGGCTCGAAGGGAGATGGGACTTCTCTTTTAGCGGCGTAAAAACTGCACTCCTGCACGAAGTTCGAAGGCTGGAGGAAGATCATAATCCATTGCCAGTTGCTGATCTGGCAGCTAGTTTTCAAGCTGCGATTGTAGATGTACTGGTCTCAAAAACATTGCTTGCAGCCCAAGAATTTAGCGTCAAAGGTATCCTCATTGCAGGTGGGGTTTCAGCCAACCGCAGTCTGCGTGATGCATTTTCCGGGCAAGAGGATTTCCCCATCCATATCCCACTCCTATCACTTTGCACTGATAACGCAGCAATGATCGCAGCAGCCGGTTATTATCGTTATGTACATAATCACTGTGATACGTTAGATATTGATGTTTTACCTACCTGGACTTTAGCATAAGCAATAGGTAATTATGGGTTGATTTATGAAAAACAGTCTAATAAATTGTGGAAAAATATGGAATGTTTTAAGTCGGAGGGATTTTATTAAATTGAGCGGGAGCATGTTTATCACTGGACTATTCAATCTTTACCTGCATCCTGTTCTGGCGAATATGGATTTAACACCTGAATTCTGGCGAGGTCGTAGCGATCTGCCTTTAATTGCCATAACTTACGACGACTGTTACCTGATCAAAAAGCTACAAGAATTAGAACGATTATTGGAAGAATATCCTGACCTAAAGATTACATTTTTCCCTGTTGGCGAAGCTTTACTTAACACTGATATCAAAGACCCTGGTATATGGAAACGCTTATACCAAAAAGGACACGAGATTGGTTACCACACTTTCAATCACGTGAACCCTGGAGTACGTTCTAACACGGGCATGGTGGAAGACTATGACAAATGGTACGAAGCCTGCATAAAGGTGGTAGGGGATGAACCAGATATCCATTTTGCGCGGCCACCTGGTGGATCTCTGAGCGCTTCGTTTCTATACATGTGTAATGAGCGTGACCTGGTTGCCGCAATGTGGTCTGTCAGTTGGGGTAGTTCTTTGGAAGAAGCAAAAAAAACTATGAGTAACATTCAAAACGGGGATATTATTTTAATGCATATCAGCACTGTGCACCTGGATATTTCATATGTGGCATTTCCTTACATTAAGAATATCGGTCTACGTTCCGTCACGATGACAGATTTATTTGCTGCCACTCTCGAAAAGGGAATGGGATCATCAAGTTGCACCTATCCAGTAAATCACTATCAATTTCAAACCTGTTCTGAATAGTGCCCTTCAGCTACCAATTCCATCACGTCTCTAACAAGGAGTAGTTAAAAGAAGGTTTATTCCCTGATAATCAATGACTGATAATTATCAGCAAATAATGCCGGTAAACCGCCCGTATGCCAGAATAAGACGACATCATCTCTCTTGAAATGACCGAGGCGGATCAAATCGATCAATGCGCCCGCTGCCCGTCCTGTATAAACCGGATCGATCAGCAATCCTTCATATTTTGCGAACAATCCGATTGCTTCTCGTTCACTTTCGGTCATTATCCCATAACCAGCTTTACAATAATCTGCATTTACCTGGATATCATTTGGGGAAAAACTGGTAGGCTGCCCAATTATTTCCGATGCACTTGAAGCCAACTTTGCCACGCGTTGTTGTAAAACGCTTTGCCCTTCATCGACACTGATACCGAGTATATTGCCCTTGTAACCGAAAATGTGCTTACCTAGTTCCATCCCCGCCTGTGTCCCCCCAGACGAAGAAGCAACAACCAACCAATTTGCGTCTAATCCTTGGTCAACGAACTCTTCAATTGCATAGGTGTATCCCAACACACCTGTGGAATTTGAACCTCCATAAGGAACCAGATAAGGACGCTTTCCCTCACCGGTAGCATGTTCAAAGGTGCCATTGAGTATAGTGTCACGCTGCTCTCGATCTTTCACCCAGATGATCTTTGCACCGAAAAGATGGTCGAGTAGCAAATTTCCATTTAATTGTTCAGGTCTTTTCCCAGTAAGGACCAGGATGCACTCATAGCCAAAACGCGCTGCGGCAGCGGCTGTTTGGCGACAATGGTTGGATTGCACCGCACCTGTAGTGATTAGAGTTTTTGCACCATTTGACTGAGCTTCAGCCAGTAGGAATTCTAGCTTCCTGATTTTATTGCCACCAAATGCCAAACCGGTTTGATCATCGCGTTTTACGAATAGCTGGGGTCCACCCAATACTTTCGAGAGACGCGGCATTGATTCGATCCTTGTGGGGAGATGAGCAATTCTTATACGATTCATAGTCTATTTGTCCTGCTTTCTTTACCATTCGATTAAATATTTTTTATGGGATTATTTTCTCCGCCATAGTCATTTTCGTTAATTGTTTTATACTCCCATTACCTCACTACTGTCGGCATCAATACTATGGCGAGTACGAGACTTACCCATCGCTCTCATAATATTAATCACATATGGTAATGTTTTTGTATAAAGTCTATAGAAGAACGGATTGGAAGGATAATCCCATGCACCAAGAGTTTGTATGACTTCTCCACCAAAGCCGTCTTTGAAGCGGAATACACCCCACATCTTATCCTCCTCATCGAATCTATCCGGTGCACCCCATAGGTCATAGATTGAACAACCGGCTGCTTTTGCACGTCTAATCGCCTCCCACTGCAATAAGTAATTTGGCATTTTTTCACGATGTTCTGCACATGACATCCCATGTAGGTAATACGCTCGCTTGGCAAACCGAAATAAGAACAATGCTGCTACTTGTTCCCCATTTACAACGGCTATCAATGGCTCGGCATGTGGATAGGAGCTTTCCATAAAATTCTTCCAAACCAAATAATAATAACCTTCGTCACGGATCACGAATCCATCCCGCAATGATGTTTCAGCATACATTCTATATAACATTGGTAGATCATCAACGGTGCCTACACGCACTTTTATGCCCTTTTTACTTGCCAGCCTGATGTTATAACGCGTCTTTTGCTTCATTCGCGCTAGAATATCCTCTTCTGGTGGAGACAAATCAATCTTAACTGTATTGCGGAATTGGATCTGATCCGTCGAAAAACGCCAGTCTCGCTGTTTCAATTCGAACAATACATCATGCCCGTTACCATCATCAACAGCGCCCTTTGTCCCTGGGATTCCTCTTCCAAGTACCACGTCAGGATCGATCTTGATAAAGATACTTCCCTGCTTCTTGGCGAGAGCTTGCAAATCATCTAGTACACGTATTCGCAGGGTTGCATTTTCCCAATCCATCAACGGCCCTTTAGGGAGATATAACACGCTCATACGCTTCGCAAAACCGCGAATTGGAATTGTACGTTTAAGAACCATTGCAGCTGCAACTGGTTTACCTCCATCATCACGCCAGATCTGCGGTATCAGAATCCAACCATATCGGGTTTTAACCTGCACCCATTCCCAAGTTTGTAGAAGATGAGGATCCGGAAGGGTTGCAATAAGATCGTTCCACGTAGCACCATTAAGGTTTTCGACCATCAAGCGTCACTTACTCCTCGTACCCCAACACGCCAAAGATAAAGCTTGTACAACGACGGGTAAAAAACCTTATCTTGCGCTTGTAATGAGCGCCTAAGAACCCCTCCAAAGCCGCGCTTGAAACGATAGACCCTCCACAAGCCATCACTGCGTTCTGAGAATTGGGTTTCCAAGGTTCCTTCATCTTTGTCCGGGACTCCCCAAAGGTCATACGCTATACATCCCTTTGATCGTGCCCAACGTATGGCTTCCCATTGGAGCAAATAAGCCGGCATGCGATTTCGTTCATCTTCAGTGGAAGCACCAAACATATACCACGAACGTTTACCAGACGCAAAGATCATGATTGCCGCCAATGGCTTGCTCCCAAATTCCGCTAATAATAATTCACATGCCCCGGAGGGATGAAAAAGATCGTATACCCGCTGATAATACTCCAATGAATGTACGCTGAATCCATCCCTGTTTGCGGTAGCCATCATCATGTGGTGAAAGGTGGTTAGATCATCCCAGGCATGGATCTTCACACCTTTCTTCTCAGCCAAGCGGATGTTGTAACGGCACTTCTGTTTCATACGGGTTAGGATTTCTTCTTCCCTCCCTTTTAAATCAATAATTATTGTACGAGGAGGTTGGATGTTATGTGGGCTACGTTGAAAACCTTGGATATTTAGCGTATTTAGCATGTTGGTATTCCCGGAAGATTCCGATTCGTCTAATTCGATTTTTAAAAAAATAGCCCGCTTATGGTGACATGCGTGGTCAACCTCATACCAAAACTCTTGTGTGAGTCTTCCTATTGGACCACGTGGTATATAAGCAAGTGTCATACCAAGAAGCAGCCGTCGAAATAGAATTTGCGCACCTCCTTTATTTGTCACTACACGCACTGGTTGCCAACCGAAAGAAGACTTCAATTCACCCCATTCACCCGATTGTAATATGTGGGTTTCTGGAAAATTCCGCAGGAATTCTTGCCAACCGTTCAGGGTCACTACAGGCATGATAAGGTTTGGATGTTTATACAATGGAGGTCATATCAAGCTGTGGAGAGGACCTGACACAAGCGCTAGGAATTACTATATCCAACAGTTCCAGGATGGCACTCGTCTCCCCAGACACTGCCAATCTGGATAACTCTTCGACCGTCCTTGTTAATTGTCCGCTGTCAACATCTTCATCTTCACTTGAACGAAAGATTTCAGGATGATCTGTAGGCTGGAAATGCATACCCTCCTCCCACAAGTCTTCACTTATTTTCTCACCTGGGCGAACCCCGGTGAAGACAATATCAATATCACGACCAGGTTCGAGGCCTGATAGGCGGATCAAGTCTTCAGCCAGATTAACAATACGAACTTGTTCCCCCATATTAAGAAGGAATATCTCGCCACCACGACCCATCGCTGCAGCTTGAAGCACTAAAAGCACAGCCTCTGGAATAGTCATAAAGTAGCGCTGCATATCGGGGTGGGTTACAGTAACTGGTCCTCCGCGGGCAATCTGCTGCTTAAAAAGTGGTACGACGCTTCCACGACTTCCCAGCACGTTACCAAAGCGGACCACTGAAAAAGCCCTGCTCGTTCGTTGAGCAGCATCAAGCACGATCATTTCAGCCAGGCGTTTTGTAGCACCCATCACATTGGCTGGTCGGATTGCTTTATCTGTTGAAATCAGTACCAAACGTTCTACATCTTGATTTATAGCTGCTTGGATCACGTTGCGAGTCCCAATGATATTGTTGGTGATAGCCTCCTCAATGTTGACTTCCATGAGTGGGACGTGTTTATGCGCTGCGGCGTGGAAGAGGACTTGTGGTTGCTGCTCTTTAATAACTGAATTTAAGCGTTGTAGGTCACGAATATCACCTATGACCGGTTTGATGGTAAGCGCAGGGTACGCACCATTTAACTCAACCAGTGTCTCAAAAATACTATTCTCCCCGTGTCCCAACAATACAAGTCTGGCTGGATGCCAACGTGCGATCTGGAGACAGAGTTCTCGCCCGATTGAACCACCTGCTCCCGTAACAAGCACGCGTTTTTTGCGCAGGCTTTGACCAACCAATCGGTCATCAATCCTCGCTGGCTCACGCCGCACCAGATCGGTAATATCCACTTCTCTAAGTCGGCTAACACTGACCTTACCTCCGATAAGTTCATGAATTCCTGGTATTGTTCGAAACGGGATCACCTTTTGCTGGCAAATATCCGTCACCAAGCGCACTACTTTCCCTGGTGCGCTGGGAATAGCAATGATTACTTCATCAACTTGCTGCGAATCCAATAAAGTAGATAGCTCGGCAATCTTACCAATGACAGGCACACCATGGAGTTTGTGTTTTTGTTTCGCTTGATCATCATCAAGAAAACCAATTGGTAAAAGATTCAACTGCCCGTTGCGCATCATCTCGCGTACAACCAGCGCCCCTGCATCACCCGCACCAACAATGATTACACGTTTCATCTGTTTAAAACGAGCTGATGGGACATTCCGTTCAGCCAGCAAACGCAAAGAAAATCGGAAACCACCAATGAAGATGAGTGATAACAACCAATCAATGATAGGTGCTGAACGTGGACCCCCGTGGTTTATCAGATCATTTTCATATAAAGCTAACATAACAATCGTAAGGATTGTTGAAGAAATTGTAACCGCCCTGGAAATCAATTTTAGTTCATTTATACTGGCATAGATCCATAAGTGGCGGTACATTCCAAATAGATAAAATATTGGAAGTTTAATCGCAATTGCTCCTGCGACCATAATCATTATGGCGGGATAGTAGAAAAGCACGGCACTTAGTTCAAGCCGCAAGGCAAAGCTTCCGATCACAGCCAGTACGATCAAACCAATATCAATTAGAAGCAAATAGCGGTTGGGGAAACGTAGGTCGGTTTTCACCTTTTCATCCATTCGACTGTTTGGGTTATCCCTGTTTCCAAAGAAGTGAGAGCACGAAAGCCGAAAGTTTGCGCTGCCCGTTCAGGGTTACCAACCGACCGATAAATATCACCTGGTCGCGACTCGGCAAACACTGGTGGTGGTGCTGATGGGAAAATATCCAAGAGGACTTCCAATAGATCTAACCAACGGATTTCCTGACCTGTACAAATATTAAATATACCTCCCGCCGCTTGTGAACATTCGGCTGCCATGAGATTAGCACGCACGACATCCCCCACATAGATCAAATCCCTTGATTGACCACCGTCACCAAAAATAGTAATTGGCTTACCTGCCAGTAACTGCCGGATAAAAATGGGAATGGCTGCTGCATATTCAGAATCTGGTGACTGGCGAGGTCCATACACATTAAAATATCGCAATGCAATGACATCTAAATTGAATGCTTGAGAATATAGTTCAGCAAAGATTTCCTTCACTCTTTTTGAGGCAGCATACGGCGATAGTGGAGGCGATATGCTGTTTTCTGTGAGTGGTAGGTCATTTGAATTTCCATATACAGCAGCACTCGAGGCTAGTACCACTCGACTTATACCAACCCTGCGCGCCTCTTCGAGCAGTGTAACAGTTCCTTGAATATTGATAGCGAGGCATTCTTGTGGTTCTTGTAATGATTGAGGAACAGAAATGAATGCTGCCTCGTGGAAGATCACGTCTACACCCTGAACAGCCTTCCTGACATCTGAAGAATTTCTTATGTCTCCTTCAAGTATCTCGAGCTTTCCAAATAAACCAGCGAGGTTCTCTTTTTTTCCAGTGGAATAATTATCAAGCACACGGACTTTATTCCCTTGAGCAAGTAAGTCACGTACAATATGCGAACCAATAAAACCTGCACCCCCTGTGACCAGATAATTACTCACATCATCTCCCCCGTCCGCTAAATACAGTCCCGATTGTACGTAATATGATCAAGATATCCATCATCATTGTCCTGTGTTTTATATAGAACAGGTCGAATTCAAGTTTTACCGAAGTTTCATGTAACGTAGAAACATAGCCATAATTAATCTGTGCCCAACCTGTGATTCCAGGTTTGACCATCAACCGTGCCCGGTAAAATGGGATCTGTTTTTGGAACTCAGCCACTAGTTCAGGTCGTTCGGCCCGTGGACCAACGAGACTCATCTCACCTTTCAATACATTAAAAAATTGAGGGAATTCATCCAGGCGAACGGCACGCATAAAATTACCAACACGTGTAACGCGCGGATCATCCTCCGCTGCTAAATGCGCTTTACCATCCTCTTCAGCATCTTTATGCATTGTGCGGAACTTGAAAATTCTAAACGTTTTTCCCCCTTTACCGAGTCGAGTTTGGGCATAAAAAATTGGTAAACCTGTATCTAATAATGTAGCAAGCGATGCAAAAGGAAGGATAGCAAAAAAGATGCCCAAACCTATCAAGGCTCCAATAATGTCTGACAATCGCTTACCTAATGAATAGAAACCACTCGTCCGTGCTTGATCAACAAACGAACGGATGACCCAATCCGACTCGAGATGATGAACAGGAACGCGACCGACCATCTCTTCGTATATGGTGGGCATTCGGGTTACTTCAACTCCACGCTCCTGTGCATCTAACAAAATCTGGAAGGTTCTTCCTTGCATTTCTCCAGTAATTGCTACTACTAGATCAGAGATCTTTTTATCATCAACCACCCTTAGTAGTTGATCACTACCGCACAGGATTGGGTATCCCTCAATATTCTTCCCAATCTTCTTTGGGTCATCATCGAAAAAACCGACAAGATTAAAAGGTAGTGGATTAAGATTCTTATAAGTCTCGACCAAAGTCCTGCCAGCTTTACCGGCTCCTACGACTGCCACCCGCTGCATAAATCCTGTTGATTTATAGAGACGGATATATAAGAAGCGCCACCCCATTGTCAGGATTGATGCAATCAGAAGGAATGCACCAACACCAATACGAGGTAATGAACTTGGTTCCTTCAGGGTGATGAAAACCAACGAGTAAACCACCATACCGATAAATGCAGCGATAGCGATCCCACGTAAAGTCTTACGTTTATTTGCTGCAGAATGTGGATCATACATATCGATCAGAAGAATTAACCAGATAAATGGTAATAAATAAAACCAGAGTGGAACCTGGAAATATCTTGGTAGAAACTTGGTAGCCTTCTCAGGTGAAATTCCGGCTGAAATAAGGGTAAACCATGAATACAACCTCCACGTATACACGGCACCAATAATCGAAGTTATTGATGCAAGCAAGTCGCCGATCAGCAAGAGAGCACGATGTTCGCGGGGTCGCAAACGAAGCCGTGAGGATCGGGTAGAGTTTTCAGTCATTTTTCATTTTCTCAAAAATGTTGGCGATAATGCTCCAGAGAAATCCACTACCCCATGAAAGGTGCATTCCAGTAATAGCCATCGGTAGACCGACAATCAAGAATGCCTTTCGTTTACCAAGTGCCATCAGTAAACTGATGACCAATAATAACGTGATATAGGTGATTATTTCCGCTGTAACAAGATACCACATAATTGGTATAAAAATTGCTAAAATAACTCCGCATATCAAACTTAAAACGAACAGCGGTGGCAAGGCTTGACGCCACCGGAGGCTTTTTGGATACCGACGAACCATCCGCCATTTCCAATAACCATAACGCCAATACTGACAAGCCAGACTGGCGAGAGTAGTGCGTGCGAAGTAAATTGAACGAATTGCCGGATCAAGCCAGATACGCCCATCGGATTGACGTATGCGTGTATTGAACTCGTAATCCTCATTGGAAAGCAAGGTTTCGTCAAACATCCCGATCCGTTCAACCAGCGATCGATAGAACGCGCCGAATGGGACTGTATCTACATATCCTGGTTGTGTAGTATGACGATAATAAGCATCTCCAACGCCTAGTGGGTGAGAAGCTGCTATTGCGATAGAGTCAGCAAGCCATCCTTTACCCCCAGGTTGGATATCCCAAACACCACCAACACTATCACCCATCCCGGTTTCCAAAGCCTTTACACAACGCTCAACATACTCAGGATTTGGGGCGGAATGGGCATCCATGCGAATAATAATTTCACCATGCGCATTTTCGATAGCCTGATTTACGCTGGCGGGAATGATACGCTTTGGGCTGTCCACTACACATAAAGAAAGGTCAGGGTGCTCGCTCTGGAAGGTGATAATCTCCGCACGTGTGTCATCTTCTGACAAACCGTCTGCGATAATCACCTCTAACTCTGGGCGCGGATAGGTTTGAGCGTAGATGGCATCCAATAAAAACCGGATAGTGGCTTGTTCATTGTAACATGGGACGATTATTGATACAGTTGGCATGTCTGGTTATTTTAGAACGCTGATTTATTTGAAAATGCATATCTCGAATTTATTCTTAACCATGAAGTCTGCATGCAACGAATTGTTAATTATTGTTATTACCATGAGATGATCTTTGATGCCTCTGGTTGAGCCAATGGCAACCGAACGTTGACAGTTCTCCCTTGCCCCGTCTGGTTGCAAACAATGATTGTACCATTATGCACCTGTACAATTTCTCCCACGATTGCCAATCGCCGATCTGTAACTTATTTCTCACTCTGGCGCAGGGAAGGATCAGTCTGGAGGAAACTGACGAAGATGATATATAAACCCACATTTTACGTCTATCTTTGATTGCGTTGGAGTTTTTCTTTTATCCCTACCACCAGTTCCCAGGGAGTAAACGATCTGGTCATATAATCTTATACGTCAAACGGCAAGCCAATGATCTTTACAAAATCATCACCGCGAGCCATTAGCATGAGAATTATCACCAATGCGCCCTGCGCATGTTAGAGATGACAAACTTTTAACCCATCAAGACTGGGGAGCGTGATATCCAGCACGATTAGGGAAATATTACCTGGTCACTGTTTTATTTGCAGCGTTTTTATTACTTATTGCCAAGACGTTGAAAACCTTGCGTGAAAGAAATCAACGGCTTCATGATAGGAAGGATTGAGGGTAAGGTATCGACAAGTACGATCGGTTTCAAGCAATATCCACTTGATCGCTATGGCCGGTAGTATTCATGGCTACAGCATCGATCTCAATGAGGGCACCTTTGGGTAAATCCTTAACCGCGACGGTAGTACGTGCTGGTGGATTCTTTGAGAAGAATTCACCGTAAACAGTATTCATACGTGTAAAATCATTCATGTCTTTGAGGAAGACTGTGGTCTTAACGATGGAATCTAGGCTGGAGTCAACTGCTTCAAGAATGTTCTTAAGGTTGATTATTACCTGACGGGTCTCTGCCTCTATCCCGCCACTTACGATTTCACCTGTGATTGGATTTAACCCTAGCTGTCCGGAAGTAAATACGAAACAGTCCGTTTGAATACCGACAGAATAAGGACCGATGGCACGTGGTGCCTTGTCGGTAATAATCACTTTTTTTCTATCCGATTTACACATTTTTTGCCTCTCTGATCAATCTGCTGGGTACGTGAATAAATCCAGACATTATCGTCTTCGATGTGATTGTAAGCCAACTCACTGGAATGGTCAAAGTCTATAGAGACACATTCTACAGGCCTGTGAGGAATTATCATCTATATAATTTTAAACCAAGTGAGCTTGATTTATTTTATTTTTCAAAGTAGTATTACCAATGGATGTCATAAGAGTAAAAACCCTGGAAAGCATCCTTTATACTAAATATAGGTGCCTAGTCGTAGGGTATTCGTCATCTTTTAACTTAATAATTCGGGTAAAATAATTTCAAAGTTACTCATAGATAAAAATGACGATAAAAACCTATCCTGACAGGCATATTTTGTCATGAAGGAGATAAAATGCATAAATCCAGCAAGAAGTCTATCTTAATCCTGTTAGCCGTACTGATCAGTTTGCATATAAACGCTTGTGGACCAAACAGGGCAGACCTAACCCCTACAATAAACGTTGCAGATCTTCAAACATCAGCCGTCTCCACCTTCGCCGCCGGGTTGACCCAAACGGCATTCAGCATACCTACCAACACCCCCCAGCCGACGAACACCTTAAATCCAACTGACACACCGGTCCCAACTAAAACAGTTGGACCACCAACGCCGACCGCCTTGTGTTATGGCTTGGTTTACATCAAAGATGTAACGATCAAGGATGGTACAGCGATGACCCCAGGCGAAACATTCACCAAGACCTGGCAGGTGCAAAACACTGGAACATGTGCCTGGGATGTGGGTTTTAAATTCGCCTTGGTCGGTGGGGATGCAATGGGCGGCGTTACTCTTACCCTCACCAAGGTCATCGGTCCTGGCGATCAGGTAGAACTATCGATCCCTATGACAGCTCCCAATAAAACCGGTACAGTCACCGGGACCTGGCGTATGTCTACCATCAATGGGACATACTTTGGAGATACTTTAACAGTCGTCATCAACATTGGTACTCTAACTGCCACGGCAACTGCGACAGGTGCCACTCCCACGTCCAGCGAGACACCAACACCCACCCCGTAGTCGTTTAGATATCTTGTATTAACCTTTGATTAAGACTTGTTCTGGGAAAAAAGACCTCTGTTGATCGAATGATCTCCGAGGTTTGATCTTGCTGTCAGCACTCGCTGAATCCGCAGGCATAACACTTCCGGCAGCCCTCTTCATTAACAACTGCTGCTTCGCCACATTCGGGACAAAGGTCCCCGATCTTGAGCGCCTGCTGAACTGCGTGACCACCATTACCCGAAACATTCTTTTCAGATGGTTTATCCATGTCTTCCGTTTCGCTCAAGTACTCATCCAGTACTTGTCCAACCCCATCCGGAAGTGAACGGACACGGTTGGGTCCGAATCCCAGTGAACGCCCACCCCCGATACCAGATAACTGGCGTATGACCTCACGCATTCTATCACGCGGTGCTACCGGTGATGCCAGTCTTAAGTTGTATGAAATTAATCGCCCGATCGCTTCCGATACAGCAGCAGTCTCGGAACCAGCCTTGGCGGTATTGATAAACACCTCAAAAGGATGATCATCACCATTCTCATTAATTGTTACGAACGCCTTACCTGCTGGAGTGGCGATCGTATATGTATACCCCTGCAGAGCTCGAGGGCGTGGTTTTTTATTCTCATACCATAGCTGTGTTTGTTCATTTGATTCTGGTTTTGTGGCATCCTCGATATTCTTTTTGGCAGCAGTTGCGATTGTCTCCAAGACAACCTTTTCACGTGATCCAGTTACATAAACGGTAATTCCTTTACAACCTAATTCCCAGGCAAGCATATAGGCTTGTGCAACGTCATCCTCTGTCGCGTTTTCTGGAAAATTGATGGTCTTGGAGAGAGAATTATCAATAAATGCCTGCAGTGCAGCTTGCATGCGGATGTGCTCCTCTGCACTTATATCGGCTGAAACAACGAAGATCTCGCGGATCGCCTTGGGTACATCAGTGATATGTTGACAGGTCCCATCATGTCTCACCTGCTCAATAATTCGCTTACGAGATTTCGCGTCGATGCCAGCCGCCTTAAGTGCTGCTTCAAAACGTGGACTGGTATAAGTCAAACGTAGATCTGAATCTTTGTCATTAACATATCGGGTATATGCGAGTGCAAATACTGGCTCACAACCATATCCCTCGCAGCCAGCAACTGTAGCAATCGTACCAGTTGGTGCGATGGTTGTTTGAGCAGCGTTGCGAATACCATGCTTTTTTATACCATCATAGATTTCACCCCAATTCAATTCAGGTCGATTCCAATTATTGGTGATAGGTACAAGAGATGTAGGTGCTTGCCATATCAGTTGGTCAGGATCGAAAATACTTCCTTTGATGTCCAGAAAAGGACCACGCTCTTTCGCTAATTCAATGCTGGTTTTCATGGCGTGGTAACGTATGAACTCCATTACTTGAGCTCCAAACTCCTGTCCATCTTCCGAACCGTATCGAACTCCAACGTGGTATATCATATCTGCCAGACCCATGATGCCTAAGCCGATTCGGCGGGCACGTTGGGCAGTTTCTTTCAATTGGGGCACGGCCGGTACATAGGCATTTACATCTACCACATCGTCCAGGAAACACACGGAATATTCAACACTTTGACGTAAAGACTCCCAATCCACAGAACCATCCGAGCCACAATGTTCTGCCAGGTTTATTGAACCCAAACAACAGTTCTCATATGGTCCAAGCCACTGTTCACCGCATGGGTTGGTCGCCTCTAATGGATAAAGATGTGGAACCGGATTGGACCGGTTGGCAGCATCCAGGAATAGGACCCCCGGTTCACCGTTATGATGCGACTGAATCACAATCTTTTCAAACAACTGGCGGGCTGGTACCTTTTTATATACCCGAATTGGGATACCAATTTTTTTAGCTTGTTCAAGAGTACCTTTAAAACCACGATATTGCGGTGAATTGACATCCAGGAAGCGTAACTCCCATTCACCATCATTGCGAACAGCCTCCATGAAACTATCGGGAATCCCAACAGACAGATTAAAGTTGGTGACTTGGCCTTCATTGGCCTTGCATGTTATGAAATCTTCTATGTCGGGATGATCGACTCGTAAAACACCCATATTGGCACCTCGTCGGGTTCCACCCTGTGCGATCACACCAAAGGCTTGATCATACACATGCAAAAATCCAACCGGTCCTGTTGCTTGTCCAGCGGAAGATTTAACCGGTGATCCCTTCGGACGTAGTCTTGAGAATGAAAATCCATTCCCACCACCGGTCTGCTGGATCAATGCTGCATCTCGCAACGATTGAAAGATTCCTGCGCTATCGCGACCCATATCATCCGAGATTGGGAGTACAAAACACGCCGCTAATTGCCCAAGTGGAGTACCAGCTCCTGTGAAAGTAGGTGAATTAGGGAAGAATTTTTTACTGGTGAGTAGTATATAGAACTGGCGAGCACGGGTGATGACATCCCCCCCATAGAATTCTTCAGCTTTCGCGACGTGGTAGGCAACACGCCAGAACATTTCCTCTGCGCTTTCAACCGGTTCCCCTTCTTCATCATGACGAACATAGCGCCGTATAAGTATTTGTCTGGCATTATCAGTGAGATCGATATTCGAAAGATCACCAGGTATGGGTGGTGTGGGTAATAATCCGTGTTTGGAAGTTCCTGTTTTGACTACCATTCTGTAGTCTCCTTGCCAAACCTTTATGATTCTAACAACCTGTCAATCTCATTACGCAGCGATTGGAGATCGTCTAAGCGCAAATATACGATGGCATAACGAATGTAGGCAATCTGGTCAAGTTCTTTCAATCCGTTTATGACCAAATCGCCGACAACGCGGGAGGACACTTCCGCCTTCCCAAGTTTTTGTAATTTTGCCTCCACCTGTCCCACAAGGCGCTCGATGTCTGCGGCTGATACCGGCCGCTTTGCACACGCAATCCGGATTCCGCGTGATAATTTCTCACGATCAAATTCCTCGCGGGTGCCATCCTGTTTGATCAGAAGCGGTGTCGCAAGAATTGGTCTTTCGGTTGTACTGAAACGTTGCCCACATTTTTTACATTCCCGCCTCCGACGGATACCCCCATGACTATCATGGGATGTATCGATCACTTTTACATCATCATTTTGGCAATATGGACAACGCATATTTTGGTCACTCCACATCTAGAACACATGTTGCCGCCATGTCTGGCGGTGTTAATAATCTATTCCCGTATATATGGCGAATATCATGGTGATTTTAGCACATTTAGCAAGTGGTTTCAAGAGGAATAGTGGTTAATTTTCCTAATAATATTAATATTCATCTATGAAACCGAAGAATCCTGGTTCAAATTAACGTACACCAGTCAAGTGTAATTTCAGTTGAGTATTCCCCCTATTGGAGGAAATCCATCACCAGTTTGTTAAAATCTGAAGGGTGACATTGATGCGGCACATGCCCGCAACTCGGCATGACTGACCAGAATGCATTTGGAAGTCTTTGTACTAATTGGTGAAATGATGCTGGATCAAGGGTTTGATCGTTGACACCCCAGATGACCTGAGTGGGTTTGAGTATCTGTGAAAGTTCAGGAGTAAGATCGCACATTGTACGGGGGATATTGAATATCTCGGGAGCTGCACGTTTATAATCCAAAGCCGTCTGTTCGCGTACGATTTCAGGTAACATATGGCTGGCTCTGATCCAGGGTTTTATATGCAAACTGGTCAAATCGATCATCAATCGAAACATCCAGTAAGGTGTCCGTTCAATCATAGTGGTGTTAATAAGCGGATATCGAAAAACTAACTGGAATGCATACGGTAGTTGACGCAAACTAAAGAAGGGATTTACCAGAATCAAGGATCGGACTTTTTGGGGGGATCTTATTGTGTAAAGAAGCGCCAGGTAAGCACCAAGAGAATGCCCGATTATTGTAAATGGTTCACTGAATTCAAGTAAATCCATCCAGGTTGATAAATGCTCAAAGACATTCTCGATATTGTAATAATCCATCTGGCCAGGTTTAAGGCTGTCACCATGACCAAGCAGATCGAGCGCACACGCATCATAACCAGAAGTAGCCAATTCGGGAATGATAAAATCCCAATCATGCAGGGAAGCAGCTAGTCCATGGATGAGGATGACCGGGCTGCCATTACCTTCACGAATGTAATTAACGAAACGCGTATCAACCACCATCATTTTTCTCATAATATCTGGCAAGTTCTCTTCTTAAAACCTTGCCAATAAATGTTCGTGGAAAATCATCCATGAAAATCACCATCCGAGGGACGATATCAGGTGGCAGACGCCGTTTGCAGTATGCTATGACCGCATCAACCGTTGGTCGTTCCTTTCCAGCAATAACAAATGCGATTGGTCGCCCAGCAATTGCAACGACTGCCGCCTCCTTGACCTGAGGTACTTCATAAAGTACTTCTTCTACATCTCGCGGGAAAGCTGGTTTACCGGGTTTCGTAGGATACCACATATCTGCTTTACGGGCGATTATCCGAAAGTAACCATCTGCGTCCATCTGCGCTACATCTCCGGTCAGCAACCAGCCATCAGCGGTCAATGATTGATGGGTTGCTTTTGGATTATTCCAATATCCCATCATTACTTGTGGACCGCGTATTGCCAACTCACCGATTTGTCCGATTTTTACCTCTTTCCTTCCATGGATTAAATCAACGACGCATGCCTCAGTTGATGGGAGTGGGATGCCTATGCTGCCTACTTTTCGCAACCCTCCAAGAGGATTTGCGTGCGTGACCGGTGATGCTTCAGTAAGCCCATAACCTTCCACCAAGCGGCCACGAGTCAATTTTTCAAAGGTTTCCTGGACTTCCACCGGTAATGGTGCTGAACCGCTAATGCAGGCTTTAATGGAAGATATCCCAAACCTGCGCACACCTCTGTAGTTATTAATTGCTACGTACATATTCGGCACACCCGGAAAAATTGTTGGCCTGTAACGTTTGATCGCATTTAATGTATCGGTTACCTGAAATTTCGGCTTTAGGATCAGAGTAGCTCCCAAGGCTACCGGTACATTTAATGCAGTCGTCAACCCATAACTATGGGAAAAAGGCAAGACGCACAAAAAGCGTTCATTACCCTCACGCGCCTCCGGCATCCAGTGCCTCGTCTGTAAGGCATTCGCTACTAGATTACAATTTGAGAGCATCACTCCCTTCGCCAGGGCCGTCGTACCACCTGTATAATGAATGACTGCTAAATCTTCAGGGGAAATATCTACTGTTGGTGATCTATGATTCTCGCTTGCCAACCAGTGCTGATAGCGGATCGCTCCCGGAAGGTTCAGACCGCGATTCCGCCAACGCGAGATCAATCGTTTAGGGAACGCAAGATAATCAGCCGGATCAGTCAACACTATGTGGGGCAGACCAGTCTTCTCCTGGATCTGTCGAGCTAGTCCGCACCAGGGTTTTAAGGTAATCAGCACGCTGGCCTCGACTTCGCCCACTTCTCTTACAAGTTCATCAGGGTCGGTCATTGGCGGGATAAAGACGACTACTGCCCCAGCCTTGAGTACACCATAAAAACCGACCACCATCTGCGGTATGTTGGGCAGGAGAAGTACCACGCGTGCCCCCTTTCCCAATCCCAAGCCGAGCAGTGCATTGGCGAAACGGTTGACCTCATGGTTCAACCGTCGATAGGTCATCCGGCTGCCCTCAAACCATACGGCAGCACGGAACGGGAAACGCCTTACCGCTGAACGTAGAAGTTGGTGGAGCGGCACACGCGGGACACCGATAGTATACGGAACACCTGCTTCATAATGATACAACCAGGGACGTTCATGACGCAGGGTTTCGCGGCTGAAACCAGCCAAAGCAGACGAGGCTTCACGCCAAGAATTTTGTCTCTCCCCACCAAGAAAGCGCTCGATCGCCCGATCAACTGCCTCACGCCGCTCGAGCATGACCATGTGCCCCGAAACCCGGATATCGGCCTCTTCAGCTCCCGGAATGGAACGCGTAACCTTCTCGAACATTGGACGCTCAAAGACAAGATCGCGGTGACCGCGGATGACAAGCGTTGGCACGCGCAGATCTTTAAACATGGACCATCCATTCCATTTGGACATATTATTCCAATAGAAAGGTTTAAGTACATGGGGCGGAGCTGACAGCCATTTCCGGGTAAATGGCTCAATTATCCGGAGTACCCAACCTGGCAGATGTAAGCCCAACCGGTAAAGGGGATTCAATTTATATTCACCCGACGTTGCTACCAAGATCAGGTTATCAATCCGTTCCGGGTGTTTGGTTGTAAACTCGACTGCGACCGCTCCGCCGAAGGAATGACCAACCAACACAAACGGATCGTTGACTTTGAGGGTCGCTAACGCACCTTCCAGATCAGTCTGGATCTGGGACATGTCATATTTCTCCGCCGGTTTATCTGAACGTCCATGACCACGTAAATCGAGCGCAATAACCCGATTCTCCATCGAGAATTTCAGCAACTGATAAACCCATTGGACAGCCTGCCCGCCAAAACCGTGAATGAAAACAAATGTCCGCTGGGGTCTATCAGGAGAAATGTCAATCACCGATAGACGCACCAGCGGTTCTGAAGAAACTCGGACTTCACGCCGGTACAGCTCTAGATCAATGTCCATGGAAAAATTTTACATTAGTCGACCGGAGATGTCAATTTTGTTCGTAACGTATTCGGATCATGATGCCTAAATTAATTTTATGATGATCGTGGGATGAGGCCAGGTTAGAGGCAGTGCCAGATTTATCATCTTTTTGCGCTATAATATATTTGGTAGAAAGGAAAGGAGTAGAAATAAATGACTGAACAAACTACTCGTCCCGATAAACCGTTCGGCAACTGGTTTCCAGAAGAGGCGAGAGAGCACGTACGCGCCGCACATCAAGAGTTGCACAAGGGCCTGGAAGGGCTTTTCCCTCCCGAATTCGCAGAACATCGTCGTAAGGCACGCAAAGAGATGCTGCTGGCATGGCGCAGTGTGATCGATTCTGCCCTGGTGCGAATGAAAGAAGACGAAAAGAGGACAAAGAAATCGTAAACAGAAAACTGCTCCGCCTTCCGGAGGAGTAGTTTCCGTATAATCAACTAATGCTGTGGGTCGTGACCTCGGGCAAAGAATATCGCCCAGGTTAGTGTGATCAAAGCAACAACTAGAAAAATACTACCTAAAAGCTCATTCCCTGAGCTATATAAGACCGTACCGCTTAGCAACAGTGCTGCAAATATGACGCCTCCGGTCAAACGATAAACAGCTTTCTCTAAATAACCAATCTGGTGGCTGGCTTGAGGTATCTGTACGCTTAGTTCGCCACGCTCCATTTGAGCCAGAACATGGCTGGCTTGCGAGGGGAGCGTGAGCAGCGTCCTCGCCATCTCACCCAATTCATCCAACCATGTATCCAAGTTTGAGCCGGCTTCCTCTACCACCAGCTTTTTGGTATAAGGTACAAGCTGATCCCATATATTAAAATCCGGATCCAGGCCTGTGCACATGCCCGACAGGATTGCAACCGTCCGCCCCAACAACATCAGGTTGTGCGGAATCTGAAAGGGCATATCATACATTAGCTCACGAAATTGTTTTGCAAAACGATGCATCTCCTCATGACCGATCTGGCGTAATTCGCTCATGCTCAAGCCCCAGAAGTGTTCAAAGACCTGCGCTTCCGCCTTTTCGATGAGTTTCAAGTCAGCACCAGGCAGAAGAACATCGAGCATCTGGTATGACCGCAGAACGCGTCCCGTGTCGCGCGTGCCCACCCCGATAACCAACTCACGCAGACCACCACGCAGATTGTCAGGAACACGTCCAGCCATACCGAAATCCACAAATGTAAGTTGCCAGGCGGGCTGACCATCCGCAGCCTGTTTAGACCGGGGTGTCACGAATAGATTCCCTGGATGCGGGTCAGCATGGTAAAAACCATCCTCGAAGATTTGCTTCAGGTAGGTATCCAGCAAATGACGCGCCACCTCGCTCCGGTCAATGCCAGCCGCTGTGATCGAATCATAATCGGTGATTTTGATGGCATACACATCTTCCAGGGTCAGCAAACGGCGGGTGGTGCGCTCCCACACCACACGCGGCACATGAACAAGGGGAACTCCTTTGAAATTGGCCTGGAAAGTATCCGCATTTCGCCCCTCGGCCAGGTAATCAATCTCCTCGTGGATCGTGGCAGTGAATTCCCCGATCAGAGCTCGCACGTCAGCCCGTTTACGGATCGGTTGGTAGCGCTCCAGCCAGCCCCCCACCCTGCGTAAGGCTGATAGGTCGACCTCGATCAATTGCTCGATGTTGGGGCGTTGGACCTTGACTACTACCTCTCGGAAAGAGACAGTCTCAGGTGACTCCAGGCGTAAGCGGGCACGATGTACCTGTCCCAACGAGGCTGCCGCCAGCGGAATCTCATCAAAGGATTCAAATCGCTCTTCCAGAGATGCACCAAGCTCAGCCTCCGCCAGGCGGCGAATGTCGGCAAATGCTTCCGCCGGAACTTCATCCTGCAGGTTGGAAAGCTCATCGGTGATCTCCGGCGGGAGAACGTCCAGCCGCGCAGACAGGAACTGTCCAACCTTGATCATGACTCCACCCATCCTGATCGCCAGGGTACGGAATTGCACGGCAATTCGCCGTAAGCGATCAGAGCGTGTGCGTCTGCTCCATATGCGCAGACCGAGGCGCGGCAGGATGATCTCCCAAAAGACGAAACTGGCTGCTGCACGGGTGAAGAAGGCCATAATGCGCCGGTAGCGCAGGCGCAGATGCAAAGTATCCATCGAACCTCCAGTGATATTCAATCCAGGCAATTTCGATTGTATCACCAAGACAAGAGGCGACTCTTCTCATCCCCGCCAGCCGGCATTTCATGCCCGTGTGTCTAACAAAATGCCAACAGATTGTATCCAGAAAACATCGAAGAGCGAATAATGGAGTTTAACCTAGCGATGTTACGATACAAGAAGCGGCATTAGCATGCGTGATTTGGGGGATAGTGCTTTCTTAAAGCAACGGGGATCTTACATTGCGAAGGGCGTTGCCCGACGACCGCGATCTAAGCCACTCGGAGGCTAAGGTAATTCCCCCACTCATTGTCACACACCCCAACGGGCAAGGCGTTTCTGCATTTCCATCCACCCGCAGAGTCGGCTCCAAAGAGTTGTTAGGCGGCTTCAGCAGAACGCCTCACGGTGAGACAGCCTTGACCGATATGCCGACAGGCTTCAAGCCGGTGGCTGTTGGCTTGAGGGTGAAGGTGAGAGATGCAGATGCGCGAGTAACTCCCCCGGCCTTCACCTCCATCAGGTACGTGTATGGAGTGCCAGAGCTAATCGCCTTGGCGAGTGCGCCCTCGGTCGCATAGATCCCGCCCGTGAATGAAGCTTGGCTTCCGGCCGTAAGGCTGCCGCTTGAGCCGGAGTAGGAGCGGGGGCCGGCTTCGGGGCTAAAGAAGTACTCCACTGGTCCATCAATCGTCGGCCCGTGATATCGCCTTGCTAGGTGGAGGCCTAAACCGGCTATCTCGCTGAAAGCGGAGCCGCTAGCTGAGGGAGCCAACGCAGGATCACAGTAGAGCCAGACGTCCAGACTGAACTGAACAGACTCTAGCAAGGCTCCACCAAGCACCGCTCGCGGCCTTGGCGGGAGGCGGAGGTCAAGCTGGGGTGCGGCTACAGCGTCCTCGCACGCCTCCGGGGAAACTCCCATGGGAGCGGCCTGAGGTGGCAGCGTCCCGGTCGGAGCCGGGGTTTGTTGCGACACCTGGCCGCGACATGAGGCGAGGACGAGAGCGCCTGCGATGAGGGATGGCACCATCCTGAGATGGATACAGAAAACGTGCACGTTCTCCTCCTTCCATTATTAGGGAGGGTTTGAAGCCGCCCAACTATGTGTTCAGCCGCCATTTGGCGTCCTAACGGCTTATGGGCGGATTTCAGGCGGCCTAACGGCCTCGAGGTGAGCCGCCCAACGGTGTGGCTCACCACCCGCCGTGATTACAATACTCCAAACTCATGATAGCACAAAACTTAGCAAATCGCGCGCCGTTCGCGAGCGGCGTCGCGCAGCAAGCCCGCAGGGCGTACCGCGCAGCGTGCGGACCCCCGGAGCGTCGCATAGGGGGAAGCCGCTGGATTTAATTGTTAGCTCGGCTTTCTATTTTTTTATGGGGCAATGCCGATAATAACCAATGGCACTGCAGGAATTCCACGCCCTTGTCTGACTACGTTGTAGAACTCGCCTTCATAGTAGGCCACACCAGAACTCATTTGAGACTGAAGGGATTTCATAGGAAGAATTTCAATGCCAACATCAATCTCGTCGCCGACATAAAAAGCGAGATGCTTTACAAAGAGATCATAGGCAACGAAGGAGTATTTGCCGAATTGAACTTCTATCGCTACTCTGTCTTTGACGAAATCGGTTTGATTATAACTGAAAATTGGCGTCTCGCCAGCCGCCTCGATTTCCTTCTTTTGTATTTCAGGCGGTATAGTAAGTGTTTTGCGAATCAGTTTCTCATTTTTAGTAACCCAATATCTGACTCGGCTTTCCTGCCAGTCCTTGTCGCGCAGCAATTTTTTAAAGGCTGCATTCATGTCAATGGGGCTGTAAAGCAACTTACCCTTCATCGTCTTTTCTTTAGACACTTTGTTTTTGCACTTTTCAGCATTTACGCCAGCAACAACAGACTGGACTTCCTCCCACAGGTTGGGTTTATGCACAAGCAGGAATTCCACGCCGTTCAAATGGGAATATGTTTCGACGATTTTCATTTTGTGCTATATCTGCGTTTTTTTTGTTTGATTAAAAGAGGTTGTTCTGACTTGTCGGTATAACTCCACGGCGCTATAGTCAAGCTGTTACCTGCTTTTACTGGGTCGTATACAGGGCGATTTATGGGGCGGGTTTTCAACGTGCCGGCTATTTCTTCCGCAATCCTTTGCTTTGCGAGTTTGAGATATTCTGGAACCACTTCCGCGCCAGCACCACGACGGTTGTGACGTATAGATGCAATAATTGATGTTCCCGTGCCCAAAAAAGGATCTAATACCCAATCGCCTTCGTTCGTCATTGAAAGCACAAGCCTCTCTATAAGTTCAACTGGAAATTGACAGGGATGAACGGTCTTCTCGACATGATTGCTCTTGACGTTTGGAATAATCCACAAATCTCCAGGGTTTTTCCCGAGAGGATTGCAAGAATACTTTCCGGCATTTGGCCCTTTAAAGTATTTCTTGCCGGGATATTTTTGGGGAACTCTCACAGGATCGAGGTTAAAGACATAGTTATCAGATTTTGTGAACCAAATAATTGTTTCATATCGCCCTGAAAAACGACGGCTACAATGAAGCCCGTGCTCAAAGTGCCAAATTATTCGGTTGCGCATTTTCAACCCGAGTTCTGTAAAAATCGGGTAAAGCACAGCGTCTAAAGGTATGATAGCCCCATTGTCAATATAGTTCCCGACTTGCCAACAGATGCTTCCGCCAGGCGAGAGACAACGCACACATTCAGATATTATAGAAGCTTGTTGCTCAAGATACATTTCCAGCTTAATGCGCTTCTCGTATTCTTTTCCGATGTTGTAGGGCGGTGAAGTGACAACAAGTTGCAGTGATTCGTCTGGTACAGATGTCAGTAATTCCATGCAGTCACCGGAATAAACTACTATATGTTCCGAGGGGGAATATTTTTCAGCTATATGTTGGTTATTAAACATGTTTTTATATTATTGGCAAAAAGGTATCGGAGGTCAAGCTCAGGATTTTTATTTTTATAAGCTAACGGAAATTCTCAGCGGCGGCGGCGTAACGGCAAAACACCAAACTTATCATAGCACAAAACTTTGCAAAACACGTGCCGTGCACGAGCGGCGTCGCGCAGCACCCCCGGAGCGAAGCGTAAAGAGAATCCCACCCGTCTGCTGCACGCTTTATTGGCTGACATGGCTTGGAAGACTCACTTTTTGGATAGCACTCTTGCCCTTGTTTTTATTCTTAAATTCAACATTAGCGATTTACGGTTGAGAGATTTCAAAATAATCAAACAGCCCGACTACATCATTGGAGGCACGAACATTGCTAACTCCAATTCCTACTTTTCTAAACTGGAAGAAATTACCAAAGCGTCCCAATCTTTCCCATTGGTCAGGCGCGGTTGCGTAATATCCGCTAATGGTATTGCCTTTGCTTTCTAACCGTAAGTAGACATCCTCGGAGTCTGTTTTAGCCTTATATCCGCCCCACTCGCCGCCAATTTTATAATCCATGTAGAAACCGTTTCCGCCAGTTGAACAAGGGTCGCAGTATCCCCGATTTATCGTTAAATAATTTTCGGGGTTTTCGTAAATAAAAATAGCGGCTTGTTGAAAGTTTTCAAATGGTTTTGTTTTCAGATGGACAGTGACGACAAAATCCCCTGCTGGCAATGAATACCATAAAAGGTTATTTTGTTTATTCTCTCCAAGCAACGAGTTGTATTCTCCGATAATTTGTAACCACCCATCATCGGTAAATGTCCACTTAGCAGGGTTTTCATTTTCCCATCCCCATCCAGATTGAAGCTCCCCTTCAAAATCATCACGAAAAAGAACCCCCACTGGTAAAGGAGTTGCAATTGGTTTTGGAGTTTCAGTTGGTAATGGCGTATTTGTCGGAAGTGAAGTATTTGTGGGCGGTACAGAAGTGGCAGTTGGTATTGGCACGGCAGTGGCAGCAGATTGACAGGCTAGAAAAATCCAAGAACCTATCGCCAAAATAATAAACGGTTTTTTTGCTTTCATTTTTCCTTCTCCTTTTGTGATACTATTTTTTTCATACTGATTTGCGATGGTCTCACAACCAGCCAGCCAACGGTGCGGCTCACCTGCCGCCGGTTCTGGCAAGGCGACGAACCCTAAAAACTACTTTTATGGCAAAGCGCCGCTGCGTACCCACGCCGGAGGCGGTCAGGTGGAGCCGGTGGTGGGCAGCCTTTTGGCTAAAGAAGCGTTGTTTTCGAGATTGCATCCCAATTATAAGCAATATCTATGAGAGGGATACAGAGCCTGTAGAGAAAATATAATGCGGGCAACATGGCAATCCATACCATTATCGAACGCTCGCGCATCTCCACTAGCGCGGCCAAGCCAGCGATTCCAGCGGCCCACGCGCACAATGGCCTCGCCATTACAATTAACAATGCTGCCGTTTGCCCCCATGATACCTTCCCTGATAAGGTGGGGAGTATGAGGAGGAAAAAAACCAGATAGGTGGCTGCCAGCGCGACCGACCACCATCCGAGTCGTGTGCCAGGCAACCTCATGATACGCCTCCATAATGGTCTATCTGGTTGTGTCTTCTCCAGAAATCCTGTATCAGCTTTTATTTTGAATAACAACATCATCCCAAAGACTGAAAGCAACAATGCGGCGAAGAACATTCCAAGCCAATAGAATATAGGTCCTGATTCCCAACTCAGGGTTGACAAGGCTATTCCGATCCATCCGGCAATAACCCAGCAAACCAGGCTGATCCCAACCCAAAGTGTGCTCCAGCTGACTTTCCTGTGAATGGAATACCATTGCACCACTCCCAACACGCTGCCTAGTGTGACAGTCATGTTGAAATTTCCAATGGATGTTATGACTGGGCCGAATCCCCCACCCCGGGAGAGGATAACAGGGCTGCTGATCAGGAAACCCAATAAAGTAAATCCAATCCAAACTGCGGATCGCTGCACAAACAGCCGCAGGATTGACCACTGAGCAAGGCCAATGATAGTTCCAAAGCAGCCGGTCATGACGAGGCTGGCTGCAAGAACAGGAATAGGCCCGCTGAAACTTCCCAATAACGACATGACGACAAAAAACACAGTAAAACCAACAACAACACCAATGAAAGCCCCGATGAGCCATAAGAGGAAGTAACCCCAGCTAAAGGTATTGCGTTTTGCGTTCATGATTTTCTCCTGTTGAAAATGTAACCACCTTTCTAAACAACAAGTTGGTCGCCCAAAGGTGTGCGTCCGCGAAGCGCCCTGTGGGTACCCGCTGGTGGGCGGGCGTGGACTCTGCTTGGGAGCAAAAAAACTCGAAGCCAGAAAAATGCTTGCCTGCACCGTGCCGCAGGCACAGGTGAAAATGCCGCACGCTATGCAGTCCCAGCCGCCGAAGCGAAGCGTAGGGACTGCACGCTTTGTTAGCCCCCGTTACAATCTGTCAAACTCTTCTGGCTCTACATCGGGGACTTTGCTTAGGATTTCCAGGAATTTTTCACGGCTGCCGCGTTTTGCTCGTTTTTCTAAATATTCAATTATGGATATGGCGGCAACTTTTTCGGCAACTGCAAGCATAACAAATTGATTGACCGAAATACCTTCTTCATGCGCCAACTCACGAAGTTGTTCATGTAAAGATTTGGGTAAACGTAAACTTAATGCGCTCATTCTTTCACCTCACGAATAATTTGCAAAAACTCTTTCGGGGTTATTGCTTTGATACCAAATTTATCAGTGCCTTTGAAATCGCTAATGTTATGCGTCACGATGTATTCACATCTTGCAGAAACCGCTAATTCAAGTACAAGTTCGTCATTTACATCAGACAAAAATGGTCTCCACAAAAAATATATCTTGTGATGGTGTGCCATTGAACACAGTGAATCAATAAAAGTTGACACATCATCTTGTGATAATCCAAGTTCTGCTCTATGGCGTTGAATGACATCTTCGTACTCAAGAATAAGCGCTACTGAGTCGTGGATTTCAAACTGATATGTTCCAACCAATGATAATAATTTATACGATGCGCCTTTCTTTGAACGTAGGGCAGCGATGATAACATTGGTGTCAAGTACAATGTCGGGAGTTTTCATGGCGGTATTATATACGATGTCTTATGTAATATCAACCATATTGAGCGAAAGTTTGATTTTGCCAAGAAGGGGGCCAACGGTTTGCGTCCGTGAAGCGCCCTGTGGGTACCCGCTGGTGGGCGGGCGTGGATTCGATTTGAGAGCAGAAAAAACTAACAGCGTAGAAAAATGCTTGGAAAACTCGCAGAATCCCCACCGTCCACTATTATGAAGAGTATAAAATTGTATCCGAGCTGGATTAGAACCTAAAACCGCCAGGTTAATAACCCTCCACTCACTGAAAGCGCAGGGTATTGCATTGGATTGGGATTTGCTCTATACTACTAATAATTCGCTACCTGATGCCTATTTTTTTCGGTGATTAGCAGCAACAGCCCATAAGCTGTTATGCCGCCAATCGGCGGCAGAGCACCTAGTTCGGCGCTTTCTCATGATTTGCGGAGAAGTAGCATATGGACACATTTCTAGTTGACTACTTAAGATCTGGAAAGGCGTGGCTCCTAGTTGGCTCTGGTCCTTCCATTGACATGGGATACCCAACGAGCCAGAAACTCGCGGAGGCTGCGCTGGCACTGGCCAGGTCGACAATTTCGCCATCCGACTACACTGTCATTCAGACGCATTTCAAGCAGGGAGATTATCCGCGTGTGTTTGAACGCGCCATCACGGCACTCGGCGTTCCACCCGTTCTAGCCCACCTTCGTAATTCACTTCAACCCAGTCGGCCTGCTCGCATCTACCCATTGCTCACTCAGTGGCCAATTCCGGTTTACCTGACTACTAATTTCGACGACGAGATTCAAACTCACCTTGCTGCGCTCGGCGAAGCCTATGTTGTGTATTCGAACTCGGTCGATCACATGAGTCTTCTGACCCCTGAGCTTTCCGGGGCCATCTTCAAGATACATGGCGATCTACGATCAGAAGCAGGGCTGATACTCACGACATCCCAATATCGTGTCGCTCAAGAAGATGATGGGTGGAAGTATTGGCGCACAAAGTTGACATCCATCTTCCAGCTCAATCCAGTAATTGTGGTCGGGCACTCGCTTTCAGACCCTAATATTAGGCATGTTCTTGAGGCGGCCCAGCAGGGGGCAGGCGTTCATAAGCCAGTGTGTTGGATTGCGCCCGATGTTCCTCTATCTCAAGCACGCGAGTATTTGGAGAAATATAGGATTCGGGTGATCTCCTATGACAACAGAGACGGAAGCCATTCCAATCTCTACCGTATGATTGAGAACGTGGGCCGATTCGTGTATCCGCGCGTGGCGGTCCGCATAAGAAGAGAGCTTGCGCAGGTCATATCGTCACCCTTAGGGCAGAATGTGGCAGCTCCGGGTTTCTTTGTATTCACCAAACTTCTAAAGCTCAAAAATTTCGACCAAGCCAGGGTCACTGCTATTTGCGCAGCAATCCAATCAGTCATTCCCGAACTCCGAAAACTTAAGCACTTTACTTTAGAGGAAGCGGTTCACCTAGCTGGTTGGCCACTTGCTGCTGGACTTGTACTACACTTCAAAATTGAAGTCACCACTTTCGCTTGCGAAAGCGGATTGCTCGCCCATACCGATGCCGGGCTAACCCTAGGCCCTAAAGCTGACGCGCTATCAAGAGAAGCCAAAGCTGAGTTTTCACACCTCCAGCAACGTTTCCGCCAATCTCTAATGCTACGCATACGCCGCAATTATCAACAACTAAATGATTCGCAGGCCCTCGAAATGGCGGTGGACATTGAGTCTTCTCTTGTTGGATTTTTCAGAGAGGCCGGTCTAAGTCTGGCCACTACGCTGGCAAACGCACAAGGCCATCACACTAGCCCAGTGCCTTCTTCAATCATAATGTATGTGAATCAAGCAGCCGCGCGCTATGATGATCTGCTTCGGCGTCAGGCGTTCTCAACCGTTGCCATCGATATATTCTCTCAACCAGAAGACGCTGACAAAGAATACATCGGGCGCGTCTCCCAAGGATTTTTCTTGTTCCATGCTCTCGGCCTATTCGGTGAGGCGGCCAGTGAGCGGCTTACCAATGCAAAGCAAACTGTATGGATAATCGATTCAAGTGCGCAAATCCCCACGCTGGCCTTTGCCGCGCCCACAAGCGCAGTGTTCCGCGACGCTTTCACGAGACTTACCGCGATGGGAATACGCCTATTCACTACAGAAAGCCTTTTCGACGAGACGAGAGAACACTATTGGTTCGCCGATAGGGTTATTCAAGAGAATGGGGCGACATCGCCGCAAATTATTGCGGCTGCTTTGGGCCAACCTCCATACAGAAAAGCTAACCAATTTCTGGAAGGATTCATTAGATGGCAGGCGGCTGGGAATCCTGCCGATTGGGATGCATATAACAATTTCGCCTTTGGTCACGCAAAGCCATCGAAGGATTACTTGCGGAAAGCTCTAAATAATATTGGTGTCGAAGTAATCCCTCTCGACAATTGGCCGGGCTACAAAGTAGACGACCTGGACGAGAGTGCCGGCATAACGGCTAACATAGTCCATAAATGGGAAGACATTCTGAAGTCTGGACATTCCGAAGATACAGAGGAAATCGCCGACTTCTATGACAAGGCAAAGCCTGAAGCCGAGGCTCTCCTTGTGGTGCAAAACGAACGTCAAGGTCAATACCACGTGATTTCCGCTCCAGGCCAGCCATCTCCCGCGTGGTTTGTTAGCCAAACTTCTATGCTCAACCTAGTACACACCGGGCTAAGAATCACATGGCAACCAGAGGCATTTCTTCGATTTGCATCGACACTCGCACCGAGTACTGATGTCGAGACTGCAGCCCGGGCGTTCGACGTATTGTTGTTCGCATTCACAGAGGCTGGTGTTAGCCTCCTAGATCAAAAGACCATCATCGCCACCTTTGGAGGGGTAATAGATCAAGCGGCTATTAGCCTCGAACCTTTGTCGAAAGCCTACGAAGAAACTCTGGCGTGGAAATACTCTGAAGGCCCGAAGGCCATCCTTGAGAGGATACCTCCGCAATACCGTCCGCTTGCAGCACTACAAATCGCCAACGAAATCGCACTTGTTCAAAATAACAGAAGCAAATATGCCGAAGCGATTGCTGCCGCTGCGCTTCAGCGAGCGTCGCAAGCGGAGAAGAAGTTGGCGCGCCTTGAAAGTGTAGAGCAGAAGATAGCTGAAAAGCGCCGGGAGCGAGAACGACGCGCAAGACAGATGAAGGCTCGAAAGCCATCCAAGAAACGCAAGGGATAACGTAGCCAGCCCAAGTTACTCGCGCCGAACCCTTCACTGCAGCGGATGCGGCTGCGCAGCGCGAGAACTGGCAGCTCTTTTTCTCAGGCGTTTGGGTCGGCAATCTTTCTGGACTATTATCGCCGCGCCGCTGAGCCTTTTCATCAGGGTCACAGTTGCTATTATAAAGAGTATAAAATTGTACCCGAGCTGGATTTGAACCTAAAACCGCCAGGTTAATAACCCTCCACTTACCGAAAGCACAGGGTATTGAATTGGATAGGGATTTGCTCCATACTACTAATAATTCGCTGGCTAATGCCTATATTAATTTCGGTAATCAGACCGCAACGGCCCATAAGATGTTAAGCCGCCAACCGGTGGCTGAGAACCTAGTTAGGCGGCGCTTTGTACGCAAAAAACATTTGTAACTACTATGACTCTTGAAATCAAATTCTCCACAATTTCGTCCTCTGATGTGTATGATCTAATTGCTCGTCATCAGGAGGAACATCTTCAGCTTGAATTCAAGACTATTAATAGTCCTGATATGGCTTCATCGGATGACAAGCGTAATTTGGCAAGGGCGCTATCCGGTTTCGCAAACTCCAGCGGTGGAATTCTGATATGGGGGGTCATAGCTGTTAAAGATTCAGATGGCATCGATACCGCATCTTCAACAGCCGAGATACAATCATTAAGTCGCTTCATTACCAGACTCAATGAACTTACCGGAAACGCTGCACTTCCCATAATCGATGGAGTAATGCACCGACCTCTGCCCACATCGGATGATCGAGGATTTGCCGTCTCCATTGTTCCAGCGAGCGAATCTGGGCCGCATATGGCAAAGTTGGGCGAGAACAGATATTACAAACGCAGCGGTGATAGCTTCTATCAGATGGAACACTTCGACATAGAGGATATGTTCGGTAGACGCAAGAAACCGAAGTTAGAATTGTACGCCCACGTTAGAGGGTCTGGTCCCCAAACGGAGATTACTATCGGAATAACTAACAATGGACGAGGGACAGCTAGAGCCCCATACCTTGCGTTTAACGCACCTGCGCCTTTTCATCTTTCGATATATGGCATTGATGGAAATGGGCACGAGGGCCTGCCCAGGCTTCATGCCCGTGGCAGCGAATTGCCACTTCTATTCGGTGGAAACTCCAACTACGTAATTCACCCAGAGACTACTCTTCAAGTCGCTTCCCTCTTCCTCGGCATCCCACCACCTGGAAACTTGACATTACCTGAGACAGTTGCAATCGACTATGAAATCACAGCCGAGGATTCTCGTATAGTCAAGGCGAGGCTTGACGTAAGCCTCGCTCACACTGAGCAAAAGCAAAGCTCCGCCTAACACCGGCTACAGCGGACAGCGGCTCTGCCGCTCGTGACCGTGGCGAATTGCCAGAAGTATAGCGATAATGAAGTGGAGTCTCGCCAGGCCCCACCACCGCTCGGATAGGTTATGCAGGAGTATGGCTCTGCCTATCCCGGAAGATCGCTAATTCTTATACCAGCGATAAATTATTCTCCCTTCGCCACTACATCAGGCAGGCCGGCAGCCGAACGCATAACGTCATTAGCGCTAGCCTCGTCTATAATCATAGGGAAGTCAATTCCCTCGATTACATTTTGTATAATATGTATAATAAAACAAATCTTCCAAAACTAGATACTTAACCTGCAGGGCTAAAAAGGTCTGAAGAATCACATTATGTTACAAACAAAACGATTCATAATTTTAGTAATCTTCATATTAAGTTTGTTTACAAATTCCTGTAATAGTGAAACAAACGAAAAAGGAACATGTCCCAAACATGAATTGTCTATATACCTAAATAAATATGAGGAGTTAATGACAGAGCTCCTGTCGTTATTTCAATTGAGCTTTTTGCAAGGACCAGTCGCAAAGCGACCAGAAATAATTATCATAATGCTGACAGTTTATGTTGATTTTGAACATGTACAAATACCAAAATGTGCATTAGACCATCAGAAGCAAACTTTAGATGCAATGAGTGGATTAATTGCTGTTGCAACTGATATTGGAGAAACGAATATTTACACACTAACTCTAGAACAAAGCAATATGATTAAGAATGCTTTAGATAAGATCGTACTTGTCAACGAAAATACAAAACAATTTTGGGAAATCCTAGACACAGATGTTAAACTGAGAGAAGATCCAATCGCAACAGCGATTTATGCCATATCAAAATCAATAAAACCAATGGTTCTCCCCACACCAATGTATACTGAAACGATTGCTAGTATACTTTCACCTGGGGCAAAACTATATATTGGTGATATAAGCTACATACTACCTTCTTCGGAGTCTGGGTGGTGCTTATTTAGAGAGTCTTCAGAAACAGATAAAAAGATACATGATTTTTGTTCAGGATGTAAAAACACAACAGATCAAAAAAATTGTATTGAGATTACCTATCTCTTTACCGAGCAAGAATCTACTAAAGAAGCTATTAATGATTATGTGCAAATCCTTAAAGATGGGGGGTTTAACATTGATTATTTTGAATTTATGAAAATACAGAAAAACAGTTCCGTTGGTCCAGTCGATATTGCACTTGTGGATATAAGGGATAATGTAGCTAATGTTACAGGGTATATGGTTTTAGGATCATTTATTGCAAATGGGAAATTCTATATCATAAGAGGACTTTACGATGGTACTGAAGTTAGTATGGATTATTTGAATGATTCCATGTTCAGTATAATAAATTCAATAGAAGTAACAAAATAACGAAATTTACTATTCAGAATTTATTGTACTGCCGTTTTTATATTTATTCTTAAGCTCACGGACTAGCTTAACCTAGCTTGAAAGCTCTAAAACTCACGAGAACTTCTTCCGGTACTTCCATAGTTTCGTCATAGTCTTCTACTATAAGATAAGGCACAAATTTCATAAACCACCCGAGACATCTTGGCGGCGAATACTTTTACTTCGCTTTTGAATAGTATGGTTTCATGGTTTTTCTCCTCTTATCAAAACTAAAATTATGATTAATTCATCCTAACAAGTATAGACAATTTTATTCCATTTGTCAAGAAAAAATGGATAGTGCACATAGAATCTTTGACAAATACCCACTATCCTGCTATACTCCCATACGTAAACATAAGAACTTTACTGCTCCAGCCTGAAGGCTGTGACAGTTTTTAGATGCTGAGAACGAGTTTGCTAGTGGTAACTTCAAGAAACCCCGGCAGGTAACTTCCGCAGGGGAATTTTTATATTTATCGACTTTATCCGCCACAGGCGGTTGATATTATTTTTAATCGAACGAGGTGAAATAAAACATCATGAGTAATCATCATAAACTGAGGATCATTCCCCTGGGGGGTCTTGGGGAGGTTGGCAAGAATATGACAGTCTACGAATCCGATGGGCAGATCATCGTCGTGGATGTGGGCATCATGTTCCCCGAAAATGACATGCTGGGAATCGATTACATCATCCCTGACTTTGACTATCTTCGCGACAAAGCTGACCGTGTGCGCGGTATTGTCATCACGCATGGACATGAGGATCATATCGGAGCGATCCAGCACCTCCTGGACAAGATTCCAGCTCCTGTATTTGCAACTCAATTAACTCGTGGATTGATCGAGGTAAAGCTGGTGCGTAACGGTCTCACTAAAAAAGTGGATCTACGCACCGTACAAGCCGGTGAAATGGTGCAGATTGGACCATTCCAAGTGGAATTTTTCCATGTTTGCCATTCGATCCCCGACTCAGTGGGATTGGGCATTACCACACCCGCCGGGCTGGTCGTCCACATGGGCGATTTCAAATTTGACCATACGCCTGTGGATGGGTGGCCTACTGATTATGCGAAACTGGCGGAGTTCTCCCAGCGCGGTGTTTCAATCTTGCTTTCCGATTCAACCAACTCTGAGCGTCCAGGCTGGACCCCTTCAGAAAAGGCTATTGGACCAGCCCTGGACCAGGTCTACGAGTCCGCACCCGGACGGATCATCATTGCTACGTTCGCATCCCTGATCTCACGCATGCAGCAAGTCGCGGACGCCGCGGTAAAACACAAGCGCAAGATGACGTTCGTCGGCACCAGTATGGTGGATAATGCGAAAATGGCTCGTGAATTGGGCTATCTCAAAGTACCCGATAAAACCCTGGTCAGTATCGAGCAGGCGCTCAAGATAAGTCCCAAAGAAATTGTGTTAATGTGCACCGGATCTCAAGGTGAGCCTTCCTCGATCATCGGGCGGCTGTCAACCGGGACCAACCGCCAGTTCGATATCCAGGCTGGCGATACTGTCGTGCTATCTTCCCACCCCATCCCGGGAAACGAAGAGGCGATCAGTAAAACAATCAATCGTCTTTTCCGCCGCGGAGCCGATGTAATCTATGATGCCATCGCTCCTATCCATGTCTCCGGTCACGCCAGCCAGGAAGAACAGAAATTGCTGATCAACCTGGTGCATCCCAAATACTTTGTCCCCATTCACGGCGAACTGCGCATGTTGAGGCATCACGCTGTGCTGGCACAGCAAGTCGGCATCCCCGAATTGAACATTGCTGTAATAGAGAACGGTCAGGTATTGGAACTTGCGAACGGTAACATCCAACTAGGAGAGCGTATCCCCGGCGGCTATATCTTCGTAGACGGTAGCAGTATTGGCGAGGTTGACTATGATGTGATGCGCGAGCGCGAGCGGTTAGCCCGCAGCGGCATCTTCCTGATCGATATGAGTGTTGATAAATACTCCGGGAGGCTGCTGCACGATCCAGAGATTATCACACGCGGCTTCGTCTCCCCAGAAGAGGCTGAGACTCTTATCCCGGCTGTGCGCCAGCGTATTATGGATATCGTTAACGGCGGCGGGTTGGATACCGAAAAGGTCCTTATCGACGCTGTGCGGACTTTCCTATATAATGAAACGAAACGCCGTCCGATGGTATTTGTGACCCTGAGCCGGGCATAGGCTTAACACATCCATTTATGCCAGTCTCTTCAAGTTTTTTAATTTTTCGGATCTTTCGATCATTTAGATGAATTCATCATTCCTTCAGAACCCAAGATTCCCATCACTGGTTCGAAGGGGTAATGAGTATTGGGAGACCCTATTTTGTAATGGATAAATAAATAATGATCTTGACATCCTCAGCCGTAATCACCTGGTCGACCAGCCATGCTTGCCCCTCAAAGGTACAAAAGCAACTGTTGTGATAACCTTCTGCTCAAAATCATTCCCTTTGCGTTGCCATAATTCCAACTCTTGAAAGCCAAGGCTGCCCACCGGTAGTACAAGCCTGCCACCATTGGATAGCTGCTCCAGCAATGTCTGCGGTACACTTGGTGCTGCGGCAGTCACCAAAATCCCCTCATACGGAGCAGAATCCGGCCAGCCCAGTGAACCATCGCCAACATGGAAATGGATGTTGATGTGATGATTTTTTTTCAAGATCCTCTCAGCCTGTTCCGCAAGCTCAGGAATAAATTCGATTGTATGTACTTCCGCGGCCAATAAGGATAAAATCCCTGCCTGATAACCTGACCCCGTTCCGACCTCAAGAACCTTCTCTACACCAGTCAGACACAGCATATCTGTCATCAAAGCTACAATGTAAGGTTGAGAGATGGTCTGGCTGAAACCAATTGGTAGTGGACCATCATCATAGGCTGATTCGCGAGATTCTTCAGGTACAAAGAGATGACGGGGGACATGCTCGAAAGCGGATAACAAGCGTGGTTCCCGCAAACCCCGGCGGGCTATTTGTTCCGCAACCATACGTACACGCTTGATTGTGTAATCCTGTTCAGCCATTATTCACCACGCATGAACGCTTGTATTGTATCCGAATTTATTCTTTATATATTATTGGATAGTTTCTGAGCGATCCAGCGGTCAATTTTTCCCATGGGATAATCATCTAAATCTCGAATATTCACCCAACCCAGGGTATCATTCTTATACCTTTGAACCAGCTCACAACAATAGATATGGACCGTCACACGAAAATGGGTATAAGCATGTTTAATCATCCCAAATGGCTCATCAACTCGGATCCTCAGTCCATATGCTGCTTCAAGGGTAGAGTCAAAATCCGCTCTCGGGTTGCCATTTATACGTCCGTTTGGAAATTCCCACATCCCACCCAATAATCCCTTCGATGGACGGTGAGCAAGTAACACCTGTTCAGCTTGTCGTATGATTGCTGAGTATTGGATATAATTTGGCACACCCGGTTTTCGTTTCAACAACGGGCGCTCGTTTTGAACCCCAAGAGTATTTGCCTGACAGAGGTCATTAATGGGACAGAGTCCACAATCAGGATCACGAGACATACAGACCATCGCACCCAGATCCATAATCGCCTGGTTATAATCCCCGGCACGCCCTTCAGGCAAATTAGATTTCTGAATATCCCAGAGATATCTCCTTCCAACAGGTGTATCTACCGGTTTATCGTAGTTAAATAAGCGCGCAAGGACGCGACGAACATTGCCATCCAGGATGGGTTCGTTCATCCCAAACGCTATGGAAGCAATCGCTCCAGCAGTAGATCGCCCAATCCCGGGTAAATCTGTCAGCATTTTGATATCATGGGGAAGCTCCCCACCGTATTCGGAAATTACACGTTTTGCAGCCCGCTGCATATTGCGCGCACGGTTATAATAACCCAGCCCCTCCCAGATATTCAGTACATCCTGTTCTGAGGCGATTGCCAGGTCAATTATTGTTGGGAAACGACTCATCCATCGCTCGAAATATGGGATGACTGCTTTAACTCGTGTCTGTTGCAGCATAATTTCCGACACCCAGATTGCATAGGGATCGGGGTGACCACGCCACGGTAATTGTCGTCCATTACACCGATACCAAGCGAGGATGCGCTTAACAAATTCCGACATATATAAACAACCCTTTAAAAAATCAAAATTGGAAGCCACCCCGGGCTGGGACAACCTTGCAGGAAAAATTTCTTATAAAGCCAGCCAGTTTCTCCTTAAGACTATTCCAATCATTAGAATTTAACATACGATAGGCATTGGTTATATCCGCCGCAAGCATACTCACCTGAATTTGTGGATACTCACCATAGATTGTTGCCCAAGCTTCCACCGGTTGAAATCCAAGTCGTTGTATACCTGGTATAAATTCACCAATAACAAACTCAAAATATTCCTGGTCCTGTTCTGAAGCTATATCCCAGGTCATGATGACTTTAATGGTCAAACGAGTCTCCTAATCGCGATGATAATCCAGCACAACCACCCTCGTTTCTTCTGGGAGATTATTCGCAGTTACTTTTAAGGTGGGAAGGGTCTCAGGTATTCCCAATCCCATTTCTTTGAGGAATTTATCCAATAGATCCAAAGTCAGTTTCGTAGCAGGAGTTGCATAATGCATAGGGATTACGATATTTGGCTCAAGCAGACTGACCACTTCGGCTGCTTTTGCTGCGTTAAGACCGCCTCCGCTGCCCACAGGGATGAGGACCACATTCACTGAACCAAGAGCCTCAACCTCGGCTTGGGTCGGTACTTGACGAAGATCCCCAAGATGAGCAATCGTCAAACCTTCATAATCGAACACATAGAGGGTGTTGGATGGTTTTCCAGTGTCCTTCTTGCTATGTCCATCAGTTTGAACACCGGTAATGAAAACACCACCAATCTCAAATTCGCCAGGACCGCGAATGACGTGAGAAGCTCCTTTTACAACACCGACGAAATTATGCCCCGGCGCATCGTGGCTTACCGTCACAATATCCGCTTTAATCTTCAATGGATCATAACCGACAACCTGGTGATTGAAAGGATCAGTCACCACGGTTGCCAGGGTGCGTTCTGTTAAACGAAAACAGGAGTGTCCATACCAATTGATTTCCATTCTCCTACCTCCTGCGCTATTATACCTGAGTGGATGATCCTGTATTCTATTTCATCAAATTTCTTGTAAAGTAATCAATTTAGATCTAATCGATAAAAGTATCTAATACCCCGATTTGATTGATTTTTAAATATTTTTAATATTTTTTCCTCTTCTTATGGGTCAAGCATAACCATAAACCTGCTTTAGGGTCTCGTTCGAGAAGAAAAGGAAATCCAACAAGTGAGACTCTCATTTATTCAGATAGACTCGCCTGACCAGATCCAATCTATCCAGTGGGGTATGCCAAAGATCCCAGGAAATGGCTAATCCGGCAGCATTGGCACGTTTAACGGCAGCCAAGTCGCTTTCAATCTGTGCATTATTTAGGTGCACGATCTTATCAATCTCTACCAATTCCACTCCTGCAAGAATAGGGGTAGTGCTGGCTTTCACGCCGCGCCTCACTTCGCTCTCTAACGCCTGCGTTGAAATCCCCTCGCTCTCCATTGATTTCCGTGATCCTGCCAACGGTAAAGATAACGCGTCAGCCATGAGTTCGAACACATCTGGTTCTTTAAGGCTTGATACAGAGATAAGATAATTGTATAGATGAAGCAGTTCGAAAGGCAAACCGGCAGGTGCCAGCGTATGTGCATAGCACATAATCTTGATCCAATCGGCCAGTCCACTCAGTGATCTCAGATCTTGACCAACCATGGTTGTCAAGCTGGGTGAAAAGCAATCCAGACCTATTTCCATTCCATGATCTTTCAATAAATGAGTAAGCATTCCGATTAACTCTCTCACACTCTGGATGCGAAAACCAAAGAATGTGCGTAGTAATGCATTTGATTCCTCATCCAGGGGAACATTATTCCCACCGAGTAGAGTCTGTATTAACGCAACACGTCCTTGCTCTGTGCCCGCCAGATTAATAATTGTTTTCCGGATCCTTTCCAGTTCCACTCCAACACCATCAGCCCTTCGCTGACAATGTTCGCAGAAACACCCCAAGGCATTCAGAGGATCAATGGTGGGAGAAGGAAAACGGATCCGGTCCAGGAAGAATCCCTGATATATTCCCTCCCGCAGTAAATCCTCAACGCGCCGATATATCGTCTCCCGAATCTCCGGATGATTGGGGCAAGCGAAAGTGAATTCGGGCATGTTACGGTAACCCATAACCTTCTTACCGGTTACACCCACCACCTGCCAGCCTGACTGGTTTTTGGATTTTACATCACTGGTCAGGACGGGATACCAACGCAGGAAGCGGACTCCCAAACGTTCTGCCTCTATTCGACAAGCTTCCTGCAGGTTGAACGGCAGGCGCCAACCCACAATCAGATGGCTGAACGGCAAACGCGCACTCGCCGCACGTAATTTTTCTATGACAACCTTTTCCCCCAATTGTGTCAGTTCAGGCACTTTTTCAAGATATTGGATCGTTATCATAAAACCACTCCACAACCACTGGCATCAGCTGGTCGCATTCTGCTATCACACCCAACTAACACCCAACGTTAATCAAAAAGGATCAAGTGACATGGTTTATCTAGGTGTGCCCAATCTCCTGCAATTTCCTCCACAGCTAGGGTTGTCTCAATCTCATCAAAGTGTTTTTTTACCTCTACATGAATAGTCTTGATAATTATCAGCTAAACGAAGAACAAAAGTCAAGAATCAAAGGACACTACATGCTATACACTCCTGATTTTCTAACCATCATTACAATGATCAAGTTCCATCGGCATGACACATTGTCATACCGCTTCGACTTTTCTGCTTAGAAACGCTACCCCTTGGCCTGCCCTGTTTCTCACCCCCATATCTGGCTCACCCATCTGGTTAACCGTTTTTCCCCCCCCATATCCCCCATCAGGGGATTGTTTTTTCTTCACCAGCAAGGTAGGCTGGGGGCATGGATATTATCCCCGATCTGATTTCATCTCAATTGGCACTCCTCATCATCCCGCGTGAAGACCGTGACGCCATGCTGACCCTGGCTGCCCGCCTGGCTGGGCATGGCTTGCTGCGTGTGCTGGACGGCGGTAACAGCTTCAACATCCTCCGCCTGACCCGTCCCTTGCGTCACCAAACCCCAGACTTGGAAGCAGCCTTGGAGCGCATTACCGTCGCTCGTGCCTTCACTTGTTACCAGATGGCCGCCCTGTTATCTCAGGCGCAGACCTTGCCGGTGCTCACCCTGGTGCTCAACCTGTTGGCAACCTTCCTGGATGAAAACGTTGAGTTGGGGGAACGTCTACGCCTGTTGCAGGCTTGTCTGGCTGATTTGCATCGGTTGAGACGCTCTGCTCCGGTAATTGTCACCGTTTGGGAAGGAACGGATGAGAAAATGCTGACCATCCTGGAAGATGCCATCGATCAGGTCTGGCGTGCCGAACTGCCACCGCCTATCCCTGAACCACCGAGGTTATTCTGATATGGGGCGGACACTGCCATCTATCACGCAGGTCTTCCTGCAAGAGCAAGAATCCTTCGCTCGCTTCCGCCGTGCCCTGCGTCGTTCAGATCAGCTTGCTCTGGATGCGATGTTCGCCGCCGCCCACAAGCACCTGGCTGCTGCCGCTTACGCTGCCCATGCCCTGCCTTTCGAAGTTTTCCTATTATCGATGCTGCTCGAAGAGCACAAGGAAGTCATGCGCCTGCGTCAAATGGTGGAGGAATTGCATGGATGTCGAGACTCATGAGTTCAACGGCTGGTTGCTCGACCTGTACGCCGGCGACCGGGGAATCATCCTATGGCTGCTTGGTGATGATGGCGCACGCCGCCGTCTGCAGCAAGACTTATCGGCCACTTTTTATGTCGCCGGGTCGGCCTCGCGCCTGCATACTTTATGGTGTTGCCTAAAGAACCAACCGGTCTCTGTCAGGCTTGCCCGCACTGAGCGTCGCGACCTGTTCGCCGGGATGATAACCGTTTTGGCTGTGGAGGTCACTCACCCCATTGACCTTCCCGGCTTGTTCCGCGCAATCTCTCATTCCTTCCCCGACCTGACTTACTACGATGCCGACCTGCCCCTGCCCCTGCGGCATGCCGCCATTTATAACACCTTCCCACTGGCACGCTGCCGCGTGACTGCCGATGCAAACGGGACGATCAGGGAGTTTGCCACCCTGAACTCCCCCTGGGAACTGGATCCATCCTTCCCATTACTGCGTACCATGATCCTTGAACCGGACGTGGATCCATCCCATGCCGAACCAAAGCGCATCAAGGTCCGCACGCCGCGCGGGCAGTTTACATTGGATATGGAACCATCCCGGGCATTGCTTGTCAGCCTGCGCGCCCTCCTTTCGCGTCACGACCCCGATCTGCTCTTGACAGCCTGGGGGGACACCTGGCTGTTACCGCGTCTACTGGCTTTGTCTCAGCAAACCGGGATCAACCTCCATCTCAACCGCGACCCGGACCACAAGATAACCCACCGCCCACAGCGTACTTATTTCGCCTACGGACAGGTCATTCATCGCGGCCAGCAAATGCACCTGTACGGTCGCTGGCATATTGATGTGTACAACGCTGTCATGTATCATGACTACGGCTTGGAAGGCATCTGGGAACTGGCACGTGTGACCTCATTGCCAGTACAGACTGTGGCACGCGTCTCACCCGGGACAGGCATCTCAGCCATGCAAATCGTTATGGCTCTGCGGCAGAAGATCCTTGTCCCCTGGCATAAGCAGCAGGCCGAGCGTCCCAAAACCGCACTCGAACTACTCCACGCCGACCAGGGTGGATTGGTCTTTCAGCCGACCATTGGCTTACATGCCAACGTGGGGGAAATAGATTTCGTCTCGATGTACCCCAGCATCATGCGCTGCTTCAATATCTCGCCCGAGACAGTCGGCACCGAGCGACCAACAGCTGAACTGGTCCCGGAACTGGGCATGATTGTCGACCATGACCCACCCGGCTTGATCCCCCAGACTCTGGCCCCTCTGCTCGACAAGCGTTTGGCGCTCAAGCAACAACTGATGACACTCTCAAAGTGGGACGCGCGCCGAAAACGTTACAAAGCCTGTGCCTCAGCCCATAAGTGGCTGCTGGTCACCTGCTTTGGTTACCTGGGGTACAAGAACGCCCGTTTCGGACGCATTGAAGCTCACGAGGCAGTGACAGCCTACGGTCGTGAGGCGCTCTTGCGCGCCAAGGAAGCTGCCGAAGATCTGGGCTTTACCGTCCTGCACCTTTATGTTGATGGTGTCTGGGTAAAAAAGGACGGTTGCACAAAAGTTCAGGACTTCCGACCGCTCCTGGATGAGATCCTTTCCCGCACCGGCTTGCCAATTGCTCTGGATGGCATTTACCGCTGGGTGGCTTTTCTACCATCCAGGCAGGATGTGCGCGTGCCGGTAGCAAATCGCTATTTCGGGATCTTTCAGGATGGAACGATCAAGACGCGTGGGATTGATCTGCGGCGGCACGATACTCCTCCTTTCATCGCCGAGACGCAACAACAGATGCTCGAAGTCCTGGTTGAAGCCTCTAATACCGATCAACTGCCCGAACACGTCCCTAAAATCCACGCCCTGTTGCGACGGAGGTTAATCGACCTGAGACAGGGACGCGTCTCCCTGGAAAAACTACTTGTCCGTCAGACTCTCAGTCGTGAGTTGAATGCCTATCGGACCCCCTCGCCGGTGGCTCAGGCTGTGGCACAACTACAGGCCGCTGGTAAGACCATTCGACCGGGGCAATCAGTACGTTTTCTATACACACGTGGCGAGCCGGGAGTAATTGCCTGGGATTTGCCTAATCCACCTGATCCACGCACAATCGATGTGCCACAGTATAAAAAATTGCTTCAACGTGCTGCACAAACAGTATTGGAACTTCTTACCCCTCCAAGTACGAGCTTATTGACAGTGGGATGTAATGACGTACATGGATTGCTTCTCGATTAATATTCAATCTGTTTTGCTTCTTCTATCAGACTCTATGCGAGGGTGATGCCAGATGCGCTTGTTCCGGTAAGTAATTTACACTTAAAGTAATTAACCCTGGAATGAAGTGCGATCCTGTGTATCACCCTCGTAGGTGGTGAGTTTGAAAATAATGGAATTGTTCATCACCCTGGATAGCTACCTGAATTCAGGTGTTCTTTAATATCATCAGTTCAGCGGAATTTGACGCAAGAAATCACAATTCCGATACTCCTGGGTACATTGTAGTGTGGTAGACTGTCCAACTAAGATGAGAGGCCAGACTTTGGCTATTCTTAAAGCACTGATATCTGTTGTTATCTGGGGGGCATCCTTTGTAGCCACAAAGATATCTCTCCATTATGTCTCACCGGTAACATTGGTCTGGTTACGCTTTGCGATGGGAGTACTGATCCTTGGATTCGCTGTCTGGTTTCGTCGACAATTCTTCTTGCCTGCCAGAAAAGATATGCTATATTTTGCCTTTCTTGGCTTCCTGGGAATCACTTTCCACCAGTGGCTGCAATCTACTGGTTTGGTCACAGCACAGGCGACAACCTCTGCCTGGATCGTCGCCAGTACTCCGATATTTATGGCCCTATTAGGGTGGTTGGCTTTAAGAGAAAGGTTGATCTGGTCCCAGGTGATTGGGATCCTTCTGGCAGCTTTTGGGGTATTGTTGGTGGTATCCCGGGGAAATTTATTTGGCCTTTTATTTGGAAAGATTGGCGCGATTGGTGACTTTCTTATGCTCGTCAGTGCACTAAATTGGGCGGTTTTTTCCACTTTATCACGTCATGGATTGCATAAGCATTCTGCGACATTGATGATGTTTTATGTCATGGTCTTTGGCTGGCTTTTTTCTTCAGTTTTATTTTTGACTGGTCAGGGATTTGGAGAGATTAATCACATTCCCTTAGATGGCTGGCTTGGTATCGCTTTCCTCGGCATTTTCTGCTCAGGTCTTGCTTATATATTCTGGTACGATGCCTTACAAGTACTCCCTATTGCGCAGACTGGTGCATTTCTATATATTGAACCCATGATTACATTGATCATTGCCGGGTTCGTTTTAAGAGAAAAATTGCTGCCCACTACTCTAGTTGGTGGTATGACAATTCTGATGGGCGTCTGGTTGGTAAACCGTCCAAAATTTAAACTGGCTGCACCCTGACCATAATCATCTCGTCGATATTCAGGATTCTTCTTCGTTCATGGATGGTGCTGTCACTACTATTGGGCCGGCATTGCCAGATTGTTCTTTATGTGTACCATCACAAAATGGGAAATCCCCTGATTTCATACAGCGGCATAACACAATCCGCTCACCCGGTTCCAATGTAATGGTTGTTCGCAAATGACCAAAGCGGTCTTCTGTTTGATGTTCTGCCATATTATTCTCCTGGGAATATTTTTATGGTAACACAATTTCATTCATATCCAGTGGTATAAACAAGACATGAACACTTATCCCTCACTCGTGCCACGACAAACAAGAAACGCAGTCGTCATAGCGGATGATGGAAAAAGTTGGCATTTGGCTGTTCTGAGCGGACCAAAGACTGCTTACCGTCTTGCCCAATTGGACGACTATATGGCATTGCCCCGTTCATCATTCCCCTGGTATCCCCCCCTGACAATGAGTCTGCGTGCCCGCGTATCGGCTGGATCCGTAATCGGAACCTGGGGATTTGGATTGTGGAATGATCCATTTGGTTTCGCTCTCGGTGTTGGAGGAACCACGCGCCGGTTTCCGACTTTGCCCAACGCAGCCTGGTTTTTCTATGCTTCTCCTTCAAACTACCTTTCCTTTCATGACGATTTACCTGCACAAGGATTTCTGGCTGCCACGTTTAAATCGCCTCGTTGGGGCGCGTGTGCACTGACACCTGGATTGCTCGGTTTGCCACTTTTGTTGATCCACCCCATTGCACGCTGGATACGGCGGCAACTCACCCGGATCATTTGTCAGGATGCTGTTACTATTGACCTGGATGTCATGCAATGGCATAAATACCGTTTGGATTGGGATCGGAGCCGTGTCTTATTCAATGTGGATGATGTTTTACTACTCGAAACAGATGTCTCACCGAATCCTCCACTAGGTCTGGTTTTATGGATCGATAATCAATTCGCGGCTTTCACCCCGGATGGACGGATAGGTTATGGTCTTTTAGAGTGTCCAAATACAAGCTTCCTCGAATTAACCAATATTATGATAACGAGATAGACAAATTTACCCCTTGTCTCAATATTCCTATCAGCATTCAACCTAAACAGAATTAAGTGTTAATCCAGAAAGTAGGTAAATATATTCGTAATATTACGTCTGCTATCAATCCTAGGATAAATAATATTCCAAAGCGACGGTTGTGACCGAAAGCAAATGCTGAAAACCATGTTGGCCAATAGGGAAAATTCTCCGGTGGCTTGGCAGGCCTCGGTTTTATCAGGACACCAAATGCATAAAGGAAGGGTTTATAGGAACCAAAGACGATCAGCATCACTGGGGTAAAATATCGCAACATGAAGATTAGATAGAGAATAATTGCATACATCAAGACCAGGGAGACCATATTCAAATAGCGGGCGGCTTTTTCACCAATCACTACCGGTAACGTGTGAACTCCTTTGATCTTATCCATATCTAATTTATCTATATGTTTCCCGATGTTAATACTCACCACTCCTAATCCAAACGGGATGGCAGCAAGAATGACCTGCCAGTTCCAGCTGTGGACAAGAACGTAATATACGCCACCAATCAGGATAGGTCCCCATACCAAGAAGATGGATATCTCGCCGAGGGCAAGATATTTTAATGGGTAAGTATATGTAAGCAAAACGAACGCACCAAAAGCAAATAGTCCAATCACAACGGTATCGAAATGAGTAAAAAATAAAGCATAAAAACCAGCCAATGTTGCTAATATTCCACTGCATAAGAACCATATTATTTGTTGCCTCTTAGTCCAGAATCCTTGGACCAAAGGATGAACGCCATACTGTGTACGAAAATAATTATCAGCATCCACACCTCGGTTGAAATCTGTAAAGTCATTCAGCAGATTGTTGGCACCATGGGCAATAAAAAGCCCCAATGTGATAATTAACCAAGGTAGGAAAGAAAAACGACCATCCCTCCATGCCAGGAGACCAGCGATAATGCAGGAATAAATGGTAACAGTTGTCACAGCTGAACGTGTCGCAATCAACCATTTAGATATAACATCCAGCTTGTCCCACTCCTCTTTTTTATTGATTTTAACCAATGACCAAAGGGCAGTTCTCCACATGGCAAAGTCAATATTCATTTGGTAAACCTCCTGTCTTTGCTTTCATACAAACATCAGCCTGAATATATTCATCTATCCACCAGAATTGTATAATACTCAAGTTTTATTACTTTTAGCAAAGATTAAAGAATGCTATCAACCTTATTGAGATGATATCGAATAGATCCCATCTTCCATGTTGATTTCAAGGAATGACCTTAAAGCCTTTCAATAATGAAGCCTCCCCGCAGCAAGCTGCGGGGTATCTTACAGCTTCCTCCGATTAAAACAATTTAAGTTGCATTTCCTTATGCAGCTCTTTGTACTCTTTTTCATTCCCTTGTTCCTGCACATACTTC